>ERZ869936.1186-NODE-1186-length-19730-cov-6.093164_pt1 | contig 19730 bp, 17 predicted proteins | sample MGYA00520876_ERZ869936 | MGnify/ENA primary metagenome ERZ869936 (study PRJEB32218, sample SAMN09650985) | biofilter metagenome | isolation source: enrty point of leading RO module | place: Saudi Arabia: Thuwal, RO plant located on Red Sea | collected 2016-02-17 ...
CGCGGGAGATGTCGGTGATGAGCATGTCCCTGGCGCCAAGCAGCTCGTAGACGGAGACCGCGTGATCGCGCTGCCATACGTCGGCCATGATCGCCAGGAAGGGCCATGACTGCGGGTTCGCGATCGCCGCCATCGGGTGAGGTTTCACCATCATGACGGCTTGATGCTGCTCCAGCCAGTCGTTCAGCAGTTCGGGATCGATGTCCGGCATGCCGAAGACGTTGCCATAGTCGATGCCATCGGCGCGGGGCAGGCCCCGCCGGCTGGTCCGATAGGTCGGCAACCAGAGCACCAGCTTCCGCCCCGGATCGAGTGAGAGCCTTGCCAGGGTCTCCCGGTCCGGCGCGAACAGTCGGTCGTTGCGCGGAAGGCCGATGGCGAGAATGTCGCCGCCCGGCCTCATGATCGTCCGGCGCATGATGTCACCCCAGAACGGCGAGGTGGCCAGCGTGTGGGTGCAGCGGATGGGTTCGTCGTTCTCGATCATCGCGCCGATCTTCTTGATGGGCATGCCGTGCCAGCAGTTCACCGAGACGACATCCGCAGGGAAGCGACGGACGAAGCAGGGGTGGCTGAAGAAGACATATCTCGCCCGCAGGAACCACCAGAGCCCGGCAAGGGATTTCTTGCGGATACGGATGGTCCCGGGGCCGTCGGCCCATCCCGCCTCCTCCGGCTTCTCCAGAAGCAGAACGACCCGCTCGAGGCGGGTCGTCCGGAGGGCCTGCTCGAGCGCCCGGCTCTGGTCTTCCCCGTCCGGCCATCCGTAGAGGACCGCGTGGTTCGCCCTTGGCATCCGACGGTGGAGCCACTCGAAAAGGAAGCGGAGCAATTCACGCATGGCATTCAAGGATATCGCGCCTCTCACTCATACCGGATTTCGGAGTTCCCTCCGAGGCTCAGGCGGGCCTTGACCATGCTGGTGCTGATGCCGGCGGTGCGGGGCAGGTAGGCAACCTCGCAGATGGAGCGCAGCTCGTCGAACTTTCCCTGCCAGTCGTCGCCCATGACCAGCGTGTCGATCCGATGCGCACGAATGTCTTCCGCCTTCTGCTCCCAGTTCTCCTCCGGAATGACGAGGTCCACATGACGAATCGCCTCCAGCACCAGCTTCCGTTCCTCATAGGCGTAGAACGACTTCTTCTTCTTCAGCGCGTTGAACCCGTCCGTGGAGAGCCCCACTACCAAAAAATCCCCCATCTCCCGGGCCCGGCGAAGCAACTCGATGTGCCCACGGTGGAGCAGATCGAAGGTGCCGTAGGTGAGGATTCGTTTCATGATGCGATCGACGGTCGATGGGGGACGATCCGATCAGCCGGCCTTGGGGGAAAGCACATAGATCATCTGACGGGCGAACAGCGAAGGCCACAACCGCCACAGACCGAAGAAACCGTTCTGCCCGACATGTTGATCGACCCTAAAACCACAATGATCGGCCCAATGCCGGAAGTCGCGCACCGTCCAGAAACGGAGATGCTCCTTGATGTGATAAACGATGGCGGTCAGCGGCATCTTGCCCCCCAGGGCAAGGCGCAGCCGGTTGATGATGAATCCGAGGTTGGGGATCGTGATGTAGACCCTGCGGGCGCCGGTCTTCCGGATTTCCTCCATCAATCGCTCGGGCTCCGCCAGATGCTCGATGAGTTCCATCACCACCACGACATCCAGGTCGCGGAACTCCGACAGGTCCGGTTGGTTCAAGTCAGCCACCACCGCTCCCTCCAGGGACTTCTCCTTCAGCTTGGCGATCGCCGCTTCCGACCCGTCAATACCGAGGATTTCAAGCTTGGGACGCACCTTCCGGACATGCTCCAGAAAGGCCCCGTCGCCACATCCGATGTCGAGCAGCTTTCCTTCCACAGGCAGGCCTTCCGCCACCCAGACGAACCGGTATTTCGGCTCCTGCCTCCCCCGCTGCTCCCAGTAGTCGTCATAGTCCGCAAAGTCCTTCAGCGGCATCGGGTCGATGAAGACCTCACGGAAAAGGCTGATGAGCTTGCGGATCATGCCGAACCCGGATCGTTGGCTCACATTCCGAGGCGAAGCACCGCCTTGAATGCCTTGGCTCCCAGCCACAGCACGCCGTCGACGATGCCGTTCAGGTAGGGATCGCGAAAGAGGGTGATGCCATAGGCGCGACGGATGGCCCGGGATTCGCCAAATTGTCTTTCCGCCTCCAGAAGCCGGGACAGGTCCCGGGTCTTGCCGAGGTTGCGCTGGGAGAGGTTTCCTCCGTGCATGCGGAAATCCGCAAACGTCTGCGACACATGCTCGAAGCGCAGGCCGGCGGCGTCGAGCCGGGCATAGAACTCGCCATCCATCGCATACTTGAAGTCCGTCCGCAGGCGGTGACCGGCATCGATCACCGTTGATCTGCGGTAGAAGGCGGCTGTGGAGCCCACAAAGCAGTGGTGATGCACATGGACGAACCGGGACCAGCGAGGGGGACGGACATGGCGGAGATGGGTTCCATCGGCGTCGATGAAGTCCCAGTCTCCATACACGATGTCGGCACGGGATTCGCGCAGCACGGGCAGAAGCGCCGCGAGCGCGCCGGGCTTGAGCCGGTCATCGGCATTCAACCACATCACCCATTCGCCGCGGGCGCGGCCGAAGCCCTTGTTGATGGCATCGCTCAGGCCTTCGTCCGGTTCCCGGCACCACGTCGCATGGTCGAAGCCCGCGACCACCGCCGCGCTGTCGTCGCTCGATCCGCCATCGATGACGAGATGCTCCAGTTCCACCCCTTCCTGGCGGCCGACACTCCGCAGGCAATCGGCCAAGAACCGGCCGTAGTTCAGGCTCGGGGTGATGATGGTGAACTGCATGATCTGTCCCATCCCTTCTTCTTCATCCAACAAGGCATTCAAAGTTCAGATCTGGAAACGAATGAAAGTCGCGGTCGAAGGAGGTGAGCCTGCAACCCGAGGTGATTGCCCATGCTGCCAGCAAGGCATCCGTCCAAAGGTTCGGCGTGGGCTGCCGATCGGCCACATTCCGCCTGAAGGTGACCTCTGTCGCAGGGTTGGTCGGGACTCCGAACTCGCTGGTGCGTGGATCGGCGTCCAATTCGTCCAGGCTGTGAGCACTTCCCCTGCGCTGACCGGCACTCCCTCCATGACATGGCGGTTCGTCAGGAATCGGAGCACACCCAGTCGGACAGGAAGAGAGAGCAGAACATCTTCGGTCGCACGGTTCTCCCACCAGTTCCACGCCACCTCATGATGCTGATGACGGTCTACCAGCAGCGCGAAGAGCACGTTGACGTCCACCAGCGCCCTCATGGTGCCTCAGGGGAATCGTCGGCTTCCAGCAGCCCAAACAACTCTTCATTGCTTCTGGCCGGAATCACACTGCCCCCTTCTCTCCGAATCGGTGGTCGGTTCATGCGCCGTGGCTCCACGACAGCCGCTTCCTCGACGGCCCGGATCATGGCTTCCGTGTAGAACTGCTTCAGCGTCTGACCCTTTGCCGCCGATAGGGTCTTCAGCTGACGAAAGAGCTGGTCGGGCAGTTCGATGGTCGTTCGCATGCTCTAATATGCTCATATTCGCACACACAGCCAAGTGGGGTCCTTTTTCAGCCCTCAGTCGGGACCATCTCCCACCCCGGGCACAGACGGTCTTTCATCGGCGCGTGGATTTCGGCTCCACCGAACCAGCGATCCGGGGTCAGCACGATCTGCTGCGGATGTTTGCCAAGCCATGCCGCCCACCACGAGTAACTGCTGTTGGCGATGATGTGGTGCCTGGCGCAACTCATCAGGTAGAGATCGTGCAGGGGATCATCCGGGGCGTCGGGGAGCGGCATGACGACGATGTCCTGTGCCTCGAAGTGCGCGGCACACCAGCCCGGGTCGTCGGAGAACACGCAGAACCGCGGCCGATCGAGCGACTCCCGCATCCGCGCCATTGCGCGGCGGTAGTAGCCCATGCCGCAGACATCGAAGACCTCGCGACCCACGAAATCGGTGCGCCTGACGTGAACGGCCACCGTTTCCGCCTCGGCCAAAGCACGAGCCTGATCGCGGATCGACTCCGGCCACGACAGGGTGGAGAGATCCAATTCGCGACGGAGCTCGTCCTCGATCGGGTGGAAGTAGCGCGGCGATTGAAAGAACCCGGATAGCACGCAGTGCCCGGGGGCATCCAGAAACTCTGCGTGAAAGCTTGTGTCTCCCGCCGGCTCCCGGATCACGGGAAGCCCGAGAAACTCGCGCGGATGCCTGCCGGTGAACTTCCTTACCGCCCGACTGGCGAGAGACATGCCGCGCCGCACCTCCGCCCGGATGGGCAAGCGACGGATCCGAGACGCCGCCCGCCAGTCGTCCGCCCTGAAAAGGGAGCCATCCATGACCAGGCGGGATCCGTGGCGTCGGGACAAAACCCTTCCCAAGGCATATTGAAAGAGGTTGTTGCCCGTTCGCCCGCGCATGATGACGCGTATCATGGCGGAGTGGCTCCTTTCAGGGGCCATGAGAGAGGGCGGACGACTTTCAGCCGTCCCGATCTTGGAGCCCTCGGGATTGACATCGGATTCCTTGTCGATCACCGCCACACGACGGCCCACGGCGGCTGAAAGCCGCCGTCCCTTTCTGATGGCTCACGGGAGTGGGCCACTCCCACCCGGCGCCTGCCTGAACAGATCCAGGATCTGTCTCGCCACCTGCGGCGCGTGCAGCCGACCCGACCAGCGCCGGAAAATCTCCCCGGGATCCCGGCGACCGGCGTCCCATGCCTCCATCTCCCCCAGGATCGCCGCGGCGTGGCCTGAAGCGTCATCACTTTCGGCGAAACGCCCGTCTCCCTCGGAAAGAAACCATTCGAAGCTCGGAAGGCATAGGGACCGCGAACCCACCACCGTGCATCCCGTGCAAAGCCCCTCGGCTGAAGCGATGTGGAACGATTCGAAGGCGGAGGGACAATGGACGACACGGGAACGCTGGAGCACCCCGATGATCGCGTCGGGCGGAATCCGGCCGTGCAGGGTGATCCTCCGGCGTTGCCGGGAAGGGAGTCGGGAGTGCCACTCCTTCAATGGACCCGGAGTCCTGCCGATGATGTCGATGAGCAGTCCGGGATCGTCCCGCAGCAGGCGCTCGGCAGTCGCAAGCAGCAACGAAGTGCGCTTCTGGCGCTCGTCGTCCCACCTTCCAATGGCGACCATCCTTCGCTCGCGAGGGAGATCTCCCGCTTCACAGGCAGGATTTACCGGATGAGGGATGCTCACCACCTTCCGCCCGACATCTTCCCCGATATAGCGGCGGCAAAGGCTCCTGTAATGCTCCGCCGCCTTCGGCGAAACCGCCGCGATCCGGTCGCCTTGGCGAAGATGCCTCGCCCGCAGCGGATCGGTCACGAGCAGACCAACGCTCAATCCCCGACCGACCTGAATCGCGTAGCGACGCCATCCGCCCGGAACCCGGCCCATGCCGGAATAGATCCTCTGTGCCTCAAGCCACTCACCGAGTCCGCACCGTGGACTGATCATCCCCGAACTGTCCTGACTGAGCACCAACCGGATCCCGGCGCGATGGATGGCCTGCGCCACCTTCCGGAACTTCGGCCGCCCCCACGCGTAGAGCACCACCCCGTCGGCCTGTTGTGATCGCCACCATTCGGAAGACTCGAGGTTGGCGTAGTCGGTGCGGATCAGTTCCTGAAGATCCTCCTCCCTACGCGCTCCCGGCATCACCGCCCGGCTTTCCACTCCGCTCGAGCGGAATCCGCGGGAAAGCAATCCGCTGTCCCGCGCGAAGAAATCCTCCCCGCCAGGAAAGGGGACCGGCGTGCAGGTGAGCCACTTCATGTTTCGTGCGGCTTCGCCGCAGTCGAAAAGTCGAAAGTCTGAAGGTCACAAAGTCCCGAGTCACCTGCATTCAGCGAAGCTCGAACTCTTGACTTTCGACATTCAGACCTTGGACAGAGCTATTTCGTCAGCACGAGATTGCAGTTCTCCGCGTATCGCTTGAGCCCGGGAAGCCGTGACATCAACCGGTGATCGACCCGTGACAGGCGCTCGGCCATCGACATTGGTGTCCGTTTCCCTGATGAAGCCTGTCCGCAGCTCTTGGCCATGTATCAGCGCACCGCTTTTCAACGCCTGCAGGACATCGCGTTCCGCCTTCGCCGGGACCGGGCGCGCCGGAAGACTCCGGACCTCGCCGGCGACACCGCGAACCACTCAAGCATTTCTTCCTCCTCGGCGTGGGTCACGCTGGCCGGGCTTGCCGAAGATCCGGACTTCGATCTCGACCGCTTCCGCCGGCATCCGGCCGTGCTGCAGATCGTCGAAACGGTGGGACCGACCGATGGCATTCATTATGCGAAGCTCGTTTCCCGCCACGACAGCAGCTTGCTTTCCGACGAAAGGGTGACGCGGGTCGATGACTGGGGAAAGCCGATGCGGTGGCCGGCGAGGCTGTTGGGAACCCCCCGTTCGTTCGCCCCCACCACCCTGCGCTACCTTGCCACATCACTCTGGCTGAAGGCCCGCGGGCTGGTTGCGGAAGGCTCGACCATCATCGAGATCGGGGTCGGATTCGGCGGTCTCGCGGCCATGAACCACATCATCTCGGGCAGTTCCACCCACATGGTTGATCTGCCTCCGGTCGAGGGACTGGCACGCCGGATGGTCCGCGAGACGACCGGTGCCACACCGGCCCTTTCCCGGGATGGTGCCGGAGCGCCGGACGGATTCTGCCTGGTTTCCTGCTACGCGTTCACCGAACTCGCCGCCGAGGTTCAGGACGCCTATTTCGAACGCTGGATCCATCCGTCAGGCTCGGGCCTGATCCTCAGCAACGCCAGGGTGTTCGCGCGGTCCGCGGGCGGCCGCGACGACCAAGCGCTGTTGTCCAGGCTGCGCGACGCCGGAAAGAAGGCACGCCTCCTGGATGACGACGAACTGCTGGCACCGACGGACCATCTGCACGGGAACCGTCTGATCGTCTGGTGAATGCGGGGACGCCGCTTTTTCCGGTGTCACCGGGCGGGAGCCGGCCCCCGACAGCCCTGCGGCGAGCCCGGGTCGCCGCATTTCAGTCTTCCGCCCTTGCCCCAGTGAACACTTCCATCATCCGCTCCACCACCCGTTTCGAGTCGTATTCCTCCCGCAACGTCAATCCACAAGTCCGCACCTCTGCGGCCGACATTTCCAGAACCTCGTCGAGAGCCGACCACAGGCTTTCCGGATCCGCGAGGCTGAACCCTCCCTTCGCCGTCGCCGGTGCGAGCACCTCCTGCATGGACGTCCCGAGCGTGAAACAGGTCGGCGTGCCGAGATAATACGCCTCGATCGCCGGCAATCCGAAACCCTCGACTTCCGACGGAAACACCAGCGCCCGCGCCGCCGTGAATTGCGACACCAGCGCCCGGTCCTCAAGGAAGGGCAGATGGACGATCTCCTGGATCTCCTCGACCAGGTCGCTCACGTTTTCCGGCAACCTGCCGACCACGTGCAACCTCGGCATCTCGCGCCCCGACCTCACCGCCTCGGCCCAGAGGCGGACCAACCATGCGGTCCGCTTGTGCGGCTCCACCGATCCCAGATGCAGCACGTAGTCGGCCTTGGCAGGTTCCTCAGGCTGCGGAATCGACTCGTAGAGGCAGGGCTCGTAGGTGACGAAGATCTCCCGCTCCGGCAACCGGTGGCGGCGAATGAAGTCCTCGATCTGCCCTTTCGCATGCTCGGATACCGTCATCACCGCCGCCGCGTTCACCAACGTGTTGCGGAGCATCCCGGCCCAGTAGTTGTATTCGGCCTCCAGCCGCCACTTGGGGTAGCGATCCTGATAGTACTGAATGATCGTGTCGTGAATCGTCGCCACCGCGGGACGGCATCCGACCTGCAGTCGCGGCATGAACCCCTTCGGAAAATACCAGACATCCGGACGCCGCGCCGGATGCCGCAGCAAGGGGTGCAGGTTGTCGGTCACCACCCGCATGATCGAGTTTCGTGTCGACCACGCCACCCGGGTCACCGACGACGCGGTCACCGGCCCCTGCACCGACGACGTGGAAACCATCGCCCCCAGCTCCACATCCTCCCGTTCGCCGAGTGCATCGAGCACCACCTCGGTCATCCGCGAAATCCCCAGGCTCCTCCCCAGCTTCGGATTCTGGTCGGCGAGGTAGGTGAGCACCCTCAACCGTCGATCCTTCGATGCCGGACCGGTATCCGACCGCCCCGCGACCACCACCTCGGCCAGATGTCGATTGATTTCACGGGACCATCGGCCCGGGTCCGCCTCCCTGAGGAGGAATTTCCGGCCGGCCCGTCCCAGGCTTGCGGCGCCCTCACGGTCTTCGGCGATCCTGACAAGATGATCCGCAAGCTCACCGGCGTTTCCCGGTTCGTGAAGCCAACCGGTCTCGCCATGGCTGACGGTTTCGGTGAGTCCTCCGGACCGGGCCGCCAGGACCGGCACCTCATTGTCGTAGGCTTCATAGACGACCAGGCCCAGCGGCTCCCACCAGATCGATGGCACCACCACCGCGGAAGCCCCCGCCAGCAAGCGCCGCTTCTCATCGCCCGCAACATGGCCGAGGTAGCGCACCCCCCTGATGCGCCTCGCCTGATCCTCGACCCACTGACGCAAAGGACCATCCCCTGCGATGACCAGTTCGGCCCCATTGCAGCGACCCTCGGCAAGCTTCCATGCCTCGATCAGCACCGGAATGCCCTTTTCCTCGGTCAACCGCCCGAGAAACAAGAAGTGATTCGCTCCCTCCGTGCGGTACCCCGCCACGTCCCCGGCAGCCAGGGCATTCCATGAATGCCGCAGGGACACCACCCGGGAATCCTCGATTCCGGCGGCCCGGAAATACCCGGCCATGAAGTCGGAGATCGCAATCCACTTCGACACCCTCCGGTAGGCTCCGCTCAAGTGCAGGAGCCACAGGTTCAGCGCATACCACGCGGTCTTGATCCGCGAGCCCTGCCATGAACCCGCGACCACCTCGGGCAGGTAGTTCAGTCTCCTGCCGGCGTCACATATTCTCCCCCTGGCCCAGCAGTATCCATTCACCGAAAACGGCCGGAAGTTGTGGACATACTGAACCATCGGAATCCCGAGCCGCGACAGCCTCCATAACAACCCCGAAGAGCAGACCGGAAAGAGATTGTGCAGAAGGATCACATCGGGGTTCTCGGCCTTGATCCTGCCGATCACCTCACGAATCACCTCTCGGTTGTAGAGCATCCTGGCTCCCTGCAGGAAACGTGCGCCCGGCCCGCTCTTCTCCGCCCACTCGCTGCTCTCGTAATAGCAGCGGATCACCCGATGCCGTGCCTCGAGCGTGTCGGCAACACGCATCACCGACGCCTCCTCGCCGCCGGGGAACTGATACTTGTTGAATACCTGGAGGATGGTCAGGCCCTCCTCCGCTTGCCCCTGCTCCTCCATCGTCATCCTAGGGTTCTCCATCGCTCCCCGACCACCGCGCTGCGCTCCACGCGATCCTCTCCGCATCCGAGGTAGACCCGGATCGAAACCTCCCGCTTGCGGTAGCAACCTGCCCACATCTTCCGTGCCCGATGCAGGCAGGATGACCATCGGGCGGGCCACCGCGGGCCGCACCGCCAACGGCGGGCCTCGGCCCTTCCCGTCTCGGACTGGCCAAGGTTCCCGCCCGTCTGCGTGAACACCGCCAGAGGCTCGTTCACCACGCCGGCGCGAAAGCCGCTGTCGAGGAGGTCCGCCACCCACACCGCATCCGCGATCGCGCGGAACGACGAGTCAAGCCAGTGTCCTTCATCAATCACCCGCCGGCGCACGAAGGTCGCCGCCGAATAGGTCGGAAGAAAGCAGCGGCGGATGTGCTTCGCGTCGGGGACGATGGCCTTCCGGTAGGACAACGGCAGCCCGCCGGGATCCACCAGTACGACGTCACCGAAGAGGATGTCGTGCCCGGGATGCCGTTCAAACCAGCCGCTCACCACGCTCAAGGCGCCTGGAAGGTACTGCTCGTCGCAATTCAACCAGCAGAGAATCCCGCCGCCCGCCCGACGGAAACCCCGGTTGATGGCGTCGTACATCCCATCATCGGCCTCCCGGTAACATCGCGCGAAACGCTGCCCGCGTGCCCAGGCATCGAAGCCGTCGCCCGATCCTCCATCCTGGATGATGTGCTCCACCTCCCCGGGCTGGTCCGCCACACTCGCGGCGGCCAGCTTCAACAGCTCGAGCTGCCCGAAGCTCGGCGTGACGACTGATATCCCTTTGCCCATCCGGTCGCGATCTGCCACCCGAAGTCACATCCGGTCGAGACCCAGAAGCATCACCGCCCTCCGGGCTACTTCGGGCGAGTGGAACTCTCTGGTCCACATCCGTCCAATGCCATCAGGATCCCTGTCCCCCGACTCCCATGCCTCCGCCTCGAGGTGCAGTTCATCGGACATCGCGGCCGGCTCATTCCACCTCGCAAGCCGCCCGCTTCCCTTGCTCACGTAGTGGCGAAAACAGCTCATCGACGCGGAGAACGGGCCGACGACGCTGCATCCGCAGCACAGCGCCTGGGCACCGGTTCCCTGCTGTCCCTCCCATCGCGAAGTCCAGAACCCGATCTTCGCCCTCCGATACAGAGCGACGAGTTCCTGTTGAGGAATGGCATTGCGGAAGCGGAGCCGCTCCGGCAGAGACCCGGGATCCATGCCCAGTGCCGGGGCCAGTTCCTCCGCATCCGCACCGACAATCATCGCGCTCCAGTCGGGACGACGCTCCAGAAACGCCTTCAGTGCGGGCACGAGGACCCCGGGATTCTTCTGCTTCCAGTCCCGGCGTCGCCACCGACCCACCGAAATGACGAGATTCTCCTTGGGAGTACCGTCGTAGAAGAACCACTCGGGCTGAGGGTGGGGCAGGTAGCAGAACCGCTCGACGAGATCGTCCCTGCCGAACGCCCTCGCCTCGCCCGGCACCCAGATGCTCCCCAGCGGCGTGACCACGGCCACCCGGGTGGCCGCGTCGTAGTGATCGATGCGGCGGCGTGGCACCCGGGACAGGAGTCCTCCGCCCAACCACTCAGCTCCCTTGATCACATACTCCAGGATGCCTCTCTTGCCGGCGAGTTTGCGCACATGCCCCTCCCGCCACCAGTCCCGCGGACTCGTGAATCTCGAGATCATTCCGCAGGTGTCCATCACAACCAGAAACGGAATTCCGGCATCCCGGATCGCCCGCGCAACCCCGTTGAACTCAGGTGCCGCCCATGAATAGAGGATCAATCCGTCCAGATGATGGCGTTCCCACCAGGTCGTGCTCTCGAGTTCCTTCAATGACGCGCGGATAAGGTCCTTGTGGTCCCCAGCGCGGCGCTCGCCGCCGCCGATGGCACGCGACTCCACTCCGATCACCTCCAGACCCCGGCAGAAAAGCCCCGAATCGCGATTGAAGAAGTTCCTGTCTTCGGGAAAGTCCCGCGGTGTGCACGTGTAGATTCTCATTGCCTTGAATGAAGCCGGATGGGTTGCCTTCCGGCACGTCTTGCCAGCCACCTCGGGAGCGCCTCCCGTCCGCTCGATCCGGACCGGAACCTTTGCCTTCAAGGATCCTCAAACCAAGAATCCTCCCTACCACGAAATTCCCGTCAATTCCAGGAGCCTGCGGTTCGGTTCCTCATAGAAGGCGGCAAGCCCCGGAAAAGCATCCCGAGACTTTCTGTCGTAGGAGATCCGGTTGTAGGCTTCCTCCGTCCTGAAGGAAAACGGATCAAGCCCGAGAAACTCCCCGATTCTCGAGACAGTGCCGGATGTGTCGGAAAACAGGTCCTCCGCTCTTCCGATATGGATGTTCTCTTTTGGGAAATGATCGAGCCACTGTCTGATCTGGTCTTCGTAGATCCCTCGCCGGACATAGGAGAACCGGCGGTAGTTGAGCTCGGATTCATCGGGATCCTTCCTCAGGCTTCCGGACTTTTCGAACAGGGCCAGGTCCGCTTCGCACGCCTCCTCGAAACGACGTCTCTCGTAACCCTTACGGACATTGTGCTGATAGTGGGAATAGGCCCGGGAAACGGGTTCGCGGAGCAGGATCACCAGGCGTGCCCCGGGAACCAGGGACGCCGCTCGCTCCGGCGTCTCGGGAGAAAACAGATAATAGGGCGTCGCCTCGCCCAAAAGCGCCGCCGGCTTGCCCTCCGGGCTCGGAAAGAAGGCGCGATAGCCCCTCTCGCCCAACCAATAGCGGCGGGTGAAGAAATGCACTTCCTTGATCAGGCTGCCCTCCACCTGCGGGTGCTGAAGTAGATACTTGAACAAGGAGGAGGTGCCCCCTTTCTGCGTTCCAATGATGAGGAAATCCGGCAGTCGGCGGCCCCGGGGGAAAAGGTACCCACCCAGGAGCTTCACCGCGATGCGGGACTTGCTCCGTATTTGAAACGACAAGCTTTTCGCTTTTGACATGGTTGAATCCGGAAGCCGCTCCAGGAGCGGGGATCGCGGTACGAGGCTGCGACCCGCACCGCCCGTCGTCGGGCCCGCCCCTCAGGCGGCGTTGCCCGCGCCCCAGCCGATTCGGCTCGTGATCATCCTCGTCAGGATCTTCGGGCGCCTTGCCGAGACCCGGGCGATCCGCCACAAACCCCGAAGCACGTTGCCCGCCAGCAGCATCCCGCAGGCACCTCGGAATTCCGCCTTCATCGCCCGGTATTCCATCATCTCGGCCGACTGCGGCCGATCCCTGAGATAGGAATCCAGCGATGGCGGTTCCTCACCACCCTGTCGCATCCGGTGGCTCATCCGGATATACTCCCACGTCCGCGCCTGGAGCGCCAGATTGCTGCTGCTGATGCCTGCCGGGGAGATCCGGACCAGCATCAGGATCTCGTCCATGCTGGCGAGTTTGCGGCCTTCCTCGGCGAAGCGGTACCAGAGCGCCAGATCCTGGCCCGGCACGATCTCGGGATAGCCGCCGACCTCCTGCAGCATCTCGACACGCATCATGACCGAGGAATGAACCAGAATGTCACCGTCGAGGTCAGGATGCCACCATGGCGGCGTCGCCATCGCCGGGCCGTAGGAGAGCCTGAGTCTGGCCCGACCGATCCCCAGGGATGCCATTGACTTCCTCCCCATCACGTAGCCGGCACGGGTGCCCACGACCGCCGCCTCGGGATGGGAGTCCATGAAGGCGAGTTGCTTCTCCAGGCGCCCGGGAAGGGCGATGTCGTCCGAGTCGATTCGCGCGACGTACTCGGTATCCACCCTTTCCAGCATGCGGTTCAGCGTCACCGCCAGGCCGACGTTTTCCTGGTGAACGACCGCAAACCGCGGGTCGTCGATGGAGTCGAGATATCCCGGGGATCCGTCGGTCGAACCGTCATCGAACACCAGCACCTCGAAGTCTTCGAGCGTCTGGTTCTGCAGGCTCTCCACCGTATACCGAAGGTGCGGCATCGCGTTGTAAACCGGAAGCAGTACGGTGACTCGCGGCGACATGGATGCGGCGGGGCTGAGGGCGGGTGGATGAAGGGTCACTCCGAAAGATACCACTCGACGAATTTGGGAATTCCCTCGGGAATCTTCGTGCGGGGGCGGTAGCCGAGAATCCCGCGCGCCTTGGAGATGTCCGCGTAGGTGCGGGGCACGTCCCCGGGTTGGTCGGGAAGCTGGCGGATGACCGGCTCCTTGCCAAGGGCGCCGCCAATCTCCGAGATGAGACTCTTCAACGTCGTCGTTTCCGATTCTCCGAGATTGAAGATGTCGAACGGCTTGTCCTCGTAGTGGAGGGCCGCACACACGCCATCGACGATGTCGTCGATATAGGTGTAGTCCCGTTCCGTCGTGCCGTCTCCATACATCTCGATCGGCTCTCCCCGGTGGATGAGATCGGTGAACTTGTGAATGGCCAGATCGGGGCGCTGACCGGGACCGTACACGGTGAAGAAGCGAAGGCAGGTGCATCGGATCCCGTAGAGATGCGAAAAGTTCGAGCACATCTGCTCGCCGGCCAGCTTGGTCATGGCGTACGGCGAAATGGTGCTCTGGATCAGGTCGTCTTCCGCGAACGGCACCTTCTCGTTCACGCCGTATACCGAAGAACTGGATCCGAAGACGAAATGCCTTACGCCATGCAGGCGGGCGCCCTCCAGCAGGTTGAAGGTGCCCTGGATGTTGGTGCTGATGTACAGCTCCGGATCACCAATCGACGGACGGACGCCCGCACGGGCCGCGAGGTGGATGATGGCGTCGATCCCCCCCGCGAGGGACCGTTCCACCGCGGCCTTGTCACGAATGTCTCCCTCGATGACCGTGGCGTCCGGCAGATGCCGGGCGACGTTGGCCCGCTTGATCGACGGATCGTAGTAGTCGTTGAAATCATCCAGAATGATGATGCGGTGCCCTTCGGAGGAAAGCCGTCGGCCCACGTGGGATCCGATGAATCCGGCGCCGCCGGTGATGAGGAGGTTCATGGCGAACAGTTGAAAGCTGAGAGTTGAAATAAACGGCGAGATCAACGCGCCAGCAGTTGGCTGGCCTTGCGCCGGATGGCTCCGAGCGTGGCGCGGTCAAAGTGCCGCCGGAGAGCCGGCATGAGGGGCCGCATCACCCGGACGCGGCTCAGGGCGGCGTCGAGCTTCGCCGCTTGCACGGGGTCGACGCGGCTCCGTTTTTCGGAGTCCCTGCTTTCGAAGTCACCGAGAATCTCCGCCAGCCAGGGACGGTTCTCCGCGACGTGCCGGAGGCTGGAGGATGCCCCCTCCCAGGCACCGGCATCCTCATGCCCCAGAAACCCGAGCAGGTCTCCCATTCGCGATGGAATCTCCTCGTAGTCCAGCTCGAAGAGACGCTCCGGGGGAATCCGCCGGAAGGCGGACTCGTAACTCTCCCGGAAGGCGGCGAAACGGAACGGCCGGCGGTTGTTGCGGCCGAAATGCACCCGGAACTGCGATTCGAACACGTTGTGAGGATGCCGCCGGAGAATGACGAAGCGACCACCGGTCGCGAGCGGTCCACGGTTCATGCAGATGGTGCGGGTGGTTTTCCAGACCACCAGTGCGACCTCCGAAGGCTCGCGCCCGAGCTTGGCCGCCAACGCCCGGCCGATCTCCACCAGAATCTCCCCATCGTCGCCCCTCATGCACGCCTCCGACTCATCGAGGCTCAGCGGAGTGCCGGGAAAGGTGCTCGCGATGTAGAGGGCCGCCAACCCCCTCGGATCCCGCCGCTCGTCCGGAGCAAGCTCACCCAGGACCTGGGGGAAAGAGGACTCGGGCGGCGAAATCACTCCTTTGCGCCGGTCCAGCATCGAGGTGAGCACGGTGCTGCCACTCCGGGGAAGCGAGAGGATGAAGCCAAGTTTTGCCATTCGGATTGGCGCGATTTCCGGATTCGACCCCATGCCCGGGCATCGGCGGGGACGGACCGTGCGGACGGTGGAGAAGTCTCAGCACTCGCCGGCACCAACCGCCTCAGCGTAGACCCGGTCCAGGGTCCGGTCGTAGGTCTCGGAACTGAATTGCCGGGCGACGCTCTCCGCGATGGCTGAAGCTTCCGCGCGGAGATCCCTTTGCGCGTCGGCACAGCGGCACACGGCCTCGGCGAGACCCTCGACGAGCGTATCGGGTGAATCGATCGGAACCGCGGCCCCGCCGCACAGCCTCGCGATCTCCCCCTGGGCGCTGGTGTCCGCCACCACCGGATAGCAACCCGCCAGCATCGCTTCGAGCATCGTCACAGGCGTGCTCTCGCGGAAGCTGGGCAGGAGATAGACATCGCTTTCCTGCAGGACGCGGGTGTAATCATCGCCGCGGAATCCGGGGTGGAACTCGACGCTGTCGTTCAGCCCGAATCCTTCCGACAGGGCCTTCGCATCCTCGATCGCCGGGCCGCCACCGGCGATGGTGTAGTGAAACGCCACCCCCCGGTCGGCCACGATTCGCAGGGCCCGGAGGGCGTAGGCGAGGCCCTTCGTGCCGATCATGTTTCCACCCGCGAACAGCCGCAGCCCCTCCCGTGCCGGAGGCTTGTTTCCCGGGCGCCGGAGCTTCGCGACCACCTCGGGAGGAAACGATGCGATCGGCAACTCGAGTAGCGGGCGATCCCCGCGGAACGGGGCAAGAAAAGCGGCGGTCTCGGCGTTGGCGGCGATCACGACCGCGGCGCGCCGCACGCAGTCGCGAAAGGCCTTCCGACGCGAGGAAACCCACGTGTTCGCATCCCGCAGCGCCTCGAAGGCCCTTGCCGCCGTGCCGAGGGAGCCACGAAACGCTCCCGGCATCCGCCCGGCCCCGCCGATCGGTCCCCAGACCAGCGGGATCGGCATCCGCCACAGCGGCGACGGGATTCTCCACGAGGCGATCGTGATCTGATGGCACAGATCAAACTTCTCCTCGCGGTGCCACGCGAGCGCCTCGCCCAGCAGTTTCCTCTGGAACGTCGCGTAGTTGAGCCAGCTCTGCGCCCGCGCCACCAAACGGTTTGGGCTGCACGCAACACCACCCGCGACAAACCTCACCCGGACGCCTGCGGGAATCAACCCCGCCTCCCGCGCTCTTTCCCAGCCCTCCTGGTTGTGCCGGTTGACCAGCGCGCACACCTCGTGCCGCGCCGCGATCCGCTGCAACGCGCGCCAGCCCACGCCCGCCTCCGACCCGCGGTAGGGATCGCACGAGTATGCCGCGACGAGAACTCGCATGAAGAATCGAAGAGGGCGAAGAGGATCTGACGAGTGCGCGCGGCTTACGCGCGTCACCGCGGACCGAGCACCTCGGTCAGGGTGTTCATCGTCCTCGCGGCACTGGAGGCGTCCATGTGGATGCCGTCGGTCAGGCGGACCGTTCCGGCAGGCACCTCCTGCCCGAGGTCCCAGTGGCGCACCCCGGCCCGGTGGCAGAACTCGACGATCCAAGGCGGCGGAGGCGAACCGCTGCGACGTCCGGGAGGCATCCACACCACCACCACCTCGCTGCCGCGCGACTGCAAGCGGCGCAGGATCGACGTCAGTTCATCGACCAGCGCCCGGCTCTCGGGCGTCCATTCGACCTCCTGCGCGCCGGGGACGGCCGGAGGCGCACCGGAAACGCCCAGCCCGCCCAAAGCGGCGGGCTCATCGATCGCGCCGGTCTTGCGGGCCAGCAGCGGGCTGTAGAGAAACGCCGCCGGGCGGGCGTAGGCGGCGAGAAGGGGAATCCGCACCCCGACGTCGAACCAGACTCCCCGCATTGCCCGGGCGATCTCTCCCTCCCCTTGTCGCAGGGCGAGATGCAGCGTGTTCGCCTCGACCACCAGCAGGGGTGCCCTCGGCAGCACCCCCTCGTCCATGGCCCGGAGCGCATCGACCGCCGTGCCCCCGTCGCAGCCCATGTTCGCCCAGCCCTCGAAACCCTGTGCCCGGTCCGGGAGGCGCCCCGTGATCGATGACCCGAGCACCATCGCCTGCGGCTCCCCGCGGGCACCCGCCTGGATGCGCCCGATCGACGAGAAGAAGTTCGACTCGCTCTTGACGGTTCGCCCGCCTGCCGCGCGCAGGCAGAGCCATTGGACGCCGAAGCAGCATCCGAGAACCGCCGTAAAGATGATGAGGTAATGAGGCCGCATTCCCGTGATACCGGCAGTTATGGCTATCTTGAAGGCTTGCGCCTCCAGATGATGTTGTACTTGGTCTTTTCAATCTCCGCATCCACTCCGGATACCGCGTCGAAGAAGGCTTGCTTGCAACCGGGAACGGCACGCTCGTGGAGTTCGATGTTGATGACTTCCACACGAGGTAGCCATGCCGAGGCCGATTTCATCACCTCGGCCTCCGCGCCTTCGATGTCGATCTTAAGCAGGTCGATCCGGTCGATGCCGTATCGATCCATAATTGATTGAACGGTGATCGCGGGGATCTTCCTGATGCCGGCATTTCCGTCACCCGCCTCCTTCGCCCGAAAGCCCCAGTGGTTGCTCTCGGGGTTCTCGATCTCAACAAATCCATCCTCCTTGAACAGGGCGCAATGCAAGGGCGTCACGTTGCCCAAGCCGGACACATTCTTCTCCAACTGGATGAAGTTGCTCTCCTCGAGTTGGAGGGAGATGATTTTCGCGTCCGGATATCTAGCCGCATAATAAAGCGTCGCGCATCCGATATGGGCGCCGCAGTCCACGATCACCTTTGGATTGAAATCGGGAATCCTCAGCCTGCAGTCCTTGTAGATGAAAATCTGCTCGAAGATCTTGATATCAGTCTGATTCGTGCGGATTTCGATCGGATTTCCCTTACCCACCCGAATGGTTCGGCGGTCCTCCGCTTGTCCGTCGCGATCCGTTTTGAATGCGACGAAGTCAAGGAACGCCGGAAACCGAAGCGCGGTGAACGCTCGGATGAAAAGGTAGGGGCCCCGTGCCCAGGGAGCATGCCTTCTCGTAAATTTCTTGATCTTCCTGATCATGACGTTGGGAGTTCGCGCTTTTCGTTACACGCGGATTGCTAAAACGATGCCTGGATTGAAGAGAGCATCGGGATGTGCTTTAAAACTGAAAATAGATGAACCCCCTCGGAGCGCCGGGGTTGGTGAGGACGAGGAACACCATCAGGGCATGCACCGCGGGTTCGAGCGGGGAACGCCCGAGCCGGTGGGCGAAAAGCTTCCGCCGCTCGCCGAGCCAGCCCCAGAGGTGATAGAGCACCACGGCGGATCCATAGAAAACCAGCGCGAAGATCGGCGGTCCGCTGAATCCGGTCCGGCCCTCGAAGATCTGGCCCAACCCGACAAAAAACGCCCGGATGCTCGCCATGTCCGGCATCATGAAGGTCAGCCAGAGCAGCGTGACAATGTGGAACGTGAGAAGCCAGCGGCAAGTTCCAAGGGCCAAGGGCCAAATTCCAAATCTGCCCTCTCTACCCTGCACGACGAGGTCTCGATCATTTGGCTCCCGACGGCTGATTCCTGATTCCTGATCCCTGATTCCTGATCCCTGCCGCCTGTCCCCTGTCCCCTGTCTCCTGAACGCGAGTCGCTCCGCGGCGAGAAACAGGCCGTGCAGGCTGCCCCAGATGGCGAACTTCCAGGCGGCCCCGTGCCACAGGCCGCCGAGGAACATCACGAGGAACAGGTTGAAGTAGGTACGGCCCGACCCCTTCCGGTTTCCACCCAGCGGGATGTAGAGGTAGTCGCGAAGCCAGGTGGACAGGGAAAGGTGCCAGCGCCGCCAGAACTCGGTGATGCTCGTCGAGAGGTAGGGAAAGTTGAAGTTGGGCGGCAGGCGGTATCCGAACAGGGCACCGAGGCCGATCGCGATCAGCGAGTAGCCCGCGAAATCGGCGAAGATCTGCAGCGAGTAGCCATACAGCAGGCAGCCGAGGTCGATCGGGCTGCCGTTGGCGAGGCGCTCGGCGCCCAGCGTCAGCGACGCGGTCTGCTCGGCGAGGTTGTCCGCGACGAAGACCTTGAGAAAGTAGCCGGTGACGAGGCAGCGGCGGACCGTGAGCCAGTCGATGTCGCCCGGCCGCTTGGCGCCGATCTGGTCCATGAACTCGTGCGCCTTGACGATCGGGCCCGCGACGAGCTGGGGAAAGAAGCTGATGTAGAACGACAGGTCACGAATGGAGGCGAGCCGGTCGGGTCCGCGCCTCTCGAGCATCCCGAGCGCGTGCGGACTCAGGTCCCGCCGCCAGGTATCCACCACCAGGCTGATTCCCTGGAAGGTGTAGAACGAGATCCCGACGGGAAGGGGAATGCCGGCGAGCCAGAACTTCCAGGAGCCAGGAATCAGGGAGTCAGGCACCAGGCCGGCGAGGAATCCTGCAT
>ERZ869936.1187-NODE-1187-length-19726-cov-7.551828_pt1 | contig 19726 bp, 16 predicted proteins | sample MGYA00520876_ERZ869936 | MGnify/ENA primary metagenome ERZ869936 (study PRJEB32218, sample SAMN09650985) | biofilter metagenome | isolation source: enrty point of leading RO module | place: Saudi Arabia: Thuwal, RO plant located on Red Sea | collected 2016-02-17 ...
TCTTCGTATGCGTCTTGATCCTGCAAGATCTGATTATACATCCCTGGGTGATTCTGCTGAATCTCTCTCATGACGTCAGAACCAACGCCTGTGGCGCTACCTCCGATTGGAATCTCCTTGAAGTACGGGACGAGGTCTGATTCACCCTCAATGCCTGGGATAGCTCCCTCGACCTCAACTCTCTGCTTGCCTCTGATGTAAGCAACCTGCTCACCCTTCTCGTTGACACCAGCTCCAATGATCTGAATGTTCTCCGTATTGGGCTTACCTGGCACCTCAAATGCACCCTCAAGCACTGGTGGCTTGTTGAATCTGTTGAGATTGTGAGATGCGGTTCCGAGGCCCCCGAGGTTAGAAAGTAGCTCACCTGTGCTCTTAGAGGCCACATTCAAGCCTCCAACAACGAAGTCCTTCTTGTCATCTCCTGAGCCAGAACCAGACCCGCTGCCCCTACCCTTGGTGCCGTAGGTACCGTCGAACTGGCTGCGAGAAACAAACTCGTCTTCACCCTTCCTGATGATGTCTTGGAACGTCTCCGAGGTGAGGTCGTCACCGTCTCTGAACGCCTTCTTCTGCTCATCCGTGAGGTGATCAATAAGGCCTCTGTCCTCAAGGGTGCCGAGGAGCTGAAGTCTGTGAGTCTTACCGTTGTCGTCCTGAGTCAGGACATTGTCTCTGTAGTAGTCTCTAGCTCTAACCTCGTTCCACTTGCCATCCTTGAATGAGATGGCCGACGCGGTAGCTTTGTTTTGAGCCCAGTCACCGAGTGTACCTACATCTACAGACTTAGTTCCGTAACGGTAAAAGTGGCTCGGGTCTGCAAAGCCCGTAACCTGCGTCATAGGGACTCTCTGACCCGTGTTGGGATCTACTACAGTCCACTGACCGTCAGGGCCCTTCTGAGCGCTCCCAGGCTTAAATACGTTGTTCATAGCAGCGTTGTGCTGCAAGGCATAATCGTCTAGTCCGTAGCTCAGCTCCTCACCAATACCCATCTTGCTGTTCTTGGCCTTGCGAGCCTCAGGGTCACTTGCGTTCTTCTTAGCAATCTCGTCCTCTGTGGCCATGGCGTCAGCATGAGTCTTAAACTGGCTGTACATACCCTTGAGTTGCCCAAGCCTCATACGCGCTTCCGTGGGGTCAAGTTCCCCGTTGGCAATCATTTTAGAGACCTCGTTGGCCTCTTGGCTAAATATCTCTGATCCAAACTGACCTATCGCAGCCAAGTCATATCCTGCAGCTTCGTTGATGTCAGATCGACGCATGTTCTCGGCTCTCTCGAACCGACGCGCCATTTCTTTGTCACGGACATTTGCTGTAGACGCTACCTGAGAGACCCCTGTGAGATCTGCTTTCTGCACCTTATCAAACCGCTTTGGTAGCGGGGTTCCTCCAAAAAGATTAGACATCTCTATTGTTAATCAATTAGTCCCATAACCCGAAGCTGAGCGTCTGTCATGCCCATGTTTCTAAGCATAGCAAGTCGCTGAGCCTCCATGTCTCCAGAAACTTTTTCAGCTTGCTTGGCATTAAACACGTCGACACCTTGTGCCAAGAAGTTTGCTGTGCCGACATCACCACTGGCAACTTTAGTTCCAGTACCTGTAGTGTCTACTCCAGTTGTGTCTGTTGTTGACTTTGTCTGACCAGGACCTCCAAGTCCCAATGCTATCCCCTGAGCAGCTGCTGATCCAAGGCCTGTAAGAGCCTGACTGTAAGCGTCTTGTGCTTGAGCTGCCCCAAGAGTTCCAGCATCCAAATCTGCTGCGCCTCTCTTGAGCTTCATAGATCCAAGCTCCTGGAGCATTCTTTGGTTCTTGGTAAGAACGTCTTGTCCAACCTTGGCAAGCTGTTGGTCTGCTGCAACTTTCTGCTGGAGACCCTTCAGCTGGGCTGATTGTACCTGCTGCTCTATTTGCTGAGCCTGCTTGGGAATCAGGGCCTGCATGCGTGCATCGCCGTACCTAGAGGCTGCGAGTGCTGACTGGACCTGAGCCTCGCCTCTTTCTGCAGCCTGATCTGCAACCTGTTCTGCCAAGATCTTCTGCTGCTCTGCAGCGTCTCTTACATCCTGACTGACCGACAAATCATACTTACCAGACTCAAAGTCACTGATCATCTGGTCGTACAAATCCTTTCCTTTTCTAGCTTGCTCTTCTGCTCTTTCCCCTGCTTTTCTTGCTTCAACCATCTTGCCAACTTGCTGGACACCCTGTCCAACGAGCAATGCTATGGTGACTGGATCGAGCGCTAGTGAGAGTCCTGGGTAATCAAACCCGAAGATGATGTTATATATAATGTCGATCATAGTTGCAAATATACTTATTATCACTTAGAATGGTCGAGAGACGTAGGCTCGTAGTTGAGGTTCAACGCATGGAGCTCGTATGGATCACTTCCGAGTGAGATATTCATCTGAGCATATTGCCCTCTTGGAGGAGCGCCATTTAACACTTCTTGCGTCACCTCAAGGATGGTAATCTCAGTTACCCCAGACCCAAGAGATAGCCCGCTAAGCAGTGACTGACCCTCTTCTGCCACTTCCTGAGAACCTGCTTGAGGCGTAAAGGTTAGAATATCCCTGTCAATCCCAAGCTCGGCTGGAGCAGGCTCCTTAGACATGGCGTAAAAGCCTCCAGATATGTTGTTTACACTACCCCCCTGTAGAGCGGAACTATCTACCTCGGTCCCAGATGCGTCAAACAACTTATATGCACCTCCAGAAACCTTGACCAAAAACAGATATTTACATCCGATAGCTGATGAGCTAACCTTCTGTGTTACATGAGAGCTGTTGATGACAATGGTCTTGTCTGAATACACTTGGATGTTGTCCATATCCCCAGCCGCCACACTCACCCTGCCTATGCTGTTGATGTTGCTGCTATCTAGTATGACGTCAGACAACCCTATGTGACCATACAATATTCCTCCTTTGTTCTTCAGAGGCCCCATGGTTGTTTGCTTGACGTTGGAGCTGTCTGAGTTCACGGTAAAGGTGTTTGCCCCAGAGATATTTGTAGACCCCTCAAGAGAGAAGGACTTGTATATCTTGTTTTGAGACACGCCTTCATTGAAAGAAACAGATATGCCGCTACCGATAGCAGAGCCTTCTGCGGTCTGATAAAATGATGTCCTGGCTACAGAGTCGCTGTTATGCCTCCAAGCTGCCTTGCCGTCAGAAGAAGCCTTTCCTGAAAAAAACTTTCTGCCGACCCTGGCAAACCATCCAGAGAGGTACGTGTACTTGGTTTTCCAGAAGCCACCTTTGTGGCTATATGCTATTGTTATGCTCATTTTATCCGTTTACATTTACTCCCTCCGACGTACCGCTTTGATCATCCAAAATGTCTTCAATATTTACCTCGCCGTCGCCGTCGTCGATACTAAGACCAGCAATGTTTTCAATAGCCAGAGTATCACCTTGGGGCAAGCCGCCACCTATTGGTGCTGCCCCAAATGAACCCACCAGAGGCGCAGGGTTTCCATAAGTAACTAAGAAGTCCAGCAAGTCAGCAGTACCTACCTCGCCGTCTTTGTTGCCAAGTGCGTAATCAACAAAAAATTCATTATTTCTTTTGTTGATGTTGTTGTCAGTATTTAGAAGGTCTATTATCTCTTTTACTTGAAGTTCATCAAGCTGCCCGCTACTAAGCAGTTGAAGCAAAGCTGCAAATCCAAGCTGCAGATCTGTCGTCGGCACCTCCACCTCCACCTCCACCTCTACTTCTTCTATAACTGTTTCTACAATCGGGTTAATTGTTTGACCTGCAAAACCAGAAACATTTACCGCAGCACCTGGCAACAAGAAGTCTTCAGGAAGCCCAGGGCTGTTGTTAGAGATTGTATTCCATGCAGCCAAATATTGAGACATTAGTTGGACAGTCCTGGTTTCATCATTTCCAACGTTGGGAAGACCAGTCAAAAGCTGGTCACTTATAGCGTCCACAAGGGCGTCTCTAAGGGTTTCCCTAGCATTGGCTCCAGGCACTGAATACAAAAGTTCTTCTGGAATAGCAGTATCAGTTCCTGGATTTACTATTTGCCCAAAAACAACATTGTAAAGTGCTGCCAAAGTAGGTATGGGTAACGATGTTTTTTGGATAAAATCTTGAACAGTGTTTACAAACAAAGCTGGATTAAATCCATCTACTTCTTCCCCGTCTTCGCTTAAGGTGCCTGAATTCAACTGAGTGTTTACTACCCCCTGCAGCTGAGTTACTTGACCATTAAAGAAGCCAGATCCCAACATGTTTAATCCAGCAACTTCTCCGACAATCATCTCTAGAGTAGTTATTGCATTAAGCCTTTGCTTTTTTAGAGTTTCGACTTCAGCAACGTCAGCGTCTGTTGGGGCATCTTCAAGCGCCTGATTTAATTCATCAATCTTTGTCAGTAGATTACCAACAGCCTCTTTGTAGCTCTGACCATACTCATTGAACTCGTTTACAGGAGCGGCTGAATCATATCCAGGCACATCAATTTGAGCTTGGAAATAACCACTGTTAAGCAACTCTGTAACGGTAGTAAGACCATCTGTAGTGTATGTGCCACTACCCTCAATATTTGCATACAGCTGCCCCCACTCTTGAAACAGATTGTTGTACTCGTCAATAAATATCTGATTGTTTGCGTTAGCTTGGACAAGCTGACCCTCCAGACCACCAACGCCGTCCGCCGTCATGTCGGCTCCATAAGCAGCAATAAGAGCATTGTCTCTGTCTATTTCGGCCTGAGCAAGCAAATTCTGCAGATCATCAGCAGTCCCCTCTACTCCATCCTCTCCGTACAAAACATTAAGAGCGTCTTGAAGAGAGTTGCTAATCGAAGTGGCGTTGGATACTGTCTGTGCGAATAGCAAAGAAAGTGCATTAGAGGTGTCTACAGAGCCTCCAACAGCAGACAGCACTGCTTGATAATCACTGCTTAAAGAGGATAAAAATTCAGTTACCGATTCACCTTCAATGTTGGTCAAGTGCTGAACAGAGATGGATGAATCAACACCTAGGTCAATGCCTTCTATTCCCAGCTGAGTCAGTACGTATTCTTGATCAATCACAGTTGCCGATCCAGCCTTGAGGTGAGCATCTACAACATCTGCTCTGTCGATAAGATCTTGAACACTGTCTATCAATGTGTTAAGGCCGTCTATCTTTGATTGACCTGCCTCTCCAGCAATTTGCTGCACAATAAGTGCCAACGTATCATCATCAGCCTCTGTGAGCAGTTCAGGAACGGATTCGACCAACTGCCTGATGACTTCAAGTTGAGATTTTAAGTTTGCTGTTTGCGTTGTCAAAAGAGCCGCAGAGTTTTCGAAAAGCCCTTCTGCGTTTGCGTAGCTGCTTATGGACGCCTCTACAAGAGATCTAAGTGTATTTTCGATTGATGCCTGAAGCTCTGCCAGCTGAGAGTTGTAAGATGAGGCATTTGCAAAAGGACCAATAGTCACCTCAGTTCCAGCCACATCAATGGTGACTGAAGTGCCTTCAGAGGCCTCTTCGGTGAAGTCAGCCGTGAGTATAGTCTCAATAGACTGAAACGAATCAAAGGAGCCTGCAATAGAGTCAAAAACGTCTCTGATGGCATCCTCAGCTTGCGAAATAGACCCTATAATATCCGCGATTGCAGAATCATCAAAGGTGGATGTAGACACGCCACCAACAGCCCCAATAAACGTCTCAATGCTATCCTCTAGGATGCTACCGCTAGGTACCCCCAACTGACCCTGAACGCCTTCTGAAACAAGCTCAGTAGTAGCTGAGTTTATAGAGAGGACAAACTCATCGTTTTCAGGATCATATCCTCCTACGACTCTAGGGTTAGATCCGTAATTGCTGAGCTGAGATTCAAAGAAAGATCCCATGCCCCTGTCAGAGATGACCTCTATGCCTTTAGAAGGGTTGAACCTATATATCTGCTTGAAGTCGCTTGAAGCGAAGTAGACGAAGTTATCAACCTTTGTGACAGACTCTGGGTGGTTTGTTCCGTAGGTGCCAGCATAGTACTTCTCGGTGCCCAAAACCTTGGACGTTCCGATCACAGTCTCATTGCCAAGAGCATCCGCGAGAAGGGTTCTTGACACTGGGATAGACGAGGCCTTGAGCTGCTGGATGCAGAACAAACTGTCATTGAAGTTCAGCAAAGCGTTGATAGGACCATCGTTGTTCTGGAGGTCCTTGAATGGGAGCTTTGAATCGTTGAAAGAGGTGTACCTGACTATGTTTGACGCAGGATTGGCCTTGTCTGAAAACTTGATAGAAGCCGTTCTCTTGACCTCATCCCTGACCCTGGACACAGTCCTCGGCTTACCGTATGGCTTTACGTCAGCTCCAGGGAACCTGTCAGTAAACGTATTGGATTCAAGGTAGTATGACTTGAAGTTAGGCTCTATAGACTCCTCTGATATCCCGTTACCGTTTCCGATCAAACCAACAAAATTGTTGCCCACGAAGCTCTGCATGTTTACAGCAGCCTTCCTGAAGAACACGTCACCCTCAGTAACAATGACGTTTGGTGTCTGGTACTTTCTAGTCCCTCCAGCAAAGACAATGTTGTATGTTTTTCCGATCTCGTGGTATATCCTGTCTTCAGCTTCTTTCTTCTTGATTGGAGAATAGATCTCAAACACACATCTCTTGTTCCAGAAGTTGGTGGCTGAGTTGTATATGTTTTCTGTGTTCGTTCCCGCACCGAGAGCTGGAGATTGAGACACATCTTCATACCTAAAGCCCTGAGCTTGAGAGTTGTTTTTCAAGATCACGAACTGCCCAGTCTTTGCAGGGTGGACGTCTTCGTTGTCTCCTACAAGTGGGTTTTCTGTCTCCCCAAGAGTGACTGTGCCTACAACGTCAAAGTTGTGGGTGTCGTCGTTGACGAATATTCTTTCGTCGTCGTTCTCAAAGTATGATATAATCCTAAGCCTGTCTCCCTCAGAGTAAGTGTAGAGGTCCTTGTCTCCGTCTGAACCAACGGCACCAAATGCCTTTGAGTATGACACAAGGTTGTTTTCTTGCAGGTAGTTCAGCGAAACGTAGATGAGTCCTTCTTCATTCAGGGAGTCCGAAGGGATGAACGCTCCACCAGCTGTGTACTGAGTAAAGTCAGATATTGTTGAGTTACCCCCGTAAACGATCTTGTAGAATCTAGCGTAGTCTGGTATGTTAGATGCCGTGTTGTCAAATGAGGCAGTAACAAATGCAGATCCCGTAGAAGCTACATTAGAGTCATACCCGTCAACAAACACACTACCAAGAGGGTACACGTTTCCAGCCCTACCTCTTTCGTCGTAAAAGACCACTCCGAAGTCGTGAGAGCAGTACCTCTTAAATGACCTGGCTTGCGGGTCTTCAGAGGGAGAGATATTAGAAACAGAAGTAGAAAAGGATTTAACCTCTACGTCTGGGTATGCGCCATCAACAATCTGCTGAACTGTAGATGATTCTATCTCAGAATCAATCAGATCTGCATTGTTTGTGTATGCATAGTCGAACTTTCCGCTCAAAACCCCTGGGTAGTCACCGCTACCGTCCCATCCTCTGCTCAGAGGGAACTGCCTGTTTTGCTTTCCAGCGTACTCTGTGCCAAATAGAATGCCGTAGAAGAAGTTTTGGTTTCTATCCCCAAAAGCCTTGCTTCGCCTTACGTTAGTCTCACCGTCTACGACAGAGTACTTTTGGTAACTGTTGTTTTCTGAATAGTTTCCTCTGGTGGAGACAATCTGAAGCAATGGTGTCTCATCAGAGAGATATCCAATAGACAAGTATCTGTCTACAAGTGAAGAGCACGTTTGAGCCTGTTGGTATTGCTCAAAATACCCGATTTCGTAATTAAAGTCTTCGTATATAGACTGATCTACTACCCCTTCATTAAAAAAGTTACTATCAGAAAACACCTGAGTATCCCCAGCTGGAGTCACAAAATTGTTCCATTGACCACCCATTGGTAGTGGCACCTGAAGAGAAAACCACAAGTTTTTATTCGTAGTTACTTCAGCTAATATAGTGCCTTCAACGGGGTCTTGTTGAACGCCAGAAACAGAATGCTCTCCCTGAACAAAAACATCACCATCAGTGGCCGTTGACATGTAGTTTCGAGAAGCCCACCACCAGCCCTTAGATCCGTCAGGCATGATCCTGGGGATCATCGTATGGTACTCTGGATTACCTGTCCCGTTAGAGCCAGTGATTTCAGAAATGTTTATAGAGAATATTGGGCCTACATCATTTAATGTTGTAGACACAGCATTTGTAGCCGCCTCATTGAATAGAAGATTTGCACTAACTCTCGCCTTGTTCATAGAGACGAATCCGATGGCCCCAGGGTGATTTTGGCTTAAAAGGTGGTCCGAGGTGTTGAGAGCGTCAATGTCTTCATAGTTAAACAACTGCATGACAGTTTGAGCTCTTGGATCAGATTCTGTTATTCTGCCATAACCGTCAGAATTATTCATTCCTTGGTCAAGCTCTGATCTAGCTGTGCTCTGAGAGGAGTCGTATATAAGCTCTATTGTGTCGTCTACAGTATATGCGCTTTCAGACGGGTTGAGCTCTCCGAATGTCAGGTAGTTGATGAGAGCATTGGTAATGTTGCTCTTTACCTGTGACTCTCCTGACATTGCTTCTGTAAACCTCAAGCCAAGTTTGAAGTCAAACGAAGTCGTAGGTATGATAAATGGGCAGGATGGTGAGTGTCCAGTAGAAACTCTTTTATTGCCCTCTCCAAGGACCCCTCCTGGTTGCGCCTCCGTTTGAGACGTGTGGTCAAAGGAATTAAGAGCAGTCCAGCCAACACCCTCAAGTACAACGCCCTTATTGAACTGAGCAACAGAAGGCATGTCCGAGTCATTGCCATCCATGTTCTTGATGGTGATCGTCGTCTGATTCTTACTGGCTGAATCAGCATCACTAGCCCCCGTATCGTACCCCCTGTTCTTAAACGTGTGGAATGAGTTACGAGAGTCGTAAATCTCAAAGTTTCTGTCAGGCCTAATGTTTAGCCTTATCCTCATTTCGGTTCCCTCTGGGACACTTGATGGGAGGCCAGATACATCAAACTGATAGCTAGATCTCCTGTTATGGATGAGAGCATTGCCCGCGCTGTCAGTTCCGAGAGTAGACTTCAGGTTGCTGTCATACTGAATGTTTACTCCGTTGTCGTAGCCCACAGGCAGGATGACCTTCTTTATTCCAATCTCCAGATCCGTAAACTCCTCACCTCTCTCATTGAAAAACACGTCAAGGCTGCACGAGACGTCGTCAATCTCATCAAACCCTTCTGTGTAATTTCCGTACATCAGGCGATCATTTACGACGGCCTGCGCTTCAGCCCTCTTGGGGAGAGCGTCGTTAAGCTTCAGAATATCCTCTTCTGGGATTGCTGTTATGACAGAGTCATTGCTGAAGTTGAAGAAGACACCGCCAGCTTGAGGGAAGTAATCCTTTTCCTCAACCTCAAAGAATCCGCCTCTACCTCCAATCCTCACAAGAAGTCTTACCTTCTTGATGTTTTCAGTAAAAGACTTGACTCCGTTCACCTCGTCTGGAATTGAAATGTTTATGACGTTGTCAGAGATCAGAGACGGCTCAGACAATGCCCCTTGATTGAGGTAAGAAGGAGGTACAGCTATGTTTGAGTATGTGGATATGGCAGACTCTTCTCCAGTGTCGTAGACACACTGGTATGCAAACTGGAATCCTTCTACGTTTCTAAAGTTGGTTGGCTTGTTAGGGTTGCTGTCAAAAGAGAAAGTAGGCCTATGCATAGGCGTCTTAGGACAAGCTGTAATGAAGTCAACTATTTCCGAAGCTGTATCGTAATCAACCTCTGAGGCCTTCTGTACATTCAGCTTTCTTGGCTCGTTGACCCCATCTGTGAAGTACAGGATAGGCTCCCCTTTGTGATAAACAATGTCAGCCCTAACAAATCCTGTAGATGGGAAGTTGAAGTAAGCAGAAGTGTATATAGGGGCAAGGGCATCATCTGTTATGATGTAAACACCTTGCTCTGAGGCAGCTGTAGAGAACAGAAAACAAAAGATTACTCCATTGACCTCGTCCGTTACACTTCCAATAATTCTTCTTGTGGCCTCAGTCTCACCAAATCCGTCTACCAGGGCGCTGTTCCCCTTAGCAGGCTTGATGACGCCCTGATCACCCGTCTGAGTGCCAGATGATGTCCCATCGCCAGCACCCGAGTCTTGAGCTCCGTCAAATTCGCTTACAGAAATGTTGTACGCATCGTACATCTCCATGGCGCCCTGTATTCTGGCATCCTTGGAGGTGTTAAGCTTTCTTGGGGTTATTTTTTCAATCATCAGTACTTAGGTGCCAACTTGTAGTTCTTACGAATAGTCTTGAGAGCCTCATCCTTGCTGAATGTCTTCAGCCTAGCATTTGCTTTTCTGAGTTCATTGTAGTACTCCTTTCTGGCTCTAGCCTTTTCGTTGGCAGGTACTGTAGATTTTCTTTCGCAAAGCTTGTAGTAGATGTAAGATCTCAAGGCCTCCTCTGCGTAAACGTGAACCTGGGGGTTTGACGTTCTCGCTTCATCTGCTATGTATTCAATCACAACCTCTGTGTACGAGTCTGTGGTGTCGATCTCGATTCTGTTTTGATCCAGGTTGACTCTGTACTCTCCAGCCAATCTACCACCGCCTAGGCCATAGAGCCTACCAATCCCCCCTTGGAACAAGTAGTTTTCAAATACGTAGTAGTCAAAGTCATCTCCTCCTCCATCATTACCTCCTGTGGCTGACTTGGAGTCAGTCCTGTTCAGTATTCTGTTGGCCTCAATGTTCAGAGGGCCAGCAGAAAAGTCACTACTGTTTCCAACTACAGTCTTTCTAGGTGCCGCAATATTTGGATTCTCTCCAAACACTCTAAGTATACCGTCAGAGTCAACGACACCAAGTTTGCTCAAACCCACAAAGTCGTCTGGCAAAGCGATAGTGTTGTTGGCTGTATTGATGGTTCTCTTGAGAGACTTGATTTTGTTTGTGATGTCGAAACCGAACTCTCTAATACCTCTAAGAGCGATATTTCGGATGGCTACATCAGACACATTGCTTATGTAGTCGTCACTGTCCATCGTGACAATGAAGTCATCGACGATTTGTCTTAATGGTACGAAGTTCATCTATTAGCTGTTTCGGCCATGCCGTATTTAGTGAGGACGTCATCCCTGAGTCTGACGCCAATCATGCGAGTTATCTCCGCGACGACCTCTGTCAGGTAGTGAGCTGGCAGCTCAAAATCCACAGAGTTGGCAGAGTCCTCAATGTTAAAGCCTTCTGATATGGTGGCTGTGGCGTACATAGGGTCCACAGGATTCCTGTAGTAAGTCAACAAAACATCTGAAGAAATGGTCTGAGGGAATATCTCTATGTAGTAACCAGATATAAGCGCTACAGGAAAGTCATCTGTAGGTGCGGAAAGGTTGCTGTTCAGAACCCTCTTTGCTTTCTCTGCGTCATAGATAATCTCTACAGAGTTGTTTGTGTCGAGAATAGACATTGAGATAATCCTAGACAGATCTCCAGGCTTACCAACCTTAGCTACCTCCTCAAGCTGAACTTGAGTAACCTCTCCAGTCACTGAGTCGGTTACATCTACAGTCGCCTCTTCTTCAGCTACGTCTAGAACTGAGCTCTTGATAAAGTAAGACAGATCCTCCTCTACCATTTTGTAGGCAGATTTATCCCTACCAGCATCCGACCCAGCACGACGCATTTTTGTTGCAAGCTTCAGCTCATTGAACATCTCATTATAGATATTCATTTGAGCAGCTTTTGCTAGTGTATTAAACACTGCAGGAGTAACGAAACCCTTCTGGTCCTTGTTACAGAGGTCTCGTACAATATCATATACTACTCCTATTCTTATCATGCCGTAAATATACAAACAAAAAAAAGAGGCCCCGAAGGGCCTCCCTTTATGCCAAGCGCTCTAGGCGCTCTTCTATGCTCGATAGCACCGAGGCGCCTTTCTCAGTTAGGCAGAACCGAGTCATGACATCCATTGGTTCTTGGCCAACTGGCACAGAAACAATCAAGCTGTTGCTGTCAAACCAGTATACACCGTCGTTCTTGACGTTGAGAATCTGAAAGTCTGACGCCTGCTGGATAGAAGCTCTTGCGGTAACCTGAGGTGAATCAAAGGCCTCCATAAATCCAGATGTGTTCTTTTTAGCAATCTGAAGGAGATTGTAACGAATCTCAGATACAGGCCTGTTGATGTTTACGTTGAAGTAAATAGCAATAGGAAGCAGCTCGTTGATCTCTGAATCACGCACCTTGTCGATGGCTTCGCTCAAAGCAAACTCCTTCTCCAACTCCTTTTCTGCGTCCTTTTTCTTGTCAACTTCCTTGAAGAGCTGACCTCCATTGTCCATGTTCGCTGGATGAGCGTCCAAAAAAGCTCGGAGGTTGGGTCGATCCTTGGCGACGAATATGCGACCCTCATTGAAGATAACTGCTTCACGACGAGCGTTATCGCTCTGCTCATCAACAAAAATAGATGGCTCATTGGGGCAGTATCGAATCTCACGAACACTATCCTTTTCGGGGTCGTAAACTGTGACGCCTTTCTGAGGGAGCATGAATACGACACCACCGTTACGTGGGATTTCGTACTCCTTGTTAGTTTGAATCGACTCCGTGCGCTTAATAGCGGGCTTTTTAGCCCTCACTTTAGCGACAGTTGGAGCTGCCTTTGTTTCCGCAACAGGAGTTGCTGTCTCGGCCTTTTTTGGACGGCCAGTCCTTCTTGTAGCTTGTTCAGCCATAGTAAAATAAATTAAGGTTTATGATATAATTTAAAAAGGTCTTGTGCGAGCTTGGAAGCAAAGTCAGGTCCAGGATCGTGGGCGATGACTCCGAATCTAGCCAACGTAGCCTTACCCAAACCAGATGGAGACTCATTCGTTGTTCCAAGTCTTTGTATTTTCAACGGCCCAAGATTGGCGTCTTGGTTGTTGTTTGCAGGGCCAGACGGGTTGTAGTTGCTGCTTCCATTTGTCCCAGGGTTTACTTGCGCTATTTTTCTACCTTCGAAGTCATAAACGTGAATAACGTTTTTAGTGTCTCTCCTAACGACAAGGACTTGAGCAGAAATCCTGTTTCCTTCAGGTCCTAAAACAGGGAATGCCTTTAGAGTGGAAGTAGGCTGCACGTAAACCGAGCTTTTTGAGTGTCTAAAAGAAACGACATTACCAAAGGCAGAAGATATTCCTGTCGGAGCCGAGTTTCCAATCAGCCCGTCTGAATTCATGACGCCAGAAGGACCAAAGCAACTACCATCAGCGTCACCATACATAGGGTGGATGTGCCTATTGAAGAGATCGAGAGACGCATCGCCATACTGAGATCCGTAAACTATGTAAAGAAGATAGTCTTCATTATGCTCAAAAGTAGGCACCACAAAGTGAGCACCTGATCCAGGCATATTGGCCGACTTATGGTTAAGCTTGTCTATGACGTTTACACTGGGGTCTACACAGGTGATACTTCCGCTCACAGTGGATATGTTGTACCCCTTGGCCGTGCCGCTGCTCTTCCATCCAGTAATGGTGTCTGTATCTGAAAACGAGGCAAGGCCTTCGTGGTTGTAATCTATGCTTGGCAGGTTCTTTTTAAAATCTATGCCAGCAATAATGTTGTTGTATTTGTCAGCTTCGTCGCCCTGGCTAACTTCTCCAGTTGCCGTTTCAATAGCCAGCGTAGGTACAACAGTCTTAGTTTTGACATCTTCCTCAAAAGCAGAGAACGTAGAGTTTCTGGCAACGTTGTCAAACCTCATTACACTCTTCTTAGAGTCAGAAGAAATGAAGTTCAATATCTGCTCCATGAGAAGGACTTCCTGCCCTTCTTTACACCTAACTGTGATGCTTGTCTTAGGGAGGGATTCCCCTTCCTTCAGGAAAGTTCTTTCAAATGAAGTGGCTTCGTTGAATGTTATGATTACAGACCCAACATTTGAAGTCATGTAAGCAAGACTGTCTGCTGGAATAGACAACGCAGCTATCCCTTCTCCAGAGTTAGAAGAGGTTAGCCCAGAGGCAGTTTCCTCTAGCTCTGATCTAAAAAGAAAAAACTTCTTCATCAGGAGTCAAGGGTTATTACGCAAGAAGCGATGTCTATGTGAAGGGTGTCGCTAGTGACGTCATTGCAAACGTTGATAAAAGGATCTTTGCCAAAAGCAATCTCTTTAGAGATGGCTTCCATAACCGAAGACTCTTTATCAGACGTAATCGTGAGGGTAACAAGATCAACGTCAGAAGCGGTGTTGGCCGTACCCTTTGTGCTAGGGTAGAACCTCATCTTAACTACACCGTCAGCATCGCACACCATGGACTGAAGTGAGTCCGCTGGGAAAGTGGCTGCGTCATCAGCAGCACTCACGAATTGTAGAAACTTTTTCATTGCAGTTAATTGCTACAAATATAGTAAAAAAGAAAAAGGCCCCGCAGGGCCTGTTTCAAATAGATTTACAGTTTTACGATGTAATCGTAGCTGCCTTAGAGACAACCCTAGTAACTCCTGGTTGATTTGGATTTGTGAGCGTAATTTCAATAGTTGCAGCGCCTGCACTAAAGTCAGTGCTGTCAAACTTAATAGCTTCAGTAGAGGTGATGTTAGTGCCAGTCTTTGTAAAAGTGTGGCTATCATCATCCATGCTCAATGTAGCGGAGAAATCACACCCAGCTTGGGCTGAGGCAAGCGTAAACGTAAAGTCATCAGTTGCTGTAGCTGAAATAGCTACATCTGTGTTCGTAATCGTGAAAACGGGAATTTCAAGACCATTGACCGCATAAACGCTATTACTCAAATCAGAAATCTTGGCGACCTGACTATTTCTAGCAATACCATTCAATGATGAGATAATTGCTTCAGCAGCTTCCGCTTCCTTGCCGTCAACAACATCCAAGTTGATCACCTCTGACGTAGAGGCATTTGTGTCTCCAGAGTTGTCTTTTTTCTCAAAATAGACAAGAACTTGATTGTTCGTTATGTCAGCTTTGATAGCTCTGATCCGACCATTGAGGATTTGAAAAATCTCATCCTCAGTCATGGAAAGACCGCTATTTACGAAAATAGATTGTGTCATATTCTGAGTTTTAGTTAAAGCGAGGGGACCTAAGCCCCCTCGCAATAACAGTTATACTTAGTCTGCGTATGCTACAGCAGTGACCTCAGCGTGGACGTCTTTCAAAGCCACCACAACTTGCTTGCCGAAATTGATCTCTTCAATCACGGCTTCAGCAATCTTTGCGGGGACTCCTGCAGAACCTCCATCCAAAGTCAAGGTATCAGAGGTAGCAGTACCCTGAGAACCCTTAACGTTAATCACTACGTCGTTTGAGTCAGTAGCGTCAAGAGAAATAACGTTAGCAGCTGGGTAGTAGTAACCATCAGTGCTCTTCAAAAACTTTTTCATGTCTTTTGGTTTTTAAGATTAAACGAATTACCCCTTGATGAGGACGTGCTGGTTAGCAGCGCGAGTCAACAAGCAAACTTCAGAGCGGTAGTGGAACGTAGCAACGTCCTTACCAGCGTCTCCGTTGTTTTGGTGACCCAACACACCGCCACCAGTCACCCAGTGCTCCATCTCACGAGAGTAGCCGTTGGAAGCCTTGTACTTCATCTCCAGTGCTGGAGCCTTGATACCAGTCTTCGCGTCAGCGACCTGAGTCAATGGGCACATGACACCTTGGAACTTGGTTGATGCACCCAACAAGGTTGGATCGTTCAACAACTTCCAGTCGTGCTTGTGGAAAGTGTAACCACCGCGAGTGAAGGACTTAAAGCCCAACTTGACAGCCATGTCAGCGTCGTTGTTAAACGCACCGAACTGACCAGCCAAGCCCGCAGTCACACCAGTAGAAATACCAGACGCCAACATGTCGTCGATAGCGAGGTCTTGCTTTCTGTTCAAGTACATAGCGTACTCGGCAGGAGCGCCTTGCTTATCCAACTCCAAGATGAGGTCGTCGAACTCAGCGAAGCTGTCCATTGGGTTAGCGTTCGCGTTGCTCACGTTGATACCTCTGGCCTCCAAAGCAGTGATGTAACCTTCAGAACCAGCGAGGTCAGTGACAGAGTCAGTAACAGAGACGTCAGCCTTTTGAGCTCCGTCGATCTTATCGCCGAACAACAAAGTCATCTCACGCTTGTCCATGAAACGCTTGCGAGCTTCCTGCTCACCGTACATGAACCATCTGTAGTCACCGTTACCAATGTTCACGTAGCCGATGTTGGTGGCCTGAGAACCGTTCACCTGGTAGCGATCCTTCACGATAGCGTAAGAGTTGGTTCTTCTGATCACTTCAGGCTGAACGAATGAAGATGGCTGATCACTTCCCTGGGCGTACATGTTACCCAAGACGATCACCTCACCGCCATTTGAAGCGTCGAAGTCAGTAGAGTTACCAGCCATCGCCGCACCGTCCAAACGACCGATAACAACGTTTGAGCCCTCTCCTCCAGAGATGACGATACCGCGAACACCAGAAGTGGTGTCCATCACGATGTCGTTAGGCTGCAAGCCGTCCTTCATGGCTGCGTCAGAGATAGTCACTCTATCGTTGCCAGCAGTGTTGCCACCGTTTCCAGCAGTAGTGTTACCGCTAGTGTAAGCCAACTTCTTGTGACGACGACCCACTTCGTAGAATTCAACCTGGTCAGAAGAGCCAGCGTTGGTCACAGCTCCAGTCAACTGGAGGAATCCAGTAATACCCTGGTCACCGTAGGTTTCAACGAGAAGCTCGCTGATGTCTGGTTTGCCGAGTTCGTTGACGCCGTCGGCAGCGACGTTCAAGAGTTCACCGAGAGCGGTGTACTTGTCTGGAGATGCGATGAAACGATTTGCTGCAACATCGACACCAGATGAAGGCTGAGAAATAGTAGCCATAGTTTCTTAGTGTTTTAGAATTTGAAAGTCATTTTTGACCTGTTGTTCCCCATGATGTTTTTTAATTGGGAAGCAAGAGGATCTGTTGCTTGACCCGATCCTTCAACAGGGGATTGAGACTGGACATTGGCCGCCTTGTCTACCAGAGTGCGTTGACCGTCTCCCAAGCCTTGCTTGTAAGCGGATGCTACGATTGCATCAATGTTGTCAACCACAGCCCTGTGTGAGGACAAGGTTTCGTAATCCCAGCTACCATCCTCGTTGATGTAGGGGTCAAAGTACTCGTCGAGACGAGAATTTTTTTGTTTGAGCTGAGACTTGTAGCTGTCTTCGAGGCCAAACGTGAAAGTACGGTCATTACCAAGGTCGAACTCCAACCCAGTCATGTCGTCCAAATCAGCGGACATCTCAGACACCCATGTGTCGTCAACAATAGAGTCAAGTTGCGATGGCTGTGCTTCAGGTGCCCTGTAGCTAGATCTGAGCTCTTCGATCGACTGACGAGCAGCCTGGGCATCAACCTTCATTTGAACTTGAGCTACGCGGAGCTCTTCCTCAGAAGCGAGGTCGGGATCCACGTTGTATTTGCTCTGGACGAGAATGCCGAGTTCTTCCTGAGAAAGGTTTGGGTACTGCGAAGCCATGTTGACTCGAATCGCTGTCATGTCATCCATCTCGGATGGGTTAAGCGACTGGTACGCAAACCAATCTTCAGGTCCACGGCCTGTTTCTTCTACAAAACGGGCAATGGCCTCAATACGCTCGTCAAGAGCGCTTTGTTGCGGAGTATTAAAGTCATCAAACGTTTCAAACTGTCTACCGAGCCTCTCGCTCATGTATGAAAGAACAGCTTGCTCGTAATCAGAATCTGAATACTCTTGCGTTTCTTGTTCTGGAGCAGGCTCAGGATCCACGTATGGAGTTTCTTGAGTCTGCTGTGGTGTAACCTCCTGCTCTACAGCTGGCTCAGCTACAGGTTCAGGAGTAGGTTCTGGAGTGGCCTCAACTTGAGGTTGCTCAGCGTCCATAGAAGCAGCCAAGTCTTGAGGATTGTCAAAGACCTGGAAGCTTGAGACTTCGGGAGAGTTGTTGTCTTCCATTTAAATTAAATTAAGGGGTTTGAATTAGTTAGTGTAGCAGATCACGTTTGAGGTTGAGCAACCTACATTCGTGAACCTGCCGTAGATAGTCCCCCCTGCTGGGATGGGAATACCAGTAACCTCAGAATCATTCTGCTTGTACGCACCAGACTGATACGTATTAATAGCTCCTGTAAGGTCTACAGTGACTTGACCTGCTGTCGGGTTGTAGATAGCCATAACGTATCTACCATTCGACATAGCCAAGTCCTGATTTGCCGTCAAGATGTGAATGTTCTTAGGGAGTGCTGCTGCTGGATGTGCCATGTCTTAATTATTAGGTTCCTCCGTAAGGGTTGTCTGAGTTATCGTCTCCGAATACACCGTACTCAATCAAGGTGTTCACCTTAGTGGCGTACACCTCGTGCTTCTTGTCAGGGTTGATTGGCAAGAACGCAAATTCACCACCACCGATCTTGGCTACGAGACCAGTGTCAGTGTCATTGTGAACGTAGATGTAATCCTCAAGATCTGAAGCCAAGTTCTTGATATACAAGTAGGCTCTATTGCTGCACTGGTTAGCGATGTAGATCGCCAAGTCGTCAGAGTCAGCTGCAGTACCCTTCACCTTGGCTCTGAGCAAAGACCCAGAGTCAACAGCGAGAGAGGAGTTTACAGATATATTCAAAGGGCTGCTCAGAACATTACTGCTCACAAGAGTAAGTGATGCTCTAACCGTAGCCATTACGCTTCGTAGATTACGAGGTATTCGACAGTCATGTTGACATCAGAAGTGTCAATGTCGATGTCGTTGTTACCGTCATAGGGGATCAACATGAAGTCTCCACCGTACAAGCGACCCAGGGAAAGGTTTGTCGCTCCAATCTCAACTGTGATGAACTCAGAGTTGCTTGTTGAAGTGTTCTTGATGTACACCTTATGCGCCTTGTCAGCTGTGTAGTCAGCAGCAGCAATCAAGTTGTACGCAGTCTGTGCAGTAGCAAAGAACTTACGAGCAACACCAGATGTCTGGTCGAGACCTGTTGCGCTACCAGCCTTCTTGAGGTTGGTGGTTGTTGAAAGTGACAATGAATCGCCAGTCAAGTCTGAGCTAGACAAAGTCAAAGTAGCAGATGTAGTAGCCATTTTTGTTGTTTGTTATTTTGGCAAATATAGTTATTATTTCTTTTTGCCCTTGCCCGCTCTGATCTTAGCAGCCTCTCTTCTTCCGAAGGCTGATCTGACTCTAGCCATGGCCCAAGCATGCTGAGAAACCTTTGGTCTGTTTCCAGAGCTCATGTATGCGGCAAGGCCTCTTTTGTAAACCTGCTTCTGAGCTGCGCTCAGACTGGCATACCCTTTACCCTTACCTTTGCTCTTCTTCTTGCTCTTTCTTTTGGCTCTCATATTTTATCTCTTTCTGCCATGAGCTTCTTCAGTCGAGCTGCTACAGCGGGTGGGAATCCTTTCTTTTTTCTCTTGGCTTTGGAGCCTCTGTGCTTTTTGTAGATGTCAGAGATCTGCTTCATCAGCTGTTTACGTCTTCCGACGTTTGAGCTACCTCTTGTATATTTTGGATTGAACTTCACCACTTCACCTTGTTGGCCCAGTAAGCTGCGCTTGTTTTACCCTTGGCAATGTTCTTTCTGTGACGAGCCTTGAACGACTTACGCTTAGCCTTCATACGTGCAGACTCACCAGCCTTTGGCTTGCCAGCAGTAGAAGCTCCGCGCTCACCAA
>ERZ869936.1188-NODE-1188-length-19724-cov-8.514464_pt1 | contig 19724 bp, 14 predicted proteins | sample MGYA00520876_ERZ869936 | MGnify/ENA primary metagenome ERZ869936 (study PRJEB32218, sample SAMN09650985) | biofilter metagenome | isolation source: enrty point of leading RO module | place: Saudi Arabia: Thuwal, RO plant located on Red Sea | collected 2016-02-17 ...
TGCGACCTTTTGACCCCCAGTCAAACGCGCTACCAGACTGCGCCACGGCCCGAAATTCTCGTGGGAAAAACCATCATGGATCACTCCCCCACGACGAATCCATAGTATTCCAGATTAACTCCTCTATTGCAACGCATAAAACTAAGGCCCATGGAACTTGCCTCGGGCAGGGATTGGAAACCGGGTCGGAGAAGGTCTATGATGCACTGTAAATCTCGAACCCGATACTTACAAACGTGGAGCAAGAGTTTTGTCGCATTTCGGAGATGATTTGGCTGCTGCCGTGCGCCGCTGCAGGAACCCTGTGGTAGTGGGGCTAGATCCTAGGTGGGAAAACTTGCCGTCGAGTTTCCGGCAAAATCGAGCATCGGATATCTCCTCGCGAGCAATTGCTTTCGAAGAATTCTGTTGTGCTTTAATTGAAGTAATTGCTTCTTTGGTACCGGCGGTGAAGCCCCAAGCGGCGTTTTTTGAAGAGTACGGGCCAGCAGGTATGGTGGCGTTGGCTAACGTCATTACCTTTGCGCAGGAAAGGGGTCTTCTCGTTGTGCTCGATGGCAAACGCAATGACATTGGGTCTACTGCCGAAGCTTATGCCCGGGGTTACCTCGGTCGCGAGAGTGTAAGCGCTTGGGGAGCCGATGCACTTACGATCAGTCCGTACCTAGGCGCCGATAGCTTGGAACCTTTTGTCAGGATTGCTGGCGAGCGTGGCGCGGGTTTGTTTGTGCTGGTGAAGACTTCGAATCCTGGTAGTTACACGCTGCAAAACTTGCTGGTCGATGGAGAGCCGTTGTATAGCGTGGTCGCCAGCTACGTTGAAGAACGATCTGTTTTAACAAAAGGACAGAGTGGTTATGGCAGCATTGGAGCCGTCGTAGGTGCAACCTACCCAGAGCAGCTCGATGAACTCCGTGCGGCAATGCCTCACTCCTGGTTTCTCGTACCTGGTTATGGAAGCCAGGGAGGAACTGCCAAGGATACGACAGCTGCATTCGACGTTCAGGGCCTGGGTGCAGTGATCAACAATTCGCGCGGAATTATCTTCGCCCACGAACGCCCTGAGTACAAGGATCGTTATGGAGAATCGCGCTGGCAGGAAGCTGTCGAAGCCGCCACCCAGGACATGATTGCGGCACTGCGGGCAGAGACACCGGCAGGCAAACTTTAAGTTTCTCATGTCATTCCCGACACATATGGCAATGACTAATGACTACCGGGTTTCAACGCAATCGCTGCTGAGTAATTTCGATCGCTTTCAACAGGCCCTGTGCTTTGTTGAGTGTTTCTTGGTACTCAGTCTCGGGCACGCTATCAGCAACAATACCAGCCCCGGCCTGGATATAAGCCTTACCATCATGAACGACGACGGTCCGCAATGCTATGCACGTATCCATATTGCCCGCGAAATCGATGTAGCCCACGGCCCCAGCATAGGGACCTCGACGAGTGGACTCGATCTCATCAATAATCTCCATAGCACGAACCTTGGGGGCACCCGAAACCGTGCCAGCAGGCAAACATGCAGCCAATGCATCGAAGGAATCGCAGTTTTCGCGTAACTGCCCCGTGACATTCGAAGTTATGTGCATGACATGGCTATAGCGTTCTATGACCATCACGTCAGAGATTTCGACTGAACCGTATTGGGCAACCCGACCCACATCGTTGCGCCCCAAATCCACCAGCATCACATGCTCGGCACATTCCTTAGGATCGGCCAGAAGTTCATCGGCGAGAGCTTGATCTTCTTCTTCGGTTCTACCGCGCTTTCTCGTTCCCGCCAACGGCCTGACAGTAACCTTTCCTTTTACTACGCGGACCATGATTTCTGGCGAACTTCCCACAAGCGTCACGTCGTGGGTCCGCAGATAAAACATGAATGGACTAGGATTAACAACACGTAACGTGCGATACAATTCAAACGGAGGCGCATTGAAGGAAACTTCCAATCTTTGGCTGATGACGACCTGAAAAATGTCGCCGGCCCGAATATACTCTACACATTTTCGAACGGATTCTTCGTACTGGGATTGTGTCACGTTCGAAGTATAGTTGAGCGAGCATTCACCTTCAGTGCGTATATCGGCAAGCCGTAGCAGCTCATCACGAGATTCCAATTGTCGGACTATTGAGTCAACGCGCTCAATTGCCATTTCGTATGCCTGGCGGAGTGCTATTACGTCCTTGTCGAAAACATTCGCCAAAGCCAGCACGATCACGGTTTTCTGAACGTGATCGAACACTACCAAGGTATCGAAGAGCGCGAACCAGAGATCGGGCAATTGCCGATCATCTTCTGGGGCATTGGGAAGCATTTCAACATACCTGACGGTATCGTAGCCCGCGTACCCTATGGCCCCCCCAATAAAGGGTGGCAGTTCTTCAGGGTGAGCAACTCGCATGGCATCAACTAGCTCGCGCAGGACTTCAAAGGGGTTCTCTGCTACGAAAGTCTCCAATTCCCAACCCGTCGATCCCTTCGGATTCACGTACTCAGTTGAACTTTTGGCAGCAATGGTAACTTGATTTCCGTAGGCTTTAATCCACTTAAAGGGATCACTGGCCAAGAAAGAGTAACGACCTACTTTTTCGCCACCGATGACGCTTTCAAAGAGGCAAGCGGCATCAGACGTATCAATTCGCTGGAAAGCTTGCACAGGAGTCAGGGCATCGCTGAGTAGCCTGCGGAACACAGGTACATAATCCGTGCTTGCCGCGAGTTGAGCAAATCGTTCGAATCCAGGTGCATATTCCATCTTGCCAAATGTCCTTTCGGACTATGGGAGCAGGTAAAACCATCAACGAATAAACCGCCAGCTTATCAATTGCCCTGAAGGGTCACAACAGTCGTTTGACCAAGAGTCACAGGTACCCAACTTGAATTGAGATAAGTAGTTAAGGTATCTGTCAATTCTCTTGACACCACTCGTTCCCCGGCTAGAATCCCCATACTAAACAAGGCAATTTCAGCTTGAACTGGCTTTCATTGCCTGCCGGATAATAGACCCCGATCTGGAGGGAGTGGTTCGGTCCCTACATAATTCCTAGGCGCTGAAAAGTTTCACGGAAAGAGTATACTTCAGATAGACCTCGAGGCCGACTGTTCACCTGTAAACTGTTTGGTGAGTTGAATCATGCTCAAGTGCCAAAAATGTGATCGACAAGCGACGTTTCATATCACCGACCTGATAGATGGGAAGCCGAAGGAGCTCCATCTGTGTGAAGATTGTGCGCAGAATTTTCTTTCTCCAAGCGAAGAAGACACCTCCGATGTGATGCCGGCCATGGCCGGCTTGCTGGCTCAACATTTGGCTGTCGGAGAAACTGCCGATCAATTGGCCCGCCTCGACCAAATGCGCTGTCCGGTCTGTTCGATTACTTTCTTAGAGTTCCGCAAGCAGGGCCGGTTAGGTTGCCCACACGACTATGAATTCTTCTCTGAAGAGCTCGAGCCGCTGTTGATGAATATTCACGATCAAACAAATCACATTGGTAAAGTCCCTAAGCGTTGCCCGCAGGGAGCCGATCAACAGACCCAGCTTATTCGACTGCGGCGAGAAATGAAAGAAGCCATTGCCACAGAAAACTATGAGAGAGCGTCCCAGATTCGAGATGAGATTCGGGACATTGAATCGCAAAATCGAACTGCTGAAGAGTCCTAGGCACAAATCAGAATTTGAAGTACTACCATAAACTCAAACTTTGGAATCCGTTCAACGCACTCCTTCTAACAGCCTGAATTTCAATGGAACTGAATGAACTCACGAATGCGAGCGGAGAATGGTTGCGGGGAGCTGGCCCGGAATCTGATATTGTCATTAGCAGTCGCATACGTTTAGCCCGTAACCTAGCGGATTTTCCTTTCTTATCCCGAGCCACGGAAGCGGATCGTGCAGCCATAGAACAGATTTTGCAAGAAACAATTTCCCACTTAATCAAGCAGGAGAAACTCGATCCCAATACTTTGTATATCAAGGTTGGCGAGATCGACCATCTCGATCGCATGTTTCTGGTGGAAAGACAACTTATTAGTCGCGAGTTGGCAGATGCAACTGGGGCGCGTTCCGTAGTGATCGATCCTCAGGAAAAATATAGTGTGATGATCAATGAGGAAGATCACGTTCGCTTGCAGGTGATGCAGAGTGGCTTGAACCTCCATGCTGCCTGGGAACAAGTCAATCGCTTGGACGATCTCATTGAAGAGCATCTGGTGTACGCTTTCAGCGATCGATTGGGTTACCTCACAGCTTGTCCGACCAATGTTGGAACGGGAATTCGGGTGAGTGTTATGTTGCACCTCCCTGCTTTGGTAATCACCAGGCAGATTGAGAAAGTGTTCAAGAGCCTACAAAAGATCAGCCTGGCTGTGAGAGGACTGTATGGCGAGGGTTCTCAGGCGATGGGAGACTTCTACCAAATCAGCAATCAAATTACTTTGGGATTGACCGAAGAAGAATTGATCGCCAAAGTTGCTGATATAGTGCCTGTGCTGATCGACTACGAGCGTCAAGCACGCGATTTCTTGATCCGCGAAAGTCACGAAACCCTCCACGATAGGGTGAGTCGGGCATTTGGTATCCTCCGAACTGCCCAAACCATCAGTTCAGAAGAAACGATGCACCTTCTTTCCAGTGTGCGAATGGGTTTGAACCTCGGGCTTATTTCTGACTTGCAGATCCCAACGATTAACAAGCTATTCGTCCACACACAGCCAGCACATCTTCAGAAACTTGCAGGAAACGACCTCGACTCTGCTGCCCGAAATATCGAACGTGCTTCCTATCTCCGCAAGCATCTTGATGGCAATAAGCCCAACGGACCGACGCAGAATTAGTTGATCTAATTAGTTATTTCGAGTTCAGCTATTCAACCACGATCCCTTCCAGCCCGGGGTCACTTGCCGGCACTTGAGGGTTAAGTTCTTCCAGAGTCTCACGCAGGATGCCGCTGACAACCATATTTCGATACCACTTACGGTCGGATGGAATGATATGCCAGGGTGCATGACTGGTATTGCAATGTGTAAGGGCATCTTCGTACGCCTGCTGATAATCGTCCCACAATTTTCTTTCCGAAAGATCTCCCCTGTTGAACTTCCATCTTTTATGTGGGTTGTCTAGGCGAGCTTGCAAACGCTCTCGTTGTTCAATTTTGCTGATATGTAAAAAACATTTGACGATTGTTACCCCTCCGTCCACTAGCAATTGCTCGAATTCATTGATTCTTTCATAGCGAGATTGCCATTCATTTTTCGGAACCAGCTCGTGTACTCGTACGATAAGAACATCTTCGTATTGAGAACGGTTAAATATGCCGATTTCACCTCGAGGTGGTACCGCATTATGAATTCGCCATAGAAAGTCATGGTCCAATTCATTTTGACTTGGCTGCTTGAAAGAAGTGATCTTGCAACTTTGCGGATTAATTCCCGTCATTACTGTGCGAATCGTACCGTCTTTTCCTGAGGTATCCATCCCCTGAAGAATTAAGAGGATGGCACGCCTATTCTCAGCGTAAAGACGATATGCAAGCTCGCTACTGATCGCAGTGTTTTCTTTGATTTTCTGTTCTGCTGATTTCTTCTTCCAATTTCCTGAAACATATCTCGAATCAAAATCCTTCAGGCGAATTTCCTTGCCGGGTGCTACCGTAAGTGATTGAGACATAGTGTTGACATGCAATTGAATGGGCTGAGCTGGATGGAAATGAGGGAGTTAGCCTCGACGGTACTTCATTCTAATTCGCTGGAAATGTGGATGTGGCCTCCCGGTTCGATTTCAATGCGAATTACTTGAGGATGGCAGCAAACAGGGCAATCTTCGACATACTCCTGCCTTTTTCCTTGCGAAAGATCCAGCGGTATTACAATTTCCTCCCCGCAACTGCCACAAATATAGCTTAATTCGTCTTCCATCGAGATCCTCAGTAGCATACTAGGTGGCGATCATTATGCTAGAATTGAGGATTACTAAGTATCCATCTCAAGCTAGATAATTCTCGTGAACGATCACTTATATAATCCATCAGCCATATCAGGCAAACAGAAGGTATTGGCTGGAGTCATCACTTTTTTGGCACTTGCTGCCCTGGGAGTCTCATTCTATCTGACCTGGGTCACTTGGAACCAATCAGCTATTGCGGGCTGTTCAGGAGGATCGTTGGCCGACTGCGACGAGGTGCTTTCGAGTGTCTGGTCTAAATGGTTGGGAGTTCCCGTCAGCTTGTTTGGACTGGGAGTTTATACTCTGATTCTGGCTCTTTGCTGGCCAGGTGTGTTGCGGCCTGGAAGCTGGGCCGCAACGGGGCTCATGGCGCTTGCGCTTCTGGCAGCTGGTTCTGGAGTCTGGTTTTTCGGGGTTCAAGTCTTTCTGCTCGGACACTTTTGCCTTTACTGTCTTACGGTCCATGTCTGCGGTCTCCTGATTACGATTGCGACCTACTTTGCTCTGTTTAGTTCAAGATCTTCGCAGAACTACGACCAGATGCGTGCTCTCTTAGGAGTCGAGAGCGATTTGACAGATACAGGGGCACCGATGGGAGTTGCTGGTTACCAGCCGATCATTGCGGTTGGACTTGCAGCGGTAGGATTACTGATGCTGATCGTCGGACAGTCATTTTTCGCACCGTTAGGAATGCAGTTCATTGCCAATTCTCCCCAGCAATCTATTTCGGAATCCAATGACACTCAATTATCTGCTGAAGAGGAAAATGCTTCAGCTGATGTCAATGCGGAGGATGTCCCGGCATTCACGCTCGAAATTACTGAAGAATCTGATGAAACTGAATCGACAGAGCTTGATCAACCAGACCAAGAGCAAACCCAATCTTCCGAAAGACGCTACGTTTCTCTGCAATCTCTGGGAAACCGAGTGGAAGTCACTAATGAGCCGACCTTGGGTGATCCTCATGCCGAACAGGTGATAGTCGAGTTGCTCGATTACACTTGTCCTCACTGTCGGAAAATGCACTCTTTCGTTCATCAAGCAGCGGAACGCTATGGCGAGGATATCTGTTTTGTGATCTATCACGTTCCCTTAAGTCGACATTGCAATCCCTATGTGAAGATAGAGCAGAGTCTGCACCGCACGGCCTGTGATTATGCCAAGTTGGCCATCAGTGTTTGGAAGTTGAACCCCAAGAAATTCCCAGAGTTTCATAATTGGCTGATGGAAGGCGAAAAGGCACCTGCTGTTTACAAGGCACGTCAGAAGGCGATGGAACTGGTCGGAGATCAGGTGCTGCTCGACAAGTCGCTGGGGGTTGAAGCGAATCGCCGTGTTACCCAACATGTGGAAGAAATGAAGAAGCTCAACTCCGGGCTCCCCATTCTCGTTTCGGAAAAGGGGATTATCCGTGGTATCCCCGGAAGTGAGAAGGAATGGTTCGGGTTCTTCGAAGACACCCTTGGACTCGAACCACAGAGCACAGAGGCCAAGTAACGGCTATTTTGGGTGAATTCTTCTTTTTCGCGAACCTTGGGCATCGAGAGAGGCTCTCTCGGGATAGCTTGTTGGCAAGAAATCTGCCCGATCTGGAACTGATATTGCTCGACAAATCGGTTTCGTGATTATAATGCAGCTATGGGTCGTGCGACCGCAGCACGACGGGCCCAATCTGGCCGCCGAACGTGCTCTGGCAGCGACGCTCGGCCGCCTTCAACCTGTGAGAAAGGAGGTGGTTCGTTGAACGATTATCATATACGCCAGTGGGGTGGTGCAAACCGTTGACCGCCGGCGGGTTGTCTAACGGAGACAGCCACCACCTGCTTGTGAGTGCCCGCCTGACCTCCTTCGAGGAATGAAGGCCTGTTCTCAAAGCAATAACTGATAGCCCGGCCACCCTAGTGGTGGTCGGGTTTTTCCATGCATCGACTCCGATTTGTAGTGTTTCTCTGATTTCGGGTTGGTTGGGTACTAGATATGGGTGGTGCGTGGGGGGTGGCGAGTGGTTCGTGATTGGTGATTGGAAGTTAGTCGTTAGTCGTTAGTCGTTAGTCGTTAGTCGTTAGTCGTTAGACGTTAGTCGTTAGTCGTTAGACGTTAGTAGTTAGTAGTTAGTAGTTAGTAGTTAGGTCCGTCCACTGTTTTGCGCCTTAGCGCCTTTGCGAGAGACTAATTGACCGTGGCGAGAGGGAGGGATTATTTATGATTTATGAATGATGATTTATGACTCGCCAATCACCAATCACCAACCACCAACCACCCGCCACTCATGTTGGTCATGTTGGTCAACTTGGTCATGTTGGCCGCGCAATGCGCACTTCTACAAACTTGTCCCTCTTTTGGGGTTGCATCTTGCGGAGACCACCCAGTTTATAGAATTGTACATCTCTGTTCCTCTCGATCTAAATAATGTCTGACGACTATTGGCTTACGACTAACTTCCCGCGACACCCATTATCGCGATTCAGATGGGACTTCGCTGCAAGAATTTTTGGCCACGCGAGGAATTAATCCACGTGGACGACGAGCACAGGGTTCGGTGAATTGCGCAGGTAACTGCTGACGCGGCCTTGCGAAGCGCTGTCGGTGCGTTCATGGGCCAATACCAACAAAGGTGGGGTGCTGGCCGGGTCGTCGACGCGCAGGGGTTGGCGTTCTTCTTCGCGGTGGACGTGCAGCGCATAGCCAAAACCCAACTCAGTGGACGAACGCTGCAGGGCCACGTGCAGGCGGACATGTGTTTGCACCAGAGCATTCTCCAGCGACTCGATACTGATCTGCACGTCGGGCTTGATCGAGTGCATCGCCTCGCGGACGTTCTCGTAGAATTCCTCTTCCACGATCAGGACCAACTCAAGACTCCCCGCGGGATGCACCAGGCCAACAGCCCATCGGGCGGCGATGGGGGCGGCTTCGTTCTCGCCAAAGAGCATCATCCGCAAGCGGCTGAATACGTCGCCTTCCGGGTGAAAGGGGGCGCGTGTGGCCAACACCGGCACCGGCGAACGGGCCAACAGCACATCGATGACCGTGCCCGTGCTGTCGGCCCCGATCGAATCGAAATCGCGACCCAACGGGCAAGGGACCACCACCAGCCCGGCTTTCCACTCGGCAATAGCCGCGAGAATCCGCTCGTACGGCTCCGGTTGTTCGAGGGACAGCGTTTCCGCGGCGAGCTTTTGCGCCCATTGCGGTGCGGTCCCCTGTGCGGTGTCCGTGAACTCAGGCGACAGATCAAGGATGGCCACCTGGCAGTCGAGCCGCTGTTTCAAGCGGACTACGATTCCCCCGCCGAGTTCGTCCTGGGTGGAGCCATCCAGCACGAGCAACACCCGTTTGGGTTGCAGCGGCTCAAGCGCGGGGACCTTGCCGATCTCCGCCCGCTGGAACATGGCCATCGATTTTTCGAGGTTGGTGTCGACCTGGCGTTGGGTGGGTTCGAACATGGGGGAAGAGTGGCTAGTGGTTGGTGGTTAGGGTAAGGGGGGGATCCAGTTCATATTGTGCAGCAGCAGCAAGTAGGCGATGGCGCCGATGACTTGCACGACCATGATGCTGCCGCCTAGCTTGATAAATTCGCCCCAGCCCACGTTTTGATGGACTTCCTTCTTCAAGGTGTAAAGGGCAATCACGCAGGAGATCGAGCCGATCGGCGTGCCGTTGCCCCCCAGGTTGCATCCCAGCACTACCGTCCACCATAAAGGCTCGGCAGGGAGAGGGCCAGCTCCGATCTGACCCACGACGGGGATCAGCGTGGCTGCCACGGGAATATTATCGACAAATGCCGACGCCACGGCGGAGAAAATAGCTAGTAGCGGAACGAGCGCCGTGATCTGGCCCTGCGAGAGCTCAACCACCTGCTCTGCCAGCCACGCCAAAGCTCCCGTCGCCTTCACGCAGCCGATGATCACAAACAGACCGAGGAAGAACAAGATGACGGTCCAGTTGACCTTGGCGATCGAGTCTTCCACGCTCCGGCCAGCGAACAGCAGCGCTGCCGTGCCGCCGGCCATGGCGATGAAATCCATCCCCACGCCAAGCTGTTGGGCCAGGGCAAAACCGATCACCGTGGCGATCAGGATCACGGCACTGCGGTAGAGCAGCCGGCGGTCCTCGACCAACGCCCAGGGATCGAACTGATCGATGCGCTCCTGGAGGGCGGCCTTCTCCTCTGCCGACTGTCGCCAGGGTAAGTTCGCGCGAAAGGCAAAGCGCAGAATAACCAGGGCGATCAAAAAACTGATGGCCGCGTAGGGGGCCGAGAGCATCAGGAACTGTTCGTAGGGAATCCCGACCTGCGTGCCGATCATGATATTGGGCAGCCCACTGGCGAACGTGACAATTGCCCCGCTGTTGGCGCAGATGGCGACCGACAGCAAAAAGGGTTTGGGGTCGTAATCCAAGGCCCGACAAATCACCAGCACCAGCGAACTGAGGATCAACATCGCGGGAACGATGGTCAAAACCGCGACGAACAGAAACGTCAGGCCGCACATGGCAAAATAGAGTGCCGCCGCTCGACCGCCCGTGGCCTTGACCATCTGCATGCTTAGGAAGTGGAACAGGCCGCTCTGGCTGGTGACATCCACCAAGATGCCGGTGCCAATGATCACGCCGAAGATGTTCAGGTCGTGGGCAAGGATCTCATAGATTTCGCCGTACTCGTCAATCACACCCAACAAGAGGGCCAGGACCAGGAGCACAACGGCCCCGCTGAGGGCGGCCACCGTCTTATGAAAGCTCTCGACCGCAACGCCGATGTAGGTGACAAGCATCCCGAGCGCAAAGAGGCCCATGACCCAACCCGCGGCAGGCTCACTAGCAGCAGCGGCAATAAGAGCGGCATCAATCATGCTTCCAGGGGAGTGATCGAGGAGAATTATAATTTAGATTGGCAAAGATGCGTGACGAGCGACCCATGGTAACATGCTCGGTGAGAAAGATTAAGGGTGAGTTTTTGAGCCATGGTGGTTGGAGGGGAAAAGAATCATCAGCTAATCAACTGGGTGATAAGCGACGTTTTGTCATCCCGAGATACCCCGAGGTTTTGGGAAGTACTTCCCGTGGAGTTCGATTTGCGGAGACCTTCAGATAGATATGCTGTAGGTCATGCGTTAATACGTCTCGGAGATTCGACGCAGATCTATCCTGAAAGGATTACAGCCAATAGCCCAGGGTAAGCCTAAGTGAGTCTTGCGAACTTGGGCGCCATCCTGGGTTACAGTCTTACGATTTCCACAGTGGTACATGCGTCGTGTATACTTCGGCCATGTGCCATCATTTCAAGCTATTGAACGAAGCCAAAGAACTGGCCAAACAATTCAAGGCCCGGATTGCCAATCCCCAACAAGCCATACCCATTGGCGACTTCTACCCGCTTCACCAAGTTGCCGTTGTACGCCTCGACAATGCAGGGGAACGCGAAATCGTTTCTATGGAATGGGGTTTACTTCCGTTTTGGTGGAAGCCCTCGGACCGACATACTTCCCGCAAATCGTTTCAACGAAAATGTTTCAATGCCCGAGGCGAGACGATCGCCACGAAACCTGCATTTCGCGAATCCTTCAAGCATCGCCGCTGTTTGATTCTTGCTAGTTCTTTTTTCGAGAGAGGCCACTATTTCCATCTGCCCGACAATAAATTGTTTGCCATGGCGGGTTTGTGGGAACGTTGGCTAGGCGAAAGCGAGCCGATTGAAACATGCACGATCGTTACGACAACGCCAAACTCCGAAGTCCGGGCGGTTGGTCATCATCGCATGCCGGTTACTCTGCTATCTGATGCCAATATCGAATCTTGGCTAATCGGCGATTCGCCCGAGAAGGCAATTGGGCGTGTAGAGGATGGCGTGTTTCTAGACTAGATGGACACTAAGGACAAGCCATTTAATGGGGCGGAAAAAGCTTGAAGGTAATTTAGCCAAATTTATTGCAAATATGAAGAAAAAGTCGCGTCTTGACATGGGCGAAGAGAGCTTGTTCTTTTTTTCCTGCTTGACTCGAATTCTCTTCGGCGTTATTCGACGCGGGGCCACATGGAGGGTACCCGGCGGCTTATGCTCTCAAATAGAACCGCAGACTCTGCGGCACAAGGTGGAACACCCTCTCTGCCGCTGCAGATTTCGAAGCGGCCTCTGCCGTTAGGGGGCAGTAATCAATCGAGATGTAGGGATTTTCAGCAGTTGTCCAGGCATCTCCCCCCGAAAGAGTTGCTAGGCGTTTTTGCCCCACAGCGTTAAGATGACAGCCCTCTTCAGGCCGGGCATCTTCCTGCGGCATACCGAGTGGTACGCGAATGCCTGGTGGCTTAACCGCGTCGAGCTGAATCGGGACGCGGTCATGTAGGTGGAGGGGACGCTCATGACGCTCAATCGATTTGACTGTTTCAACGGGCCCTTGCGTTTGGCTCTCTTGTTTCTGCTGCTGACACACGGTTCGGCAGGTCACGCCAATCAGATCATCTTTATTGACTTCGATGCAGAATCGGCAAAAGGGGACAAGGATATTTTCTTCCCGAATGACAAAACAAAAAAACTAGGCACTTTGAAGGAAGGTGCTGGTGCGGCCTTCGACGTGACAAAGATCGGCTTTGCTGGGGGAGATGACAATGCCGTGAAAACGGCAATCGTTGATCAAGTGAAAGCGGATTTTGCAGGGACCGGTTTCGAATTCAAGAATAGCAAAGATCACAATCTGGCGGACTTTGCCGGTCAAATGGTGACGGTTCTTGACGTTGTCTCCAACAAAACTCAATTCATGGTCGACGTAGAAACTAAGGATGGAGTGCAGACGGTTACGCTGAACAACGCGGGGGGTATTTCCCAAAAGATCGATACTGAGAACATGGACAAGAAAGATGCCGGCTGGATCCTGGCAGACAATCACAATATATTTCCTGCCGCCATGAAGGAAAAGAATCGCAACGAGATTGGCAATACGCTCAGCCACGAACTCGGACATTTGCTGGGACTCGAGCACAAGCATGGGATGGATGGATCGATTATGGGAGGCGGAGCGGCAGATGGCAGCGACCGCAGTTTCACCCAGGGCGAAAAGGATGTCTTGAAGAAAGCCATGTGTTATGAGGTGCCGATGGAAAAGCAGCAGAAGTCGAAACGAATCCGGCGCGGGGACTTCGATTTTGGTGGAGCCATCGAACGGCTCAATGTAGGAACTTCTATCTTTGATAATGCAACGGGGTCCGAGCAGTTCAAGACCGCGTCAGACATGATCACCTATTTGGGGGCAAACGATACAAGGTTTAAACAATTTGAGAATGAATGGGCTTTAACAGAATTGGACGACGATCCCTTTACGGACACGATCCTAACTGGTCAGACGGTCCGTTTTCCGCTTCCTTCAGACATGATTATGGACACAGCGCTTGTTCGCTCGATTTATTTTGAAATGGGTCACTATAATCTTGTTGATTCTCTTTCCGATCCATTTGACGACGTCGAGGTCAATCTTCTGATATGGCCGACACCCACACCGATAGGGCCACCCACGCTATTTTTTCCGCTCCAAGGTTTCCTCGCAGGAGCTGACAATGGTGGAGGGGATGGTTCGAATCCTGCCATGGGGCTTTACGATGAGTCTGCAGTGCAGATTACCAATGTAAGTGCCTTTAATCTGCTCGCTCAGGCACTGTTCAACGGAGGCTGGGTCGAAGCCGAGGTCATCATTCCTTCGTCGCAGTTTCTGGGAATTGACTACGCCGGATTGGAGGTCTTGTTTGTTCCCGAACCCTCAACTGCGATATTGCATCTAGCTACGATGGTCTTCGCCTGGAGATTAAAACCTAGATCCAGGCTGAATCCAGAGTTCGTGAATCGATAAGTAAAAAATAGAGCTAGCCTGGAGTCTCGCTCGCTGGACCTGAGAGCATCGCCGTAGCAATCTCTCTCGTGCGGCGTGCATGGTGATTTCTATCATTCTTGATGTGAGAGCCTCACATCCGCGCAAAAGGGAGTTCAGCGGTCAAAATCCATTGATCCGCAGCTCTAGAGCAGGACAGGGTTTTCAAAGCTCGCCTCCATTCTTTTGATTTCTATAAAACAAGCTGAGAATGCAGAAAACTGCGGATTTCTTGCTGGTTCCGAGCAGCAATGGTATACTCGGAGTTCGAACGCTGAGATGTGCCGTATTCCAATTGAAAGGAATATCCATGAAGCGGTTCAGGAATCTCATCTTATTTGCAGTTGTGCTAATGGGCGCTTCGCCCGTTGCGGCTCTGACGATCAATCTGCAATATCTCTCCGGGAACAATTCTGAGAGCCCAGGCTTTGATCCTTTCGGCTTTGGGATCGTGGGCCAGACCCTGGCGGCGTCAGAACACTGGGAGTCGATCATCGGTGACAACCACTCGATGACCATTCAATTTTGGTATGAGGACCTGCCCGACAACAGACTGGCCGATGCGCTGCCGTTGGTATTTACCAATAGCCGCACCACAGTGGGACGGATTCGCTTCGATACCCGAGACGAACAAGGTGATCTTCGCAATTGGTGGTTTGACAACACACCCTCAGAGGATGAGGAGTGGGATATGGACCACATATCTTACAGCATCAACGAGCCTTCATCGGCATTCGTGGGGACGCCGCTGGACGGTTTGGAGATTGGCTATCGGGGATTTACGTCCAGCGGGCCACCAGCGAACATGTTCGACTTCCAGAGCACCGCGCTGCATGAACTGGGCCACCTGCTAGGAATCAACAACACGGTCCCCGCTGCCGACAGTGAAAACGACGACGGGGATTACGACTTGCCTTCGTCGCTGATGAACGGTGACACAGCCGCGGTGCGGACGGCTTTTGGTTCTCCTGGACACATCCGGCCGGGGACCGCACTGATGTGTGACGGCTGCGCTTCAGAAGGGACACGTCGTCGGCCATCCGCGGTGGATATATTGGCCGCCGCGTCGACCAGCAATTGGACGAATATCGATTTCCCTCGCAAGATGCTGGTTGACGGGACCAACTTCAACGCCGCCAGCAGTTGGCTCGACAGTCAGGCCCCTAGCCCTTCCGACGACGCGTATGTGACTGCCGAGGGATCGTTCTTCGACCCGGTTGAACTCACCGCGAACGACAGCGTCGGTTCGCTCACTGTGCTGGGGACCTATCTCTCCACCGGTGATCACATTCTGAACGTCAACGGACGAACGCTCGTCGAGCGACCTGGTGTCGCGTTCGTTTCGCTTCGTGTGCCTGCCGGCGGTGTATTGAATACCGATTCACTGGTGTTGCGGTCTGGTAGTCTGAATCCACAGGGTGGTGCGATTTTTGTGGAAGGTGACCTGATCGTGGAAGACGACGGCGTGGGTGCGATCGACTCAACAATCCAGGGAAATGGCCTGATCGATGTCGAGGGTACTTTCAACAATAACGGGACCATTCGCACGAGCGGCGATGCGACGCTGACTCTCACGTCTTCGACGAACACTCCGCTCGACTTGGACGGCACCAGCGGTGACGGCGAACTCGAGGCGCTCAACGGCGACATGGTGATCGAAGTCGCTTTGGCGGATCCCTTCAGCGATCGTATTGTGATTGGGGGCGACAGCACGATTCAATTTGATCAGCCGTGGGTTTTGGCGAGTAACGGCGAGCTGCGCTCCAGTGGCGTCGCAGGCACGGGTACGCTTGCCGGTGCCCAAGCGACGCTGCAGGGTAGTATCGTGGTGAGTCAGACGATGATTGTCGACGCACCCCATATTTTTACCTCGAGCGCAGAGATCAGTTTTCAAACCGGCTCGCCACCGACACTTGTGCTCAATGGAATGACGACGTATCAGGGACCCTCGTTCCTCGCCGGAGGCGAAGTAATTCAGAACGGTGACGCTCAGGTGACTTCGACCACCGCCATCACGGCCGATTTCTACGACTGGGATGGTCAAGGCACGCCTTCGAACACCACAGTCACTAGCGCCACGCTACAAATTAATTCGCCGCAGATCGAGTCGGGCAATCCTGCGCTGAACGGCTACGGCGGCACCGCGACATTGACGAACGCAAATTTGCTGGTCACCACTACCTCGGCGTGGCGCCTTGATGGCACGATTGAGATGGATGCCTCGGTGGTACGCGGACAGGAACTGCTGAATCACGGGCTCGTGACCGGCAACGGCACGATCCTCAGCGATGCTCTGGTTAACGACGGCCAGTTGACAGCGACCGGCGGGACCATGACGATCAGCACCCTCGGGCTGTTTCCTGATCTGGATGGTGCAAGCAATGCGGGTGCGATCCATGCCGATAAGGGTTCAATTCACGTGACTGGCAATCCTGGAGTACCAGTTGGGTTTCAGGGTTCGTTGCAGGTCGACTCAGGTCACGAATTTCGCATGGACTTCCAGGGTCTGGATAACCAAGGGGGAATCACGTTGGCCGGTGGGAATTATGTCGCACCTTTGTTGCGGCACGCGGGAACACTGTCGGTTGTGCAGTCGGGCATGCTCGGAACCACGACTGCAATAGTGCAAACCGACGTCGAATTTTCCGCCGGGAGTACCACGACGATCAACAAGGCTACGCTGGTGGTTGACGGATCGGCCAATTTCGATCCGTCGGCGGTTTTCTCAGGAAACGGAAAGCTTCAACTGGCAATTGGCAGCATGGCCATGGGCAATGCCATGATCGGCGTCGACGTGGAGAATCGCGGCATGGTTGCCCCCGGCAATTCGACCGGCGAGTTTCACATGATGGGCGACTTCACGCAGCGGAGCACTGGGAGTTTGGTATTCGACATTGCCGGCCTGACCCCAGTGACGGAGCACGATCGGCTGATTGTCGACGGGACGGCATTTTTCGGCGGCGAACTTGTCGTAAATCTTGATCCCGCTTACGTTCCCACCGAAGGCCATTCGTTTGATCTTTTGGATTTCGCGGCGGTGGACAATGAATTTGACTCTTTGTTGCTCGATCCGTTACCCGGGGGGCTTTACTGGAGCACGTCGCAGCTTTACATCACGGGCGTGCTGTCGATTGTCACGCTTACTGCCGATTTCGATATGGATGGGGACGTCGACGGGGACGATCTCATCCAATGGCAAGGTGACTACAACCTGAACGGCAAGAGCGACGCAGATGGAGATGGGGACAGCGACGGTGCCGACTACATGGCCTGGTTGAGAGAGTTCGGTTTGGGGGTTGCCTCGCTTGGTGCGTCGCAAGCGGTTCCGGAGCCGAGTGGTTCTTTATTGGTCATTACAGGGCTGTTTCTTTGCCTCGGATGGACACGGGTCAAACACTGTTAGAAAACTCCGTTTCATTCCTTGGCGACAAGAAGCCTATAGAATTCATAGTGGCAAGTGACAGTAATTGCTCAGATTGTTGCTGACCATTGATTTGGCCTACCTCTTTGACTCGCTCGCAGGAACTTTGAAGCCAGAAATTGGCCGTGCTCTGAAAGCCACTGGTTTTGAAGCAGAGATTCTCGAATGACCTACCCTGAGATGCAGCCTAAACGGCACATTTTCCGGCTGTAGTTCTTGATAAGTAGTATTACTCATCAAGAACCCTGTATGATTACCAACTTTCTTGGATTACCATAGGTGTGGCAGAGGAATTGGCAGAAGACTAGATGACCCCCTCGATTTGTGCCCCAGTTGGCGTATGCCTGAATCATCATTGCAAAGAGCGACCGATCAGAACAAGACAAGTCAAGAGATTGCCAATCAAGAAATGGCCAATTCAGAACAGGCCAGTTCAGAAAAGGTCGTCCTCTCTGTCTTGTTCTACCATCGTCATCAGCGAGTCTTTGCCACTCCACTGGATACACGACTAGAAATCGGTCGGCAGCGTTCTGGAGAGCCAGCCCCGCGGAGGCGGATTGATCGCACGGGTTATGCTCGAATCGTGCTGGCACCTTATGATGATGTCGATATCTCGCGGTCGCATCTCGCCTTGCTGGCGCTGAATGAAAACGAGATTGAGGTCACTAATCTCAGCCGCTCGCAGCCAGTGCGCCTCTCTCGGGAGAAAATGCTTTCGCCAGGCGAAAAGACAATTACCTCCCCTCCTCTGTTAGCCCAGTTCAGTTCTTATGCAGTGCGGGTGGAACCGCCGCTCGAGGAAGATCTGGATCTTCAACCTCTCCCCGAGGCAACTATGCCTCCAGGACCGAAATCGGTGGAGAGCGGGCTCGGTCGCTTGAACATCGACACTATGGACGAGCGTCTATTACTACGGTGGCTGGAAACTGTGCTGGGTGTGTTTCAAAGCGCAGCTAACTCGCGTGATTTTCCGGTTCTGGCGGCCAAGGCCTTGGTGAAAATTGTGGGACTCGACGCGGCGGCGATGATCGAATGCGACGAACAGAAGCGTTGGAACGTTGCTGCCCTGCATTCGGTGATTGAGGGGCAAAGCGAGGATACATGGGTCCCCAGCCAGACCTTACTCGCGCGTGTACTGCAAGAACGACGCACCTTTCGCCATGTGCCGGCCAATGTTACCGACACGGCTAAGAGTCTGCAGAACGTGCTTGCGTTGGTTGCTGCTCCAATTCTTGATGGAGATGGACGTGTCATCGGAGTGCTCTATGGTGATCGCCGTGGGGGTGGTTCGGTAAATGAGATTCCTGAGATCAGCCAGTTCGAAGCGAAGCTGGTTGAAGTGTTGGCCAGTGGAATCGCCGCTGGCCTTGCACGAGTAAAGGAAGAAAAGGCTGCCTTGGCTGCTCGGGTTCAGTTCGAGCAATTTTTTACCCCACAGCTTGCCGCTCAGATGGAGGAAGACCCTCAACTTCTCGATGGTCGGGATGCCAACATTACCGTGCTCTTTGCCGATATCCGAGGGTTCAGCCGCATCAGCGAACAACTCGGGCCAGCACGTACCATGACCTGGATTCAGGACGTAATGGGCACTCTCTCAGAATGTGTGTTGGAATGCGATGGTGTTCTGGTCGACTATCTAGGCGATGAAATCATGGGCATGTGGGGGGCACCCATTGCCCAGTCGGATCATGCCGACCTTGCATGTCGTGCAGCGATGAAGATGATTGCCTCCTTACCAGAGATCAATAATCGCTGGCAGAAGGAACTTGCCTCCAAAGTTTGCCTTGGGATCGGGATCAATTCCGGAGTTGCACGTGTGGGAAACACCGGATCGAAGCAGAAGTTCAAGTATGGTCCCTTAGGCGACACGGTGAATATAGCCAGTCGAGTTCAAGGGGCTACCAAGTACTTAGGGACCGATTGCTTGATCACGGGCTCTACGCTCGCCCTGTTGTCGAAAGCCCATACCACCCGGAGGCTGGCTTGTGTGAAAGTTGTCAATATTGCCCAGCCACTGGAGTTATATGAATTGATCTCAGAAGCACCTTCCGATTGGCAAGTCCATTGTGATCGCTATTACGAGGTACTCAGCGCGCTGGAGAACAAAGATCTCACGCTGGCAGGAAACTTGTCGTTGAAGCTCCAGGCGGATTTTCCCAGTGATCAGGCGGCGTTGGCCTTGGCTCATCGAATCGAGGAAGCGCGGCAGTCCCATGCGACGGCCGATAGTGCCATCTGGCAGCTTCCAGGAAAATAGTCCTAAATCGACCTTTACCGCACGATCTCGTGGGCTCATCACAGCAGATTGGGCCCCCTTGTCATTCTGGGCCTCAATGGCTATATTTTCGGGTCTGAATTACCGATAAAAATGCTTCCCTGCGAGTTTCAGGGACTTGGCATAGCAAGTGGATTCGATTGGTAATCAAGGCGCCGTAGCTCAATTGGTTAGAGTACTGGACTGTCGATCCAGTGGTTGCGGGTTCGAGCCCCGTCGGCGTCGCT
>ERZ869936.1189-NODE-1189-length-19714-cov-19.519558_pt1 | contig 19714 bp, 19 predicted proteins | sample MGYA00520876_ERZ869936 | MGnify/ENA primary metagenome ERZ869936 (study PRJEB32218, sample SAMN09650985) | biofilter metagenome | isolation source: enrty point of leading RO module | place: Saudi Arabia: Thuwal, RO plant located on Red Sea | collected 2016-02-17...
GCCGGGTTGATCGATGTGTCGGTGGAAGACGGCAAGGTCACGCTGACGGGGACGGTCGGAAGTGTCTTTGAGAAAGGGCGGGCGCGAACACAAGCCTGGGTCACGGGAGTCAGCGACGTTGACAATTCTGCGCTGGAGGTCGCGAACTGGGCCGATGAAGAACGCGAGCGGAACACTGCTTACCCGACCTTAAGCGATTCGGAGATTGAAGAGGCCGTCAACCACGCGCTGTTGTACGACCCGCGGACGAATTCGTTTGCCATCGACGTCTCATGCGTAGACGGATACGTCGCGCTGCGGGGCACGGTCGACAACCTGAAGGCGAAACGGGCGGCCGAGCAGGACGCGCGGAACACAATCGGTGTGTACTCCGTGAACAACCGGCTGCAAGTGCGCACCGACGGGGAACTCACGGACGCCGACATTCAGGAGCGAGTTGAAAACGCGTTGCTGCGAAACCCGTACACCGACAGCTTCGAAATCACCGTGTTAGTCGAAAACGGGACGGCCAATCTCTACGGGACGGTCGATTCTTACTTCGAAAAGGCGGAAGCCGACGACGTCTCTTCCAACGTGCGAGGAGTGAACTTCGTCGATAACAACCTTGTGGTTTCGGACACCGTCAACAGCTACGTCTACGACCCTTACGTCGATTCCTACGATCCCTACGGCTACGACTGGTACGACTACGATCGGCCGTACACATTCGAGACCGATGCGGATATTGAAGACGACATCGAGGACGAATTGTGGTGGAGCCCGTTTGTCGACTCCGACCAGGTTTCCGTGACGGTCGAAAACGCGGAAGCAACGTTGACTGGAACCGTCGATTCTGTGATGGAGCGGCAGGCGGCTGCCGAGAACGCCATCGAAGGAGGCGCCGTTTCCGTGGACAACGAACTTACAATTGAGTGAGTTTCCCCGAATAGAGTTCCGAAGAGTTCGAACCGGGGGAGGCCATCGGGCTTTCCCCGGTTTGTATTGCAGCAACACCGCGAGCAGACAATTACAGGAGTCAATCGTGGAATACCGATGGGTATACACCGGATGCGACGCCGAAGACGAGCGAACGTTGGCCGCGCACTGGGAGGACTTGCAGCCGGGTTGGGATGCACGGCTGAAAGCGTTGGATCGGTTTCCAGACGACGCAACGATTTCCATTGTCCATCGTGCCCAGGAGACGCCGGCTTGGTCCGCACAGGCGACGCTTGTCTTTCCCGGAGAGGTAATTGCGGAGGAAGCGGAGTCACTGCAGGCGCGAACCGCACTGGAGGAACTCGTGAACCGTCTCTCCCGCCGCGTGGATGAATTGCAGGATCGGCCGGAAGGGAGGGTGCAGCGGCGTCGCGGCATCGAAGGGGTCGTGCCGTTCCTGGAGCAGGCGTGGAGGTCGAAACGGATGAACGGATTCGCGGCGTTCTTGCGGCCGATTTTGACATCATTCCGGCAGTACGCCCGGAGGGAACTTGCGATGCACGAAATCGAAGGTGATGTGGCGGAAGGGGAACTCGAAGTCGAGGAGTTGCTGGACGAGGCGCTCTTGCGGGCGTGGGATCACTTCGATCAACGACCCGGTGGGCTGGCGCTGGACGCCTGGCTGGCGGGGCTGATCGGACAGGCTTTGGAAGAGCAGGCCGCAGCCGCAAATAACGAGGTCTCACTGGACGAGACGGTGCGAGCGGAGCCCCATCGTCCCTTCGACGCTGAGTCGTCGCGAGACAGCTGGGTCGAGCAGCCGGCGGCGTCAGACGCGATCGCGTTGGCCGACCTGCTTCCGGGAAGACCGGCTCCCGACGCATGGGAACAGCTTGATTCCGATCACCGGCAGGCTGGCCTCAACCGGGTTCTTGCGCGGTTGACGCGGGAACAGCGACAGTCGCTGCTCCTCTCGGCCGTGCATGGCCTTGCAGCGGCGGAGATCGCTGCGATCCAGGGTGAGGGGATTTCATCAGGCCAGGCGCAAGCGGCTGTCGAAGCCGGCCGCGACTCATTGACCCGGCTGATCGATGATGAAGAAGTCTGGACTGACTTTCAGGAAGAGTTCGAGCGACACCGGCATGATCCGTTGCGCCGGACATGACCGAGCGAAAGGCGACGACCAGTTGCTGCTGGCAACGAAGGACAGGTGTGTCAGGCCGTCGAGCGCGCCGTGTAGCCGAAGAAAGCCGCGTTTTCACATCTTCCGCGGCGGGAGGCAATGTCCGGGGCTGCTACTCCGGATCGGCGCCACGGCGGTGTCAGCAGCACATTGGGCATCAGCGTGCGGAAGCGGCGCGCGGGTGCGGATTGGTCAGTGTCGACCGAGGAGAAGAGAGCATGCCGGTCCGAAGGAGAAATGACCGCGAAGATTGAAACCCGCCCAGGACACAGGGCCGCGAACTGCCCGAGTCGGGTGCACAAATCAGATGTGATCCCGCGGGATGGTCTGGTCCCAGTTGCGGCTGAACACACGTTTGTCGCCTTCAAACGCATCAAGTTCCGCCCGGACTTGGAAGTGCGTGCTGGTACAGGACATCACGGTCCGCCCGCGCGTTTCGATCTGCCAATCGCCGCGCTTCAGACCGCGCAAAAAGAGCGTCTCGCCGCGGCAGGATTCAAAATCGTCACCTCGAAAGCTGTACCGTTCCTCGGCTTTATTCTTGATTTGAAGGTCGATTGCATTGAGACGACGCACCCCCTCATCCTTGATGACGCGCAGGGTGGAGACATCGTTCTCCAGATCTCGAATGACCAGCCAGTTGTGTTGCGCTGGCTCAATCAGCGTCGTCGCCAAAGGCGGCGCCGACAGGGCTTCTGGGAACGGAGGCAGGTTGGCGTCCGCAGAACGCGGCTCACGGACCGGCAACACCAGTTGGCTGGCGCCGCTGTAGATGGTCAGCCGCACAGGCACCGGCGGAGCCCAGGCCAAAGGCCAGTAAGACGTTGAAATAGCCACACGCAGCCTGTGTCCGCGAGGAAAGGCTTGCGCCACGCCATTCAGCGGTACGCGAACGCGGTAGCGCCGGCCCGGCTCCAACGGTTCCGGAGTGGCGTGGCCGTTGCGATGCGTCAGGTTCAACAATCCATAGGTCACGCGAGTGGCCTTGTCGTCGTCGGCCACATCGGAGAGCCGAATCGCAACCATCCCCAGCGGCCGATTGGACGACAACTCCAGCTCCACCACCACCGTCCCCAGGATTTCCAGCGGTTCGTTCAACGGCGGACTGTCGAACACCAACGCTCCGCCGTCTTCCTGCCGCTGATCGTGCGGCAGATCTGGCGTGGCGGCATAGGAACACCACTTGCCTGCAAAAAGCCCCACGCTCAGCGGAGACTGGATCGTCAACGGGATCTCGGCGGCCTCCTGGAGCGCGGGCACGATCTGATTCCGACCGAGTTGAAACGTCTCCGGTTTGATGTCCGGCGACGGCCAGGTCGCTTCGGCGACCCAACGACCCGGCCTCGTCTGGTATCGCGTCGTGGGCGGCACGCTGTCCTGCATCCAGACCCGCAACATCGGACCATCCATGATGTTGTTGTTGATGCCCTTCAGCCAGCGGTCCCACCACGCGACGGCTTCTTGCAGGAATCCGATCGCCGGGCCGGGCACTCCGATGTGAGGATACTTGTGGCTCCAGGGACCGATAAAGCCCAGCCGCGGAACGCGCAGGTTCTCGAGAAGGCGGAACACCGCGTTGGAGTAGCCGTCGGCCCAGCCGCTGACCGCCATGACCGGGCAGTTAATGGCGGAGAAATCTTCGCACACCGAGCCGTGCTCCCAATAGGCATCGCGGCGCTGATGTTGGAGCCATGTGTGCACCCAGACGCCGCTCCCTTCCAGCCGCTCAAGCCACATCTCGCGCCACCGCTGGCCGACCAGTTCGGGATCGGGAGGCAGCGAGTTGTAGGCAAACATGGTCGAGGCCCAGGAGAGGTTGTCCCCCAGCAGGCAACCGCCCATGTAGTGCACGTCGTCCGTATATCGATCGTCGGTGGAACAGAGTGTGATGACGGCTTTCAGTCCCGGCGGCCGGCGGGCTGCAATCTGAAGGCCGTTGAAACCGCCCCAGGAAATGCCCATCATGCCGACGTTGCCGTCACACCAGGGTTGTTGCGTGAGCCAGCCAATGACCTCCTCGCCGTCGGCGAGTTCCTGTTCCAGGTACTCATCCGTCAGCACGCCGTCGGAGTCTCCGCTGCCCCGCATGTCCACCCGCACGCTGGCGTATCCATGACCGGCAAAGTAGGGATGGTTCAGCGCATCCCGTTGGGCTGTGAAATCTCGCTTGCGGTAGGGCAGATATTCCAGGACGGCTGGAACGGGACGGGTCTCGGCATCCTCGGGCATCCAGATGCGGGCCGCCAAACGGACGCCGTCCGAGAGCGTGATCCAGGTGTGCTCAATTTCGCGAACCGCGTGCGGAAACGTGCTGACAGTCTTCATGACGCCCTGCGGCGCTCCTCATCGGTGAACTCGAACGGCAGCAGTTCGAAGGCGCGTTCCTTCTTCTTTAGCAAGTCACGTTGATTCTGCGCGCCGATGTAGACGTTCGCCAGTTCGAAGCTGTAGCTGTCCTGATGCTGCAGTTCCGAGAGGCGGGTCTGCTCTTTCACGCCGATCTTGATGAGCGCGTCCGGAATCTCGGCTTGGACGCGTTGGATGTCGTTTTCCGAGGGCGTCTGCGTCACCAAGGCGTCTCCGTAGTGACGCATGAAGAATTTGGCGGCGCACTTGAACTTGCCCTCGCGTGTGGGCGGCGTTGGCTCTTCTCCCAGCGCAAGTTGGATCATCACTTTGTGATTCGAGGCCCCGTCCACCTTCTCGAACAGGTCACAATGCGACTGGCTGATGCGGGGATTGATCTCCAGCAACCAGATTTTGCCGTTGTCGGCATTGTAAAAGAACTCCACGTTGAAAGGCGCCATGTCGTAGCCAATATGCGACATGACTCTCTCGGCCGCATCGATCATCCGCGATCGAACATTCTTCGGAAGTTGCGAGGGGTACTGGTATCGCGAGAATGTTGAGCGGTTGCTCGCGCGGAAGGAATCCACCACTCCGTAGACACGTACTTCACCGGAATAGACGTAGCCCTCGACGGTGCACTGTCGCCCCGTGATGATCTCTTCGGCGATACAATGCAGGCCGTCGACGCCGTCGACCTCCTGCGGCAGATCGACACGTTGCAGCGCATCGTTGAACTCGTTACCCAACCGGCCGATGTTGTTGCGGATCTGTGGAACGACCGCCTCCAGATCCCGCCGATTCTTGATGCGGAAGCCGAGGTATGAGGCAAACGACTTGATCGGCTTCAACCAGTAGGGGTAGTCCAACGAAATGTTGTCGACTTGGGCGTCGTCGAAAGGGTCGACGGAACGAAACTTCGGCACCATCTCCGGAATCACCTTCCGCGACTCGATGCGGCTCCAGTACTTGTGTTCGCACTTTAGAACACTTTCCAGCGACGCGGACGGCAGATTGCGCCGTTGCGAAAGCACCGGCACGAGATCGGTAATTGGGAAGTCCCAGTAACCGACGATTGCATCGATCGAACCGGGGAACTCGTCAAGTTGCGCTTCCGCCCGTCGGAGCAGGTGGTCCAGCGGACATGGTTCCGCGGACCGGATCTCGCTCAGGTCGAGGAGCCCGTGAATCTCGTAACGGTCGGCGGCAGCCAGAGAATGCAGTTTGGCAAAGTTGAACTCGTCGCGTCCGACAACGAAAATGTTCTTTCGCGGACCGTCCGCCTTGTTCGCTGTTTCCATGGGTCGACTGGTCCAGGGTATTCTTCAGTCGGGACGCCTCTCCCGTCGGTTCGGTCATTCGCGGCTCGCGCCGACGGCGACCGCTTCGTGCCACAGTTCGCGAATGCCGGATGACAGGCTGGTGAACACGTGCTCCACCTCACCCGCGGAAATGCGTCGCGTCAACAGCCGGAAAACTCCGATTGCCGCCTCGACAGGTTCGACGATCGGCTCTTGACCGGGGGTGACGCTTAATTCCTCGCCGAGTTGCTTGAGGAACTCGTCGCGGCTGCGATCTTTCTTCGGATTCTGAGACGGGCGCCAGCCTTCGTAGTAGAATCCCCGCACCAGCATCGGCAGTTGAGCGCCCAGGTCGGTCGCCTCGTCGACGCTCAACCGGTCGCGAACCGCGTGGAGCACGCTCCGCAGCGCGTGATACGCCCCTTGCCGGTCTTCGCAAACGGAATCATTGATCAAGTCGTCCAGCCACTCATTGGTCGTGTGGACCGTACTGTCAAACGACCGCCATCCAGTCATGGCTCGCTCCTTTCGTCATTGTCTGTTTCAACGGACTTCCGCTGATCTCTCACGTTGCACGGCTCCCGCCTCTTCCGCTGAATCGGCTTGAGTCGCGGCTACTTTCAATTATGAGCGATTGCCGGGTCATGCGCGCACGGGACATGGGCGCATCTTCCGGTGGAGCGAGTCCCCGTCACCGGCTGGGGCCGTCCCCCAGGGCTCGTTGAATCCCCCTGGCACGTTCCAAGAGACGCTTTGACAGCGCCTTGCGGCGACGATGCCACACGCTCTCGTCCCACAATGCCAGAAACGAAGGCACCAGCAGCGGTCGGACGACAAACGTGTCGAGAATAATGCCGAATGCCAGCGCGAATCCGAGTTGCATCATCCCCGAGAGACTGCCGCCGATCGCCAACGTGGAAAAGGTCCCGGCCATGATGAAGCCGCAACTTGAGATCACCACACCTGTGCGACCGAGGGCCGCGGCAATGGCGGGCCTGGTTTCGGCACGTTCGCGCTCTTCGTCCGCCCGCTTGACAAGCAGCACGTTGTAGTCGGCGCCGACCGCCATCAGCACGGCGAACAGGAACAAGGGAACCGTCCAGTGCAGTCCGGGAAAATCGCCGTTCGCAAGAAACGCAAACAGATGAAACGTCGCTCCGACGGTGACGAAGTAGGTCAGCAGGACCGTCAGCACGAGATACACCGACACGGCGAATCTCCTCAGCATGGCGACCAGCACTGTGAGGACCCCGGCCGCGATGAGTGGCTGGATCAGCGATCGGTCGCGTTCGGCGACGGCTTTCAGATCACGGACGCCGGCTGTGGCGCCGGCGAACCGGACGTCCGCGCTCTGAAACCTTGCCGGCAATTCCCCGTGTACGGCGTGGCGAATCTCGTCGAAACGTTGAATCGATTCTCGCGAGAGCGGATCATTCTTCAGCACCAGTTGCAACCGCGTGACGCGACCGTCTGCGGTGGAGGAGACATACCGCTCGACCGCTTCGCGGCGCGCGATGCGTCGCTGAACGAGACTGAGAACGCCGTCCGTCGTCGACCCGACTTCGCGGCCCACGCCAAGCGGTTCCGCCACGCTACGGATTTCTGCAATCCCGAGTTCATCTTTCCGCCGGGCAAGGCGGCCGGTCCATTCATCGATCAGTTTGATCGATTCACTCTGTGTGAAATCGATGTTCGGCGCCCGGAGAAGGACCGTGATCGGGCCCGCCTTGCCGGGTGAGAAATGCTGGGCGAGGAGTTGCGTCCCGCGCACGCTCGGCGCATCGGCCGGGAGGTTGTCAACGAGTCCGTAACTCAGTTCGTCGTTTCGGACGGCGCCGCTGACCGCGGGCAGGACCAACACAGCGACCGTCAGCACCCAGACGAGTCCGGGTCGTGCGACCACACTTCGGCCGATGCGGTTCCACAATCGGTCAGCCGGATTCCCCGGCGGACCACCGTCGGCGACATCCTGCGAGTTTCGAGGCCAGAACGTCCATGTTCCCGTAAGGCAGAGGAGCGCCGGCGTGAGCGTGAGCGAAGCACACAGCATAGCGAACAGGCCAAAGGCGATCGTGATTCCGGCCTGGTGAAACTTGTCGAAGGTGGCGAAGACGAGCATGCCGATCCCGAAGATCTCCGTGCCGGCGCTTGCGGCGACGGCGACGCCGACCCGGTGGACGGCGATCGCGACCGCTTTCCTCGAATCGCCGAGGGCTGCCAATTCCTCCTGAAAACGCGAAACGAGGAACAGGCTGTAGTCGACTCCCGCCCCATAGACAAGAACCGTCGTGTAGACCTCGATTCCCTCGAAGAGATTGACGTAGCCCCGTTCCGCCAGCAGAGCGAGAGAGTTGAGCGCCACGGTGATGCCACAAGAGAGCGTTGCGAGCGGAATCAGCGCCGCAAACGGGGCGCGAAAGGCGATCAGCAGCAGTGAGATCACCAGCCACGGAGTCCACGACTGGATCCGGCGACCGCTCTGTTCACGGGCCGTCAAGTCGTCCCGACCCACCGTCGCGCTGCCGGTGAGCGCCAGTTCGAGCCCTTCCGGCACTTTCCCGCGGGACCGCAGGGCGTCGATCGCTTCTGCCGCCTGATCGACGAATCGTTTCACCCGGTCGTGCAAGAACTCGGTCGTCAACTCCACGACGACAAGCGTGGCCCGTCCGTCTTCGCTGTCAAGGAGTTCTTCAGATCTGACGTCTGCCGTGAGCACGTCGGCAACGAGCGGCAGCTTCTGCGACGAATCATCTGCCGCTTGCGATTCTTCAAGAGACTCGAGTTCCGGAACCACGGTTTCCCGGATAAAGCGGCGATCCGTCTCGGTCAGTTCTTCTCCCTGACCGCTGCGGCGAACAAGGATCACCAGGCTGCTGTCGGCGCGTCGGTCGGGCCAAGCCTGGTCGAACAGCCGTTCCGCCTGACGGCTCGGTTGAGAGCGGGGGAGGAACTCGAAGTGGCCTTCCTCAAGGACGGAATCCAACGGAGGCGCAAAAAGCGTGAGTGCCGCCAGCAACGCCGCCCAGCCCACAGCGACCGCGAGCGGCTGACGCGAGACAATCCTGCCGATGGCTTCGAGAAGCATGAACGAACCTGATACGGGCGGCGTCAACGTGGTTCCGAACGCGACGTCATTGACGACATCGCTCCCAACAAGAACGCAGCCGACGAAGATGGTCGCAACAACCCCCGCAGTGACGCAGCCGAACTGTCAGTCGCGATGCCAACCAATATCCGCAGCATGCCGACCGGCACGGCCGCGCCGCCAATCCACATCGACCGGCGTGCCGTACGTCTGCTCGAGGTGTGTTCCGCTCTTTGTGCCGATTACCGGCTTGAGGACTCCCCGCGTTCGTTCGCAGACGCCTGTGTCTCCGATGTCGAACTCTCAAGCTGGTCGAGCGCGTCGTTCAGCGTTCGCAGGCGATCGGCGGCCGTCGAGAAGTCTTTCTCCGCCATGGCCTGCAGGTATTCTTCGAAGGCGCGATTTGATTGCCGCACGAGCCGGGAGATCACCTGCGGTGTGTCGGACGGCGTCGTCGGCGCAGGCTGCGGCGTCGTTCCCTGCAGCAGCGACCGGAGCGCCTCGTCGAAGCTCTCCGCGTAGACCAGTCGATCGCCGTGCATCAGCACCACGAGCCGCAACTCCGGATAAGCGGCTGCTTCGGCCCGGAGATAGATCGGCTCAACGTAGAGCAGCGTGTCGTCGATCGGAATCACGAGCAGATTGCCGCGAATCACGGTCGAGCCGCGCTGGTCCCACAGCGTAAGTTGGCCGGAGAGGAAACGGTCCTGGTCGATCTTCGTCTCGACCTGGAGGGGGCCAAGAATCCGTCTTTCTTTGGGGAAGCGATAGGCCAGCAACCGGCCGTAATTCTCGCCGTCACACATGCCGGCGATCCAGCCGATCATGACTTGCCGATTCTTCGGAGTGAACGGCTGCATCAGGATAAACTCCGCCTCGTCCGTATCCGGCGGCTCCCAAAGCACGTAGTACGGCTCAACCTGCTGCACGTCGGCGTAGTATTTCTCCTGTGCGGGAACCCACAGGTCTTCCTGGTTGTAGAAGACGGCCGGGTCGGTCATGTGGTACTTCGCATACAAAAGGCCCTGCGCAGTCAGCAGCCCTTCCGGGTAGCGAACGTGCGCCTGGAGCCCGATCGGCATTTCGCTTCGAGGTCGCAGCAGACCCGGAAAAATCCGCTGCCAGACCTGGATAATCGGATCCTCGGGCTCGAACACGTAGAAGTTTACGTCGCCGTCATACGCGTCGACGACGGCCTTCACCGAATTCCTCACGTAGTTCGCGCCGTAGAGCCCCTGTGCTGCACCGTCTGCCGACAACTCTTCGCTGTAGGGGTAGTTCGCGGACGTCGTGTAGGCGTCAATAATCCAGTACAGCTGGCCCTCATGCAGGACGATGTAGGGGTCGCGATCGAACGTCAGGAAGGGAGCCAGCGTCCGCACTCGATCCTCAACGGTGCGATGAAACAGGACGCGGCTTTCCCGAGTGGGGTATTTCGAAAGGAAGAACCGCGTGCCGCCGAACTTCCAGCCGAGAACGAACTTTCTCCAGAGGTTACTCAGCCTGACGCCTCCCGTGCCGGAGTAGTGCGTGTATTCGTTCTCCTCGCCGCTGGGGTAATCGAATTCCGGCTCCCGAGTATTCACGACAACGTATTGATCGGTGTGTTCACCAAAATAGATCTGTGGACGGTCCACGTGGAGCGTTTCCGCGGCCGAAACGGGAGGGATGTCTTTGACGAGCAGATCGGGGAGCCCGTTCGACGTGAATTCGCTGACGGGCGCGAGGGTCAGTCCGTAGCCGTGCGTGTACTTGAAGTGTCGGTTTACGAACGTTTGGCTCTGTCGAGGGAGATTGCCCGGCTCCATCTCGCGGGGCGAGGCCATGACCTGCCGGTACCGGCCGTCGACGTCGTAGCGGTCGATGTCGACGTCGGTGAACTCGTAATAGAGCCGGATCTCCTGAAACTGCTCATAGGTCTCCTGCAGCGCCCGGGGATCCCAGAGGCGAACTTCCGACAACAAGCGGTCGTTCTTGTCGACCGACTGTTGGTCGAGTTCTTCGGAGACCGGGAACTGTCGTTCCTCAATGTCGTCCAGCCCGAACGCCAGCCGTGTGAACTCAATGTTGTGCTCGATGTAAGGCGCCTCGACGGTGATTTCGTTGGGCGAGACCCACAGCCACTGCGAGAGAACTGGTGTGACGCCCAAGGCCAGAAACCATACGGCCAGGAGTCCGCCAATCCCGAACACCCAGCGGGGCCGCTGTGATCGATCGTGCGCACTCGGCATCCACCACCTGGCAAACCGTGCTGTGGTGGCCGACGTGAGGAAGAATGCTCCCACGACAACCAGTCCGCACGCGACGACCAGATCGCCGGGCATCCGCACGTACACGTCAGTCCAGCCGGGACCCGTCACGGCGCCCAGCCGCGAATACATGAGGTGACACAGGTCGAGAACTCGTCCCCCCGCCAGTACCAGAGCGAGAACTCCCGCGTTGAGGGCAAGGGCTCGCCGCAGATGAACGTTGCCCGTTGCTGCAGTTTGTGGTCGCTGCCACGCGTATTCGCTCCCAACCCGGTGCAGCACTTCATCGCGCCACGTTTGGAATCTTGACAGCGATCCCGCAACGGCCAGAAGTCCAATGAGCGTCAACCAGAACACGCCTGAATAGACGCCATCCCAGAACGGTAGCGAGAACAGGTAGAACCCGATGTCGCGTCCCAGGATCGGATCGGACACACCAACGTCAACCGCGAACCACCACCTCAGCACCACGTCCCAGTTCGCCAGGCCCCAGAATCCACCGAGCAACGTTCCCAGAAATTCGGGCCAGGCGCGAGCGCTGCGGACCTCACGCGGAATTGGGAACGTCAGCAGGTAGACGGTCAGGAACCCGATCACCGCACTGACGCCGACCGCCAAGGCCTGTGCAATCACGGTCGTCCAGAATCGCCCCTCGTACGCGACGGCGTCGAACCACAGCCAGTCTCGCCAGAATTCGAGCAAGGCCGGAAGGGCGAATGCGCCCAGGAGAACCAGACCACCGGCTGCAACAGCTCCCCAGCGGCGACGCTGCAGGCCCTTGAACAGCGTGACAGCGGCGATGGTGATGAGCGCGAGAATCAGAAGGACGTACACAATCGCCTCCAGTCTTTAACGCAGCGGCGAGGTCGTATTCCGACCGTAGTTGTTGCCGAAGGTGTCGCACATCCGGGGTGGTGAACACGCTATGCTGCAATTCCCCCTGAGAGAAAGATGGGGGAAGGCCCCATGCGTCGTGCATGGAAGACGTCAGCAACCGGCGTTTCCTTGCGGCGCCCGATCCATCTGAGTCTCCGTCGCCGCAGCCTGTGGGGGGCGTTTGCAACGACCGCTCTTGGAAAATCAAGCGTTCCCCGACCCGCACTGGAGGTTTCTCCCAGGGCGAGTCAAGGGTTTCGACGATGTCGGTTCCGCATCAACTCCGATCGACGAACCCAGCGAAAGCGGTAGGGTGTGGATATCCATTCTTCGAAATGGAAGGGTTCCTGCATTGCCCGCTTTCCTCAGAAACAGAAATTGAGCACGTTTAGGGAGTGTTTCCATGAATCGTGTCACCGCCGAACAACTGAAGAGTCTGCAGGACAGTTCCGAGGACTTCTTGCTGATCAACACACTCGACGCCGAGCATTTCTCGTCGACGAAGATTCCGGGGGCGATCAACATCCCCCAATCCAACGACGAATTCGTGGAGCAGGTTGAAAACCAGGCAGGCAGCAAGGATCGCAGGATCGTCGTTTACTGCGCGAGCGAAGAGTGCAACTCGTCTTCGGAAGCCGCCCGCAAACTTGAAGCGGCAGGGTTTACGAACGTGCATGACTTTGAGGCGGGCGCTGAAGGCTGGAAGGAGTTCGGCCAGGCGCTCGCGACCGCGTGACGGCCACTGAGATGCGTATCGTGATTGGAACAGACCACGCCGGTGTCGACTTGCAACGGTCACTGAGGAAGGCCCTGCAGGAAGAGGGGCACAAGATCATCGATGTCGGCGCGCGCGATCATAAGCCGGTTGACTACCCCGATTATGCGGCGGCGGTGGGTCGGATGATTCAACGCGGACGCGCCGATCGGGGAGTATTGATTTGCGGCAGCGGCGTCGGCGCGTCGATCGCCGCTAACAAGCTGAGCGGCATCCGTGCGGGGCTCTGCCACGACTCGTACTCCGCTCGTCAGGGTGTGGAACACGATGATATGAACGTGCTCGTGCTGGGCGCGCGTGTGATCGGAGTCGAATTAGCACGACAACTTCTCAAGGTGTTCGTTGACGCGAAGTTCTCGGGCGAAGAGCGGCACCGGCGGCGAGTGGAGAAGATCTCTCACCTGGAGCAGGCTTCGCAACCCGAGAGCGACAAGGTCTCTGTCGAGAAAACAGCGTGAGCGATGGACGCAATTTATATCGCCACAGGAGACGATTTCGCCAAAGCGATTCGGAATGGGTCAACCTGGGACGTTCGAAGAACCTTGGAGGACGCCGGAGTCCAGTGCCTCGCCGTTCACCCGCGCGATCCGGACGTCGTTTTCGCCGGTTCAAGAGGCCGCGGTGTGTGGTGCAGCCGAGACGGAGGAGATTCCTGGCGCGAAACGTCCTTCCCTCAGCCGGATGTCTTTTCTGTCGCGGTGAGTGCGGCCGACGAAGCGGTCTATGCCGGTTGCGAACCGAGCGCGTTATTCGTCAGCCGCGATCTGGGGGAAAGCTGGCAGGAACTTGAAGCGCTGAAGTCAATTCCATCCGCTCCGGAGTGGAGCTTTCCGCCCCGTCCGTGGACGAGTCATGTTCGCTGGATTGCCCCCTGTCCACACAATGCAGATCTGCTTCTGGTTGGAATCGAACTGGGAGGCCTGATGCGCTCGGCGGACGGCGGACGCACCTGGAGCGATCATCGGCCGGGTGCGCAGCCGGACGTGCATGCAATCGCCTGGCATCCCCGCGTTCCCGGACGCGCCTATGAAGCGGGCGGAGGCGGCGCTGCCTGGAGTCGAGACGGAGGGGAGACGTGGCACCCGGCGGACGAGGGCCGCGAGCACGACTACACCTGGGCCTTGGCGGTCGACAGCGAGGATCCCGAGTGCTGGTTTGTCTCGGCTGCTCCCGGCCCGATGGAAGCCCACGACAATGACAAGTCGGCCCAAGCACGGCTCTACCGCTGGCATGTCAACGGCCACTGGGAACCGCTCGATCGTCTTCCCCAGCCGCTGGACAGTTTCCCCTACGCGCTGGCTGTGAGTTCGTCCGGCCTTGTCGCGGGCCTGGGAGACGGCCGCCTGTGGTTCAGTTCGGACAAGGGCGACTCGTGGGAACTCTTGAACCTCCGCGGCGACGCGCTAAGCAGCATACGCGCCCTGGCGTGGGCGGCCGCTGTCATCCCAGCGCGACATCCAGGACCATCATGACGGAAAAGCCCACCATGAACCACAGCGTCGACCAGTCGACGCGGCCGGCTCGCTGCGACTCGGGAATCAACTCTTCGACGACGACATAGATCATCGCCCCGGCGGCGAATGAGAGCGCATACGGCAGGATCGGCGCCGCATAGACCACCGCGGCTGCGCCGATGACGGCGGCGAGCGGTTCCACAACGGCCGAGAGTTGACCATAGAAAAAGCTCTTGCCTCGCGACATCCCGTCTCCGCGTAACGGCATAGCGACCGCAATTCCTTCCGGGAAGTTCTGCAGCCCGATGCCCACGGCCAGCGCGACAGCCGCACCGACACTGGCCGACGGCAACCCGGAAACGACGCCGCCGAAGGCGACTCCAACGGCCAGGCCCTCCGGCACGTTGTGAATCGTAATCGCACTGACGAGCAGCACGCTCCGCTCCCAACCGGTTTTCGGACCTTCCGCCTCTTCGAGCGGCATGTCCGGGTGCAGGTGTGGCAATGTGCGGTCGATGATCCACAAAGCTGCGCCACCAGCGAGAAACCCCACCAAGGCTGGCAACCACGCCGGCTCCGGACGCGCCTCGGCGATTGCGATCGACGGCGCGAGCAACGACCAGAAACTCGCTGCCGTCATCACTCCGGCTGCGAAGCCCAGCATCGCATCCAGCAGTCTGCGGTTGATCGACTGCGTGAAGAAGACGAGCGCAGCCCCCGCCGCAGTGACGCCCCACGTGAAGCACCCGGCAACGAGCGCCTGCCAGACCGGGTGCGCATTCTCGAACCACGAGGAAATCGCCAACACCAACTCCCGCCTCTCCTCACGGAACCGGCTCCGTCCGTCGTGTTCGCCGAGCCGAATCTCAGACGCGCCTAGCGCACGTCCTGCAAGGCCGACTGATACTTTGCCGGAAGCTTCTTGTCGCGGAACTTGACGTTCTCGGCGTCCTCTGGAATCTCGATCACTTTCGAATAGCGCGAAACGCTCGGCTCAACCGTGGTTGCCGGAACTCGGTACGTTGTTCCGTTTCGTTCCGCAGTATAAGCCTTGCGCCGGTAGCCCTCACGTCTCTGTTCGTAGTGAATCCGAACGCCATGCACCGTTCTCCCGGACTTCTTTTCGAAGCGGCCCACCTCCCAGTTCTGCACGTCCCCGGCGATGTAGACCCGCTTCACTTTCGGGTACACCGCCGTCTTTTCGCCGCGCGTCGTCTGCTCGAGGTCATACGTGATGTACTGCTCCCGGGCGGTCCCTTTGTACTTCGCTTCCGTCGGTGTGTAGCTTGAGTCGCCCATTGTCAGTCTCCCCACGATTCATCGTAGTCCGCATCGGTGCCGATCTCCTCCGCGCGGCGATTGATCGTCCGCGCGGTCGTGGCAAACTCTTCCTGTGCTACACTGCGAATCTCACCGATATCGTCACCGAATTTCTCCCGCCACGAATTCGCGTGTGAAAGCGTGACGAGATAACCCGCCCGTCGATAAAGCTCGGTCAACGCAGGCCGGTCGTCGGCGTTCCGAACGTCGTCGCGGATTTTTTTGCAGACATCGCGCAGATTGGTCTTGTTGTCGATCTCGCCGTAGATCTGTCTGTCGTCTGCCATGGTGACTCTCCCGCTCGCGCTGACCGAAACGGCCTTTACAAACTGGAACCAGTCCGGCGGGTGGGGAGCCCCCTTATTCCGCTGAGACGCTCTGCAGGACTTTGGAACGAAGGTGATCGTCCCCGCAACCGGTCGCGAGATCGCCCAGCGACACAACACCCGTGAGCCGGCCTTGGGAGTCTGCCACCAGCAGCCGGCGGATCTGACGCTCTTCCATCATCTTGCCGGCTTCTTCCACGTCAGCCTCTTCGGAGAGGGTCGTGATATCAGTCGTCATACAATCGTGAACCGTCGTCTCTTCCGGATCGCGATGCAGGGCGAGACACCGCACCACGATGTCGCGATCGGTAATCACCCCCTCGGCGGTCTGTCCGTTCGAGACGGCCAGAAATCCGATGTCCTTTTCAGCCATCCGCTCTGCCGCATGCTGCACCGTGGCGTTCCCCGCAACGTGTTCCACGGCTCGCGTCATGATGTCTTTGATAGCCGGCATGATTTGCTCCTTCGCGTGTAAAGGGCGTGCGATGGTCTTTTCAGCACCAGCACACACGATGTCATGTTGCCGCCAACGTCGGCACCAAACATACGTCCAGCCTATTGATGCGTGACGCGACCGTAATGGGGCATAGACGCAGAACGTCACCCGAATGCCACCAGAATGCTCGTGGGGAAATTACCCAGGCGGCGTTCTGATGTTGAGTGACTCCCGGCGGACCGCAAATCCGCCATCGCGTCTACCGCATGGCGAGATCGGTGGGCGCCCACGGAACGCGGACGGAGTTTCTTCCGTCGCCAGCAGGTGAGCCAATGCCAGCGGCGCAACAGGCGAATCAGGGCCCCCGCGACGTCGCACACGACGCGCACCGCGACGCGTAGGGGACCGCGTCCAGCCGTTCCTGTGAGATCTCCTTGCCGCATTCCTCGCAGGTTCCAAACCGACCCGCGTTGATGCGCTCCAATGCGGCCTGGACCTGGTCATAAACGGCCCGTTCGCTCCGGGCGATTTCGACCTCTTTTTCGACCCCTTCGCTGTCGTGGTCGGCCGGATGCGTGGGAATCCCGGAACTTTCAAGAGAACGGACCTGCTGGGCGATGGCGTCGGCCCGCTCCCGAAGTTCGTGACGCCAACCGTCGCGGAGGGCGATGAGCCGTTCGCGCCAGGCGGATAACTGTTTCTCGTTCACGTCGCGTTCTCCGATTCGCGGATTCAGAAGCACTCGTTTTCGATTTCTGCGGCCACCAGTTGCTTGAGCCGGCCGACGTTCTGTTGATCCTGCTGCTTCAGTTCTTGCCAGAAGCCCTGCAACTCCGATTTCCCTTCGGCGTTTGCGATGTACTGATCGTATCGCCACAGCGCGTCGAGACGCTTGTTGAGTTCGTGAACGAGGTCGTGATCGTGATCGGCACAACCCTTTGTTTCGCCAATGTGCTCCATTTGCTTTTCGGCTGTCAGGGACATAGCGCATTCCTTTCCGAGTTCTCGAGAATTTCCCAACCAGGAACCGGCTCCACAACGGTGTCTGTTCCCAACAGCCGTAGCGTGACACAATGCGGGCTGCCCGGCCTTGGGGATTGATCGGGATACCGCCTCGGCGCATTCCCGAGGAGCGCGGCCCGACGTCAGGAAATCTCCGATTCGCTGATCAGGATTGGTTACGGTGAATTTCCAGAGTTGCGCCGGTCGATGGCGCGGGTTGATTTTTCTAAGAATCGCGCTCAGGGCGGAACGGGAGTTCGATCCATCGAACGCGGCGGAAGCAGGATACCGCCGCCGAATGCAGGTGCGTCCCGGTCCGTCTCCACGAGTGAATTTCTGTCATCTGAGCGACGAAAGGAGGACCGACATGGCGACCTTGATACCCACCCGCCCCGGACGCTGGAGCAGTCACGCACCGCGCGACCCGTTCGTGTCTTTCCAAGCAGAGATGAACCAGTTGATCTCCGATTTCTTTCGTCACAGCGACGGCGGCGACTTGCGGAGCGTGATCACGCCCTCGTTCGATCTGTCCGAAACAGACGACGCGTATCAGATTCAGATGGATCTCCCGGGTGTGGATCCGAACGACATCGAAATCGAAGTTCAGGACAACACGGTCCTGATCTGTGGCGAGCGCAAGTGCGAAAATGAGCAGGAAGGCAAATCGTTCCATCGCGCCGAGCGGCAATGGGGTCGGTTCTGCCGCAGCGCGCAGCTTCCGTCCTACGTCGACCGCGACAAAGTCGACGCCGAATGCCGAAACGGCATTCTAACCGTCACTCTGCCCAAGAGCGCGGAGAGCATGACGCACCGTGTCCCCGTCAAGACCGGGTGATTCGGCGCGGCCTGTTGCGGCGAAAGGCGTCAGCCGCGCGAACGATTCGAGTCGTTTCCGGTTCTTCGTCCAGTGCGGCGGCACCAGTGAGGCGGCAGTTGACAGAGAATCGGTGTCGTCGTAGTTCCAGCCGGACGTGCCGATGCGGATCTGGCCCGACATATCAAGGGGTGTGCTGCGATGAGTCGGCGGATTGTTCCGCTTCCGCTTCGCGGGCCGTGCGGACCATGCTGACGTTCTCCAACTCACCGTCCGGATCGGCCGCCAGCGCCCGGAGGACGACGCTGATCAGTTCTTCCAGCCAGTCGCCGGGCAGCATCTGATTCGGCTTGGCGTGGTATCGCTCGAACGCGGTGAGGAACACGTCTTCGACAATGTCGGCCAGTTGCAGCCGCTCGCCGATGAGCGCCTCCAGTTCCGGATCGCGTTGCACCCACCGACCGATCCGCTTGCGCACCGGCTCCTCGTACATCAGCATGCCGTTGCGGAAGCGGGCGTAGTCACCCTCGTCGACCGCCCGCCGCAGGTCGTCGTGATCCGGAATCTGCGTCGGAATGATCTCCTGGTGTGTTCCCTTGATCTGTTTTGACCGTTCGCTCGCGTTGTCCAGATCCTGCTTATACGCGATGACCTTGCGCAGCAGCTTGTCGACGCACTGCTTGTAGGCGGCGTACGAGTCGCGATGGCGTTCGCCGGTGAAGAGCGTGCGTCCGGGAAGAACCAAAGCGAGTTTGACGTGAAAATCACCGCTGCGGGGATGATGGATCACCGTCACGTACAGGTCCGACACCGGAAACGACTGCGTCGCGCGGTGCAACGCCTGCAGCGCCCCCTCCATCTTGCTGATCTGTTCCGCTGAGAGGCTGCAGTGCTTCGTATCCAGTTCGATGCGGAGGTTGTACGTTTCGTCGGAGTAAGGCATGAAGACTTCCTCATCAAGTCGGCCGTTGCGTTCCGAGTTGCAGGCGTCCGCCGCCGGAGGTCAACGTCCGGAGACGCATGAGGGCCCGGCAACGAGCGAGTTCCTGAAACTGAGTCGCGGCGTTAGCGCGGCCAGAGCCGGGGCCAGCCTCAGCGACAAAAAACTCCGACTCCTCAGGCCGGATCATGCGGAATTCCTTCGCTTCGCTCAGCCCCGGCCAGGCGGTACGCATGCGCAACGACATCGTGGAATGGAATTCGGTCAGATCGCCGCCCGGTGTTGTTCGACGCGGGCGACGGCCTCGTTCAGGGAGTGACCGCCGTCGCGGCGGTCGTCGATCATGATGTTGGTCACGATCCGCGAATGTCCTGCGCCGGCCACTGACTCGTGGCAGCGGTGGATCACGCTCATCACGTCCTGCCATTCCCCTTCGATGCTCGTGCTCGTCGGCCCGAGCTGGTAGCTCAGTCCGCTCTCGTCCAACAGGTCGACGACGCGCGCGATGTCCTCGCTCAGATGCGCGTCATCCAGCGGATAGATGCTGAATTCGGCCAACATGAATGATCCCCCCAAGTATTGCTGGATTGTGACTTTCAACAGCCAGTTGATCGCTTTTCAAGCGCAGCGACAATCGGGATGCGTTGATAAGTGGTCTGGGGGAATCCCCGGTCACGGCGGCAGCGCAAAAC
>ERZ869936.1190-NODE-1190-length-19711-cov-20.428114_pt1 | contig 19711 bp, 17 predicted proteins | sample MGYA00520876_ERZ869936 | MGnify/ENA primary metagenome ERZ869936 (study PRJEB32218, sample SAMN09650985) | biofilter metagenome | isolation source: enrty point of leading RO module | place: Saudi Arabia: Thuwal, RO plant located on Red Sea | collected 2016-02-17...
ATTTCGTCGCAATCGCCTGCGCGAGAGGCTGGAGAACCTCTCCCACGACATGGTCGTTCAGCAGCCTTTCCGCATCCTGGCTGAGTTCGTCGAGCGCGTCGGGATACGACGTGTCGTGCGACAGGCTGCCGTACTGCCGGACGGTGAAGTAGACGCTGATCGATTCTTCCGCGAACTCGTTGCGGCGCACCTGATAGGCGTTCGTCCGCGTCTCGATCATCAGCCGGCACTGCCGCCGACAGCTTTCATCCAGGCTGACCGTGAGCGTCGGCTCGTAATTGAGCGGCCGGGCGCCCGGCAGGTCCAGGAGTCCTTCCAGCGCCGTTCCGACCCCCAGTGCCTCGGCGACGAGCTCGTCGTGATTGCCGCGATACAGGAAATCGAAACCGACCAGATAGTCGAGCGCCTCACAGTCAAGCGGACTGACCGACAGCATGTAGGGCGCGAGTTCGAGCGCCAGCCGGTGCTGTTCCATCGCCTCCTCGACGCTGGGCGGGTTGACGTAGCCACTGCAGATACGGCGGGGCTCCAGGCAGGCCCAGCGATAGTGGGGCTGGTCTTTGTCCTCCTCGAGGACGAAGTCGCCGTTCTCGCGGGTGTAAAAGTTCCGCATGGTCGGATACGATTTCTGCACGCGGCCGAAGAAATCGAGCACCGTCTCGCGCGACGAGGGAAGTTGCATCTCCGTGTTGAGGTTGACGTTGATGAAGAAATCGTCGGAGAGGGTGGAGTAGGGAATCATCGAGGATGGTTCTCCATTTCGGGGCGATGCCGGTCGCGCAGCCGGCTGATGGGCCGCAGGATTGGTGCATCCACACTTATTCTATAGGGCGGTGGAAGATGGGTCAAAGAGCGGAATTCCGCACGGCGGAACGATATCGGCCGCGAACTCGCACGGGAAGCACGGTCCTGTCGATTTTTCCAACCGACCTGGGCTGGTTCGGATTGCTGGGCCGCGGCGAGTCGGTGCTGCGGCTCTGTTTTGGACACGTCGGGCCCGCCGAGGTTCGACAAGCGCTCGCGGGTTGTGTGGATGCAGCCGGCGCGTCGGAGTGTGACTGGACGCCCGATCTCCGCAGGCGACTGGAGGGCTACGCGGCCGGGGAAATCGACAGTTTTCGTGATGTGCGCGTGGCGATGGAGGGACGTACGCAGTTTCAAAAAACGGTGATCGGAGCGCTGCGGAGCGTCGGTTACGGAGAGACGGTGAGCTACCGCGAACTCGCCGAACTGGCGGGTTCTCCCCGGTCGGCGCGCGCCGTCGGACGGGTCATGGCGGCGAACCGCGTGCCGATCATCGTGGCCTGTCATCGCGTGCTCGCAAGCGGCGGGGGACTGGGAGGATTCTCCGCTCCGCAAGGGACGGCGATGAAGCGAAGGCTGCTGCAGATGGAAGGCGCTGAGGCGATTCGCTGAAGCGACGCGGGCAGCAGTTGGAGTCGCCGGGCCCGGTCGCCTATCGCGCCCTGCGGTCAGGATCAAGACAAATTCGGGGCGAATTCCTCGAGATGCCTGCCGCCGCAAACAGCGCCGCTGTGCGCTGTTTTCCGATTGGAGTCAGCCGTATACTTCGGAAGAGTTCCGTCAGGAATTCGGGAGTCCCACGTCTCTCCTGTTGCAGCCGGTCCGTCATGAAACTCGAATTCGCGCGACCCGACGCCTCACAACTTGTCTTTCAGGTGTTCGAACGATCGGTTCATCCCGAATTGTTCGATATCTACGCCGAGACGCACATCGCCGCTCCCGGCTTTGAAGGAGTCGTGCGGATTTGCCGCGCGGGGCACGTGGTTGAGTTCCGCCGCGAAGGCCGCCACTTGACGGAAGTCGTCGCCAGCCGCGATCAACAACTTCCGAGGAGGGGGCGCTGCGCATCGCAATTGCTGCACGGCGGTCGCGATTTTGATTGCGAAGTGAACGGCATCGCCTATTGCTGCAGCGCCCACGTCGAACACGTGGACGCCGAAGTCTTCAGCGAACTGCAGGATGAACTCTCGGTCGATGCGTCTCGTGCTCTTGTCTCGTACCGTTTCCCCGGAGCCAACCGTTTGCAGCCGGGCCCGGTCAGCGTGATTCAGGCGGAGGCCACCGAAAGCTGTCTGGTGCTGCACGCCTTTCACACCTTCCCCGAAAACCGCGCCATTCTGCGGACGCAGTCGCTGTTCGAGTATTGACGGGACGACGGCGGCGCCCGCACGGCGCTGCTCTCGCGGCTGCGACTGCTTGACGATCCTCACGCGGCCCGCTTAGCATGACTGGTGAGGACGTCCGGATTGCAGCCATTCCGCTGCCGACTCAGCAGGACGCCTCTTGCCGCCGACGCCCAACCATCCCATGCGGAGACGATGATGAGCATCCGAACACTTCTATCTGCGACACTCGGCGGGCTGATTCTGTGTGCGGTCGTCAGCACGGCGCCGGTCAATGCCGGCGAGCCGCTGCGCGTGATCCCGGCTGTCCGGCAGGTGGAAGCGGGTGAAACGTCCGATGAGGTAAAGCTCACTGGCTGGCGGCGCGGCTTCTTCGGGCGGAGGCACTATCGTTTCGGCGGCGGGTTTTACGGATATCGAGGTGGGTTCTACCGGGGCTTTTCGCCGATCGGACGCCGTTACTGGCGCTATCGTCCGTTGTGGCGTCCCTACGGTTACCGGTCGTGGGCGTATTCGCCGGTCCTGTCCTATCAGCCTTACCCGTACGGTTACTATCCCTATGGGGCCAGCTATTACTCGGCGTACCGTCCGGTCTATCTCTCGCCTGCGTATCCGGTCGCAACCCCCGTTTACCCGACTGTAACACCCGTGTATCCGAGTGTCGCACCGGCCCCGGCCGTGTATCAGTACACCGCTCCGGCGACGGTCTACGTGTCCCGCTCTTATTACACACCGGCTGTCTACACCGGCTACTGCGGCGGCGGTTACTACTGGGACGCCTGGCGATAAGTGCCGGACGATGCCCGCCAGCGCTGGATCGTCTTCGATGCCGTGGGAACGCTGATTTTCGCCGATCCCCCGGTACACCTCGCCTACCACCGGATCGGCCGGGCGCACGGTTCAAGACTGAGTCCGGCCGAGGTGCAGGCCCGGTTTCAGGCCGCTTTCGCGCATCGCGTCGCACGGTCAGCCGACAACGGGCCTCTGACGACGAGCGAGGCCGAAGAACGGCGATTCTGGCAGTCCCTGGTTGGCGAAGTCCTGCCTGATGCCGTCGATCGTGACGCTTGCTTTGACGAGTTGTTCCGCCACTTCGCCTCTCCCGGATCCTGGCAGTGCTTTGCCGACGTCGAGGAGACGGCCGCCATTCTCCGCGAGCAAGACTGCCGCCTGGCGATCGCGTCCAATTTCGACGGCCGACTGCGCGGCGTCTGCGCAGCGCTTGAAGAACTTGCGGCCTTTGAGGAAGTCGTGGTCTCGTCAGAGGTGGGTTACGCCAAACCCGCACCCCAGTTCTTCGAGGCAGTCCTTGCACGGTGTCATTGCGCCCCGGAGCAGGTTGTGTTCGTTGGCGACGACGCGGTCAACGACGTGCACGGCGCGCAGCAGGCGGGACTTGAGGCCGTGCATCTGGATCGCACCGGAAAGGCGGGTGAGCGGAGTCTCCGGACGTTGACCGAATTGCCGGCTCTGCTGAATTCCGGTTGACTGCGGGAGACCGTCTGCAATCCCGCCTGCGTAGTGCCCTGTCAGGGCTTTGTTTCGGGTTGGCGGGACTGCGGATTCGCACGAAACCCTGCGGGATTCGTGCTCCCGTGAGAACCGCTCACCCCCAAGACTCTGAATTGACTGACCGGTAGGCTGCCCGAATCACGGCAACTACAATTTCGCGATGGAACGATCGTCGCGTTGGGTGGCCATTCAGCGGAATCCGAAATCCGGGTCAGGCTTGAGGCGCCCCCTCCTGGAGTTCATTCGGTCGCTGCGCACGCTTGGAATACGGCCTCGCTTGTTCTCCCAGCGCGAGCGCCTCGACGCCTGCCTGCAGGATCCCGTCCACAGGCAATCGCTGCACGGCATCGTGGCGGCCGGCGGGGACGGAACGATCCTCGACCTGATCAACCGCCACCCCGGCATCCCGGTTGGGGTTCTGCCGCTGGGAACGGAGAATCTTGTCGCGCGTCAGTTCCGTATCCCGCGCAACGGGGCCGCCGCGGCCGCGATCGTCGCCGGCGGTCGCCTCGAACCACTTGACATCGGGCGGATCGACGGCAAGCGATTCGCCATCATGGCCAGCGCCGGTTTCGACGCCGAAGTCATTCATCAGCTTCACCAACGCCGGAGCGGCCACATCGATCACACTCACTATCTTCGCCCGATCCTCTCGACGTTGAGAACCTATCGTCATCCCGAATTGCGGGTCTACGCGGACGACGCCACCGAGCCGGTCTCCGGCCGGATGGTCGTCGTCGCCAACCTGTCCGCCTACGCGCTCCGCCTCGGCGTGGTTCCGACCGCGGAGGGCTGTGACGGCTGGTTTGACGTCCGGATTTTCCAGAAAGGTTCGGCGTTTCAAATCATGAGGTACTTGTATATGGTGGCCCGCAAACGGCACGACCGTCTGCCGGACGTGATCTGTTTGAGGGCGCGAACGATTCGCATTGAGGCGGACGCTCCCGTTCCGCTGCAGGCGGACGGCGACCCCGTCGGGACCACGCCCTGCGAGATCTCGATCGATGCGAGTTCCGCACGACTCTTCGTCCCTTAGCTTACTTTTTTCCCGGAAGTCGTTGCAGTTGAGTCGAATTTCAGCGACCCGGCGAGCGGCGAGGCGTGAGCCCGCCGATTCGTCCTCCCACCAACAAGCTCGGATGGTCCGAGGCACTGCCTCGTTAGAGATCCTTTTCAGAATTGACGCATGGGTTGTTCGTATCCTTGAGTTGCGACTCGAAGCGCAGCGCTCCCCAGTCGGTCGCGGCGAAACGGGTGTATGAAACCATGTGACGTTTTTTGAAATGGACCACTGAGGCGCCGCAGGCACGAACGCCGGCCGGCGATCAACCGCATCCGGGTGAATTCCGGGCGGAACGGAGTTGCAGGAGCGGAACCTGGAAACCGGACGTTCAGCAGGAGGACTCATGCCGCACAGAAGCATCCAGGTCGACGAATATCGTTGCGGTCCGGGCGAACCGTTGCTGATCATCGCCGGCCCTTGCGTCATTGAAGATGATGCGCTGCTGGACCGCGTGTCGGGCGAACTGGCCGAACTGGCGTCGCAAAACGGCTGGCAGATCGTTTTCAAGGCGAGTTTCGATAAGGCGAATCGGACGAGTCTCGACAGTTTTCGCGGGCCGGGGCTGGAGGCCGGGTTGACCGGTCTGAACCGCGTTCGCGAACGGACCGGGCTGCCGGTCACAACCGACATCCACCTCCCCGAGCAGGCCGCCCCGGCGGCCGAAGTCTGCCGGATTCTCCAGATCCCGGCGTTCCTCGCGCGGCAGACCGACCTGCTCGTGGCCGCCTCGACGGCGACTGCTGCGCAAGGGGGCGTGGTGAACGTCAAAAAGCCGCAGTTCGTCGCGCCGCAGGACGTGGTCCACGCGGTCAACAAGTGCGAGCAATCAGGCAACCCCAACATTCTGCTGACCGAACGCGGGACGACGTTCGGATACGGCCGCCTGATTAACGACATGCAGGCGATTCCGGTCATGCAGGAGATCGGCTGCCCCGTCGTGTTCGATGCGACGCACAGCGTGCAGCGTCCCGGCGGCAGCACGACGGGAGGGGCGAGAGAGATGATCGAACCTCTGGCAAGAGCGGCGGTGGCGGCCGGCTGCGACGGCGTCTTTCTGGAGACGCACCCCGAACCCGATCGAGCGTTGAGCGACGGTCCCAATATGCTGCCGCTCGCCGAGGTTCCGAGGCTGCTCGCCCGGCTGACGGAACTCCGTCAGTGGATCAACCAGCTCTGACCCCGTGCCCCCGGTTCCTCGAAGCGGCACGGGAAATCCGTCTGAGATCGGTTAGAATTGAAGACGTACATTCGTTCAATTGTCTTTCCTTCGTCTTCAGTTCTGAGGAGCAACGTGTGAGCGACGATTCGTATACGGCTCAAGGTTCGTCATGGAGAGTTCGGGCGGCGATCGGTCTCGGCGTCGTGATTCTGTTACTGGTCCTGGCCGCCTGGAAAGGCGGGGGTTCGGGCAGCGCGACGGTCGAAACCCCGGACGATCAGCAGGACAGATCCCAGGCGGAAGAACTGGAACGTCAGTTGTCATCGGTCCTCGATGGACTGCGGCCCGAACGCCTGGGAGTCAGCGTCGACGCCGATGACGTCGTCGACAGCGTGAATCTCTGGTGGGCCGACTATCGGGAGGCTCCGGGGACCGTCATCCCCCAGCTTCAGACAGAAGCCGTCCGCGACGTGTATGGGGAGGCGGCGTTTGAATATGCGTCGGAGCGCCGGTTCAACACTCGCGACATGTCGCATATCCGCAACTGCCTGATGAACCGCGCGATCGTTGAACATATCGCTGAGACCGCCGATACAGACATCGACCGCGCGATGGCGGCGTTTCAGTTCGTGGTCGACAACGTCGAGTTGGCTCCCGGAACGTCTCCCGGTCCCCCGGTGACGCCCTTCGAGGTATTGCTGCTGGGGCGCGGACGACCGGACGACCGGGCCTGGCTGCTGGCGGAGGTTCTAAGGCAGTTCGGTCGCGACTGCGTCTTGATCGCGCCGTCCGGCGAGCCAACCACCGGTGAAGACTCCGCCCGCCTGGTGGGCGTGATCGGCGCCGCCGGGGAGGTCTACCTGTTCGACGTCGAATTGGGACTTCCGATTCCTTCCGGTGAGAGCGATCCCGGATCCTGGAAAATCGCGCGGCCGGCCACGTTGCAGCAGGCCCGCGCGGAGGATGCGTTGCTGCGGCAGTTCGACGTCGAAGGGGGAGAGACCTATCCCATCACTGCCGCAGGACTGGCCGAGGTCCAGGTGCGCTACGTCAGCCGGAGCGAATACTCCGCCTCCCGATTCGCAGGGCTGCAACAGGCGCTGCCGGCGGAATTCGCGACGACTCTCGTCGATCCGCTCGTTTCCACCGAAGAGGGCGCTCCCGGACTGATTGCTCGCGTGCAGGCGGCCGGTTCCGGAGGGCGTTGGGACGCTGCCGACGTCGCCGCCTGGGACTATCCGGACGCCCGAACGGCGGCGTTTCATGCGGCGGGTGCGGAAGACGCCCCGGAACTGTCGCAGTCCATGCGGCGTCTCGCCGGACCGCGAGTCCACCGCACCGAAATCATCGACGACACGACCCAGATTGTGGACATCGTCGGCAATTCCGACCGCCCCCTGAGGTATGTCCGTGTGCAACAACTCCGGGGCGACCTCACCGATGCGCTAGTCGGTTACGGGTCGATCCGCTCGGCGTCGGCGTTTGTCACGGAAGCCGTCAATGACGAAGCCAGGGAGTATTCCGTCTACTGGATCGCGGTCTGCCAGTATCGACTCGGCCGTTATGAGTCGAGTCTCGGCACGGCGGGAATCTACCTGAAGGATTATCAGAACGGGGTGTGGAGTGAGGCCGCGAGGCAAATACAGGCAGCGTGCGAAGCGGAACTCGGCCGGTATGACGCGGCCGTGGAGATTCTCGAGAAGGCCTCTGCAGGCGGCCCGCCGTCTCCCCGCGATGCGTTCCTGATTGAGCGCTGGCGAACGATGGTCGACCAGGAGTCGGAAGACGCCTCGTAATTCTCAAGCCGTGCCTTCCGATCACATTCCGCTGAACTCCCGTTGCCGATGCTCGACCCCCTTCGCCGTCGCTGGTTTCTCGTCTCGTTGCTGATCATCATTCCCGGCGGGCTGTGGCTGGGAAGCGTTCTCTCCTCCGCCCAGTTCGGGCGGCTGGAAGCGTCGATCCCGCCTCCAACGACCAGCCTGCTCGTTGCCCTCATCCTGTTTCTGATGTCGGTCACGCTCGACAACCGGCGTCTCCGCGCTTCGCTTGCAAGGCCGGGACCGGTCTGCTGGGCGACTCTCGTCACGTTCGGGCTGTTGCCGCTCGCCGCCTGGCCTCTCAGTCGGCTGCAGTTGACGGCCGATTTTCAGGTCGGGCTGGCGATCGCCGCCTGCGTCCCCTGCACGATGGCGGCCGCTTCGGTCTGGACCCGCAAGGCCCAGGGCAACGACGCCGTGTCGCTGCTCGTCACACTGTTGACAAACGGCGGCTGTTTTCTCGTCACGCCGCTCTGGCTCCAGTTTCTGCTGCCGTCTGCGGGCGGTGGAGAGACGTCGATTCAACTCGACACCGCCTACCTGATGAAGAAACTCATGATTTCGGCGCTCCTGCCGATCCTGGCGGGGCAGGTCTGCCGGACGTCCGCGATGTGCGCCGCCTTCGCAGATCGTCATAAGGTTCCCCTGGGCGTCGTCGCCCAGTCGTGCATCCTGGTGATTGTCTGCTGGGAGTCGATCAAGGCCGGGCCCAACCTGCAGGAAGGCGGCGGCGGACTCAGGGTCGCGGCAGTCGCGCTTGTCTGGGGTTCCTGCATCGGGCTGCACCTCGCGGCGATGCTGGCCGCCTGGTGGGGCGCCCGCGCGATCGGCTTCGCCTGGGACGACCGTGTGGCGATCGCATTTGCTTCAAGCCAGAAAACGCTGCCGATCGGCGTCTACATCGCCAGCGGGTTCTCGGATCAGAACGCGGCGCTCGCCGTGCTCCCCATGCTGATGTATCACGCGTCGCAGCTCTTCATCGACACGGCGGTCGCGGACCGTCTGGTCGCGGCGCGGCCCGTCGAACGTGCGGCGGATTGATGTCGGGCGCCGTCGCGTCAGGTTTCCGCTGAGTGCTTGAGGTTCCACCCGGGAGTGGTGACGGGCGGCTCAGGCGGGGGTTCCACCAGCTTGCCGTAGAGTTCCGGTCTGCGGGCGCGGAGATACCGGCGACCCGAAGAAACGTCGATCTTGTCGCGCGTACAGAGACCGACGCAGGCGTCGTCTCCCAGCCGGTGACATTCGGCGATCACTTCGCCGAACGGATCGAGCACCATTGCGTTGCCGTTCCGGACTTCGCCGTAGTCCATGCCGATCGGGTTCGTAAACACGGCGTACACGCCGTTCTCGTAGGCGCGGGCCGGGAGCCAGCGCATCAGCCAGCCGCGGCCTTTGGGGCCGTTGAGTTCCATGCGGAGTGAGACCGGATCGGTTTCACGGTTCTGCCAGAGAGCCGGATCAACCAGGCCCCGTCCCGGCATGGCCGACGGCAGACACCCCGTGACGTGCGGCATAAAGATGATTTCAGCGCCCATCAGCGCGGTGATGCGCACGTTCTCCGGCAGGTTGTTGTCGTAGCACGTGAGGATGCCGCACTTCCATCCCAGCAGATCAAAAACAGTGTACGAGTCCCCCGACGTGAGGTGCGGGCTCACGAAGGCGTGCAACTTTCGGTGTCGGGCGATCAGGCCGTCGCCGTCGACGCAGAGATGCGCGTTGAACAGCCGGTCCCCGTCACGTTCGATCAGCCCCGCAAGAATCGGGACGCCGAACTCCCTGGAGATCTCGCTGAGCGCCCGCGTGCTCGGTCCGTCCGGAACAGGCTCGGCCAGATCAGACAGTTCTTCGCGGGAGAGAGGCTGAACAAACGAGTAGGCCGGGATGCAGCATTCGTGGAAGCTGACGACCTGCGCCCCGGCGGCGACGGCGTCCCGAGTCAACTCCCGGATGCGTTCGAGATTGTACGTCTTATCAGCGTCGCGGTTCTCGAACTGGCACGCAGCGACTCGGAGACCTCGATTCGATGACATGGTCGGATCCCCTTGCGGGCGACGCGGAATGACGGCGGCCCACGCCGCGGACGTTCGATGCGTCGTGGCACAACGCGGCGGAGAAGCGGTTCAGTTCCAGAACTTCTCTTCGCCGTGCCAGTTGACCGGAGGGTGCGTCTGGACTTCGCAGTCTCCATAAATCCGTGTGCGGCAGGCGAGCCTCAGCTTGTCTTCGTTGCCGAGCCGCGCGAAAAACGTGATCGGTCCCAGCAGCAGACGGAGCCGCTCCAGAATCCCCGGCCGGCTGACGTTCTCCTGGCCCTTCTCAATGTGGACGCGGCAGCTTGCACATTGCCCGAAGCCGCGACAATTCGCGTAGCGATGCACCCCCGAGTACAACTCCACGCCGTGTTTGAGCGCCTCTTTGCGCAGATTCGCCCCCTCCGGGACTTCGATCGAACGCTTTTCGTTTACGAACTTGACGGTCGGCATTGAAGGAGTCAACGGATAATTTCAGGGGCTCAATGGGTGATGAAACGCCTCGTGGGAGGGCCGATCGTAGGCTGCCCGACGGCGATTTTCCAGTATGCAAATCGGAGGTGAGGGATCAATGCGCCCGAGCAACGCATCGCGTCCCCTCACGCACCGGTCTCACCGTCGCCCGACCTCCGGCGGTATTCGCGGACGACCAGCAGAAAGGCGATGTAGTCGTACACCGCGTGGGTCACGATCGGCCTGAGCAGATTGGCCTCCCCCGGCCAGGCCGTGAGCAGACTCAGATAAAAACCGAACAGCGCAGCGAGGATTGCGTAACCGGGGGTGAGTGCATGCAGCAGTCCGAAGATGACGTTCGCCGCGATCAGGCCGGCCAGCGGATGAATGCGGCCGATCCAGGGCTGCAGCACGCCGCGGAACATCAGTTCTTCTCCTAAACCTGCGAGCGCCGCGAGCAGCAGCAGGTCGTACCACGTGCACAGGCTGAGAGGCTCGCCCAACAACTCGACGACCAGCGTCCTCAAATTCCGCGCCGTGGCGAACACCACCAGCATCGGCAGGACGCCCAGGCAGCCGACGAGCACGTCCATCAGGTTCAGCCGGATCTGCTGCAGCGGTGGGAGCCCCGTCAACCAGCCCAACAGCACGGCGGCAAACACAAGCCCCCCCTGCAGGAGGCCTGCGAAGTTCAAGAACGAGGAACGCGAATCGAAGTCCAACTTGCACGTTTGGAGTGAGGGCGGGCGAAGTTTCCGTTGCGAACCGGCAGATTGGCATAGTCGTTCCCCTCGCGTCAAACGTTGTCCCCCGCATCGAACACGGACCAGTCAAGTTGCGCTCACGCGACGACGATGAAACAGAGAGCCGGGTGAGTGCGATGCCTTCCCGAATACGGTGTGCGGCTCCCCTCTCGCCACACGCCGCGACGGGGCTCGGATTCCCAAGACGATGAGACAACACCAGGTGTAGTCGCATCGCGCAGCACCCGGTCTCACGGCCGCTGTCGGTTCCTCCCCCTCGAATCGACGGCGGCTTTTCTTGTGCGCGCACTCGTTTCGTCCGCAAGTCCCGGCTCCGGGGCAACGCCGGTAACAGCCCGGCAGGCATTCGGCTATGATGGCGTCCGGAAAGGAACCGGAGCCAGAATGCGGACCCTGATCAGAAATGCGACGTGCGTATTGCCCGACGAAACCCGGCGGGCCGACATTCTGATCGACGGGGAGCAGATTGCCGCGATCGACCCGCCGCCGACGGTTCGATTCGACGATGCGATCGACGCCGCGGGACTCCATCTCCTGCCCGGGGTCATCGACGATCAGGTCCATTTCCGCGAACCGGGACTGGAGCACAAGGAGGATCTCCAGACCGGCAGCATGGCCTGCGCCAAGGGGGGGATCACAACCTTTCTGGAGATGCCCAACACCCGTCCGGCGACGATCTCCCGCGCCGCGCTCCACGCGAAACTCGACCTGGCCGCCACGAAATGCGTTGTGAACTACGGATTCTACATCGGCGCCACCTGCGAGAATGTGGACGAGTTGAAAGCGGCCCGGCGGACCCCCGGCATCAAGATCTTCATCGGGTCAAGCACCGGCGACCTGCTGGTCGACGAACAGTCCGCCCTGGAGCGGATCTTCGCCGAAACAACACTCCCCATCTGCGCCCATTGCGAGGACGAGTCGACGGTCCGCGCCAACAGCGAACGGCTGGGGGGAGGCCGCGTCGTTTCCGATCACTCGCGCATCCGCGATCACGAGGCGGCGTTGATTGCAACGCGGCGATCCATGGAACTGGCCGTCCGTCACAACCACCGCTTCCACGTGCTGCACGTCTCCACGGCCGGGGAGTGCGAACTGCTGGCCGACCACCACAATCTGGTGACGGCTGAAGCCTGTCCGCATCACCTGCTGTTCAACATCGACGACTACGAACGGCTCGGGTCGCTGGTGCAGATGAATCCCTCCATCAAGACCGCCGCCGACAACGCCGCGCTCTGGGAGGCTTTGCGATCCGGTCGCATCCAGGTCGTGGCCACCGACCACGCCCCCCACACGCTCGAAGAGAAACAGCAGCCCTATCCCGCCTCCCCCTCCGGTCTGCCCGCTGTGGAAAACTCGCTCGCTCTCATGCTGAATGCCGTCAACAGCGGTCGCTGCACGCTGGAGGAGGTCGTTCGCTGGATGTGCGACGCCCCGGCGCGGGTGTGGGACATCGTCGGCAAGGGGCGGATCTCCGAAGGTTACGACGCCGATCTCGTCCTCGTCGATCTCGAAAAGACCCAGACGATACGCAACGAGGAACAACTGACAAAGTCGGGTTGGAGCCCGTGGGCCGGAGAAGAACTGACCGGCTGGCCCGTGCGAACCTGGGTGCTGGGACAAACGGTCTTCGCCGACGGCCGCGTCGATGCAACCGTCCGCGGCCGCGAGGCGGTCTTCGACCACTCCCGCCCGGGTTACTGGGCGTAAGCTCGCGCGAAACTGCGGCAATGTTTTTGGCGCGGCTGATTGCCGTCGACCACTGGCAGCAAGCGGCCTAAGATGGAATCAGAGCCAACTCCCTGGGAACTCCAATTCGGGAACCGACTGTGAACAACTCCAAACGCGTCGCGGGCGACCAATCTCCCGGCAAACCGGCGAGAATCCGCCGGGCGGCGAGCGTGGCGCTCTGGTCCGGATCGCTGCTGTTGCTTGCATCCTGTCTGTACCAGTCGCGGGACATTCCGCCGCCGGTCGACGGCGTCGAAGTCTCTCTCAACGAGGACAACTTCCAGTCTGAAGTGCTGCAGAGCCCGCAACTGGTCCTCGTCGAGTTCGGCGCCACTTGGTGCGGTCCCTGCCGCGATATGGAAAGCGTGCTGGCCCATCTCTCGCTCGACTACGAAGGACGAGTGAAGGTCGGGAAAGTCGATGTCGATGAGAGTGAGAGACTCGCGGCAGAGTACGAGGCCTCCGGCATTCCCTTGATGGTGTTGATCAAGGACGGCGTTGAGGTCGACCGTAAAGAGGGTTGGAAGTCGCTCGATGAACTCTCCAACTGGGTCGATGGCTACCTTTGAGAGCGAGTCCGATCGAGTCGGCCCGTCGATTCGGTATCGCTGCCGCATGGCGTTGCGGGACGACAAACCGAGCCGGTTGGGAATTCTCGCTCTTCCGTAAATCGTTCGGCCGTCGCCCACGCCGTTTCTTGCCAGGGCTCTGCACGCGCCGCCCCACTTTGAGGCCCTCGCTGCGGAGCAGGGCAAGTAGAGCCTGCAATCCATACAATGCGGGTCGACATCCGACCACTTCCCGACCCGATAACGGCATCGATGGACGAGATCCGCAACATCGAAGAACTGGAGGAGCGGCTCAGCCGACCCACCGACGCGGCGATTGAAGCGCTCGAGAAAATTCCGGGCGACCTGGTCCTCCTCGGCGTCGGAGGCAAGATGGGCGCCTCGCTCGCCGGTATGGCGAAAAGAGCCTGCGCCGCTCGGGGAGACACCCGCCGCATCATCGGCGTCAGCCGGTTTGGCGACCCGCGCGTTCGCGAACAGTTCGCCGAGTGGGGTGTCGAAACAATCGCGGGAGACCTCACCGATCGCCGGTTCGTCCAATCGCTGCCGGAGGCGGCCAGCGTCGTCTTCATGACCGGCATGAAGTTCGGCTCAACCGGACAGGAGCCCCTCACCTGGGCGATGAACGCCTACGTCCCGGCGCTCGTGTGCGAGAAGTACGCCGGCAGCCGGATTGCCGCATTCTCTACCGGCAACGTCTACGGCCTCGTCCCGCACGACAGCGGAGGCTCGGTCGAGAGCGATCCTCTCCACCCCGTCGGCGAATACGCCATGAGCTGCCTCGGCCGCGAACGGATGTTCGAATACTTCTGCGACCGCGACCGGACCCCCGTCTCCATCCTGCGGCTGAACTATTCCACCGAACTCCGCTATGGAGTCATCATCGATCTGGCGCAGAAGGTGCATTCCGGCGAGCCGATCGACCTGTCGATGGGCTACGTGAACGTCATCTGGCAGGGCGACGCCTGCGCGCTCACACTCTGTGCACTCGCGGACTGCGCCGTTCCTGCCAGGATCGTCAACATCGCCGGTCCCGAGATGCTGCGAGTCAAAGACGTCTGCGAGCAGATCGGCGCTCTGCTGGGAAAATCCCCAGTATTCACCGGGCGGGAAGCGGACGACGCATTGCTCAATAACGGCTCGGCGGCGCATTCACGCTATGCCGCACCGTCGATCAAGATTGATCAGATCCTCGAATGGTCCGCAGCCTGGGTCGCCAACGGCGGAGAGACGCTCGACAAGCCCACGCACTTCGAGTCCAGGGAGGGCAAGTTCTGACAACCGATGCCGCATCCGAATCGCACAGACCCTGAACCGCTTCTGCATCCCGAACGACAGGAACTGGCAGCCCCGGTATGACCGACGAGTCGACGCCAGCAACAGACGAACCGACCGGCGAGGGAGTCGGTACGCTCCGGCAGGACGACGCCGAGCGCGAACACTCTCGCCAGTTGAGCCTGCTTCCGCCGGAGTCGCCCGGAGAAATTCCCGGCTACGAAATCCTTTCCTGCCTGGGTGAGGGCTCCTTCGGTTCCGTCTGGCTGGCGCGGGAACTGAGGACGGGCAAGAGCGTCGCCATCAAGTTCTACACGAAGAGGCGGGGACTCGACTGGTCGCTGCTCACGCGCGAAGTCGAGAAGCTGGCCGTGCTTTCCACCTCGCGGAATGTCGTCGGCCTGCTCGACGTCGGGTGGAACCACGATCCCCCCTACTTCGTCATGGAGTACCTCGAAAACGGCTCCCTCTCATCGCACGTCGATGGCGGCGCGCTGCCGGTCTCGGACGCGGTCCGTATCGCCAAGGCGGTCGCGCGGGGCCTCGTGCATGCCCACGGCAGCGGAATCCTGCACTGCGATCTCAAACCGGCCAATGTCCTGCTCGACCGGGAAGGCGAACCGCGGCTGGGAGACTTCGGGCAGTCGCGTCTGGCGACCGAACAGTCCCCCGCGCTGGGAACGATGTTCTACATGGGGCCCGAACAGGCCGACCTGCACGCCGTCCCCGACGCGCGGTGGGACGTCTATGCGCTCGGCGCGCTGCTCTATCACATGTTGACGGGAGCGCCGCCCCATCGCACTCCGGAGAACGAAGCCCGCATTCGCGCCAGCGGACAACTCGCCGAGCGCCTCGACGCCTACCGCTCGTTGATCGCCTCGGCGCCGCCCCCCACGGCGCACCGGCAAGTCCCGGGGATCGACAAGGAACTGGTGCGCATCATCGACGGCTGCCTCGCCGCCAATCCCGAGGACCGGCTGCCCAACGCCCAGGTTGTGCTGGACCGTCTGGAGCGCCGCGAAGAGGTCCAGGCCAAGCGGCCGCTCATCGCCCTCGGGTTTCTGGGACCGGTCCTGTTGCTGTTTGCGATGTCCTGGATCGCGTGGTCGTACGTGCCCCGCGCCGTCGGCAAGGCGGGCGACCACCTCGCCGAGCGGGCGCTCGCCGGCGACGAAATCTCGGCCGTCATCCTGGCCGACAGCATCCACCGGGAACTCCGCGCGCGCCGGCAGCGGCTGGAAGAAGTCGCCTCCACCCAGGCCGTGCGGACGATGATTCGCGAGGCGGAAGGACTGTCCCACCGCGAACTGTTTGAACTGATCGAAGAATCCTCCGGACGATCGGACGAACTCGCGGCCGCCTACGCCGCCATGAACGAGGCCCGCGAAGAGACCGATCGGCGGCTGCGCGCCGAAGGACGGACCGTTGACAGGAGTTGGTTCGTTCAGGATTCCGGCGGCCGGCAGATATATCGCCGCCCGTCGCGCAACCGTCGCGACCAGCCGCAAGGGACGATCGGAAGAAACTACCACTGGCGGAGCTACTTCCACGGAGGCAGCAGCGATCTCGATCGGGACATTCCCGTCGGATCGACGGAAATTCGCAGGCAGCCCGGCGTCTCAGCGCCGTTCCGCAGCGAAGCGACCGGCCAGTACATGATCGCCATCGCCGTCCCCGTCTGGGACGAGGCGCATCACGACTGGCTCAGCGGCGGCCGGCAAGGCGACGATCCCGGAGAAGTCCTCGGCGTACTCGCGAGCACGCTGCATCTCTCGGAATTGCTCAGCCATTGGGAAGCAATGGTCGGCGCGACCGAAGAATCGAGTGCCCGCCCCGACCGCTTTCTGGCTTTGGTCAACGTCAGCCGCTCGGGCGACGAGGGCGTCCCGGTTGCCACGCTGCTCGACCATCCCTGGATGACCGAACAGCACCTCCGCGCCGTTCCGAGTGAAGAGGAACTCGACGCGCTCATGGATCGCCTGGGATTGGACAGACAGACGGCGGCGGAACTGAAGCGATTGCGAGAAGGTGAGATCCGGCAACATCGCGTACGCGATTACAGAGACCCCATCGCCCGGGAAGCGCCTGAGTATGCCGGCGCCTGGCTGGCCGTTTTTGCGCCGGTGGAAGACACCCCGTGGGTGGCCGTCGTGCAGGAACGCTCGAACACCGCTCTCGCCCCGATCGCAGACGTCACAAACATCTTCTACCAGGCGGGGCTGGTCGCCATCCTCGTGTTTGCCGTGCTGCTGGCCGTGCTGTGGTATCTCATCAACCGCGCCTCGGCTTGAGTATCCGGCCTTCCCCGGCAACGATGCGCAGGGGAACATCGACCATTCGAGATTGATTCCGGCGGAACAGTCCGGTGTTGCAACTGATTATTCGAGGACCGAATCCGCAGCAGCGGCTGCGCCATGCACTAACGGCCGGCAAGAGCCTCACGCTCGGCCGGACCGACGGCTGCGACATTCCCGTTCCCTGGGAACACGCCTTGTCGCGTACCCACGCCCGGCTGGAGTGCACCGACAGCCGGCTCGAGGTCAACGTCGTCGAGACCGCTCCCAATCCGGTTTTTCACCAGGGCCGCGGCGTGGAGCGCTGCTCGATCCTGCCGGGCGACTACTTCGTGATCGGCCAGACCAGTTTCTGGCTCGTCGCTCCGGACTCCTCGTCCGGCCCGGAAGACCCTGTCGAGGAAGTCGTCTTCACGAGGCAGCAGTTGCAGCAGGTGCGGTTTCAGGACGCCGACCGCCGAATCGAGGTCTTGAGTCGTCTGCCGGACGTGATCTCGGGGGCCGGCAGCCGGACGGAACTCCACGCGAATCTCTCAGGCGTCCTGCTGGCCGGAATTCCTCACGCCGACGCCGTCGCCGTCGTGGCCTTGGGCGAAGACCACCAGGTCACGTCTCCCTACTGGGAGCGGAGACGCGAAGCCGAGGGAGAGTTCCGTCCCAGCAGCCGGCTCGTGAGAGATTCGCTCGCCCGCAGGCAGAGCGTGTTGCACACGTGGGAAGCCGAACAGCCGCAGGAAGGGGAATATACCGTCTCCGCCGAGTTCGATTGGGCGTTCTGCACGCCGGTCGTTTCCGGTGGACCTGGAGGCTGGGGACTCTACGTGACCGGCCGCCTGCCCGGCGCGGCTGCCCAGGTGCGGCGGCCCGACCCGCCCACCGGGTTCTACCTGCACGCCGACGTGAAATTCACCGAACTCGTCGCGGAGGTCGTCGCCTCGACGGAAAAACTGCGCAACCTCGAAGGCAATCTCTCGGTCCTCAGACAGTTTCTCTCACCCCCCATCCTCCGCGCGCTGGAGGAATCCTCCGAAGGGCGCGGACTCGACGAAGACCTCCTCTCCCCGCGCGAATGCGATGTCACCGTGCTCTTCTGCGACCTGCGCGGTTTCAGCCAGAAGGCCGAAGAAGCGGCCGGCGACCTGTCCGGACTTCTGGAGCGCGTCAGTTCGGCGCTCGAAATCATGACGCAGGAGATTCTCCACTACGGCGGCGTCACGGGAGACTTCCTCGGCGACGCCTCACTCGGATTCTGGGGCTGGCCGTTCCCCTCGGAGGAAGCGCCGCTCAACGCCTGCCGCGCAGCGCTCGCCATCCGCCGGCGGTTTCAGGAAGTGGGCGGCCAGCCCGGCCATCCGCTCTCGCACTTCGAGGTGGGAATCGGCGTCGCCCGCGGCCGCGCCATGGCCGGCAAGATCGGCACCAGCGACCGCATGACGGTGACGGTCTTCGGTCCCGTCGTCAATCTGGCCAGCCGGTTGCAGGGCATGACCAGACATCTGCACGTTCCCATCCTGATCGACGAGGAAACAGCCGGCACCGTCCGCAAACGATTGAGCCAGGCAGAGGGCCGTGTGCGCCGTCTGGCGAAGGTGCTCCCCTACGGACTCGAAACGCCGTTGATTGTGTCCGAACTGCTGCCGCCCGTCGCACAGTATCCGGACTTGACGGACGAACATCTTTCCAGCTACGAAGAGGGCGTGGAACACTTCCTTGCCGGTCGTTGGGAGGAAGCCTATCGGTGTTTGCACGCCGTCCCTCCTTCGGATCGCGCTCAGGACTTCCTGACGATGCGCATCGCTCAGAACGACCGCACGGCGCCGCGCGACTGGAACGGCGTCATCGCGTTACCGAGCAAGTGAATGGCGGACAGGATCCCGTCTCGAAGACGCACCGGCCGACAAGGGCCGGTCTCGATGACAGCGCGGCGGACGATGTCCGTTCCCGTCAGCGGGAAAATCTCGCAAGGCTGGGTTTCCACATTCCGGGTTTTGTGATTAAATCGAGTTGTCGAGTTTGTTGAGCGCCGAATGGGTCAGGCTGGGGCGCGCTGGACGAGCCGCGACAGGACGTTTGACTTCCTTCTTTTGCATTGCGAGAAGGCAACTGCATCATGCTGCACTATACGTGCGATTCGTGCGGACGATCGATCGAAAGCGAGCGATACGTTGCGCGCGTTGAAGTCGCCCCCGCCTTTGATCCCGAGGACCTCACCGAGGAGGACCTCGACGACGACCATCTCGAACAGGTCGCCGAGTCGCTGCTCGAACTCGAGAGCACCGGTGACTTTGTTCTGGACGAATGCGAGCCGAGAAAGTTCCGCTTCGACCTCTGTCCTCGGTGCTGGAAGAAGTACCTGGCCGATCCGCTCGGCCGAGACGCCGCACGGCGGCTCAACTTCAGCAAGAACTGAAGTCCCGGCCCGCTGCTGAGCACGACCCGGCCTCCTCCTCAATCGCAGAGGATTGTGGAATGGCACGTCTCGCGCGGCGATCCGGACGACTGACCCGGCGCATGCTGCTGTGGGGCGGAACCGGTGCGCTCATCGCGTCGCTGTCGTTCCTTCGCGCGGCGAACGTCTCACGCGTCCCCCCGCCGCTCGAGACGGCCGGGGAATACGAAGTCGCGCGCGTCGTCGATGGCGACACCCTGCTGCTCGAGACCGGACACCGGGTGCGCTTGTTGGGCGTCGACACGCCGGAAACGAAGCATCCCCACAGACCTGCCGAACCCTTCGGCCAGGCAGCGGCACAGTTTACCCGTCGCGCCGTCGAAGGCCGCATCGTGCGGCTGGAGTTCGACCGGCATCGCGTCGACCGCTACGGTCGGACCCTGGCCTTCGTCCGGCTGGGCGAAACGCTTCTCAACGAAGAGCTGATTCGCGAAGGCTTCAGCCGCGC
>ERZ869936.1191-NODE-1191-length-19701-cov-3.980352_pt1 | contig 19701 bp, 28 predicted proteins | sample MGYA00520876_ERZ869936 | MGnify/ENA primary metagenome ERZ869936 (study PRJEB32218, sample SAMN09650985) | biofilter metagenome | isolation source: enrty point of leading RO module | place: Saudi Arabia: Thuwal, RO plant located on Red Sea | collected 2016-02-17 ...
TTATCAATAGAACCACTAAAGTCACCACTACCACTACCAAAGAATGTCCAACGGATGTTATGGTTACCATCTTGCTCTGGTCTAAAGTATAATGTTACATCTTGTGATGATGTGAATACTGATACATATGAATTTTGTAGGTAGTTAGATGAGTCTAACAATCTACCATCTGGTTCTTGGATATCGAATTGAATACCCAATGGGTTACCACTACCATCCGTATCTTGGAATGTTCCAGGGTCTACATTGAAACTTGCAGTATATGAAGCACCTTCTTGCAGTGATACCTTTCTATTCACGGTTGCGCCACCAAAGTCAGACCCAGACATAATTAACTTAAAGTCTTTGATAGTAGTCGATTGTGATGAGTTTTCATCATTTAGAATCTCATCGTTGATTACATATGTTGATGGTAAAGTTCCATCGATATTAAATTGGTCGAAGATTACCACCGTCTCTTCTACTACACTATAAATGTAGAAGTTATCCAATGAACCTTCAGAACCATCTGCACCATTATTATCAAAGAATGTAAATTGTACCTTGTGTACATCACTACCACCGACTGCAGCCGACCCTGTAAATGACATTAGGTAAGACTTATTACCCTCGATTGTATCGAAGTAACCCTCGACTTCCGAGTCATCGTAGTAAGAACCATCAGGCTTGTAAACTCTAAAATCGATACCCGATAGTGTTAATTTATTTGCTTCGAATGATAATGTGTAAACCTCACCCTCATCCAATGATGCGGATAAGTTTGCAGTAGCACCACCATAGTTAGATGCTGATAAAATCAATAATCCACCACTAACCACGAGTGATGGGTCTTCACATTTAGTACCTTTGATAGGTTCTACCATTTCAAACCCACCTACATTTGCGGTAAAATTGTAGTATGCTTCCAATGATGGAATTGATGTTGGGTCAACTGGCTTACCAACCGTTGAGTTTACGGTATCCCATACATCCGATAAACTTCTACTTACCCAAGAAACGTGTGTTGTATTATGTGGTGTGTCTGCTTCCGAACCAATCCCCTCAGTAAATCCTTCATACAATGGGTATACATACAAGTCATAGTCTGACTGAATTTCACGACTTTCAATGTTCTCCAGTCTCAATCTATATTGTGGTGATGTAATATCACCTGATACTATTGATTGTGAGATTGAAGTAAGGTCGAATTCCAACAATGCTCTACTATTACCCAATAGAGTAGTGTTATCGGTATCATAGAACTTACCGATTTCAAGAATCTCATCCTTACCCGTGTTTTGTAATTTACGAGGAGTGTCTTCGTATAGGGTTGCGTCTTTACTTGGATATATTCTATAAATCATCTCTTACCTCTTAAAATAATGGTACTACTCTACCACGGATGTCACTATCAGGATACTTCACCTCGAAACACGTTGGGTCTTTAGGTGGATAGATAATTCCATTACGAGTTGCGTTATTCATATCATACTTGTTTGGTGAGTAACTACCACCAAACTTGTTTACAATCTGAAGTCCTCCGATTCCATCTGCGTTTGGTCTAACTACACTTTGTACACCATCAACTCGGTCTAACAATACATAAATATCGGTTAGATTGATAGGTCTATTAATTTGCATATTATCTATCGAGAAGTGATTCTTCACAACATCAATACACTTTAACAAAACCTCATTTGAGTTGTAGTTAGGAAGTGTGATAATTTCAAAATCAATTCCAATATTTACTATGTATGCGTTTTTGATGTTTACTGCATCAGTAAACATACGATAGTAAGATATATAGTTTTGTAGATTTTGTTTAGTTGCGTCGTTTAGAGTTTTAAGTTTTTTATCCTTATCATATCCCAATGTGTACAAATTGATACCAAGTGGGTTTGGGGATGAATCGATACCATCATCCAACAAGGTATTGATTTGGAAATCAGGAGCTGCATATGCTTTAGCCACCGAACCGAATTGTGGTGGAAGTGCGTATGCTCTAAGTAGGTAGTCTTCACGAGTCACCGCTCTATTTTGAGCTCTAAAGTATGCGATTGCGTTGTTTCTAACTTCATCAATCTCTTCCTCAAATGCACCACCAATGGCCGAGGTTTCGTTTGATACTGCGATTGAGTTACGGACTACGTTTAAGATATCGTTATCCAATGCACTCGTATCATTTTCAATTGTTCTTGAAATTATGTTAATTAGGTCTGATGAAGCCACGTTGTCTTCGACACCATTACCAACTCTATAAGTAACGGTTAGGGTCGTGTTTGATGGTGCAACTCCATAGGTTTTGGTGTATAGGAAATTGGATGGGTCAATACCTTGGTCGAGGTCACCACTCGTTGGGTATAATGCAGACCCCACATTATCAGGATTAGGTAAGATTTCCTCATCGGCATTTTGTGATACACCAGAACCAAATTGGATATCAATTTCACCCTCATCAGTAATTCGAGTAACATATCTCTTTGGAACTCGTTTCAATTTCAATAATGCAGGAGTCTCGTTTGCGTATGCAGACATTGCAAGTGAGTAGTCCGTTGTGTTTGGAAGTTCTTCGAATACCGTGTCTTGTGCCAGATATTCTACCTTAGTCCACTCATCACCATCATCATCTTGTATCGAAATTACATCAACGAGGCCTGTATCCGACAATCTAATCTTATCATAAGGTTTAGGTGACTCGAATGTAAATGTTTTTGTTTTCTCCTTACCACTAACAGCAGTTACATACTTTTTCAACAAGTAGTAAGTTGGTAGGTTGGTAGTCTCATCAATCTGATATACCGATACTTCGGTAGGGTCGAATGATGATGAGAATGAGAATCTCACTTTAGAGGTTGTAGTAAATTCAACATTACCATTATCAGATGAACCAACCACCATACCTTCTTTTAAGTCGAATGCGTAGTCGAAGTTTGGTTTTACGTTATCACCACTACCTTGTGCTGGTACTAATTGATATACCGATAATGTCGTTCTAGCAGGAACATTTAACTTTGGTTTGTATCCCAACGATTGTGCGATTGTAAACACATTAGATTTTTCTTGTGCTTCTTCAAGGATTGATTCTCGTAACTGAACATCCGTGTAGTAGGAAAGTACATCACCAACATACGATGCCATTTCCATAAACATCATACCAGGAGATGACTCGTTAAAGTCATTGTATGTATTTGGGAAATAGTTCTTAGTGAAATCAATGAGATTGTTACGAATCTCAGAGAAATCTCTACCTATTAGGTTAACATCTTTTTTAACTTTATCTGCCATCTTTTATCCTCAAACGATAGTAATATTTCCTTGTTCAGTAATCATCATATTGATAACCACATTTGCACCTTGTTCGGTGACCTTTACCTTTAATGAGATATCAATTCTATTATAATCCTCATTTGTGATTATATTGATTTCATCTATTATGATATATGGTAACCAGTACTGAATGTCATTTCTCAAGGACTCTTCCAAGTCCGATGACAATTGTTCTGATATTTGTTCGAAAAGAAGTGAGTAGATGTCCGTTCCAAAAGTTGGTTGGAATGGCCGTTCACCTTTTCGCGTTAACAATAAGTTTTTAAGATTAGATATTGCCTGTTCTTCCGTGGTGTATGATAACGAAAACAAAGGGTCACCACCAAGTGGTAACTTTACACCAACAGCCTTATTACGTTTAAGGTCTAATGGGTTTACTTTGTATTCTTTACGAGTCGGCATTAACTACCCTTCTTATTATTTATGTGTTTCATCAAACCAGAATAGTCTCTTGTCAGAGCATTAACCACTGCTTGACCTGCTTTATTTTGTTGTAGTTTTTGTGTAGATACTTGACCACCTTCTGCATTTTTTAATACTGATTGTGTTTGTTGATTAAAACCACCCCAACCTTGGGCTTGTGATGCGTTAAACACACCACCTGGTCCATTAATACTTCTCCACTCACCACCCTGTGCAGTTTCATTCAACATATCGTTCAACATAGAATTACCTGTGAATGATTGTTTAGTTTGTTTTGATGTTTCAAAGATGTGTTCTACATCAAGCGGGTCTTTTTCAACAACTTTTGGTTGTGATTCCTTCAACTCTTTTAGGATAGATTTACGAAGTGCCTTTTCTTTTTTAGCCACTTCCTTCTTTACCTCTTCCTTAATGATAAGTTGAATCGCTTTAATTAGTTTCTTGGTATCCATAGTTATAAATATTATCTAAGTATAATTATTGTTTCATTAATGTTAACTGAGTTTTGATTTGTGCAGCTGCAGATGCAATCTGAGGTCCTGCTGCAGTAAGAGTTGCAATTGGGACTGGTCCTGCTGTAGCTCCTGTAAGTGCAGGTGCTAATTGTATCAGAGCGTCAGTAATAGCTTCCAACTGAGTAAATATCACATCCATATCAGCTTTCCAATTTGGAGTAGAGACATTTACAGACTTGTTACCACTAATCAAAACCGAATCCGTTTTTGAATTCAAAACAATTCGGTCTGAGTTTATTACGATTTGTGGATTTGAGTACGATGATTGTGGTGTCGTTCCCAATGTAAATGGATGTGATGATTGCAATCCAATAGTTTGTTTAGACCCCATCCATATAGATGAGTCATCACTATTTACATCCTCTATAACAAATTTATTGTACCCAACATTTGTACCACCATTTCGGATTATAGTGATTGGTGACTCTTCTATTGGTGAACTCCAGTTTGGTGTTTCAGAAACGGATGTTACTTCTCTTGTATCTTTGTTAGTACCTTTCGGAGTGTGTCCAAATCTAATCGATTGACCAAACCTACCTTCCAACAATACATCACCCAAGAATGGTTGTAATGGACCTACATTAACTTCGGTGAATCCGTTACCCAACGTGTTTCTCCTTGTGGAGTTAGATACATTTGGGATTCCAGATTCTACTGAAGAAATACTTTGGTCTTGGTCGTTGATTTGTGCTTTTGCGTTTATGTTTGGAATCGCATTATGATTCACATTGTTTTGCAACGAAGTAGGATGTAAATAGTAATGTCTCCTATCACCAAGTGCCGTAGCATTAGCGGTAGGAGACAACCCATTAAGAAGTAAAACTGATTCACCTATAATCGGAATTACTTTTACATTCGTGTTAAGGGGAAATGCGTCTACACGTGCGGTAGTCCCTTCTGATTGTGTTGTTACAATTACTTTGTAAACTTGGTCACTCGTAGAGTCATCTAAGAATACTTTACTTATTGTTCCAATTTTCATTCATCACTCCCATCGGTTGGTAGGTCTTTCTCAACCTCATCAATAGCTTCCATCAACTGGCGTTTCTCCTCATCACTAAGAATCATACCACCAGCTTCACCACTATTACTATCCTTCATCATTCTTTGAACGATTGCTGCAAGTTTAATCAATGCATCATCGTTACGAACTGAGATATCCAAGTACTCCTTAATCAATGGTACGACAACTGCCGCATCATTAAGATTCTTGACCATTGGTTCAAGTTGTGCAATCAACAACTTGATTTGTCGGTCTTTCTTTTTTTGGTTGGAGTAAATGTCGGACATAATATCCGAGAAACTCTTTTCCTTAAATAATTTAGTATCCTTATCCATTAAATTCCTCCACTCGATGGGTCAAGTGTAACAATCCATCTCTTGTGTAGTCAAGGTACAACTCTCTATAAATCAATTTCATTTTACCAACTACCTTGGTTATATATTGAGTTTGTACACCAGTTCTCTCTCTAATAAGTATGTAAAGTGCCTTTTTGTTGTACGAGTAAAGGTTGTCTCGTGTTCTAAATAATTCCGTGATTGAATCGGCAATTTGTCGGTCTCTATCCTTGTTGAAGATTGAAAAAACATTGTAGTCCATATAACGAACATAGAAATCTACAAAGTCAGTCAGTTCATCTTTTTGTTGTTTGGTAAATACTTCACTAACGATATTACGAGATGAGTCAATCACTTCAACACCCTCACGAGCTTTCATCCTAGCATAGTTCTGATTGTTCTCGTTGAACAAATAGTTTCTCGCGATTACTGTGAAGTATGAGAACGCTCTACCATTGTCACCATTAAACTTGTGAATCTTCTCATTCAAAAATGCAACTACGTTTGCCTTCACATCTTCATATGGGACTTCAAAGTAGTAAGTCTTGTATGTGTGGATTACATTCTCAGCAAGTTTATCAAACGGATAATGGATGAATCGATTGTAGATTTTGTTCTTCAATCGTTGGTCATCACACTTGTTGTAAGCATTAATTGCAATCTCAGTAATTTTGGTAAAATACCTTTTATTCTTCCTCCTGCGACCCATAGTATTCTTCCAGTTCTGAGATTATTTCATACATATTCTTAAAAACAAATCCTGTTTCATCATCCGCTTCAAATGAACCCAACTTATCGAGTTCTTTCATTCGTGACATAGATGAGTCAATCTGAGTTGCAATCTTTGACAACAACATTTCTTGCTCTTCCACTACATCTTCGGTAGCCTCATTCTTACGAAGAAGATTCCAAGTTGAGAATCCAAACATAATAGTGGTGATTGATAATATTACAATTGTAGTAATCATTAGTCTTCTACGATATCTTTGAATGCGTCAAATACACTTTTGGTATCTGCCCCATTGTTTGTGAATGCCTCACCCAAGTTACCCTTCTTTGGTCTACCAGTTGAGGTTTTACGAGTAGACTTTACTGGGTTCATTTCTTTCTGCCATCTCTCATACTCAAATCGTGCAGCGTTGATATCTGCCTGATGCATGATATGTGGAAGTGGTGTCTTTAACGTTTGGTCTTTTGAGTATGTGATGTAGTACTTCTTATTGGTCTCATCATACAAACCATCAGTAAGTTGAATACCCAACCACTCTTCTTCACTACACTTTACACCGAAGTAGTTCAACAAGTAAAAACTTCTAAGACTAGTGTCCATATAGTGAAGGTTAGGGTTAATCTTATAAATCTTACCCTGATTCTTAACGTGCCACTCTGAGTCGTTCTTAATGTAAATATCTTCATCAGGTGAACCTAACTTGCCCAAGTCGTGGTGCAATGCGGTAAAGATAATGGTCTCCTTATCGAGGTCACCCATATCAAGTCCCCACTCTTTTTGTTGTTCGTAAATCTTGAGAGCGTTGCGAGTTACACGAAGAACGTGGTCAACATACCCACCAGGAAATGCATTGTGATAATGTTCAACCGATGATGCCGGTGTGTAAATCATACGTTCCTCGAAGTGGTCGTACATCTTGTTGAGAGCTTCCAATCTCTCACCTTCAAAGGTTTGGTTGATTAGTTTACGAAACTTCTCGTAGTTCTCAACGAGTTCTTCCGCTGTAAAGAAATCCATCATAACTTAAATTACTTTGTCGATAATACCTAATTCGAGTGCCTTCTCTGCAGACATAAAATAGTCTGAAGATGAGATACCTTCCCAGTACTCCTTATCCATTTTTGAGTTCTCAGCCATAAGTTGGTTACACTCATTCTCCAACTCCTCACTAAACTTGGCGTTTGATTTTACATCACTCAGCTTACCAACCACAACAGTTGACAATTGGTGAACCATAATCTTAGAGTGTTTAGATGCGGCTCTTGTTCCAGTGCCACAAGTCAACAACAATGCAGCTGCAGACATAGCTGAACCTCTAACAATGATATTGAACTTGAGCCCTTGTTGTTCTTGAGACTGAATAAAGTCAATCAATGCAAGAGTCTCGATAACATCACCACCTGGTGAGTTGAGTAGAATATTGATAGTATCCAATTCTCCATTGATTTTCTTGAGCAGTCTGACCTTGGATACAATGTCGAATGTCAGTCCACTTTGAATCTCATCTTGAATGAGGATTACATTATCAGTTGAATCTATTCCGTAGTCGAACTCTCTAAAGAACTCCTCTTTCGGGTCACCATCTGTATCAATTGAGTATCGTGGTTTACTTCTATCAAGTGTTGTAGTGTTCCCACTATAAAGTTCATCCATTATCTATAACTTGTTTATTTGTATACAATATACAAAAAATAATTCAATAATCCAAACTTATCTTAAAGAAGCATTACGATATGTATGTTTGACCTTCTTTTTTGGTTTTGAGGTTTCACCATACAATTGTTTAGCCTCCGCATTTGTTGGGATAAACTCTACTTCTTCTTTTTCTTCTTTTTTCTGGACTTCTTCAGTTGCTTCTTTCTCAACTTTTGTTCTTTCTTCAACCACTTCTTCTCGAAGTATTGGTACTTCTTCCCCATTCGGTACGTTAGTGGTATTAATATTGTCATCGTTGTTAGTATCACTAATGTCAAAATCGATACGATTGCCAAAATCTCCATCATCTCCATCTTCCTTTGCGGTTAGTTTATTTAATGCTATAACCATTGAGATTGCAAGTGGGTCGAATACAAATACAATTAACATTGTAAACCAGTTAACGATTATATTCATTGGTTTGCCTGTAATCTCAGACATATATCTCAACGGACCAATCTCACCTGCAACTTCATTGTTGGATTCCAAATCTAATATTTGTAAGTCAAGTGAAGTTATGGAATCCGTTAATACTTCAATCTTGAGTGATACCCCATCACGAGTCTCAACCGCTGAAGACAATTGCCTCTCCAAAGTTCTACGTTGAGATGATGAGGTTGTAGTAATAATCTCTCCAGTCTCCTTATCCTTGTACTGAATTACATTGTTAGATAATCCTTCACGAAGGTCAGAGATTGATTGAGATAGATTTTCTTTTTCTACATTGTAGTAATCAAGTTGTTCTTGGAATCTATCCTTCTTCAATTCGATTACTGATATTTGTTTATCCATCACACCCAATTGGTCAGCAGTCTTTTGATATGCTGAAGTAAGGAATCCATAGATACCGGCAGATGTGATTACCATCAACACACCAACTGCGAGTGTTAAGTACCACTTCATCCAACCAGCTTTACTCCAATTGTTATGTAGGTATGACGCTATAATTAATTTGGAAAACTCCAACGCACCTGCCATAATGATTACCTCGAACCTTGCACCTGCGAACAAAGAACTCAGTCCGAAGACCGAGTAATATGCAGCAGAACCTGCGAGTGCTAATGTACTTATGGACATCAATAATACGAAGAAATTCTTCCTATTAAAAAATTTTTTCATTTTTCTCTTCCAATCTTAGTTTTATAAACTTCAGGACTTGTACTTATATCAAACTACGTTTCGCTAAGCAGCTCAAGCTTTAAGTTATTCTGATAAACATAAATATCAGAAAAATAAGTTATAAACTGTATTTAACAAGCTTTCCCCATACTATGCCCTTTTCGGTGTTAACCAAAATTGGAAAGATAATCTAAAACTGTCAGTTCTTTCATCTTAGCCTCAACCTCAATATCGAGAGAATGACCATATGTGTTAATCTCAGAGTAGATGTAATCAGAGTGAGCTTGGGGTTTTACACCCTCCTCCTCAAGAATCCGAGACTCAGAATAGTGAACAACTGGCTTGATGTCACCCCAAGTGGACATTGCCAATTCAAGTGCTTCTTGTTCGGACAACCCACCAGTATTGAACTTGTGGTGGTGGTAGTCAAATGTAATCGGAATACCAATTCGTTCGTGTAGATACATAAGGTCTTTGACCGAGTACATACTTGCCTTGTCATCATTCTCCACAACCAAACGAGTACGAACTGAATCAGGCAACTTCTCAAAGTTCTTACAAAACCTATCCATCGCAGATTTTTTGTCACCATACACGCCATTACAATGAATGTTGATTGGATTGTAGTGACTACGTTCAAGACCCAACAAGTCAAACATTTCACCATGCGTGGTCAAATCCTTGAATGTATTCTGAACTACTTTCTCGTTAGGAGACACTAAGACATTGAACGGACCGGGATGTGATGTGATACGTTGACCATATTGTTTAGCAAGAGTACCTGCACCCTTGAGTAGATTAGAGAACCTCTCATAGTCAGGCATCTCCTTGAGGTCAAACTCACTTGCCCACGGAACGATATCAGAGGATATACGGAACAAATTGAATCCATTCTCATTGTTCCACTTGATAATCTTGATAAGGTCTCTGGCGTTCTCTAATGCAAGGTCTGATGACCTTTGAATACCTTCCGATAGAAAGGTTCGTTTTATCATCCCACGATTGGTGGTAACCTTGTCTTTCTTCAAGGTCATATTGATACAACAATATCCGAGGTTTGTCATAGTCGTTTCATTTGTTATATAAATGTACGAAAAAAGGGGGACTTTTACAAGCCCCCCTTTGTTAAGTTTAGGTTAATTCTTCGAAGTCTACACTTGGTATCTCTTCACAAAAGTAGTAGTATCCATCCTTCTTTAATATAGTGTCAACACGAAGGTGAGATTTCCAAACGTCTATTATCGGATTGTGGTCAACACGAATCTTTCTGACCACGATGAACAACTTGTTATTGAACGTAACTATTTCTGACCTGAAGAATCTGAACACCTTACTTAACTTTTACTTCAATCGTTTTTGCCTTTCGGTCTTCATAACGTGGAATAGAGATAGTAAGTAGACCATCCTTTGCAATCGCAGAAGTAAGGTTGATATCAAACGCATCGTGGATTTTGAATCTCTTATGAAGTTTACGATGTTCCTTCTCAGCCTTAATCTCCAAGATTCGGTCTTCCACTCGAACCTCAATGTTCTCGTTAGATAATCCAGGAACTTCAAACTCCATTGTCAATTCATCATCCTTGAGGTATGCCGTATTAGAACTCAATCCAGCTTCGTTACCCCACTCACCCAACATAAAGTCGGACATCAAAGTGTTTAATCGGTTAAATGTCATAGTATATCCTTTTATTGTGTTTAACTTATGTGTCAACAATAGAACAATATGTAGACCATTTGTATTTTTAATGACACGTTGTCATATTGGATATCAATTTACTGACAAAGGTGGCATCTTACCTACAAGTTTGTAGTACTTTGTGTCACCTCTTCGTTTTTCGAACATAAGAACATACCCATCCATTCTGAACATCGCAATCGTGTTAGTCATTATCGTGTCACTCTGACAAGTGATTATAAAGTGGGTATCGGTTAGAACGACATCAACTGATGTTGTAGGAGACCCTTCCTCGGATTCGTAATCCAAGTCAAACTCCCCACCTATATTGTCGTTGTCTAAGTTAAAGTAATCATACATATACTCCAACTTAGCCATATCGGACAAGGACATAAAGAAGTTGTATTCAGCCTCATCCCAAATCCAATCTCCGTAGTCTTCCATAGGAATCTCCTTTTATATAAATATCAAGGAGTTGATTTATTGATGTGATTTAGAATTCTAAGTGTACTCTTTGAGAACATTTTAGGTTTGACTTGCGCTTTCATTAACTCAAGACAAATCTCAACGAACGTAGAGCCAAATGAAGGGTCAGAATCAGACCCACGATTTATAAGAACTCCGTTCAAGGTGTAAATCATTCTATCGACATATTTCTGGTCGGCAGGTTGATTAACTACGAGTAGTTGGAGTAACCTATTCTTGGCGATGGTATAATAGGGGTCTTGCTTTTTGGAAACAAGTTCTATTATACCATCATCAAGAAAGTCTAGCAACTCTTGAGCTGCCGAATTACCCAACCTAAGTTCGGGTTGTAAAATTGATTCGAGGTCAGTCGCCTTCATTAAGCTTGGAGAATACCCAAACGATATCTCTTCTGAGTTGAGTTGATACCATCAATAAGAGTATGGGCAATCTTCTGAGCTTCTGCTTTCGTTACTTCAATTTCCGTGTTACCAATAATCAACGAACCGATTTCCATACTATTGGTCATCGGAAAGTCTTCAGGTGCTAAGTCAGGATTGAAAGCGAAGTCAATAGATGCGTAATTCTTACCATAACGTTTCGCTTGCTTTTCAGCTTCTGATTGAGGAATACCATCTGCGTGGTTAACGTATCCACGATGCTTACGATTGTGTTTTTTCATAATAACTAAAATTGGTTTGATATAAATAGTTACTACGAATCTAATAAACTATCGTTTACGATTCCTACGAGAAATTCTATCAAACTTTTTCTCATCAAATACCATATCGGTACGCAATGGGTGAGTTCTTCGTAAGTTTTGTTCCAACTTGGTAGACTCGTTTGCCCAATACCATGCCATCTGAACCGATGATTGTGGTGGAATCATAAAGTCTGAACCGATTGTTGAACCTTGACCATCCGATACAAAGTACTCACCATTTGAGTTGACTTGTGTCGTTGCGTTTGGATATTTCTTTAGAACTCTTCGTTTGATTGATTTGAACTTCTTTGAATCAATTGTCATTGTTTAGTTGTTTTGATAACCCTCTATGGATGATGTATTGTGACAAGTCCTTATTGACAGAAGCACGTTCAAGTGTCTTACCATCTTCAAGGTTTATCGAATACACCCAACCCTTTTTGAGTTTAGTTTTGGAGTGAACGACACCTACTTTGTAAGTGCCGTTCACGTTTACTACCACCTTATGTCCTACTGAGAATATCATTATTGAATGACACTCACAATTTTGGTTTCAGTAACAGCGGTTACTTCATATTCCAAGTTACTACCCTCAAAGTCAGCAACAACCTTAGCTTCAGCATCGGTTACCGATACTGCGTTAACAACGTATTGTTCAGTTACTTTCTTTACGCGTCCTTTGTCATCTTCGTGATGAACCTTTACTTTAGCAATGTAATAAGCCATAGTTTTTGTTTTTGTTTGTGATTAAATATATGTATTGTTCAATTTGTTATAAAGTCCATTTTCATCTACCAAGTCGTAGAGTCCATTTGGACCTACATCGTGAAAGTCTTGGGTGATTGTATGAAACCATTGTACCATCTTTTCACCATCGTGTTGGCGGCCTGCTGGGATTACTGTGATTTCAAAATTATCTCAGTGGTCACTGAATCGTAACCCACCATTTACTTGGTGTACACGAAACATATCCGTTGAGTATTTGATGTCACCAAGGTCTGGTACAATCGGTGATTCATCATTTGATGTGATTTTAACTGCGTCTTCCAACGAAGCTCTGATTAGGTCATTGACCTCCAATCCTTTGTCAGTAGCTTGGTATGCCAACTCACCATTCTCATCGACAACCATCTGAATCAATCCTTTGTTAGACAACTCATCAAGACTTTGTTCGGTCTCCCATCTTGAATATGCCGACATCGCTTCTTGTAAGTGATATGAAAGTAAGTCCATATCATCCGCTTTCTTCAATTGTTCTCTGAGTAGTTCAAGATACTTTTCTACATCATCAATCAACATCAGAGCGAAGAAATCATCCTTATACAATTGTTTTCTAATCTCAGAAAACATTTCTTCGAAATCGTGGTTATCCTCCATATGCGTCACATAGGTTTTTGAAATAAGCCAGAGATTCAGCCGAACCCATCAACATATCCGCTGACTTATAATTGTTAATTACGTGCTCAACACCAAAGTCAAAGACCATATGTTCAAGCTCTTCTTTTATCGGTAGGTATCTTTTATTGAATCCCATCTCCACTTAGTTTTTCTACAACACGTTTTGTGTTCTCATCATCACCCTCTTTACCAATTCGTTTGGCGGCCTGATATTGTTCTTCCGTGATACTCTTACCAAGAGATGTAGCGGACATTGCGGCGTATCTCTTTGCGTGATATGTACCCAATGGTCGAGTAAATTGTTTCAAATACTCTGCCTTTGTATCTAAGTACTCGAAGAAGTCTTCCTCACTTAGTTGTTGAAGTTGTTCTTCAGTCAGTTCGTTATTAGGGTCGTAAATCATCGTTACAAATATACAAAAAATATATTAAACATCCAAACCTTTTCTACGCATTTGTTCCTTACAATAGTAGTCGTAGAGTTCTTCTAAATCCATTTGTTTTGCCTTCATCATTTTATCCCAAAGACAAAACCCAAATTCTTCGTGAAGTGCATTCTTCAAATCTCTGAGGATACGCTGTTCATCCTTGAACCCTTCCTCATCGAGTTTCAACGCTCGGATGTTTTTCATACGAGCCTTATGTCTTGCTTCATTCACATAGTCGTGATAACCCTCACCATTGTAATTGTCCATCACACTTTGGAAGAGGGAAGAGTACTCTTTACGAGCCTCTTCCGCTTCCGTGTAATAATGAGAGTAATCAAAGTCCCCATTTTTAATCTTGTCATACAAGTCAGCGCTCTGGGGTAAGCGTTTCTTTTTTCCTTTAGTGTACCAGCGGTATGGATTGTATCCCATAGTTAATTTTCTTAGTGACCCCTCAGAGGCTCGAACTCTGGACCCTCACATTAAAAGTGTGATGCTCTACCAACTGAGCTAAGAGGTCGATGGACATCCTAACCCTTAGAATGGGTTAGAGATGTCATCAGTTTCAACATTGAAGAGGTTCTCATCCTCAGGCGTCTGACCCAAGAACTTTTGAACGTATTGCTTCATATAAACTCGTTCCGAATCAGCCCCACCACTTTGGTCGAACATTGGATAGATGGTAATCTCAGCAGCTTCTTCGAGGGAGAACCCATCGTAGAGGAGAGAACCAATCTCAACAGCGGTACGAGTCGAGAGGGAGTTGGACAACTTAGGGACTTCAGACATCACATCTGAACGAGTCATTGAAGTAATCTCGGCGACCGCCTTGATGTCTCCCAAACTCACCGATGGGTACATCATCTGAAGAAGTTCAGACTCTTCATCTTGAGTCAAGGTGTCCATCTCAATAACCGTGAATCGGTCAAGGATAGCTCGGTCAAGCGCTTTAGTAGCGGTGTACTCATTACCGATGTTAGCGGAAGCGATGAAGGACACACCCTCAGCGACCTTGACAACAGGAGCGTCAGCCGCTTCATCCAAACGAAGGTAACGTTGACCTTGGTCAAGAACCGTCATCAAGATGTTGTGGGCTTCTGGGTGGGCTCGAGTCAACTCATCGAGAACAACGACGGTGTTCGGAGTTTGAATCGCTTTCACGAACGGACTGGCGTTGAAGACAGTACCTTTCTTAGCCTCGAACTGGGTGTTACCAATCAGAGTGGTTCGTGGGTCTTGAGTCGCTCCCAAGTTGATGATGAAGGTGTTGTAACCCTCAATCGAATTTGCAGCCGCTTTAGCCGCCATTGTCTTACCACAACCGGCAGGACCAGTCATCATAATGTTCTTACCACGGATGATGTTTCGAATCAAGTACTTCCACTTGAGAGGATTCATAAACAACATCTTCGGCTTGAGGCCGGTGGCGTCATTGTGAATGAACTGAAGAACATCCTCAGTCATCTCAGCCGAGGCTGGTGCTGGAGGAACGTTGGTCTCATACTTCATAGCGACCAAACCACCATTGGGTTTGTTGAAGTTACCAACTGGCTCAATGTTCTCATTGACCTTCTCGGCTGGAACACGAGTATGACCAATAGAACCAGCCTTCAGCGTACCGACCACACGAACCTTCCAACCATACTTGGCGGGGTTGTTAGCGGCCGCTCGGGCTCGTTTGTAAAGAGAAGTACCCTTCTCGTTAAGTTCCTCGATGAGGAAGTTGACTCCAGCGGAGTCTTGGAACATCAGTTGATTGTCAACCTCGACAATCTTACCAAAAACAGACTTTTGGGCTTTCATAGACATTTGTTTTTTGTTATTACTCTCAATCATTATTACTCTGTAAATATCGTGAATCTTTTTGTGAATTCCAAACTTTTAATGTTAAGAAAACGTTAACATTACGATTCAATATTTAAGACCTTACATAGTTCATCATAGGTTTCTTGACCACATCCACTCATTCGGTCGTAGTCCCAACCCAAATCCAATACCAATTTCTTAATTTCTTCAATCATAATATCTCTCTCATTGATTACATAGTAAAAGTAAGGAACATTGGGGACTTTACCAAATCCCCAATGTTAAGAAAACCTTAAATCTTAACTTCGAACTTTTTGTTCAAAGTCTTCGCCAGTTGAGTCACGTTCTTCACATCGATGAACTCTGAATCTTTTCCGTACATCTGAGTGAATCGTTCAGTACCATAGGTCTCACCATACTCAGAGATGAAGTAAGAAAGAACCTTGATTCCGGACTGCTTCATCTTCTTGATTTGAGCCGCGGTGTGGTTACAAGCCTCAGTACCTCCGTAAGAGATTTGAGCGTTGTCGAAACCTGGCCACCCATCAGAGAAGTTCACAAGGTAAGTATCAGTTCCGTTCTTGGTCTTAGTGATTTCTTTCATCACTGCCTCGTAACACAAACCTTCAGGAGTAGTCCCATCAGGACCGATGTGCTTGAACAATTGTTGAATCTTAGAGAACTTGTCCTTGCGTGAGTCGTAAGCAATCAACATCAAAGGTTGAACGTTAGACCAATTACCACCTGAGTAGTAGACACCTCGGTAGGAAATGACCACATCGATGTTTTGAGTCATTGAAGCCGCCTTAGCAATGGCGACTGCGGCGGTCTGACTATTAGTCCACTTAGAACCACTCATCGAAGAACTCGCGTCAATCGAAATGTGGAGGAGGACTGGAGTCGCCTTGTTAACCAAGGTTTGTTCAAAGATGTCGAAGTTACCGAACCCAATCTCGTGAATCATACTGCCGGTCAACTTACCACTCTTCATTCGTGGGGTAGTGAGGACACGTTCCTCATTACGAGTCTTGAGTTTCTTACCGAGAAGAGTACCCAACTGAATGCCTTTGCGGATGGCGGTGTCGTAAGATTCCATTCGGTACTGACCTTGACACAACATCCCAATCTGGCCAGAGTCAATTAGACCCTTTGTGAGATTGTTGATGATGTAAGTTTGGACACCCTTAGAACCAACTCTCCAACCGCTCTGACCGAAACCTTTTCCAGTCACTTCAGTTTTGACATTGGCTTTGTCAAGTTCTTCAATCTTCTTCTTATCAGACTTAGAGACTTTTTTCTTCTTAACATCACCATCCATAAACTCTTGTTGTTTCTTGATAGCGTTGTCCAACATTTTCTTTTGTTGGTCTGACAATGGTTGATACTGACCACCAGCCCCATTGGGATTACCCATCCCACTTGGAACACCACCTTCATCGGTAGTTTGGTCAGACTCTTCACCATCTTCAGCGTCACTCTTGGAAGTATCTCCACTACCTTGAGAAGACATACCACCACCACCTTGTTGGTTGTCGGTGTCGCCGGTCATTGGTGAGTTACCATTTTGGTCACCACCTTCTTGTTGGTCAGACTCCCCATCTCCACCAGACTCACCTTGTTGGTCAGACTCAACAGAGATGTTCTTTTCACTAATCATCAGAACCTCACCAGCCACATCAACTGCGTCCCAAGAAGACTTGAGTCGTGAGATGTTACGAAGGTCAATCACATTCCAAATCTCACGAAGACCTTTCAAAGCGTCAAGGTCACGATTCTCATTGGTCAAGTTGATGATACGGAACATATAAGAATCCCAATCCTCGGTACGATACTCAGAAGACTGAAGACCCTTGTCAACCACTCGTGAGTGGAAGTACTTGTCGTACATTGACTCGTAGTAACCTCGGTAGCCAGGAGCCGAAGTGTAAATGTGGTTATCAATCCTACGGTCTTCAACATAGTTGAGAAGAGACTTGAGATTGTTAGAGATGATTAACATCAAATCCCAATCATTATCCACATCATACTTCTTGTACAAGTAATCCTTATCGATAGTAGATGGAAGGTTACCATTACGAAGGTCTTTTAGAGTATAGAAATCGGTCAAAGCGATGTGAGAGCGTTCGTGGAGAGCGAGACCAACAACTGGGTCAAACTCTTTGTCATCCAACTTAGCCGAAATCGTTACTGAATTACCATCAGTAAACGAGTCATCACCACGACCATCAAAGGTAACGGGGATGTTCTGACCAGTCACAATGTTAACGAAGTTACGAATACTACGTTTGTAAGCCATCAACTTCATAAGGTCGGCTGACTTTTTCTCGACTGTGGTCATATCATCATTCAAGTCTTCAGTAATTGAAGAGTCGAGCCAGAATGATGAATAAGACATTTGATTTTTCATATCTCTCATTGATTACAGGACTAAAGTAGTGAAAATATTCGGAATAAACAAACTTCTAATGTTAAGAATTTGTTAAATCTTTTTTGTGTTTCTCTTTACGAGAATACGTTTTTTTCGACTTAATGGTTTGTTGAGTCATACGTTTACCAACGTGATGTGCCGCTTCTCCCATATTACGGAATCCGGCCACCTCATTGTCAATTGTATGTCTCTTTTTCTTCCCCATCACAAATACATACTAATGTAATGAAAAAACGGGAGACTACCAAAAAGTAGATGTTAATTAAACGTTAAATTTAGAGCGGACTCTTTCCGAGATTGGGATAGGGTCGTTGTTCTCATCGATACGAACGAACTTAATCTTCGTGGATAGAATTATATTTTGTTGTCCAGAATAGACATTATGAGACCTTGCTTCCAAGTGTAGACTGATAGATGTGTTACCAATCGTATCCACACCACCATATATCTTCAGTAGTTGAGACTCCTTTGCAGGTCGTTCGAATACACACTCATCAATCTTAACAGTAACCATTCGTGGAGTATCACAAGCTTGCATTGCATAAGCAGCGGCTGCTGCATCAATCCACGCCATCAACTTTCCACCAAACAAGTTTGAGTGAGTTCCTAAATCAGATTTCTTTACGAGGTGTGTACTAATCAGTTCCATCTAACAACCATTCTTTAATCTCATTCTTCACGGAATTATCTACTTGACCATTCCATGCGACATCCCACACGTTGGATAGATACTCTCTATGATGTGACAATAAATCATCACCTCTCTCAAGGTAGGTAACGATTCCTTTCATCACACTATAAGTTTTATCCTTTGCACTCTGAGTAGAGTCAGTATTATCTATAAGTCGGTACATCACCAAGACTACTTCAGCGGGTGACTTCTTTGACCATAACTTATTGATATACTCTTTCTTATCCATACTGAATTTGAGCGGAGGGTTGGTACTGCCCCAACTCCTCTATACTGGATGTATAGCGACTTTCTTTTAAGTCTTCCCCCGCAATAATGAGTGTAAACTCAACAAATACTTGACTGCGTTGAGCGGAAGGGTGGCTCTGCCCCACCATCTTTGTACTGGATGTACAACGAGTTTCTCTTAACTCTTCTCCCGCAATTAGCAGAGGAGGAGGGATTCGAACCCCCGGTACCTCTCGGTACGCTGGTTTTCAAGACCAGTCCATTCGACCACTCTGGCACTCCTCTAAATGAGAGTGGACATTTGCAACTACCCACTCTCGTAAACAACTTAACCTAAGCGCCCAATTCCATCTTTATGGATGGGGTAAGGGGGTTAAGTCTATTATCCGTTCAACAACTCCTTATCGTTGTCATCGAACCCACCATACTCTTGACCAAAGTTGTCACGAAGTGTAGCAAGTTTATCAGTAGCGTCAGTCAATTGCGCTACCAACAAATCAAGTTCTTCAGTATGTTGTGGGTGTTCACCAATCGCAACAGGCGATTCAAAGTATACTGAGATTCTTGCTCTGGCATCCATAATGTCTGCTGTGTACTTTGCCTCTAACGCTTGAAATAGTCTTCTTGAAATTTTACTCATAACACATCGTTTACTATAAATAGTATTTTCAAAGTTATAAAATCATCTGAATATAGTAATATGTCCAGATTCTTTAACAACGTCCGCACGACCTTTACGTCTTGCCTTAAAAA
>ERZ869936.1192-NODE-1192-length-19697-cov-32.930659_pt1 | contig 19697 bp, 11 predicted proteins | sample MGYA00520876_ERZ869936 | MGnify/ENA primary metagenome ERZ869936 (study PRJEB32218, sample SAMN09650985) | biofilter metagenome | isolation source: enrty point of leading RO module | place: Saudi Arabia: Thuwal, RO plant located on Red Sea | collected 2016-02-17...
AAACCGCTCGGCGGCCTTGCCGGATGGAAGTTGGCCGTGATGGCGTTTTCCTTGCTGGCGGTGACCGCCGGTGCGGGCGCCCTGGTGTGGTTGCTCCTGTTCACTGATCGCGCCGCGCCGGTCGCCCTGACAACCGCAGATGCGAAATCCGACAGATCGTCCGCGGACCGAGATGGCCGGACGGGCGAAAGCGGCGGCGCAGACGTCGACGAAAGCACCGACGCCGACCCCGCGAATACCGCTTCCCCGGACGAAGCAGAGAAGGACACGGAAGACGCCGCGAGCGAACCGACGAGCGAAGGCCCGTCATCGGCTCACAGCCCCGTGACCGTAGCCGTCAACAAGCCGTTGCCGGGCGACGGCATCACACTCGACGACGGTGGTGCCGGCGAGATCGCCAGCGAGAGCCCCGCACCCAAGAGCGCGGGCGACGCGGCGACCGACGAAACGTCGCCAGACGAAGCGTCCTCCGCAGAACCTGGCGACGGTCCGGCGACGTCGGACGAAGACAAGGCTGCGACCTCAGCCGCGGACTCGGAAGACACCTCGAGTACCGACGAAGAAAACGACCAGGAGGCCGGACCTCCGGCACCTCCGGCGCTGGCCAAGCACGGCTTGCAACGCCATGACGACGTCTGGCGGCTGACGCTCGAAGACGATCTGGCCGCGTTTCTCGACACGGTCGAGGAGCGCATGCAGGCCATCGACGACTTCGAGGCGAACGCCGATGTCGTCGCCTTCCGCCGACAGTTCGCGAAGCTCAAAGAAGAATTTGAACGCCGCGACCGCGAATTCAAGCTGGAGCGAGAAGTGCGGGCGTACAAGGGCTTCGGTGACAAAGACGAAGTCGACGACTTCAACTTTCGCATTCTGCCCGAGTTTGAAACGTTCTTTAACGAGAAATGGCAACCGGCTGCCGCTCAGGCAGCGAATCTCGATGCCAACCGCAAACAGCTCGTGGACCAATTCGTCAAGGTCTTCGTGCTGGCCGACAACCAAGTAACCACGATTGCCAAGAAGTATCGTGACGTACGGAAGGACGCAGAAGCGCTGGCGGTCGTGGCGCAGGAGGGAGGTCGGCTCGGCCCAGATCACAGCTTTGCCCAGTTGCGGGCCCGGTTGAGGGAAGCGGGCAAGCGCGCCAATGTTCTCAAGATTAAGATCAAGGGAGCGCGGTCGGCCGGGGCCGACTTCGATGTCGATATCGAGATTCCCACCGCCGAGAACATCGATCCCGCGGTCCATCCCGTAGAGTACCTGACCGCTCGTAGCCTCCGAGAGCAAGATGGCCAGTGGATCCTGCAGGCAGAGGACGAGTCGAAAAAGCGCCTCGATGAACTCAAGAGTTTCGATGCGGAAGCGAAGTCGATTCGCAATGAACTTCCCGCGCGGCGGCGGCGTGAACAGGAAAAGCGAAAGCTGTTCCTGCAGGAGAAACGGCGGCAGCTGGACGCCGAACACCAGCGGATCCGTGACAAGGTAATGAAACAGCAGAACGGTCGCGCTTACCAGGATGACCTCGATAACCTCAAGGCGTGGCAAGACAAGAAACGCAAAGAGCTCGCGTACGAGCTGAAGGTCCAAGCCGAGGACGCGAGCATCCTCGATGCCGAGGGACGCCTCGCCTATCTGCTCGACGATCGCGAGGCATTTCTCGAGAAGGCCGTTAGCCAGGCCCTCACAATCGCCGAACGTTATGGCGATCTCGCCGCCGACGAAGACGTCACCAAGGCACTCCAGGCGCTCGGGCAGGAACTCGGACCCTCGGAGAGCTTTCAGGCCAACTACACGAAGCTGCGACGCGAGCACCGGAAAGCCCAGAGGCAACGCCGATAGGGGGCAGCCGCATTCCAGATTTGCCGCGTAGGCACGGAGGCACGAATCAGGCCCGTGACACGCCCGACCGTGATTTGCGGCGGCGAACGGGCTATAATCACCATTCCCGGCTGGAACGGGCGATGGGCCCCGCCCGCCCGCCCTTTCCTCGCCGCCCCAATCGTCTTCCCCCCGCAGCGTCCTTCCCTCCATCCGCGCGGCACGGATCCCGCGAACTTCACACGGAGACTTCCCATGGCCATTTCGCGACGACGTTTCTTGCAACATTCCGCGGCCATCGCCGCCGCCACGCTTCCCCTGGCCACCGCGACCACGGCCTACGGAGCCAACGAACGCGTCCGCGTCGGGGTTGTCGGTCTGAATGGCCGTGGCCGCTCGCACCTGAAGGGATTCGAAGGCAACGTCGTCGCCATCTGCGATTGTGATCTGAACGTCATGGGACGCGTCGGCGAAAAGCTGGGCGAGGTCGACCTCGTGCAGGATTTCCGCAACTTGCTCGATCGAGCCGACATCGATGTGATTGCCATCGCCACGCCGAATCACTGGCACGCCTTGATGAGCATCTGGGCTGCTCAAGCCGGCAAGGACGTCTACGTCGAAAAGCCGGTCTCGCACAACGTCTGGGAAGGGCGTCAGATCGTCAACGCGGCCCGCAAGTATGGCCGCATGATCCAGACCGGCACGCAGATTCGCTCGAGCGGCTCGATCAAAGACGCCGTCGAGTTCGTGCAGAGCGGCAAACTGGGAGCGATTCAGTACATCGTCGGCACCTGCTTCAAGCGTCGCGGCAGCATCGGCAAGCTCGACAAACCGCTGGTGATTCCCGACCACGTCGACTACGACCTGTGGTGCGGCCCGGCCGAGAAGCGCGAGCTGTTCCGCCCGAAAATGCACTACGACTGGCACTGGGACTTCAACACCGGCAACGGCGACATGGGCAACCAGGGCATTCACCAGATGGACGTCTGCCGCTGGTTCCTCGGCGCCGAGGAGCTTTCGCCGCGCGTGATGAGCCTTGGCGGACGGCTGGGCTACCGCGATGCCGCCGACACGCCCAACACGCAGACAGTGATTCACGACTACGACAAGGCCCCGATTATCTTTGAAACCCGTGGCCTGGAAACGCCGCCCTACCGCGACTCGCGCGTCGGCATCGTGGTGCAGTGCGAGCAGGGACACGTGCTCGTGCCGACCTATCACGACGCGATGGCCTTCGACCCGGACGGCAAGGAAATCAAGCGTTGGACGCACTACGGCAACCACTACGGCAACTTCCTGGCCGCGGTGAAGTCACGAAATCACGAGGATCTCAACGCCGATATTCTCGAAGGACATCTCTCCAGCGCCCTCTGCCACACCGGCAACATTTCGTATCGCCTGGGCGAGAAGCAACCGTTGGCCGAGATCACGGCGGCGGTCGCGGAAAACCCGCAGATGTCCGCCTCGCTGGCCCGCATTGTCGAGCACTTGAAGGCGAACCAGGTCGACGTCTCCGGACCGACGCTCACGATCGGCCCCTGGTTGTCGATGGATCCGCAGACCGAGCGATTCACCGACAACGCGGCCGCGAACGAGATGCTCACGCGGCCCTATCGCAGCGGTTTCGAGGTGCCGGACCTGTCCGCGTAGGGCGTCCGCGAGGTCGGTTACGGCTTCGTAGCTTCTTCAAACAGCTTGTAGACCGCCTCGCGACCCATCACGGCGTGGGCCGGGCGCGGGTGTTCGTCGTCGAACACCGCCAGCTGTTCCGGCGAGCGAATCACCACCGCCGGCTCGTAGACGCGGTCGGGATTGTTGCGATCGAGAATTGGGGCCATCGACAGACCAAGATGCTTGGCGAAGAAGGGATACATGCCCTTCCGCTTCGACGGGCCGTAGTCGTGCGGCTCGTTGGCCAGGTGCAGATTGTCCACCTTGTCGCCGGCGCCGTAGAGGCCGTACACACTCTTCAGGTACGGATACTCGACCTCCGGTGTGTGTACTGTCCAGTCGGCCCCGCAGGAGATGACCAGCTGCGGCCTCGGTGCCGCCATGGCCGCCATCTGGGCGAGGTTCGTCTCGTGGTGCTTGCTGCGGAAGATCGGCAGGCCGCTCTCACAGACACATCCCCCGTCGTAGTTCGCGGCCATCATCACCACCGGACAGACAACGGTCACGCGCGGATCGATGGCACCGAGCTGCATCGTTTGCGAACCGCCGCCGGAAGCCCCCGTCACACCGATCCGATTACGATCGACGTCGGGCAACGTGAGCAGGAAATCGATCGTGCGGATGTTGTTCCAAATCTGCAGCGGCAGCGAAATCGGATCGTGATGCGGCGACTGCTGCGAGTCGCCGGCCCCGACCTGATCGATGGCAAACACGACGGCGCCCATGCGAGCCAGCGTCGCGCAGCGAATCTGCATACTGGCCCGGCTGCGACCGTTCAGATTGCCCTCTTCATCGCGAAAGTGCCCGTGGGGGCAAAGGACGATCGGGTACGGCTTGTCGGCACGGGTCGGCACATAGAGATTACCGGTCGAGAAGAAGCCAGGCAGGGTCTCGAGCGCCACGTTGGAGACCTTGTAGCCGTCCATCTCGACCTCGGAGTGGACGAGCGGATTCAAGGGAGTCTTGTCGGGAAACTGACCGAGACGCGCCCCTTTAAGCATGTGGGTGCGAACGTGGGCCGTCAGGGCCGTCCAGTCGGAGAGCGTCGGGGCCTGCTCGCGAAAGCGGGCCAGCATCGCCTCGCCGGCCGCCTTGCTGCGGGCGTGATGGGCCGCGGAGCTATGGGCCGCGACGACCAGAAGAATGGAAACGAGTGGTACGAGCTTCGTGATGCGCCGCATAGGTGGCTCAGCGGGTAGCGATTTCAAAGTGGAACCGCGGGCGAGTCGCAGCTCGCCGCGTGCAGTGACTCCCTTCACGATACACCAGCCGCGACGCCTGTTCCAGCGCGCCGTATGCGCTACGTTGTGCCGCCCGTCGTCGTGGGGCCCGTCGTCGTGCCCGTTCCGCTCCCGCCCGAGCCGTCATCGCATTCGTAAGGATAGCGATCCTGATCGTAGTACGGTTGCCAGAGCTTGAACCGCGTATCGCAATCGTTCGGATCGATGTCTTGGTACTCGGCGTAACCGGTATGCCCGCCGAAGTAGAGGACGTTGAGGTATCCGGTGTGGCGATCGAAGGCCGCGTTCTGCTCCCAGGCAGCCAATCCCGCCGTGCTGTCTGGCAAGGCGACCTCGGCCACCGGCACCTTGTATTCCAGCAAGGCAATGCGATGACCATCGCCGGAGCCGCGGGCCATACGGCGGATGCGGTGATTGATGCCGTAGCTCGGTCGGGCGTCGATGCTGGTCGAACTCGGCCCGTCGTCGATCGCCTGATTGGTAAAGTCGGTGGGACAACGAAAGACGTCCACCTCGTCGCCGACATAGGGCACCAGGAGCGTGGCCCAAGCCGGCACGCCGAGATCTTGCTTGATCTCGTCGCGAGCCATGTGCAAGGCGTTGCCGATGTCGTGCAACTGGGCTTCACAGGCCGCGCGGCGAGCTTCATTACGCACGTTGAAGACGACACCGGAGGTGAGTGTCACGAGTATGCCAATGATCGAGATAACGACCAGCAGCTCGATGAGCGTGAATCCCTGCCGCGATACTACCTGCTTCATTCCGTGTCCTCTTCTTCTGTTCGCGCACCCGCCGTTGGCCCCCGCAGCAGCCAGGCCTTGGCTCCCTACAGTATGCCGATTCCGCCGTGCTTTGTCACGACAAGGACGCCCGCAGCGGACCCGGCGCGACGGAAGCCGCCTGGCGGCCCGACCGCGAATTGGAAGCCGGCGACCGGTTCGGCTACACTGCCGTCACGCTGATAAGCTCGGACAACGCAAACGGTGGCGGAAACATGCGCTTGGTTCTCTGCACGACGATCCTGCTTTGGGGCAGCGGCGCTGCTCGGGCCGAGACGCCAGCGACGACGGCGGCCGAAGCGGTGAACGATCGGCGGCCGAACGTCCTGTTTCTGCTCAGCGACGATCAACGCCGCGACACGATTCGGATGCACGCCAATTGGCACATCCACACACCGAATCTCGATCGCCTCGTCAGCGAGGGCACCTCGTTCACCCGGGCTTACTGCATGGGCTCGCTGCAGGGTGCCGTCTGTGCGCCGAGTCGAGCGATGCTGCTCACGGGTCGAACCCTCTTCCGCGCGACGCGCCGCACGCCCCACAAGCTGCTGCCAGAGGCATTTCGGGAGGCCGGCTATGCCACCTTCGGCACCGGCAAGTGGCATCATTCCAAGGAGTCGTTCGCCCGGTCGTTCAGCGACGGCGGAGCCATCTTCTTCGGCGGCATGTCCGACCACGACAAGGTGCCGATTCACGACCACGATCCCGATGGCACTTATGACGCTGCCCCACGTCGTGGAGGGAAGTTCTCCAGCGAGCTCTTCGCCGAGGCGACGATCGACTTCCTGCGCCGGCACGCCGACGGAGATCCGCGGAAACCCTTCTTCGCTTACGTGTCGTTCACGGCACCGCACGATCCGCGCACGCCGCCCGCCGAGTTCGCCGGCATGTACGACGCCTCGAAGCTGCCACTGCCGCCGAACTACTTGCCAACACACCCGTTCGACAACGGTGAGATGAAGGTCCGCGACGAGCGTCTCGCGCCCTGGCCGCGCACGCCGGAGATCGTCCGCGCGCACCTGGCAGCTTACTACGGCATGATCTCGCACATGGATGCCCAGATTGGTCGCATCCTCGACGTGCTCGAGGAAACCGGTGAGCGGGACAACACGATCATCGTGTTCACGTCCGATCATGGTCTGGCCGTGGGCAGTCACGGGTTGCTCGGCAAGCAAAACGTTTACGAACACAGCATGGGCACCCCGCTGATCATCGGCGGCCCCGGACTCCCTCGCCGCCAGAAGACCGACGCCTTCGCGTACCTGTTCGATCTGTATCCGACGCTGTGCGAGTTGACCGACATCGACGTGCCCGACTCGGTTGAAGGCACCAGCCTGGTCGGCATTCTGCGGGGCACCGAGCAGCAAGTCCGCGACCGGGTCTTTACCGCCTACAAGGTGCAGCGGGCCATTCGGACCGAACGGTGGAAACTGATCCGCTACACCCATTCCGGCAAGACGCAGCTCTTCGATCTGGCGGTCGACGGCTTTGAACGGAACAACCTGGCGGACGAGCCCGAGCAACAGGAGCGTGTCGCCCGGCTGCTGCAACTCTTGGCCGCGGAGCAACGGCGGCTCGGCGACGATACGCCGCTGGGAGACGACGTCGCTCTTCCACCTGGCGAGGCCGGCTCGCGGTAAGCACCGCACCAGCAACCCCACACGTCTCCGCCGACACGGTGCTGGAGTCTCGCTCCGCGACCCGCTACATTGGCCGGCACACTCCACGATCCGAACCTCCCGCGAAACATCGCCATGGTCACCTACAAGATGCCGACCCGGGCCCGCGTGCCCAAGACCAAGAAGAAACAAGTGCTGCTGGTGGCCAGCGGCGATCTGCGGCTCTCGGCCAATCAGGGCACCTGGGACGCGCAGAACGAAATGGAGCAGCAGCTCGGCCGCGCGATGGCCCAGCTCGGTTACGATTTGGTCCGTGCTCATCCCTACAAGAAGAAAGAGGGGCACGGCTTCATCGGCTCGCAGCGCGAAGGCATGGAGATCTTCGCCGGCATCGATCCCGACGCCAAGCTCGTCGTCGCCGAAGCGGTCTGGCAGTATTCCCATCACGTCTTGCACGGCCTGGTGAATCACCGCGGCCCGATTCTTACGGTCGCCAACTGGTCGGGTCAGTGGCCCGGCCTGGTCGGCATGCTCAACCTCAACGGCTCGCTGACCAAAGCGGGCGTCGACTACTCGACCCTCTGGAGCGAAGACTTCGAAGGCGATCGCGCCTTCTTGCGCAAGCTGAAGTCCTGGCTCGAAACAGGCAAGGTCCGCCACGCCACGTCGCACGTCAAGTCGCTCTCGCGCATCAAGGTTCCCGCCGCCGAACGCCGCCTCGGCGAGTCGCTCGCCGCGCAGCTGCTCGAGGAAAAGGCGATCATGGGCGTCTTCGACGAGGGCTGCATGGGCATGTTCAACGCAATCATTCCCGATCATCTGCTCAATCCGGTCGGCGTCTTCAAGGAACGGCTCAGCCAGTCGGCCCTTTACTACGAGGTCACCCAAACCAACGACGCCCAGGCCCGCGCGGTGCTGAAGTGGATGCGAGCCAAGGGCATGACCTTTCACACCGGGCCGCGACACAAAGACCACCTGACCGAGGCCCAACTGCTGCTGCAGGCCAAGATGTACATCGCGGCCCTGCGCATCGCCGACGATTTCGGCTGCGACACGATCGGCATCCAGTATCAACAGGGCCTCAAGGACCTGCTTCCGGCGAGCGACCTGGTCGAGGGCACGCTGAACAACAAGATCCGCCCGCCCGTGAAGAGCCGCGACGGCAAACGCGTGCTCTACGACGGCGAACCGCTGCCGCACTTCAACGAAGTGGACGAGTGCGCGGGCCTCGACACCTTGATGACCTATCGCGTTCACAAGGCGATGGGCCAGCCGGTCGAGAACACCTTGCACGACCTGCGCTGGGGCGACTGGGATCAGTCGGGCACGACCGACGAGTACGTGTGGGTGTTCGAGATCAGCGGTTCCGCGCCGCCGGCCCACTTCATCGGCGGCTGGAAGGGGGCCTCCAGCGAACGACAGCCGAACATGTACTTCCCTTCCGGCGGCGGCACGCTCAAGGGCATCTCGAAGCCGGGCGAGGTCGTCTGGTCGCGAATCTACATCGAGGACGACCGGCTCAAGATGGACCTGGGCCGCCTGGGCGTCGTGAAGCTGCCGCGCGAAGAGACACAGCGCCGCTGGGACGCGACGACGCGGCAATGGCCGATCATGCACGCGGTCACCTACGGCGTGTCGCGCGATCAGATGATGGCTCGTCACAAGAGCAACCACATCCACGTGGTCTACGGGCGGAATGAAGCGGCGGCCGACCGGGCGATGCTCGCCAAGGCGGCGATGGCTCGCGCGCTCGGCATGGAAGTGGCCATCTGCGGCAAACGCAAGAACGGCAAGAGCTGGTAGGGCACGCGGGTCCCGCATTTCCGCGGGGGAGTTTTTTTCGCGAATCCCGCAAATCGGGTTGAGCGTTCAAAAACTCGAACCCTTGTCCGTGACGTCGCTTAGCGAGCTGTGAAGCGGCGCAAACCTGGTCGCGCAAGCGTCGTGCGCGACACGGCTTACGTTTTTGCCCGGGCCTCGCGGGGTCGCAGCGCAAAAACTCCCCCGTCAGGGACCGCCCGCGCAGGCGTTCTGCAGCGCAAAGTCGGTTTACCAAGTTGTCAAAGAGCGGATCTGCCCCGCTCGGTCCAACGTAGCAAACGGGCGACCGATTCCGAAATGAAAATGTGACAGCCGTGGGCTGGCCATCCCGGGGTCTGGTCCAATTTTCGGCAGATTAATCGTTCCTCTTGGAATACACACCGACCGAAAACTTGGACCGGTCCCCTTCGTGGCCCACGGGGTCTGGTCCAATTTTCGGCCAATCGATTCTCGCTTTTGGCAATCGCGCTGACCGAAAACTTGGACCTGACCCCTGCGGCGCGCGAATCGAGGATGTGACAACGAAAGATATGCACGGGTGCCCTGGTCACGCTCGCGTGGCCGTGCGTCGCCGAGACTTTTGGCCGTCGAGAAGAGCGCCGCCGCGAAGTTGAAGATACCGCGTACAGGTAGCCCGACGCGTCAGCGAGGGACTTTTTCAGAGGGTGGCAAGGACATTCAAAGGCTGGCACGGACAACCCGGTCCGGGTTGTCCGTGTGCCGAAGGCACAAGAGGGCCAAGAAACGCCCACCATTGCCGGCCGGCGATGACCACAACGGCCGCCTCGAACTTCCTTGCCTCCCGTTGCTGGGCAACACGGACCGTCGAGGCGACGGTCCGTGCCACCCGCGTCTCAACGGAGAAGTAAGGGTTTTGCGACGGGTTGTTTGCCGGATCGGCGTCGACAATCACGTAGTTGGAGATCTCCTGCTTGACCAGGACGACCTCTTTCTTGCTGTTGCCGACCCAGGGCTGATGGCTCAAGAAGGCGTCGGAGTCGTAAGTGTCGTCGCGGTCGTAAACGATCGTCCAGCCCTCCGGCATGATCACCTTCTCGAAGACGCCGTTGAGGGCCGTATCGGCCTGTACGATGCTGAACCAGTCAAAGCTGGTGTCGTTACGATCTTCCGCAGCGCTGGGGGCGTAGAGCACGCCCGGCGAGGTCTCCAGCAGGGAGACGTCGAGCACGCTGGAGTCGAGGTTAATGGTTCCTCCGGAGCCGCCAACGGACGTGACGAGCAACTGGTCGTGTTCCGTAACGGGCGTCGTGCCTTGAAGTTCGATTTCGAGAAATCCGAGGTACGGCCGAGCGTCCACATCCCCACGAATTTCGACGAGCCCGGGTGATTCTCCCGCTGCAATTCTCGCAGCGTGCTCAACGTTTCCAATCACCAACGCATCGCCAAGAATCTCGAAACCCCCAAATGAGAAGGGTAACGGAAGGTGAATCAACTGCGACTTCAACTTTCCCCTGCTAAGTTTGGGCTTCATATTGTTGCCGCCCGCATTCTTCAGAAACTTGAAAGGGTTGAATTTGCCGGCTAGTCCTTCTCAAACTATGAAATCTTTGCCTTTGGCGTCCCATTGCGACGGAGAGTTGTTATTTGGAGGAATCTCGTTCGCCAACGTTACAATTGCGTTGGCCGCGACAAACTGGGTTCCAAACTCAGCGCCGTTGCTGTTGATTATCCCGTGACCACTAACGTTACCGGCAACGTCCAGCCCGATATTGATTTTTGCATCTTCGAGAGCGAATACTTTACCGGTCGCATCGATCGTTCCAGCTCCCGTAAGTGAGACATCGGCAGTCAAGGGAGCCTGTGCGTCGCCTCTAACGAACACGTCTCCCGTGACTGCCATGATTGCAGCATCCAACTCCAGACGTCCTTGACTCCCTAGTCCGACGTAAACGTTACCCCCAACGGTAATCGCGCTTGTCCCTTGAGCTGTCAATGAACCCTTGCCTGCAAGGGATCCGATACTGATGTCGCCAGTAACGCTCAATACTGAAACGCTAGAAAGCTCCACACTATTGCTAATCGTGCCGGGGCCGCCGACGGTAAGATCGCCGCCGACGCTCACGACACCGAGTTGATTCAATTGGAGTGATGCGGGCAACGCGCGGGGCCGCCAAGCCCGTTATTCACTCCGACAACGTTTGCGTCCCCCTGCACTTCCACGATGCCGTTCTCAACCTTAAGCGAACTTGACATGGCACTGGCGCCTCCAACTGCAGCTTTCCCCAAAATGTCGAGCTGCCCACTAATCTGCAGTTTCGCAGGCCGCGCAGGCCGAAATATATAGTGCCCACCAATGACGTCAATGTTCGTGACTTCGGTGACGTTAGGTGTGGCATCGGTGTCAGCGGAGATCGTGACGACGATCGGATTTTGGTGACTATGTTCAGGGAATTCGACGTCGCTTGCATCGGTCGGTACAACCCCACCATCCCAATTGGCCGGTGTGTGCCAATCGCCACTTGTGACCGTCGCTTTCCAGAGGATCGCCAACAAACGGCGAGGCTCTAGCTGCTCAAAACACAAGCAAGTAGATGCCCCGCTCTTGGACGTCCGGTCACGACGTGTGTGTGTGTACGACCAACCAAGGATTTGAACATTGCTTACCTCCGATTGACGTGTGGATTATTGGGCTGAAGCTCAATGTCCCGTCACGAATGCTGCTTCCCGTCTGAAACGACATCCAGCCAAGAGTCGTAATGCTCTGGCCAGCGAGCGGCGGCCGGGCGGAACGATTCCAACCCCCGCACGTGCGGCCCATCACGATTTGCGTAGTACCTTCCAGGCGAAAGGCATAGATCGGTGATGCGATCATTCCAAGCTGGGTAAGACAGCAGACTCGCTCGTCGAGGATCACGCACGTAGAGGACCTTGCAGCCGGGCAGGGCCGCCCTCAACCTGGCGACTTCGTCCGCGGTCACGATCGTTGCCATCAATTTGACGTCTGTTAGACCCTTAAGTGGGTGAAGCGGCTTGAGGTCGCGCACGGACGTAAACGACAAATCGATCCCCTCCAAGCTCTCCAGGTTGCTCAGCGGTCGAAGGTCGACTACGTTTGTGCCGTTTAAGCTGAGATACTTGAGTCGCGGCAGCGACGAAAAAGCACTCAGGTCGTCCACTGCTGTGCCCGATAGATCGACCCATTCCAGGTTCTTGAGCTGTCGGAGAACGCAGATGTTCCTAATTTCCGGTTGGCCCCCGACCCTGAGTATTTCCAGATTTATTAACGATCTCAATGGAGTCAGGTCCAGCGGTGAGTCACTTCTGCTGTCGACCAACAACGCACGAAGTTGCGTCATGCGTGCAAGAGGGGTTAGATCGGCGACCGGCGAACTCATCACGTTGATTGAGTGGAGCTTCTTCAGACCGACCAGTGCCGACAAATCGCGGACTTCTGACTGTCGAATGGTGAGGCTCTCGAGATTCCGGAGATTTGCGAAAGGGGACAGGTCGTCAAGATCGCACCACGGCAGCTCGACCTCGACGGCGGTCTCTCCGAACAGCGCATGGGGACGCGTTGCTACCTCGCCTTCCAGCGATTCGATCAACTCTAGCGTCGGTCTTTCCTGTCGTCGCTGTTGGATTTCGAAGCCGAGCCAGGCGAAAGGGAGGGTCGCGCACACGCCGATCAACAACAGCGTCCGAATGCGATACTGAAGTCGTCGTCGCTTCATCCCATTCGCTGGCGAAGTACCCAAAATGGTCTGCCTCCGTTAGTACCCCCGGGGGCACCTGCCCGGCAGGCCCCGGTACCTATCGCATGTGCGCCCGCAATATATGGGACGAGCCGCGCGAGTCAAACAGCTTTTGCCGAAATCGCTGGCACTGAGAACGACAACGACTCCATCGCGGTTTTCGCATCGCTTAGCTGGAGTACTTGTCGACGCGGGTGGCGTCTCTCACGATGCAGCGCGGGTGCCCTGGTCACGCTCGCGTGGCCGTGCGTCGCCGAGACTTTTGGCCGTCGAGAAGAGCGCCGCCGCGAAGTTGAAGGTGCGGTGCCGCAGCACTGGCCGAGTCCGTGTCACCCACGTAACACCGCTCGTGAGACAATGTTGCGTGGGGGCCACGAGCCGCGAACATGATTGCCGCAGGGCGGCGTTTCGGCTATCATGAGGGTCCTCCCTCCCCCGCTTCCCTCCCGCCTCTATCGGAGCACCGACGCGATGCTTCAGTTCACTGGCCAAGGCCGCGCGACGACCTGCAACGGAGTGACCCGCCGCGACTTTCTCCACGCCGGAGCCCTGGGGGCCATCGGCCTCACGCTGCCGCAGTACCTGGCTGCCAAAGAGCAAGGCGCGGTCAAGCCCGGCCACGACGAGCGGGCCGCGATCATGATCTTCAATCTCGGCGCGCCGAGTCACATCGATACCTTCGATCCCAAGCCCGACGCCCCGGCCGAAGTTCGCGGACCGTTCAATACGATCAGCACGCGCTCGCCCGATATCCAGCTCACCGAGATTCTGCCCAAGCACGCGGAGATCGCCGACAAGTTTTCGCTGGTGCGAGGCGTGCACCACACCGCCCCGGCCGTCCACGACGCCGGCTGGCAGTATCTGCAAACCGGACGCATCTTCGCCGGCGGCGTGGAGACACCCCACGCGGGCTGTGTGACGAGCTATCTGCTGGGTCGCCGTAGCGACTTGCCGGCCCATATCCTGCTGCCCGAGCCGATGGGTCGCGGTGGCGGAAACATGCCGAGCGGCCAGGCGGCCGGTTTCCTGGGCAAGGCGCACGATCCCTTTGCGTTGATGGCCGATCCGTCGAAAGAGAATTTCGAAGTGCCGGACATGCTGCCGCCCAAGGAGATCGGCACGGTGCGGATGGAACGACGCAAGCGGCTCCGTCAGGTGGTCGACAAGACGATTCAGCATTTCGAAGCCAGCGCCGATGCGGACCTGTTGGACAGCAACTTCGACAATGCTTATCGCCTGATGACGAGCAAGCAGGCGCTGGCCGCCTTCGATCTCTCGCAAGAGCCGAAAAAGATTCGCGAGCGATATGGAATGACGCGCTTCGGCCAGTGCTGCCTGCTCGCGCGGCGGTTGATCGAGGCGGGCGTGCGGTTCATCACGATCAACACCTTCCTTACGGTGTTCGATGAGATCACCTGGGACATCCACGGCTCGAAGCCCTTCACCTCGATCGAAGGCATGAAGAACATCGTGGCCCCCATGTACGATCAGGCCTACAGCGCATTGATCGAAGACTTGAACTTCCGGGGCATGCTCGACGACACCTTGGTCGCGAACGTCTCCGAGTTTGGCCGCACGCCCAAGGTGAATCCGGCCGGCGGTCGCGATCACTGGCCGCAGTGCTGGACCTGCTACTTCGCCGGCGGCGGCGTGCAGGGAGGCCGCGTCATTGGCGCCAGCGATCCGATTGGGGGTGTGCCGGCCGATCGCCCCGTGACCCCGCCCGAGATCGTCGGCACCGTATTCAAAAGTCTCGGCCTCGACCTGCACACCGAATTGCCGGGTCCTGGCGGGCGACCGTTCCCGATTGTCGACATCGGGCGACGTGAGATTCACGAGCTGTTCTAACGCGGAACTGGGGGAACGCATGGTGATGCGCGGCTTGGCTATTCTGATTCTCTTGGCGGCGTTGCTGGGACTAGGACCGCAGCGGCAGCTCTGCGCGGAGACCAATCGCCCCGTGGCCGAAGGTGCCGCGCCGGCCGTGCCCGAGCACCCGAGTTTTCGCAACGACGTCCAGCCGATTCTTGCCAAGTTCGGCTGCAGTAGCGGGGCTTGCCACGGCGCGCTGGCCGGTAAAGGCGGCCTGAAGCTCTCGCTGCGTGGCTACGATACCGAACACGACTACCTGACGATCACCCGCCAGGCCCGCGGTCGACGTATCGAGCTGGCGGATCCGGGCCGCAGCCTGCTGTTGGCCAAGCCGACCACGGCAATTCCGCACAAAGGTGGCCTGCGGTTCGAGGTCGATTCATACGAGTATCAGGTGCTCGCCCGTTGGATTGCCCAGGGGGCGACCGCGCCGAGCGGTGACGATCCGCACGTGGAGCGGATCGAGGTGGGTCCCGAACATTCGACGCTGCAGCCCGGCGATGTGCAACAGATCCGCGTGACGGCTTTCTACGACGACGGCAGCCAGCGCGACGTGACCCGCTGGGCCAAGTACACGTCGGCCAACGAGACCGTGGCCAAGATCGACGAGGCCGGCAGCATGGCGGTCAGCGGCTTCGGCGAGGGCGCCGTGACCGCCTGGTATCAGAGCAAGATCGCCATGGCGCGGGTCACCTCGCCGTACAAGCACACCATCTCTGCCAGCGTCTATGCCGAGTCGCCCCGTCGTAACTTCATCGACGACCTGGTGCTCAAGAAGCTCGAGCAGTTGAACCTGGCTCCTTCGCCACGCAGCGGCGATGCCGAGTTCCTGCGGCGGGCCTATCTCGACACGATCGGTACCCTCCCCACGGCCCGCGAGGCAAGACGCTTTCTGGCCGACGAGTCGCCTGAAAAACGGGACCGGCTGATCGAGGACTTGCTGGCCCGGTCCGAGTTCGTCGACTACTGGTCGATGAAGTGGTCGGACATGTTGACGATCGACGGGCGGCGGCTGCGTCCCAAGGCGGTCGAGGCCTATTACAAGTGGATTCACAAGAACGTCGAAGAGAACACGCCGTGGGATGACTTCGTTCGCCAGATCGTCACGGCCCGCGGCAGCAGCTACGAGAACGGGGCCACGAACTTCTACGCGCTGCACCAGGACCCCGAGAACATGACCGAGAATGCCTGTCAGGCGTTCTTGGGCCTTTCGATCGGCTGTGCGAAGTGCCACAACCATCCGTTGGAGAAATGGACCAACGACCAGTACTACGCGATGGCCAACCTGTTCGCCCGCGTGCGCGCCAAAGGCTGGGGCGGCGATCCGCGTGACGGTAGCGGTCATCGCAGTCTGTTCGTGGCCACCAAGGGCGACCTGATCCAACCCCGTACGGGCAAGCCGCAGCCGCCGACTCCGCTCGACGGTCAGCCGCTGGCGATGGACGATCCGGAAGATCGCCGGGAGTATCTGGCGGACTGGATGGTCTCGCCCGAGAACCCCTATTTCACCCGGGCCATCGTCAACCGAGTCTGGGCGAATTATCTCGGCGTCGGCCTGGTCGAAGCGGTCGACGACCTGCGAGCCACCAACCCCGCCAGCAACGAAGAGCTGCTGGCCGCCTTGTGCGACTATCTCGTCGAGGAGAAGTACGACCTGAAGTCGCTGATGCGTTTGATTCTTCAGTCGGAGACCTATCAGCGCACCAGTGCTCCGCTGCCCGAGAACAAAGACGAAGAGCGTTTCTACTCACGCTACTATCCGCGGCGGATGATCGCCGAGGTGATGCTCGACGCGATTTCGCAGGTGACCGGCGTGCCGAGCACGTTCACTCAGGTCGAGGCCAGCGACGGCTCGCGGAGCAAGACGGAGTTCTATCCCGAGGGAACCCGCGCGATTCAGCTCTACGATTCCGCGGTCGTCTCGTACTTCCTCAACGCCTTCGGTCGCAATGAGCGGGCGATTACCTGTGAATGCGAGCGGACCAACGAGCCGAGCATTGTCCAGGTGTTGCACATCGTCAACGGCGAGACGATCAACAAGAAGCTGCAGTCGCCGCAGGGTCGCGTCGACAAGCTGCTGGTGACCGACGTCACAGACGAGTCGATGGTCGAGGTCGCCTACTTGAGCAGCCTCTCTCGGTATCCGACCGAGGAAGAGCGTCAGGTGATGCTCGAAGCCCTGGCGGGTCTCGAGGGCCGCGAGCGTCGAGAAGCTCTGGAAGACGTTTACTGGAGCCTGCTCTCCAGCAAAGAGTTCCTGTTCCATCATTAAGTGCTGCCGTTCCTGCTTTCGCCCGAGCCCTCGTCTCGGTGTCGCTGACTTATGAATCTGCGCCTCGCTTCGCTACTTTGCTGTCTGATCGCAATTCCGTTGCTGACCGCGTCCGTGTCGTCGGCCAAAGAGCCGGCTCCCGACTACGGAGAGCAAGTCGCGCCGATTCTGCGCACCTACTGCGCCGGCTGTCACAACGCCGACGACGCCGAGGGGGACCTGGCCCTCGAATCGTATGCCGACCTGTTCAAAGGCGGAGCCAGCGGACCGGCCCTCACCCCCGGCATGAGTGAGACAAGTCGCCTGGTTCGCGTGCTCACCGGCGAGGCCGAGCCGGCCATGCCGCCGGAGGGTGAAGCGCAGCCCACGCCGGCGGAGATCGCGACGCTCAAAGCCTGGATCGACGCGGGAGCGATGGGACCTGAAGGCACCGAGCCCGATCGGACCACGCTACTGGTGCCCAAGATCGCCCCCGAACATTCGGCCTCCAAGGCGGTCTCCGCACTGCGCTACTCGCCCAACGGAAAGCTGCTCGCGGTCGGTCGCTTCGGCGAAGTGGAACTGCGGACCGCCGACGGAAAGCAGGTGCATCGCACACTCGGCGATCATGTCGGCAAGGTCAACATGATCCGCTTTTCGGCGGATGGAGAGCGGATCTTCACGGCCTCAGGCATCGTCGGTCTGTACGGCGAAGTTCGCGTTTGGAACGCGACCGACGGCAAGCTGCTGCAAACGATTCGTGGTCATCGCGATACGCTCTATGCGGCGGTGCCGAGTCCCGACGGGCGCCACCTGGCGACCGGCAGCTACGATCGGGCGATCATTCTTTGGGACCTGGCCACGGGCGAAGAGGTTCGCCGCTTCCCGGGTCACAATGGGGCGATCTACGATCTGGCGTTTTCGCCGGACGGTCGCTTGCTGGCCAGCGCCAGCGGAGACGCGACCGTCAAAATCTGGCGCGTCGACACCGGTCAGCGGCTCGACACGCTCAGCCAGCCGCTAAGCGAACAATTCGCGGTTGCCTTCAGCCCCGACGGCACGCAGGTCATTGCCGGCGGAGCGGACAATCGAATTCGCGTCTGGCAACTTGTTTCGATCGAGAAGCCGCGCATCAATCCGGTGCTGTTTGCCCGTTTCGCCCACGAAGGGGCAGTGGTGCAACTCGGCTTCTCGCCCGACGGCCGCGCGCTGATCACCGTCGGCGAAGAACGCACGATCAAGGTCTGGGACACGCGCCGCTACACGGTATCCTACCTCTTCGAGAACCAGCCTGAGGTGATGGCCGCCATGACGGTCGCCCCGGACGGTCAGAGTTTCGTCGTCGGCCGCATGGACGGAGAGCTCGAAGCGTTTCCCTTCCCCACGAACGTGGACGGGGACCAGGAAACGAGCGCGCCGGCCCGCCCGATCATCGTCGAGATGCCGTCGGGCGACTTGCCGAAGGTCGCCGAGGTGGAGCCGAATGACGCACCCGGCCAAGCCACGCCGCTGCCGCTCCCCGGGTCGGCGACCGGGGTGATTCACCCCGTCGAGGCCGGCACGGAGGCCGATGCCGACCTGTTTCGCTTCAAGGCCAGAGCCAACGAGCAGTGGATCTTCGAGACGAATGCGCAGCGGAGCAAGTCGCCGCTCGACACGAAGATCGAAATCTTGCACGAGGACGGCAAACCGGTGCTGTGGGTCAATCTGCAGGCGGTCCGCGACTCCTACATCACCTTTCGGCCGATCGACTCGGGCTCGCGCGGCGTGCGGCTGTTCAACTCGGACGAAATGCACCTGAACCAGTACGTCTACATGCGGGGTGAGGTGTGCAAACTCTGGCGAATGGGCCGAGGACCCGATTCCGACCTGCTGATGTATCCCCACGAGGGACTTCGCTGGGGCTACTTCGGCACCTCCGGCACGACGCACGCGATGAATGAGACAGTGTACATCGTCGAGCCGATCGTGCCGGGAGCGGAGGTCGTTCCCAACGGCCTGCCCGTGTTTCCGATTTACTATGAGAACGACGACGAGAGCCGACGGAAGTTCCGCCGCGATTCGCGACTCACCTTCACCGCGCCGGCAGATGGAACCTACCTGGTACGGGTGACCGATGTACGCGGCTTTCACGGCGAGGACTTCAGCTACACGCTTACCGCTCGTCCGCCGCAGCCCGACTTCACCGTACGGCTCGATGGCGATCCCAAGGAACGCAAGACGGAAGTCGCCAAGGGAAGCGGCAAGCGAATTCGCGTCGTGGCCAATCGCATGGACGGCTTCGAAGGCGAAATCCGCATCGACATTACGGGGGCCCCTCCCGGCTTTCACATCGAGTCGCCGGTGACGATCGAAGCAGGCCATCTTGAGGCCTTCACCACGATTCACGCCGACGCCGACGCAACGGCACCGACCGACGAGAACAAGGACATCTCCAAGGTGACGGCGACCGCGACGGTCGACGGCGAGGCGATCACGAAGGACGTCGGCAGCCTCGGCGAGATCCGACTGCTCGACAAGCCGCAGGTGCTGGTCTATCTCGAACCGCTCGACAAGTCCGCCGATCGCCTGGTCATCGCCCCGGGCACGACCATCAAGGCGCTGCTGCGCGTCGAGCGTCACGGCTTCGACGACCGCATCAATTTCCGCCCGTTGAACCTGCCTCACGGGGTGATCGTCGACAACATCGGCCTGAACGGGATCATGATCGTCGAGGGGCAGACGGAGCGTGAGATCTTTCTCTCGGCCGAGAAGTGGGTGCCGAACACCGAGCGGAACTTTGCCATTGAGACTCTCGGCATCGGGTCCCAGGCGAGCCGCCCGATCGTGCTCGAGGTGCGGCGCGACTAGCGCGCCACAGCACGCTTCAGAATCCGAATCGGGCGCCCCTTCACAGCGACGGGGCGCCCCTTCAC
>ERZ869936.1193-NODE-1193-length-19696-cov-8.854743_pt1 | contig 19696 bp, 19 predicted proteins | sample MGYA00520876_ERZ869936 | MGnify/ENA primary metagenome ERZ869936 (study PRJEB32218, sample SAMN09650985) | biofilter metagenome | isolation source: enrty point of leading RO module | place: Saudi Arabia: Thuwal, RO plant located on Red Sea | collected 2016-02-17 ...
CCTTACGCCGCTGGGCTGTCGAAATCTTCGGTCTGGATTGGCAAAGCCAAGAGCACGCACTTACCGCCACGCCGCTGCATGCGATTGACGCGGCCCCGCAAGCCTTTTGGCCGGTGACTCGGCGTGCCGCCAGACGCTGGCCCAACGCTTCGTTACAGCACGCCTTGCACGCCTGTCGAAACAGGTCGCACCGCACCGTCGCGCCGAGGACGCCTGGCTCTCTGGGCAGTCGGGACAAGAGGCCCACGCTGCCGTTCGACTCACACGCCGTGAACAAGTTCTCCTGTAGCACACCTTCGTCCAACCAGTTTCATTTCACTGTACCGAAACTGCTCCGGCGATCAACGACGGAATTAGGCCACTCGGCGAGAAAAGTTTTCGTGCGTCGCGCCTGCGCAACTTCCAAAGCGCGCTGCAATCCATTCGCGCGCTGGCCTAGTTTGGATCTTGACAAGGGGTCGGCGACGATCGATCCACAGCGCAACGCACGGTGATGGCCGGCACGCTGGGCCAACGGCCCAACCTATATCAGCCTGGGGCGCCGCCCCAGGTAAACCAGCGAAACCATTCACCAATGTCGAAAGGACCAACGGTCCGCCCCATCGATTCAGCCGCGGCACGCTCGACGCGAGCGGTGCGCTATGGATCGGGCCTTCAGCCCTTTGGGTTCGGGCTTGCTTGCTGCCCTGGGGCGTTGCCCCAGGCTGGTATGAAGCGCACCTTCGGTGCTCGGGGGTTGCGCCGGCTGGTACGCACCTTCGGTGCTCGGGGGCATGTTCGGCGAACCGATGGGATGGCAAGGCGATTCCGACGTGCCATCCGATTGGGCACTGATCGCTTCGTATACGAGACAGACGAAGAGCCCTAGCTTGCGCTGCGGGTTGGTGTGGCTGCGAACATGCACACTAACCCGACGCGCCAGCGAGGGAAATGTGGCTAGCGCGGCACGAGGCATCGTTTTCGCGCACTGGCCTAGTTTGGATCTTGACAAGGGGCTGACGACACGCGCGCTGAGCGCATCGAGGAGAAACGAACAGCTCTTGATGCAATCAACGCCGGACTTGACCTGGCAGAATGCTGTTGGACACAATGCGGATGCTTCTGCGGCGGTCGCTCTGCAAACCGCTGGCGGCCAGAACGGCTCAACACGTTTGGTCATCGCGCATGTCAGGCGAATCGATTCTGCTGACCATTGCTCAAATCGGCGTAGCGATCGCTGGATTCAGCAGCGTCGTTGCCGTGTTTGGCCGCCGTACCGGCACAACCTGGTCGCGAGCAGACCGTTTCCGGCTGTCGTTGATGATCGAGTTCAGCCTCGCGGCAGCGCTGTTTGCATTCGTGCCGCTATGCATCCACTATGTGGACGAAGAACCGACAGTCGTGTGGACCACTTCGAGTCTTTTGCTGACTGTGTTCCTGGTGGCACAGGTCGTTTCCGTAGTGCAACGGATTCGTCCGCTAGGGTCGGAACGCCGATCGCTCCGCCGGTGGCTTGCCGCCTTCATGGTCGTTTGCCTAAACGGGGCACTGCTCCTTCAACTGGCGAATGTGCTCAACATCGGATTTCATCGCGAGTTCGCACCTTACCTCATCGGACTGGTTCTGATGCTCATGGCATCGGCGGCTCAATTCGCACGCCTCATCTTCCTTGGCATCACGGCTCCGGATGCTTGACGCCGGGCTGTATCGGACGAGCCGACACTCGCATGCCGTCGGAGAACGTCACGCCTAGTCCGTCCGTCGCGTAGGCCGGAACTTACGCTGGCGCGAACCAGCTTGATTGCCCGACGAATGTCAGGGCGAGTCCTGACGTACTTTTCCTAGTCGCGCGCTGCTCGACGTGCCGCGGGAGACGCGGCCGGCGTGGCTAGTACGTCCCTTCGTGGATCGCGCGGTAGGCTTCGTCGGCCAGCGTCTTGACCTGGCGGTCGAACTGGGCAAAGCGTTCGTCCTGGGTGTGGCCCTGCACGTAGCGATAGTAGATCTGCTGGATGACCACGGCTGTCTTGTACAACCCGAAGGCGTAGTAGAACACGGCGTTGGACATGTCCAGGCCCGACTGCTGGCCGTAGTAGTCGGTCAGTTCGCGCCGGGTCATGCTGCCGGGACGCTGCGTGGGGCCGAAGGCGTGCGTTTGCAGCGGCGCGGGATCGCCGGCCTCGACCCAATAGGAAAGCACGGTGCCAAAGTCCATCAAGGGATCGCCCAGCGTACACATTTCCCAGTCGAGCACGGCCACGATCTTGGTCAGGTCGTTCGGGTCGAGCATCAAGTTGTCGAACTTGTAGTCGTTGTGCACCAGTGACGCGGCAGCTTCGGGCGGCATGTGCTCGGGAAAGTATTCCATCAGCCACTGCATCGAGGGAATCTCGTCGGTGCGGCAGGCGACGTAGCGCTTGGTCCAGCCGCCGATCTGCCGGCCGACGTAACCGGCGGGCTTGCCCAGGTCGCCGAGGCCGGCCGCTTCGAAATCGATCTTGTGGAACGTGACCAGGTTGTCGATGAAGGCTCGGTTCAGCCGGTTCATCGTGGGGGCGTCCATGTCGAAGCCGTCGGGCAGCTTGCGCCGCAGGACGACACCGTGCCGGCGCTCCATGCAATAAAACGGCGCGCCCAGCACCGACTCGTCGTCGCAATAGAGATACGGCTCCGGCGCCGGCGCGTAGACCTTGTGCAGCTTCGAGAGCACGCGGTACTCGCGGCCCATGTCGTGCGCGCTTTTGACCCGATTGCCAAACGGCGGCCGGCGGAGCACCATCTCGCGGTCGCCCAGACGGATCAGATAGGTCAGGTTCGAGGCGCCGCCGGGAAACTGTTCGACTTCCAGCGGGCCGCGGGCCTCGGGCAGGTTGGCCAGAAGGTACGGTTCCAGCTTGGTCACGTCGAGCTCTTCGCCGGGGCGGACTTGCTTGGTGGTGTCGGATGCTTGGTTCATGGCGTGCGTTCGACGATGTGGGCGATCGGTGCCGCGATGACGACGGCGGCGGCAAGACGTTTTTTTACCACAAACGATCGGACAACACGAAGCGCCGGCGCCGTCAGTGCCGCGCGGCGAGGGGGTGGGCTATCGCGGCGGCTTAGCGATACGTCCATAGCTCGGGATCCTGCAGGTGGGCCAGCGCGTTGAAGCCATCGAGCGTGACCCGATCGCCGGAGAAGACGAACTCGGTGACCGAGCAGTTGCGCACCCGCCAGCCGAGGTCGAAGGCGGCACGCTCGCCGCAACCGATCGCGTATTGCAGGCCGACGGTGATGGCGCCGACGGAGGTGAAGGCCGCGATGCGGCGCCCGCTGCCTTCGCCGGCAGTCAGCTTGCGCATTCCGGCTTGCACCCGCTGTTGGAATTCGGGCCACGATTCGACGCCGTCGGCGCCGATCTTTTCGTTGACCCAGAGCATGACGACCTGTTCGAACATCAACTGAAACGTGCGATGGCGGTCGTAGGGATCTTCGGCGGCCTGGTAGGCTTCGTAGAGCGGGCCGACTTTGGGAAACTCGTGCGTAATGTCGGCGATCTTGCTTTTGATCAGACGATCGACCTGGTGCTCGTCGAGTTCCGGCAGCGACTGGGGCTCGGGCCAGGGGAGCCCGGCGCGGGCAAAGGCTTCGCCGGCCAGGGCCGCGGTTTCGATCTGGCGGACGCGCGGTCCGGTGAAGATCGTGTCGAAGCGGACGCCGCGCTCCAGCCAGTATTGGCCTAGCAGCCGGGCCTGTTGTTCGCCCAACGGCGAAAGCTGATCGTAGTTTTCGGCAAAGAACGAGGCCTGCCCGTGCCGCACTAGGGCCAGTGTGCTCATGAAATTGTCGTTGTAGTTTGGTTCTGCGTGGCTGTACGGTTGCGAGCGGACGGGCCGCGGTTTGTTTTGGTCGAGCGGGCGGACGACGGCGGAAAGCAGCCGCAAGCCGCCGGCGCGTTACATGCTGCTGCCGCCGGTGGCCGCTTCGAGCTGGTCCTGCAAGCGGCGCATGCCGCGAATCCACCGATCGTGATCGCTGGCCCGATTGCCGACGTACTTGCGAACGATCTCGTGCGGCAGGATTAAGAACCGTTCGTCGGCCAGGCCCTGAATGACCGCGTCGGCAACTTGTTCCACCGAGATCGCCTCGGCGCGGAGCATTTCGCTGGCCGGTCCGGCGTCGGGCCGCATCAGCATGTTGGTCACCACGCCCTGCGGGCAAAGGCACGAGACCTTGATCGTCGGTCCGTGGGTGATCGAAAGCCATTCGGCCAGGGCGACCGCCGCGTGCTTGGTCACGGCGTACGGTGCCGAACCGATGGAGGTGAGCAGCCCGGCGGCCGAGGCGGTTTGCAGCAGGTAGCCGTCGCCCCGTTTGAGCATCTCTGGTAGCACGGCCCGAGCGGCGTAGACGTGGGCCATGAGATTGATTTCCCAAATCTCCTGCCACGCTTCGTCGCTGGCGTCGACGTCACCGCCGGTGGCGATGCCTGCGTTGGAGCAGAACAGGTCGATCGGGCCGAACTTTTCGGTCGCTTGCTGGACGAGGTTTTGGATGTCGGCTTCGCGCCGCACGTCGACTTGGACGGCCAGCCCGCCGATTTTTTCCGCGACTTCGGCGGCGCGTTCGGCATCGCGATCGGCGACGACGACACCCCGCGCGCCTTCGGCGGCAAACCGCTCGCACAACCCGCGGCCAATGCCGTTGGCCCCGCCGGTTACGACGGCGACTTTGTTCTTCAGTTGCATCGAGTGATTTCCATCGAGGAAGCAGCGACGGGCACAATGGCGCGACGCGGCCGGCTTAACCTTCGCGGCGCAGTTCCAACTTGGCGACCGCGGCCCGATGCACTTCGTCCGGCCCGTCGGCCAGACGCAGCGTGCGGGCGTTGCCCCAGGCTGCGGCCAGCGGAAAGTCGCCCGACACGCCCCCGCCGCCGTGGGCCTGGATCGCGCGATCGATCACGCGCAGGGCCATGTTGGGGGCCACGACTTTGATCATCGCGATTTCGGCGCGGGCCGCCTTGTTGCCCACGGTGTCCATCATCCAGGCGGCTTTGAGGGTGAGCAGCCGGGCCTGTTCGATTTCGATTCGCGAGTTGGCGATGTCGGCCCGAATCGTACCTTGTTCGGCGATCGGCTTGCCGAAGGCGACCCGATGCTTGACGCGGCTGCACATTAGTTCGAGCGAGCGTTCGGCGAGCCCGATCAATCGCATGCAGTGGTGGATGCGGCCCGGTCCAAGACGGCCTTGGGCGATTTCGAAGCCGCGCCCTTCGCCCAAGAGCAAGTTCGAGGCCGGCACGCGGACGTCTTTGTACGTTACTTCAGCGTGGCCGTGCGGCGCGTGATCGTAGCCGAAGACGGTCAGCATCCGCTCCACCTTGACGCCCGGCGTGTCGAACGGCACGAGGATCATCGACTGCTGCATGTGGGTCGGTGCCGTGGGATCGGTCTTGCCCATGAAGATGGCGATCTTGCAGCGCGGGTCGCCGGCGCCGGAGCTCCACCACTTGCGGCCGTTGATCACGTAGTGGTCGCCATCGCGGGCGATGCGCGACTCGATGTTCGTGGCGTCGGACGAGGCCACGTCCGGCTCGGTCATGGCGAAGCAGGAGCGGATTTCGCCGGCCAGCAGCGGCTTGAGCCATTTGTCCTGTTGCTCGGGCGTGCCGTATTGGGCCAGCACTTCCATGTTGCCCGTGTCGGGTGCGGCGCAGTTAAACACTTCGGGCGCCATGGGCGAACGGCCCATGATTTCGCACATCGGCGCGTATTCGAGGTTGGTCAGTCCGGCGCCGTATTCCTTGTCGGGCAGGAACAGGTTCCAGAGCCCGGCTTGGCGGGCCTTGGGCTTGAGCGACTCGATGATTTCGGTCGGCTGCCAGCGATTGGCGGCAATTTGCTGGTACCAGAGTTTCTCGTTGGGGTAGATGTGTTCGTCCATGAACGCCGTGAGGCGGCCCTGTAGATCCTTGACCTTGGCGGAATGCTCAAACTGCATGCCTGCCGTTCCTTTCTTGCGCAAGATGTTGTCAGCGGCGTGTGCGAGGAGTACCATTCTACCGAACGGACGGTAAGCCCGCCAATCGGGCGCCGCCGCGATTTTGCCACTACTTTTCCGCCAGGGTGCGCGACGATGAAGACCGACTCCAGCCAACAGCTTTTGACCGACGTCGAGGCCTATTGCGAGGAGCTGCGGCCGATCGAAGAGCTGTGTTACGTCGAGCATCGCTACAACGAGGCGACGGTCGAGCTGGCCAAGAAGTACAACATTCTGGGCATGCCGCTGCCTGTGCAATTGGGCGGGCGGGGGGCCGACTTTCTGACGTACGCCCGGGCGCTGGCCCGGATCGGCCGCGAGGGAACCGGCGTGCGGACATTCTTTTCCGGTCAGACGTCGATCGGGCAGTATCCGATCTTTCGCTACGGCAACGAAGACCAGCACCAGCGCTATCTGCCGGCTTCGTGCCGGGGTGAAAAGATCCTGGCCTTTGGGCTGACCGAGCCGGACGCCGGCAGCAACCCGTTGGAAATGACCACGACGTACCGCCGCGACGGCGACAACTATTTGCTCAACGGCGTGAAGTATTTGATCTCGAACGGCGGCATCGCCGACGCGGTGGTCGCGTTTGGCTATCCGGAAGACAAAACCGGCAAGGACCGCCGGATGAGCGCGTTCATCGTCGATACGGCGGGCGATACGTTCGAGGCCGAGACGTTGCACGCCAAGCCCGGCATGTTCACTGCCAACACGGCGATGTTCGAAATGACCGACCACCCGGTGCCGGTCGAAAACATGCTCGGCAACGAGGGGGAAGGGTTTCGGGTCGCGATGGGGACGCTCGTGTCCGGACGCTTGAGCGTGGCGGCCGGGTGCCTGGGCGTGATCGAGGACTGTCTGGCCGAAGTGCTCTCGTACTCCAAGACTCGGGAGCAGCACGGCAAGCCGATCGCCAAGCACCAATTGGTGCAGGAACACATCGCGATGATCGAAATGGCCCGGGCCACCAGCGACGCGCTGATCGAACGGGCGGCTGAGGCCAAGAGCGCCAGCGACGCGGACCGCGACAATCCGGAATTGGCCCGCGAGGCCGACACCAAAGTGGCGCAGGCCAAGTTCTGTGCCTCGAACGCGGCCTGGGAAGCGGCGGACCGGGCCGTGCAGATCTATGGCGGGCGCGGCTGGTCGGAGCTGTTCCGCGTCGGGCGGCACTTGCAGGACGTGCGCGTTTGCCGAATCTACGAGGGCACCGACGAGGTGATGAAGCTGAAGATCGCCTCGTCGCTGCTGGGTCGGGAATACGCCGCGTTTAGCTGAGCGCGGTTGCGGATCGCGACCGAGTTTCGCAGACCATTGCCAGCGCGCGGCCGACGTACGCTAGGCTTCTTCGCCCAACTGCGTGCGGACTTGCTTCCAGGCGTGGCGGATGACCTGATCGGCCGCCGCTTTGATCAGCGACGGGCTGACTGCCGCGATCAGGCCCTTGAGCTGCTCGACGCTGGCCGACCACGTCAATAGCGTGCCGTCGCCTTCGGCCGCGAGGTTGAGCCGCGACACGACGTCCATCGAAACGCCAATGCCTTGGCCGCTGACGTTCATCACCGCGCTTTGGGGCGGGTGCGTCTCGGCGAGTGAGATGGCCAGCTTTAGCTTGCCGCGCAAGAACGAAAAGCCGGGGCGCACGACACACTTGAGCGTGTTGTCGTCGACCTTTTCCGACGACACCACATCGGGAATCGTGGCGGCCATCACGTCCAAGTCGGTCAGCAGGCGGTAAACCTTCTCGGGCGGAGACGCAAACCGTTCTTCGCCGCCGAATTCGATCTTGTCTGCCACGCGCGTGTCGCTTTCGAGCCGGTGTGTGTGAGTGGTTGTTGTGCCGCGCGGCGCTACCGGGGCAAACGATCGCCCGCGCTGCCGCCGCGAACCCCGATTGTACGGCCACCGGCGCGGTCGCGAAAGCGGCTCATGCACAGTGTGGATCGAATACCGCTGGCCGACGTGGAGTCGTTTGCCGCCACGGGCGACGTACTGCTCGAGCGTCGCCCGGCGCTTTGCTTCGCGTCTCAACGCGTGACGTACGCGGCGATGTTTTCGGCCTGCAGGTCCCAACCTTGTTTGTTCGATTGAAGCACCTCGAGTCGTTTCGATTCCGGGAACTGCAAGAAGCCGGTCTCGGTGATAGTCAGTCGCGTTCCGTTGTCGTGTGGCTGGAGGTGGAATTCGACCATGACTTTGGCGTTGTCGTCGTAAGTGGTATCGGGATCGATGGCAGCGGGAGGCCACGAGAAGGCGAACAGCCGCTCGGGTTCGATGCGTTCGGTCACCGACACCCACTGCATATGCTCGTGGCCCGGATAGGTGATGTTGCCCGTCGTCGTCTCACCGAGTTGAAACGGGCCATCGAGTCGCACTCGAAACCACTGGCCGAACTCCTCGTGGTCGGTCAGCGCACGCCAGACGCGCGAAACCGGCGCCGGCAGATCGACCACCTTCTCGATGCGATCTTGATCTAGCTGGTTCATAGGCAACCTCCTGGTGGCATAATACTAGTGATCGCTCGCCGAATCATGGGTTGGTCGTGTTGAACAAGATTGCCGCAGTCGCCGGGGCTTGGGCTGGTCGCCCCTGGCCCGTTGGCTGCATAGTACCTAATAGTGGTCGCCGAACAGATACGCAGCCCCTGGACGCATTTTGTTGCGAGTTGATTTTGGCGGGGCCGTTCGACGCTCCGCAAGTTCGCCAGACGCCATCGCCATGACCGATCGCCAGCAGCAAACGCCCGACCGTCCGCCGATCGCGCCGCCGTCGCTGGCCGACGCCGAGTCGTTTGCCGCCGCGGGCGACGCGCGGCCGAACGCTGGCGATTGCTTTGTCCGCACGGCGTTTGGCGCGTGCGACCTGGCCGGCAGCCGGGCGGCCGATTTGCGGTTTGAGGAAGTGACGTTCACCGGTACGTCGTTGCGCGGCGTGGTGTGGCAGGGCGCGCAACTGGTCGACGTGCGGCTGCGCGGCTGCGATCTGTCGAACGCCGATCTGCGGCAGGCGAGCCTGCACCGCGTGGAGTTCATTTCCTGCAACCTCACCGGCGCGAACTTGTCCAACGTCCAGTGTCACCACGTGCGGTTCGAGCGTTGCAAGATGGTGTTGGCCCACGCTGCGCAGGCTAAGCTGGCAGGCTGCGCGTTGGGCGACTGCTTGCTCGAGCAGGCCGACTTGGCCGAAGCCGATTTGCGCGAGGCGGCGTTGACCGCCTGCAACCTGCGCCGAGCGCGGCTGGTTGGGGCGAAGCTGGCCGGGTGCGACCTACGCGGCAGCGACCTGACCGACTTGGGCGCGACGCCGTTTGAGCTGCGCGGGGCGATCGTCGAAGCGGGCCAGTTGGTGCAACTGGCGCCGCTGTTGGGTGTGGAGGTGCGGTATCCCCTCACTTGCTTGTCGCTGGGAGATGCCGGGCGTAAAATCCTGGTTCGCCCGCATTGGTGCCAATTGCGGCGCAATCGAGCGAATTGATTTACCAATCCTAGTCAGTGTCCCCTAGTCAGTGTCCCCTAGTCAGTGTCCCCTAGACAGTGTCCCCTAGACAGTGTCCATCACCATCAGCCGGCGGCACACCGTTGCCGGTTCGTTCTCGAGGCAATATCAGCATGCCGAGCACCGAGATTGACGATCGCGACTGCCTAAGTACCGGGATTGCGCAGCTTGACACAATCCTCGGCGGCGGCTTGACGCGGAATCGACTGTACCTGGTGGAGGGCCTGCCAGGAACAGGCAAGACGACCCTGGCGCTTCAGTTCTTGATGGAGGGGGTGCGGCATGGGCAACCCGGCTTGTACGTCACGCTTTCCGAAACGAAGGCCGAATTGGAAGCGGTTGCCAAGTCGCACGGATGGTCCTTGGAAGGGATCCATATTTACGAGTTGGTAGATCCGGACCATTCGCTCGAAGCGGATTCTCAATACACGATGTTCGAGCCGTCGGAAGTGGAGCTGGGCGCGACAATGAAGGGCATGCTACGGCAGCTCGAAGCATTGAAGCCACAGCGATTGGCGCTCGATTCGCTTTCGGAAATGCGGCTATTGGCGCAGAGCGCGCTACTGTATCGACGGCAGATACTGGCCTTGAAGCAGTACTTTGTGGGCCGCGAGTGCACCGTGCTGTTGTTGGACGACAAGACGACCCACGACGAAGACCAGCAACTACACAGCATCGCGCACGGAGTCATCGGTCTGGAGCACGTGCTGAGCGATTATGGCGGGGAGCGACGCAAGCTGCGAGTGATGAAGTATCGCGGCCGCCAATTCGAAGGAGGTTACCACGACTTTCATATCGACCGGGGCGGCTTGCGCGTTTTTTCACGAAGAGCATGGATGGCCGACGCGCACGAGGGCTCGACCCAGCCGCTGCTCAGCGGCAATGCCTCGTTGGATGCGCTGTTAGGCGACGGGCTCAGCGCGGGTACCAGCACGCTGTTGCTCGGTCCGGCCGGTGTGGGAAAGTCGTCGTGCGCGACGCTCTACGCGATCTCGGCGGCGAAGCGCGGGGAGCGGGCGGCCTTCTTTATCTTTGACGAACGGCGAGATTCCTTGCTCGAGCGATCGGCGGGACTGGGAATGGATCTGACAGATTATTTGGAGCAAGGAAGCATCGTCATCCACCAACTTGACCCGGGCGATCTGTCGCCCGGCGAATTCGCGCATGTCGTTCGCGAGGCAGTCCGCCCGGACGCCGATGGAAATCAAGTGACCGTCGTAGTAATCGATAGCCTCAACGGTTACTTGAACGCGATGCCCAACGAGCGTTATTTGACAGTGCAAATGCACGAACTGCTAAAATACTTGGGCGCGTGCGGGGTCGTGACGTTTCTGGTGGTCGCGCAGCACGGGATGCTGGGTCACACGATGGCGTCTCCGGTGGACACCAGTTACCTGGCGGATGCGGTCGTGCTTTTTCGCTACTTCGAAGCCGGGGGGGAAATTCGCCAGGCCATTTCTGTCGTCAAGAAACGCACCGGATCGCACGAGCGAACGATTCGTGAGTTCCGCATGAAAGACGGCCGAATCGAAGTAGGCGAGCCGCTGCGAGAATTTCGTGGAGTGCTGGCCGGAACGCCCAGCTTCGTAGGCCAGTCGTCCGACCTGTTGACAAACAAACGCGATTGATCGCGGGATTTTCCTGGTTTCGTCATTCAAGGTGAGCCGCCGGTCAGGTCGAGATGAGCATTCGAACGCAACCGGACCGGACTTCAAGTTCGGAGGCGATGCGCAATCGCGTCTTGATCCTGGCACCCACGGACAAGGACGCGGCGGTCGCCACGGAAATCCTGGGTAACGCGGAAATCCAAACACACGTTTGCCGCAGCGTGGCGGACCTGTGCCGAGCGGCGGTCGAGGGCGCAGGCGCGGCGCTCGTGCCGGAAGAGTTGTTGATCGACGATCAAGAAGGACGCGTGTTTGCGCTACTGCGCGATCAACCTACCTGGTCCGACTTGCCGCTGATTGTGCTCTTGGTGCGCGGGTCCCACTCCTCGGAGGCGTTGAATCGGCTGCAGGCGCTGGGAAACGTGACGCTCGTCACACGACCGGTACGCATCGCCCCGTTTGTGAGCACGGTCGCGGCGAAGCTGCGCGACCGCGCGCGGCAATATGCGGTGCGCGATTTGCTGGCCGAGCGGTCACGCGCGAATGCTTCGATACGCCGCAAAGAGCAGCGGCTGTCGATGGCGCTACGCGCCGGCGGGATGGCAGCCTGGGAATGGCGGCCTGACGGCGTGTACTGGTCGGAGGGCGTGTACGGGCTTTTCGCCTACGATCAAAAGGTCCAACCTTCGATTGAAAAGCTCTTCGATCGCGTTCACGCAGACGATCTCGCGGCGGTTCGGCGTGCCTGGACCAAGAGCACCAGCGAGGCGCTGAGCTACAACCTGGAGTTTCGCATCGTCCGGCCCGACGGCCAAGAACGTTGGGTTGCCGCGGTGGGCGAGCCGGTCCCGGACGCGCAGGGCAATGTGGTGCAGATCGCGGGATTGTTCTGGGACATCACCGATCGCAAGGAGGCGGAGCTGCGCGAGAGATTCGCCGCGGAAACCGAGCGATTTCTGGCCGACGCGAGCCTGGTGTTGGGTTCCTCGTTGGACTATGAAAAGACGCTCGCAAAGATCACGCAGTTGTGCCTGCCGACGCTGGCCGATTGGGCGTTTCTCGATTTGGTGGATGACGATGAAACCGTTCGGCGCGTGCACGTGGCACACCCGGAAGGCGAGGACGAGTTGGCGTCGCGCGTCGCACAGTTTCCGGCGAGAACCGACCGCCTGGATCATCCCCCGGCCCGAGCATTATTCGAGGGCGAAGCGGTTTTCATTCCAGAGTTCACCGAAGCGATGTTGGTCAAAGCGGCCCAAAACCAGGCTCACGAACAGGTCATGCGCGAGGTGGGGCCCAAGTCGTTCATCGTGGTGCCATTGATCGCACGGGGAGCTCGGTTTGGGGTATTGACGTTGATGGCCACCGATACGGGCCGCCGCTACGGACCTCAAGACGTGGGTCTGGCGCGCGAACTGGCTCGCCGCGCCGCCGTCGCAATCGATAACGCGCGCCTGTACGAAGCCGGCAAGCAGGCCAGCGCGGCGAAAAGTGAATTTTTGGCCAACATGAGCCATGAGATTCGCACACCTATGACCGCTGTCTTGGGGTACACCGACTTGTTGATGGCGGGCGAGGAAGATGCTGAAAAGCTCGACTTCCTGCGCACGATCAAGCGGAACGGCCAGTTCCTGCTGGAAATCATCAACGACATTCTTGATCTCTCGAAGATCGAAGCGGGCAAGCTGGATATCGTTCGCCAGAGTTTTTCCATCGAAGAACTGGTGACGGAGGTCCACACGACGATGGCCGGACGTGCGGCGGAGAAGGATCTGGGCTTCACGCTTGAACTGGTCGCACCGGTTCCACCGCAGATTGAGAGCGACCCGAAACGGCTGCGGCAAATCCTGGTGAACCTGATTGGCAACGCGATCAAATTCACGGACCAGGGCCAGATCCGGATCAGGGTTCGTCATCGGCGGGAAGACGATCGTTCGCGGTTGCAAATCGACGTGGTCGACACCGGCATTGGAATGACCGTGGAGCAACAAGGACGGCTCTTCCAGCCGTTTTCTCAAGGCGACCCGTCTGCGACACGATCGATCGGCGGGACCGGGCTGGGGTTGGCCATCAGTCAGCGATTGGCAAGCATGCTGGGCGGAGAGATTCGCGTGAAGAGCCAGCAGGGCGAGGGGAGCACGTTTACCTGCGAAATCGCGGCGGAAGCAGTTGCTGAATCGGGAGGGGAATTGCCCGATACGACGCGCACGGATCGTGAGACGACGCGCGACCCGCAGCCGGAAAGACTCTCGTGCCGAGTGCTGGTGGTGGACGATCGGCGCGAGGTTCTTTTCTTGACGAGACACTTCTTGAAAGAATCGGGTGCAATCGTTGAATCGGCGACCGATGGCGTGGAGGCCGTCGAAGCGATTCAACGAACGATGGACGGCGGCCGCGGCTTCGATCTGGTGTTGTTGGATATGCAGATGCCTCGGCTGGACGGTTACGAAACGGCATCGCGGTTGCGCTCCATGGGGTTTCGACAGCCGATCATTGCGCTTACCGCCGACGCGATGCAGGGAGATCGCGAGCGTTGCATCACCGCCGGTTGCAACGGCCATCTCAGCAAGCCGATCAACCGCGACGAGTTGATCGAAGTGGTTGCCCACTATACGTCAGATCGGAAGATGCCTTCGTAGCCGCGTGGCCGGGCAGCAAACGGTCGCGTCATGAGTTGCTGGTGGAACGTGACGGGCGCTGCCCGATCGAATCGACCGCAATAGCTCAGGCCGACGTCGCATTGCCCTACAGCAGCGAACCAGTGCGATAGTACACGGCGACAATCGATCGCTGGTAGTCCACTAGCGTTCGCAAATAGCTTGCTTGGGATTCGGCCCAGCGGCGCTGGGCAGCGAGCAACTGGTCGAGTGTTAGACGGCTCGTTGGCGGATCGCGATCGTTGACGCTGGCCAGTTGGTGCAACTCGCGCCGCTATTGGGCGTGGAGGTGCGGTGAGCGGGGCGGCGGCGGGGCCGTGGTCGACGTGGCGCTTCACCGTTTCTAGCGTCGGCAGGCACAACGTATCGGCGACACTGGCCGAACTGGTGCGGACTCTGGATTAGCGCGAACGCATCATACAACTGGCAGGCCTTGGTAACCAATCGAGCTACGATTTTTGGCAATCGATTCCCGGTAGTCGACTGGTGCAGTTGACACGGAGTGGTGCTCTTTAGAACCGCGGCCCATGTCAGTTCGACGTTGTGAGTTCCGGAATTGGCCTGGGTTGAAATGACCGAAGTAATTCTGAGGTACGCATTTCTGAGCACCGAGCCATTTGGTGCGCCTCGAGTTGGTTGGCTACGGCTGGCTCGGTTTGATTCGTGTTTGAAAAAGGAAGAGGGCCGCAGAGACCGGACAATCGCCGGACATCGAGAGAAATCTTGCTGGTTGTACGTTTTGGCGGCCAGTAGGTTGACACCATTCTTATGGGCGGTATAACTACGACCATCAATGCTATATATTGAAGGTAATCGGTCGCGAATAACCGTACAGCGCATCGAAGATCCGCCGCTGAGGGAGTTGAGCCGTGCTCCGTCCGACCGAGGCCATCGACTGGTCCAACGACGGCGACATTCGTTTAGCACGTTTCACGTGCAATTCGCCTCGCCTTTCAGCCGTCGACAGATTTCGAATGTGAACGTTCCGAGCCATCTAGCCCTCGAACGGTACAGCTTCGTGTGGGGAGTTGAGCGAAGAAGTTGTGCCCGAGCGGCGCATCGTGAGCGGTATTCGCTCACAGGAGCAAGTCATGACACGCTGTCGCATTCTGTTCGTCTCGCTTTGCTGCTTGGTGGTTTTGAATGCACGAACGCTGACCAGCGCCGCTGAGAAGGGCGAGGCCGATTCCCGCGGCCAACACGCGGGCGGAGCTCATGTGGTTACGATTCGCGATTTCAAGTTTCACCCAGCGGAAATCGAAATCCAGGTAGGCGATTCGGTAACGTGGGTGAACAAGGACAACGCGCCGCATACGGCGACTCGGACGGACGACCCGGCGTTCGACACGGGCTTGCTGCGTAAGGATGAAGAAAGAACGATTGAGTTCTCGGAGGCCAGTTCCGGCTCCGGCTTCGAGTATTTTTGCGTTCCCCATCCGTTCATGGTGGGAAAGGTTAGGGTCTTGCTCGCCGGCAGCGAGTTGGTGACATCGCACCAGGGCGAGGGACGCCGTGAGGACGCTACCAAGGCATTGGCGCTGCCGGATGCACAAGTGGTTGAAGTGCACATCAAGGATACGGCACCCTACTTCCAGCCGAATCCGGTGGAAATTCGCGTCGGTGATTCTGTTAAGTGGATCAATGATGGGCAAGCGCCCCATACTGCTACAAGGAGAGACCCGCCAGCTTTCAACACCGGGCTATTGGCAAACGGCCAATCCGCGACCGTTCGCTTCGACTCCGCAACCAGTGGGGCGGGTATCGGGTACTTCTGTGTACCCCACCCCTATATGACAGGCAGTGTTGTCGTCAAGCTGCGTGGCAGCCATTTAATCCAGGAACACGCGCCCGGCGAAAGCACGTCTAGGGAAGAGAAATAGCTGCTAGTCGGTGTCGTTGCTTTCTTCGATATGAGGGCAGTCCTTTTCACCGGGAGTTCTGTCGTGATTTATCGGCCTCTAGCGCTCGTTACTGTGATTGGAACGACGTTGCTCATTCAGGGTGGTCTTGAAGCTCAGCCGCCCGAGCAACAGCCGAGTGCTAAGCACGCCGCGCCGAAAGTATCCGACGCCGTGAAACAGCTCATTGAGGCGGGGGCTGAAGCTAGGGAGGAGGCGCTGCGTCATCTTCGTGTCCAGCCAGGCACAGAAGACGAGGCCAAGGACTACTATGAACGGATATCAAAGCCGGAAGTTCTCAACTTTCCGTTTGAGGGATCATCGTTGGATGGCCTGCTTGCCTACATGGGTTATGCCAGGCCGGTTGAGGGAATGGCCGGGGTGTTCGAAGGGTTGGTCGCCAAGGATTTGGAGGCGATCGCATCGTTCTCGTTGATGCCCCGCAACGATGCAGAGTTCGCTGCTTTGAAGGCTGATGTCGACAACGCACAGGCGTTCGATGCGTTGCTCGACCTGGCAGACTTTCAGAACGATAAGGTGCTCGTCAGCCGCTTTTTCGCCCCGAAGATTGCGACCTATTACGATGCCGAAAACCCCTTCCGCCCAATTGATCCTGAAGACATCGTGCCCGGATGGCGCAAGTTGGTCCGTCTGACCGCTAGGTCCGGATCGCCGGCGCAGCAAGCTGGCGTTTTGCACATGTATCTCCTATTTAACGTCAAGCAGCCGGATCCGGAGGCGGACCCATTTGCGATTCGCTCGGCCAACAATCAAGTCATTCTCGTGCCTACCGACCAGGATTCCAAGGATTCGGCCTACTTCGCAGTCTATGGGCAGGGTGATGGCTATCCACTCAGCTATTTCTTGGCGGCCGATTTTGACCTCCCAGGGCATGTAGCCGTGGATGTTTCCGGAGCAGAAAACGGTAAATATTTCGTACCGCGGGCTTGTGCCGAGTGCCACGGGCACTCTGACTTCAGCGGTGAACAAGCGATGCGCGGCCGGCCTGTTGATGCCTCCGGCAACGCAACGGATGACTTCACGACAGGGGTCTACAGATTTGCCAAACCAAACTACCTGGATACAGATCAGTGGTATGACTGGATGGAATTTGACTTTCGCGGTGTGGCGACAAGTCTCAACGACGTGCTATTCGACGGTGGCAAAGATCACGGTAGTCTCGACTATGCTCGTGCCGTCGATGTAGTCTTTCGGTTGAATACCTCGATCCGAGACCAAACGTTTGCCGCTGAGCGAACACCAGGCGTCAAGACGTACTCGACGCTCGCTGCGGAAAAATGGCTTGAACTTCACCGCAGAAACGACCAACGCATTCCGTATTCACGAAGGAGCATCGGCGCGACGCCTTGGGACCCAAGGGATCGTGATGAGATGCGTCTACTGCGACTGCTGAATAACCATTGTTTTCGGTGCCATAGTTCGGTGATCTACAATGTGTTCGATCGTGACGCCGTCGGAGTTCGAAAGCTTCAGATAGCGGAATTTCTGAACCTCAAGGTCAACGACGCCCAGCAGAACCCATTGTCAGGCTATCGAATGCCGCAGGGCCGCGTGCTGCGCATCGAGGAACGTGATGAGATTCTTCGATTGCTCAATACCGTCTTTCCCTAGGCCTCGGGGCGGCAAACCGCACTCGCCCCGTGCGGCACGCAGCCGCGACGCGCAGGTACGGCACGATGATTCGTCACGTCGCACCGGCACTTAGATTCGGCACGCGAGCCAACGGCATTGCCCTACAGCAGCGAACCGGTGCGATAGTACACGGCGACAATCGCTCGCTGATAGTCCACTAGCGCTCGCAAATAGCTTGCTTGGGATTCGGCCCAGCGGCGCTGGGCAGCGAGCAACTGGTCGAGTGTTAGACGGCTCGTTGGCGGATCGCGATCGTCGACGCGGGCCAGTTGGTGCAACTGGCCCGGCGATTGGGCGTGGAGGTGCGGTAAGCGGGGGGAACGAAATACAGGGGACGGGGATCTATGCTTGCCCCCGTTATCGCGTTAGAACGGCGAGTCAGGATCGCTTTCCTTCTTCGGAATATCTATGTATAGCACAATCAGCACGTTGGACTCTCGCCGGTATAGTAAGACCAGTCGTTGTCTACGGTTGTCGACAGGATTGGTGTGTGTGCGAAAGGTCGCTTGGTACTCGCCCAACTCTGCGACGCACCACTCCGGGTGTTTGCTGAGACGTCGCTTAAGTTTGTCTGGAAGAATAAACGACGGCAGCCCAGTCGTCTTGTAGACGGGCCAACGATCCGGAGAACCGAAGTCGTTTTCCTTGGCCATGGCCGCTACATCTTCGGGCGAGATGTCCGAAATCACCATGCTGCCGTAGTCAAGAAACAGTTTCATAGCTGGGTCTGACGATTGAAGCGCTCGCGGCAAGCAGAGTACGAGCACGGCAGCAATAGCGACATGTCTTAAGTGCCGAGTGATTAGCCTCTTTTTCCACAAACTTGACAGAGCGACACTTGTAGGCGTTCGACCTTTGCACAAACAGCAACTGGTCTCGCCCACCTCAACCGATAGTGCAGTTTCATGTGCCACAAGTCGACTCCGCTGCTGTAGTCCAACGATAGAAAACTGGGGGACGGGGATCTATGCTTGCCCCCGCGGTGATTGCAGTGCAAAAATCCGATTTAGCCAAGGCCAAGAGTCTAGCTCAACACGCAAATTGGCCCAAACCTAATGCCAATCTGCCAATGATCAAGCCGCCCAAGTCAAATTGCAACTGATGTAACTCGCAAGCGAATCCGCACCAGATCGGACGAGAGATTATTCAACGACGATGGCGATCCCTTCTTACTTTAACCGTTGTCGGCTGTCTCTGCGGGCTCTCGCAGTGATTCTCGGCGTGATCGGTGTGGTCTTTGCGTGGGGCGGGTACGAGCTGCGCCACGCATGGCGGCAACATCACGCGCTGTCCACGATCGCACCATTCGGCGATTCCGTTGAATTCGTTGGTCGCTTTTCGGGGGATGACACATCGATTGAATTTGCCGCATTTCCCAGGTCCAGGGGCTTTCGCACCCTCATCGCAGAGGTATTTCGAAAACCACGTTCGCTGTTTTTGTTGGACGCGTCGCGCATGCCGGCAAGCGCTATGGACGCGATCGGCGAACTAAGCACATTGCGAGACCTAAATGTTATCGACACTCCTCCTGACACCGTTGCGCACCTGCTTCAACAAACGCCGCACCTTCAACGGCTGATGCTTGCCAGATGTGCGTTGGACAGTCAGGTGACGCAGGAAATGGGACGGTTGGTTCAACTTGAGGGGCTCGCACTACGAGGCGTAGATAACGTCGCCGACGACGTTCCCGCTCTGTGTCAGTTGAAGCGAATCAAACGACTTGAGCTCTCCGTGTGTCGACTGACGGACAGCGATCTTGAGAAGCTCTTGTCATGCCTAACGGCGTTGCAATCGTTGGAGATAGACAGAGTACCGTTGTCGGGTCCTGTGATGCGCCGCATTGGGAACCTGCGCAATCTCGAAGTACTCACGCTTCATGGCGACGTGCCGACCGACGGGCTACGGCTGCTTCACGGATTGACGGCACTCAGAACGCTGTCGATCGTGACCGCCGAACGCTTGACGATTGAATCTGCGCATCTTCCGCCGGGAATTCGGCAACTCACGCTGCTAGGTCATCCCGTTTCAGCAAATACTCTAAGCACCTTGGCTACATTCGACGAGATTCGATCATTAAAGATTGATGCTGCAATGCTCTCTGAGCGAAATCTGAAGATTCTCGCGCAACTGCCGAACCTTCGGAAGTTGGACTTATGGGATGACGAGCTGTCGGACGAAGCGTTCAATCAGTTAGGCTCCGAGCTGCCCAACTGCCAAATCGGCCGCAACTGGAGCCTTAGCGGCGTGCAGTTGAAAAACTGATCCATCGGTTATGAAGGTTTCTAGCCCACAAGAAAAAGTGAAAAAGGGACGGGAAGGCTCAGTAGAAAGCCTCGACGCGCAACAGAATCATGACGTTGTGGGTCAGTGCCATCAAGCGGAGGTC
>ERZ869936.1194-NODE-1194-length-19690-cov-19.323453_pt1 | contig 19690 bp, 12 predicted proteins | sample MGYA00520876_ERZ869936 | MGnify/ENA primary metagenome ERZ869936 (study PRJEB32218, sample SAMN09650985) | biofilter metagenome | isolation source: enrty point of leading RO module | place: Saudi Arabia: Thuwal, RO plant located on Red Sea | collected 2016-02-17...
CTGTTGGCGGTGCTTGATTCCCTCGTGCGGATGCTACAGCCCTTTGCGCCGTATATCTGCGAAGAACTCTGGCAACGGCTCGCGGAGATCGCGCCGGAGCGCGCACTCCCGCCCTCATCCGCCGACCCTCGACCCTCGACCCTCGACCCTAGACGCGCCGAAGGCGCCGCCATCATTGCCGCCTGGCCGGAACTCCCCTCGGCTTGGCGCGACGAGTCGCTCGAAAAGCGCTTCGAGCGCTTGCAGGACACGATTGTCGCCGTCCGGAATGTGCGGGCGATCTATAACATTCCGCCTTCGACCCAACTCGAATTGATGGTCCGGGCGCCGGCCGAGGTCGCGGGCGACCTGCAGAACGTGGCCGCCCAGTTCGACAATCTGGCGAAGGCCGTTCTCGCGGCGGCCGGCGCCGACGTCGTGCGGCCCCCCGCTTCGGCCAGTTTCTCACTGGACGACGCCGACGGCTACGTGCCGCTGGAAGGCATCATCAACCGCGATGCGGAGATCGAGCGGCAGGAGAAGGAGGCCGAGAAGCTGCGCAAGCACATCGCCGGTCACGAAGGCAAACTGGCGAACGAGAGCTTCGTCAGCAAGGCCCCGCCCGAGGTGGTGGCCGACGTCCGCGAGACGCTGGACGGCCTGAAGAAGCAACTTGCCAGCGTCGAGGAGATCCTCCGCGATCTTAGTGACTCGTGAGACCCAACCACGGATTCCCTCGATACAGATCCCGGCGTCGGGCCGGCCGGCTGTTTTGCTCAGGTCAAGAATATGCCGATTTCCGTTTCGTGTCCGTCCTGTGGAAAGGCCTATATCGTCAAGGACGAAGCCCGCGGCGTGAGGTTCCTCTGCAAGGAGTGCGGCGCTGTGACGCACGTCTCCGCAGCGGCGGCGACGCTCCCAGCGGTGCGCGAAACGCGACGTCCGGAACGCGGCAGGGAATACGCGTTTGATCGGGTCCATGGTCCGGCGGGGGCGCTGCAGATCGTGACGGCGTTCTCCCTGATCGTGTGCGTCCTCGCGGCGATTGTGATTCCGATCGTCCTGGCTCTGGGCAACGGCAGAATACAGCCTGAGGCGGTCGTGCGTCTGGTTGTGCAACTCGTCTGGTGCGTCGTCGTTGTGATCGTTTGTTCCGTCATTCTGTACGGCGCGTCGCGAATGAAGAGGCTCGAGTCGTATCGGTGGGCGATGACGGCGGCGGCCGTCTCGACCGTTCCCTGCCTCACTCCCTGTTTCGTCTTGAACATCGGCTTCGGCGTCTGGGCCCTGATTGTCCTCAGCGATCCCGACGTGAAAGCCGCATTCGCGCAACAAGCCCGCGACGACCGGAGAACAACGCCGGCATCGACCGCGAGTTGATACAACGGCGAGCACGAATCTCTGCGGTCACCCGCATTTCAAGCATCCCTCCGCAACATCCTGACAGGCCGCTACCGGCGAGTTGGCAGCGGTCGCCGGCCGCCCGGTTCGTTCGGGACCGTCCGGTCAATCAAACGGCGGAGCAGCACTTCGCTGACCTGGCCGCGGAAGCGGATCTTGCCGTCGATTTCGATGACCGGCACGCACGTGCCGAACTTCTCGGCCAGGCGGGGATCACCGTCGACGTCGACTTCGACGGGGGGCGGCAGGAATTTCCGGTAAATCGCGATCAGTTCCCGCGCTTCGTCGCACAACGGGCACTCGCTCCGCTTGTACAGGACCAGCGAATGAAAGCGGACCCCCGCGTTTCGCGGCCGCCAGCCGGTCCGGGGATGCCCGCTGTTCCAGAGCAGGCGGCACCCGGCCAGCACACACGCCACGGAACTGCAGATCAGGATCGTTCCGGCCCTCAGCCACCAGCGCTCGATCCGCCGCGGCAGCAGGTCGTAGCGATGCAGCGCCGTCGCGACCAGGCCCGCCGTGCCCAGCACCAACAGAAATGTCCCGGCGGCGTGAGCGAATCTCCGCGTCCGGGCGCGATCACTGGTCGATTCCACAGGGGACTGATTTCCGTTCATCAATCGGTTTCGAGCAAATTGCTCGACCATGTGTCCGCGTCGAGCAGTCGCTTGACTGTCGAGCCCGAGATTCCGCGAGACAGATCGCCAACACTGATTCGTAAGACGCTGAAAGGCAAAAAAGAGCGCAGCACAGACGATTCTCTTCGCAAGCGGCGGCAATTGGAAGCGGAGTGGTACGTACCAGAGCCCCTTGGTATCGTATGGATCAAAGCAGCCTGTCATGGACTTTTTTCGGAGAGACTGCATGCTGCGGCGGTTCGTGTTCCGGTCCGGCCTCGATTTCCACGATCGCGCGGCACACATCCGATCCGCCCGGTTTTCGCCGATCTGACTCCAGTCGTTGGTGAAATGAAAAAGTGGGCGCCTCCTGTCAGCAGTGCAAACTGCCGTCTCGGAATTGATGGCCAGCAAAATATCGCTCGATTCGTTTCTGGCAGTCGTCAAGCGCAGCAATCTGGTCAGCAGTGACCAGTTGAAGACGCTCCGGGAGAGCTATCTGGAGACCGGGGGAGAACCCGACAACGCCAGAAAGTTCGCCGAGTACCTCGTCAAGCAGAATGTGCTGACCGTCTGGCAGGCGGAAAAGTTGCTGCAGGGGAAGCATAAGGGCTTTTTCCTCGGCAAGTACCGCCTGCTCGCGCTGCTGGGAAAAGGCGGGATGAGTTCCGTCTACCTGGCCGAGCACGTGCTCATGCGCCGCCGCTGCGCGATCAAGGTTCTCCCCACGCGGCGTGTCCACGACTCGTCGTATCTCGGGCGATTTCACCGGGAAGCGCAGGCGGTCGCCTCCCTCGACGATCCGAACATCGTCCGGGCGTATGACGTCGACCATGAGGTGGACGGGGAGATGGAAATCCATTTTCTCGTCATGGAGTACGTCAACGGGAAAAGCCTGCTCGATCTCGTGCAGAAGCAGCGATTCCTCTCGCCGGTGCAGTCGGCCGAGTACATTCGACAGGCCGCCCGCGGCCTGCAACACGCCCACGCCGCCGGATTGGTGCACCGCGACATCAAGCCGGGAAACCTGCTCGTCGACAACTCCGGCGTGGTCAAGCTGCTCGATCTGGGCCTCGCGCGATTCTTCGAGGGGAATGAAGAAACCAGCCTGACAGTGCAACACGACGAGCGAGTCCTCGGCACGGCCGACTACCTGGCCCCGGAACAGGCGGTCGACAGCCACCAGGTCGACGCCCGCGCGGATATCTACAGCCTCGGCTGCACGCTCTATTTCTGCCTGACCGGCCACCCGCCGTTTACCCAGGGCACCCTGGCACAACGCTTACTGGCCCACCAGACCAAAGAGCCCACGCGCGTCGAAACGGAGCGCCCGGAAGTTCCCGCCTCTCTGGGTGAAATCCTTCGGAAAATGATGGCCAAGGAACCGGACGACCGCTACCAGACGGCGGGCGAAGTCGCGGATGTGCTCGATCGTTGGCTGTTGGACCAGCCCGGCGCCGTCCAACCCGGCGGAGACAGCGGAAGCAGACAGACCGGCTCCACGGCGGCCTCCGAGCAGGAGACGCCGCCGATGATCAAGCGACGCGATCAAAAACAGCCGCCCGCGGGTCGCAAGAATAAAGAGCCGGTCTCGCAGCAGGACGCGGTGGAGCCGGAATTGGGGGCCTTTCTGACCCACCTGGACGAGGAATCGTCCGTGACCTCCCTCAGTTCAACGCCTCCCCCTCAACGAAGGACCGCGCCGTCGGAATCGAAACCGGCCGCGAAGACGGATGCTGCCGCAGTTTCCGTCGTCGACGCGGAGCCGGTCGAAGATGCGGAGCCGGCGGAATCATCCGCCGTGGCGCTGCCGGCCGATTCGTCCATTCCGCGGAATCAACCGGCAAAGGAAGCGGTGGTCGAGGCGGAAGCGGCCGAGTCCGGTACGGGTGGCAGCCGCCTCTCGGGCGCCGCGGTCGCTCCGCGCCGATCAATGAAGAAGCCTTCCATGCCGCTGCTGATCGGCGGAGGCGTTGCGGCGGTCGTCGTCCTCGCAGTCGTGGTCGCAATGATGAGCGGCGGTAACGGCTCGGGCGAAAACGAGGATCGTGGTGTTATTAAGCCTCCGCCCGAGGAACCTGAGCCTCGCAAGGAGTTGGGACCGGAGCTTGCCGTCGGTTCCGAAGGCGATTTCCAAACCATCAGCGCGGCACTCGAATACATCGAAGACAATCCGGACCGCTTCACCGGTCCCGAGACCTGGAGTATTACGGTCGCCGGCGGTGAGACCTACGACGAGCGGATTTCCATCGAGGGGGGCGGTTTCAGTGCATTGCCGCGGGGACTGACGATCAGTTCCAGCGGAGACGAACCCGCCGTGCTGAGTCCCAGCGAAGACGGGCCGATCATCGATCTGAACGGGATCGAAGGATTGACAATTCGCGGGTTGCGGTTGGACGCCGCCGGCCGCCAGGCCGCCATTCGGCTCGAGGGATTTCTCGTCGGGACGCGCCTCGAAGACATTGAAGTCCGGGGCGTCAGTCAGTTCGGCATCGATTCCACCGACGTTGCCGCCATCGACGGTCAGCCGCTGCAACTTGTGAGAATCGAATTCGTCGGAACGTCCTCCACCGCCACCGGAATACGGCTGGGCGACGCGCGCCAGTTGCGAATCGACGGCTGCCGGTTCGTGGGCCCGATGAATGCGGGCATCGAAAAGACTTCCTCGTCCTGGAATTCCGACGTGGACGTCCGTCACTGCATTTTCAGTAACGTACAGGTCGGAGTCCTGTTCTCCGGGCCGCCGCAGGACGTCCAGCGGGTTGCGCTCGTCAATAATACCTTTCATAAGGTGCAACGCGGAATCGTCTTCCAGAATATGCCGCAGCCGGGCAGCTCAGGACTTCTGATCGCCCACAACCTCTTCACCGAGTTGACAGGGCCTGAAGCGTCGGTTGACGCCGGCCTCGACGCCGGCCAATTCGGGGCTCTGTTGTCGACCGCGGCGGGAGATCGCAACAACTGGTCCGACCGTGCAGTCGGGGAAAACGAGGCGTCCGCCGTCGACATTTTCGGTGATGACGGTCGCCGCGGGATCGAGGCCGTCCCGTTCGCCTCGCGCGACCCATCTGCCGACAATTTTCTCAAGCCGACCGATCCCCGAGTTCGAAGTGAGGTCAATACGCCCACCGCAGGCGCCGACCCCTGGGTTGGGGCGGCGGCGCCCTGATCGCCCGTCAGCGACACGCGGGCGTCTATCTCGTTGCCAGCCAACACATTGCACTAATCACCACTTCCCGGACCCGACGATCTCCGAGTCCAGCCTGCGCTGCTTCCGCTCAATTCACCCCTCCGGCACGTCTCAACACTTCCTTTGCGACAACCGAGCCAGAGCCCCGCTTGCGTGTCTGGGTCGCGGTCATGTTCGTTGGTTCTGATCCCGTCTTTCCGCGTTTTCACGTTTCTGTTATAGCGCCCCGCCAGAGGGCACGTCGGGCGGCATCGACTGCATCGATGCATCAGGCCACGCCGATCGACGACGGCATTCGCCGACTCACGACCCGCGTGCGGATTCGCGGTCCAGCCAACCCGGAAACAGAGCCCTGACAGGGCGCTCCGCAAGCTCTTGAACACCGATCCCCAAGGGACCTGATTCGTGGCACAAGCTACATCAAGCCGCCAGTCGGAGTCGTCGCGCTGGTCGTTGCGGCCGCCGCAGGTCCGCCTCAGCCGCCCGGCGCTGGGCGCGCTGCTCGCTCTGAGCGCATGGCTGGCACAGAGTTACGTCAGCAGCCTGGATGATGCACAACGGGAACTGCGCGACGCCATGCGCACGGCACGAAATCGCCGCGAGACATGGCTCATCGAGTACAACGGCAGCCTGGTCCGGCAACCGGTCCGCCAACGCGTAACCGCCCGCGCTGCGCTGGAGTTGGTCGAAAGCACTCGCGAATGTCTGGCCCTCGCCGCAGCCGCAGACCAGGGACCCTTTGCGTTTCGGTCCGACGCATTCGCCGCGGCGCACGAGGATATCGCAACGGCCCGCAGTCTGTTTGAAGAGCGGAAATACCGCGACCTGCAAGCCGAACTCGAGGCGGTGAACACCGAGTACGAGAAGCTTCAGGAGCGCGAAGCAGCCGCCGGCGGCCCCATGACGGCGGGAGTCGTCTGGTGGCGTCACGCCATTCCGCTGGTGTTTCTCGTCGGCATCGGGCTGTGCCTTACAGCCAGGCGGGAAACGGCTGAGGAATAGCCGGGATTATTCATCGAGTCTCGCACAGCAGCAGTCGTGTCCGCTGTGCGGACCACCGTTCGGATGCGGCTCGTGGTCCACAGGGCGGACCCTACTTTGCTGCCGCATCCGCTTGCAGCTTCTCGCCCGTCGCCTGGATGCGAAGCACCTCGTTGTACGAGCGAATCTCGATCAGTCCTTCCGTTCGATTCACGGCCAACTGGTAGTGATTGCCGTTCGGTGAGGCGCGTTCGTCGTCGACCACCACGCGGCCCGTCCCCTTATCGAGCACCAGCAGACGGACTTTTGCGTAGCCGTACTGTGACTTCTCGAGGGTCACGTGCTCGTAGGAGAGAAACACCATCAGCGGTGAATGCGTGAACTGCGTCAACAGCAGGTTCTGACTTTCGACCTGCCGGCTCCAGGCCTTGCCCTCCCCGTTGCGCGGCAGGGCGATCACCGTCCCGTTCACCCGCACCACGGGAGGATTCACGTAGGAATGCCGATGATTGTTCAGATGGTCGACCAGCACGTAAACGAACTCCGAGTCGGCCACCGCGTGGATCTGTGTGGCTGAATCGAGGATTTCCTTCGACACCGTTCCCAGGACGGACCGTTCACCGCTGCCCAGATCGACCACCGCGCACTCGCCGGTCTCTTCGTTGAGCACCAGTAGAGACGTCTCACCCAGGCGCGTCAGCTCCGATTTGATCGCGAAGTAGTGCGACCAGGCAATCTCGCGGGACGCGGGATCGACCGCTCGAATCCGGAGTTCGCGTTTGCGATCGTCGCCGCGCGGCGTGTCGACCGTCACGCACCCATCGTCCGTCAGCGCCACGCTGTCCTTCAACAGGTCGCTGAGCCGGTCGATTTCGAGCGGCGCTCCATCCCGGGCCCGCAGCGCCGTCGCGTCGTTGATGTTCGGCGGCATGACGTAGATGGTCTCGACGTCTCCACACACCGTCGTGTTCGGGAGGATGCCGCGCCGTCGCCACAACAGTTCCCCCGTGAGCGGGTCCACGACGACCAGTTCGGCCCGTCCATAGTGCGCCACGTAATTCGGTGTCGCCAGAGCGAGCATTCCCTGCCCCGCCTGGCTTCGCGCCAGTCCGGACTGCGCGACGAAACTGGTCGCGGGGTGCATGTTCTGCACCTGGTCGAAGTACACCTGCCGCGTGAATGAATTCGGTCCCCGGCCCGGCAACTGCCGCGTCCAGAGGATCGTCCGGTCGACGGGAGAGACGGCGTGCAACACGCCGCGATGGAGCGCCACCATCTGCAAGCCGCTCGTCAGAACGCCGACTGTCTGGTTGTACGCGTTCTGCTGCGGCATCCGCAGCGGAATCATCCAATGGAGATGATCGTCGGCGGCCCGCACGATCGACAGCGACGACGTCTGCTGATCGAATTCAACGCGATGCCTCCGGAAGAACCAGCCGGCTTCGTCCGATAGATCCGGATCCTGACTCCCCCCGTAATACCGGTTGTACTGGATGCGGGAACGTGTGACTTCAAACGCTTCGTTCGACCAGACGGAGACCGGAGGCAGCGCCAACGACTCCGGCCCCACGCCTGCCGCTTGCATCCGCTCCGCGGCCGCGTCGCCGCACCGCACGCCGTTCGCCAGGGTCACGTCGGCGTACGGTTCGGCGGTCAGGCGGACAAAGCAGTCCGCCGCGTCCACCGGTTGCTCGAACTGCAGCAACAGTTCGCCCAGCCGCAGCCAGGCCGAGGCCCCAATCGACGGATCGGGATTCGCCGCCATCCGCCTCAGCCGCACTTCAGCCGGCGCAAATTCACCTCGTGCGACGGCCGCTTCCACCGCCGCCCAGAGAACGGGCTGCGCGGCGGGATGAAATCCGAACAGCCGCTCGAAGGAACCCCATTCTTCAGGAGGGCCTGCCAGAACTTCCGTCGTCCGGTCGGAAATACGGCGCGTGATCTCCGCCTGGAGTTCCTCGTCGCCGCTGCGCCAGACGTCCAGCAATCGTCCGCTGAGCCATTGATCGAGCCGGATCGTCACGAGGCCGTCGGTCAGCAGATAGTCGTGCGGGTACTGCTCGGTCATGCGCCAGTAGAGATTGAACGCCGCGTCCGTGTTCCCCCGCGCCGATTCCCGTTCGGCCGCGAGCCGGCTGACGGCGATCTCTTCGTCGGCGCCTTCCGCCAAATCTCGCGCCCGTTCGAACTCGCGCTCGTGGGATTCGCGGTTCCGGGACGCGATCTCCACCAGCATGCGGAACGTCAGGCCGCGGTGCCGCTCGCGCAATTCCTGGTCGTCTGCATCGACCGGCGTGGCGCGATCGAGAGATTCGAGCGCGGCGGCGTACCGCCCCTCCGCCTCATTGACTTCCGCGTCCCGAACCGCCGCCCACAGGTCTCCGGCGTCCGCCGCGCGGTGCTCGGCGATCTCTTGAAGAACGACGTCCCGCTGCTCGAAACCGGTCAACCCGTCCGGTCCCAGGGAAAGCAGGGTCGCGTCATGCATCACCAGGTTGCCGAGCGGGGGGCGCCCCTCGCGCACCTGCATCTCACTCGCAAGTTCGCCGTTCTCGATGTTCAAGGTCCACAAGCGTCCCGTCTGCAGCGGCAGCAGCAGTTGTTTCCCCACCGGAGCCGCCCTCCCCGACGGAGGCCCCTGCTCAGCGGGAATCTCGCGCTTCCACAGCGTCTTCCCCTGTTCAGACAACGAAACCGCGCGAACCGTGGTTCTCCCGACGATCACCGCGGCGTCGTCGAACACCCCCGCCAGGTACAGCCCGTCCTGCTTCTCCTGTTCCCAGAGGATCTCTCCCGTCAGCGCGTCGAGACAGGTGAGCCTCGGTTGATCGATGCCGGACGCGCTCGGTTGCTCCGACGGCGTATGAAGCACGCAACCGGACGCCAGGATCGGCGGGGACGAACACCACCTCGAATTCAAAGGCTGCAACGAATGGGCGGTGGCGGCGCCGCCCCGGAATCCCTGCCGTTCGACGCGCTCTTCAAACCGGTGCGCCCAACGGATGCGATGCGTGTCGCGGTCGATCGCATACAGCCACCCGCAGGATGTGGGACAGACGATCGTCGCCGCATCCACCGCCGGTACACAGGCCCACATGCGACGCACCGCGTCCCGGTCCACCGTCGTCGAGACCTCCGTGAGCGGCAACGACCACAGCAGCCTGCCGTTCTCTTGCGCCAGGGCGAACAATTCGACCTGTTTATCCCGCTCGCCGATCGCAAACAGCTCATTGCCGTCAGCGACGGGCGGACCGAAGAAAAACGTCCCCGCCAGCGGCGGATCGAACGGTTCGAGCATCCGCCGGCCTCCCACTTCCCAGAGCGGACGGCCCGACTCAAAGTCGTAGGCGACAATCTGGTTCGACGTCCAGTCGCGGCCGTACGGATCCTGAGACGACGGATCGACGTTGTTCCACCAGTAGCCGTAGTTCGACTGCACCATCACCGCGTTGTTTTCCACCGCGTACAGCCGCTTGCCGTCGCTGCTCAACAGCCCGTTCACGGCGTCCCGGAACAGGAGGCTGGTCAGTTGATGGTGATCGAACTGGGTCGGCGAGTAATCCGAGACGATCCGGCGAAAGCCCATCTGACGACTGGAAAACGTCGGCTCGGCTTCTCCGGACAACAGCGTCTCCGGCGAAACACCGGTGCGGCTTTCCCAGACCGGACGGCCGGTCCGAACGTCGGCCACCGACAGCCCGCGCAATGTGCGGAACGCGACCTTCCCGTCGACGACGATCGGAAACAGCGCCGGGATGCCGGCCCGGTCATTGTCGGACATGTCGAGCAACAGTTCATCGATTTCGAGTTCGATCGCGTGACGGTACGTCAGCGGTTCCGACCACCGCTCCAGCAGCAAGGGTTCTCCGCCTTCCGTCGTGCCGACGTGCGACGAAGTGCCGTGGATCATCGGCCAGTCCTGCAACACCGGCGTGGGCGAAAACCGGTCGGCGCTCACTTCAGCCAGCCAGGTGTTTGCGGCCTGGCCGTCCGGAAGATGAAAGACAAGGTCCGCAGGCGGGTCGGCGGCCAAGGCGTCCAGCAGCGATTGCGCATCACCCGGCCGGCCCGCCTTCATCAGGCAATAGGCAGCCCGCACCCGCCATTCGGATGTCTCGGTCAGCGGCGGGGCGGCCTCCCACAACCTCTCGAACCACGCCGCCGCCACGCGATACTCCGTGCGGTCGAAGTAAGCGCCGGCCACGGCGTTCGCCGCCTGATAGCCCGCGTCCGTATGGAAATACCGGTCGGCGACCTGCACGCACGCATCGATGTCTGCCAGCCCCCCCTCGCGTTGCAGCAACTGGGCCGCCGCTTCTGCATACTGCACGCGGTACTCGCGCAATCCCGCCGGCCCCAGGCGGCCCACCCGAGCCTCGGCCTCGGTGCGCAGCGACACCCAGGTCCCGTCGTCGCGCCGCCACAACGTGTCGTAGGGGTGATCAATCACTTCCTGCATCAACCGGACGGCGTAAATCCACCGTTCTTCGTCCCCCTCGGCCGCTGCTTCCGCATGCTCCGTCGCCGTCTCGAGCGTCTTGTTCAACTCGTTGTCGGAGATCACCTGGTGATCAATCGGATCCGATTGTCGCCCCTGCTCCGCTTCCGTGTCCGGCTCGGCCGCGTCTCCTTCGGCCTCGTCCGAACCTCCGCCGAGAAGTTTCTTCAGAAATCCGGTGAGCGGATTCGCCGGGGGTTCTTCCCCCTTCTCCTCCGCAGCTTCAGCCTCAGCTTCAGCGGCCGCTTCCTGAGCGCGGCCGTCCACGGCGAGCAGGCCGACCCCGCCGGCGAGGATCGCACCCACAACGGCCGTCCGCACCAGCGCGCGGCGTCGCCAGGAACAGCGAATCGTTTGAAGGAGAAGCAACCACCGGGGACCGTGTCGGGTATGGGTAGGCATCCGCGACACCTTTATCAAGAACGGTAAAAACAGGCAGACGTCAGGGGGTGTTCGATTCGACTGCCGGACGTGCGCCGATCTGCGGAACCGTCAAATCCGGTCCCTCCGGCAGTCGAAGAGAGCCCCACTCACGTTACTTTTTCCACGAAAGTTATGCACTCGACTCAGGTCTCAGCGACCAACGGAAGCGTCTTCCCGACGGCGAGCGGCAGCTCGCATGGTCCGAGGCCCTGCCTCGGTAGAGTATAACTCGCTGTGGAACGTTGCACACGTCGGAGTGATCGGCGACACTCGCCGACGCGGGTTTCTTGCCCCCTCCGCTGCACAAAAACGCCATGAGCACCGAGTCATCCAAGCGTCGCCTGGGACCGTTCCAGCTTGAGAAAAAACTCGGCGTCGGCGGCATGGGGATCGTTTACCGCGCCACTTATCTCAAAACCGGCCAGGCCGTGGCGCTCAAGGTTCTCGCGCCCGATCTCTCCGCCGACCCGAAAATCGCGAAGCGGTTCGAGCGCGAGATGGACATCCTCAAGCGGCTCAAGCACCCGCACATCATCCAGTACTTCGGAGGCAGCACCAGCGGGGCCCAGCGTTACTATGCGATGGAACTGCTGCCGGGCGGCACCCTGGACGAAGTTCTCCGCAAAAAGGGCCGCTTCTCCTGGGAGGAAACCGTCGAATACGGTCTCCAGATTGCGCAAGCCCTGGAACACGCCCACAATGCGGGCATCATCCATCGCGACTTGAAGCCCAGCAACCTGCTCCTCACGAAGAAGGGACAACTCAAACTCAGCGACTTCGGCATCGCACGCGATACGCAGGCGACCCAGATCACCGCCGCCGGAAAAACGGTCGGCACCATGGCCTACATGGCCCCCGAGCAGATCACCGGCAAGCAACCGGTCAGCCGCAAGACCGACCTCTATGCGCTCGGCTGCGTGCTGTTTCAGATGCTGACCGGCCGGCCGCCGTTCGAGTCGGAAACCCAGCCTGAACTCCTCTTCAAGCACGTCGAAGAAGAACCCCCCTCGGTCAGAGAATTCGCCGTCGATGTCCCCCGCTGGCTGGACGAACTGATCGACGAACTCCTTGAGAAAGACCCGGAGGACCGGACGTACGACGCGCTCGCCGTGCAGGTCCGCCTCAAGGAGGTCAAGCAGAAGGTCGCCGAACAGGAGAAGATGGTCTCCAAAACGGCCGGCGGGGGCTCGACGCTCACGTTGGGAGACGGCGACCCGACGATGGAACGCGTGCTCGGCAAGAAGAAAAAGAAGAAGAAACGCAAACGCAAGGAGATCGCGACTCCGTTCTACGAGCAAACCTGGTTCCTCAGCCTCGGGCTCGCGCTCATTATCGCGCTCGTCGTCTGGGCGCTCTGGCCGGAGAGCGAGCAGACGGTCTACGAACGCGCCGAACCGCTGATGGCCAGCACCAACACGTCAGACTGGTTCGAAGCCGAGGACGACTTGCAGGATCTCGTCGAGCGCTTCCCCAACGGCCAATACGCCAAGCAGGCGAACAAATGGCTCAACGACATCGCGGTCGAGCGCAAAGTCCGCCAGATCACGACGCGGCTGGGGCGTTCCGGTTACGTGCCGGATAACGAGCCGGAACGGCTGATCCTCCGCGCCCGCGAGTATCGCAAGTTCGGGGACGGCGTGGCCGCCCTCGAAGTCTACAACAACATGGAGAACATCTTCAGCGAAGACGCCGACCCGATCGAGACGCGGGCCTTCTCCAAACTGGCCCGCCTCGAGGCCGAGGAAACCGAAGCGGCCCTCACCGACGAATCCACCAGCCGCACCGCCTACGTCGACCGGCAACTTGAAGAGGCTGATGAGCTGTACCGCGATGGAAGCACCGACCAGGCGCGAGCCAAGTGGCAAAGCATTGTTCGTCTCTACGGGGGACGCGAGGGCTTCAGGGTTCAGGTCCACCGCGCCCAGTCCAGAATCGACGATCCGTCGACAGCCCTCTCCTCCGACGAGCCGACGGAAGACGAATGATGGTTCAGGCCAATGTCGATCGCGACTGGGACGCCCGTTATCGCAGCGGGGAAACGCCTTGGGATTCCGCCCTCGTCTCGCGCGAGCTGCGGATCGTCCTCGATGAACGCCCGATCGTTCCCGGCCGCGCGATAGAACTCGGTTGCGGCACCGGCACCAATGCCGTCTTCCTTGCACAGCAAGGCTTTCAGGTCACCGCCGTCGACTGCTCCGCTCCGGCGCTGGAGCAGGCCGCAGAGAAGGCACAACAGGCCGGCGTTTCCGTGGACTGGATCGAGGCCGATGTCCAGCATTTCGGCGATCATCTGCAGCCGTTCGATTTTGTCTTTGACCGCGGCTGCTACCACTGCTGCCGACGGACCGACCTGCCGGGCATTCTCACCACGCTGGCAAACATTACGCATCCCGGCTCTCTCTTCCTCTGCCTCGCCGGGAACGCCAACGAACAGACCGAACACGGTCCCCCGAGGGTCACCGAGCAGGAGATCCGCGATGAACTCGGCAGGCTGTTCGACGTGGAGTTCATCCGCGAATTCCGCTTCCAGGACGCCGGCGAAGTCGAAGGCCCGCTCGGCTGGTCCTGCCTTCTGGTTCGCAAGAGTGATTGAAGCAATCCGTTCTGTAGCCGGGCTCACTCGCCCGGCCGATCAGCACCGCGCCCCACCGGCGAGCCGCGCGGCGTGAGCCCGCGGATGCTCCCCTTGCTTGGATTCGGATTGACCGCAACCCGGACCGTACGTACCCTGAATAGACTGGGTCTCCAAGCTCTCAACCGTTGGCCATGCTGCACTGCCTCACCACACTGCTGGTCCTGATCGCGTTGCTGACATGCCCCTACGCATGTCTGGCGATTCCGGGCTGCTGTGCATTCGATGAGGCCGGACCGAACGCCGCCTGTTGTGGGTCTTGCACGCACGATCACGCGTCTGATCGGCCGATCGACCGGACGCCAACCGACGAGACCTGCAACGACTGGTGTCTCTGCAAAGGCGCCGTTCTCGATCACGCCGCTCCCGGCGTCCAGCCGCCTGTGGAATGTCCCTTCGACCTTCCGCATGCTGCCGACGTGCCCTCGCCGGCCACGCACGGCAAGCCGTCGGAGCCCCGATCTGCTTCGTTCGGGGCGTGCGCTGACTCTTACGGAGAGGGTCTGCGCATCGTAATCAGCTCTCTGTTGTGCTGATGCGATTGGCGACCCGCTCTCGGGACGACCGCACCGTCTGACACATCGTCCTGACGCCTGCGCGCCGTCACACGCCACGCCTCTCCGTAAGAGCTGTCTGTGTTCACCTTCCGCCCGCTGCCGTGGGAATACGGCATCCGCAATCTGTTGCGGCGTCCGCTGCGCACCGGCTTGACGCTGCTGGCCCTGACGACCGTCACACTGCTCGTGATGGTCGTGATGGGCTTCGTGCGCGGCCTCGACCGGTCCCTGGCCGTCAGCGGCGACCCGCAGACGGCCATCGTCTTCTCCCTCGGAATGGGCGAGAACCTCGAGTATTCGTCGGTCCCCATGCGCACGGCCGACCTGCTGGCGTCGAGCATCACCGGAGTTCGCGAACGGTACGGGCAGAAGTACGCCTCCCCGGAGTTGTATCTGGGCACCCTGGTCCGGGCGACCGAAGACGCGCCCGAAGAAATGGGGCTCGTCCGCGGGCTCACGCCGTCCGCGCTGCTGGTCCACGGTGATGTCGAGATCACCCGCGGCGACTGGCCCCGCGTGAACGAAGTGCTCATCGGCCGCATGGCGGCCACCAAACTCGGCCTCTCAGACGATCAGGTCCGACCGGGACGACAACTGCTGTTCGAAGGCCGCACATGGACCATCAGCGGCACATTCGCCGCGGCCGGATCGACCTACGAATCAGAAATCTGGTGCCGGCTCGACGACCTGCAGCAGGCGATGAAGCGGCAGGATCTTAGCCTCGTCGCCCTCACGCTCGGGCCGGGGGCCGAGTTTCAGGACGTCGACCTGTTCTGCAAGGAGCGACTCGATCTCGAGCTGCAGGCGATTCGCCAGACCGACTACTTCGCCACGCTGCAAAAGGACTACGCCCCCATCCGCTGGCTCTCGTGGCTCGTGGTGGCCCTCGTCTCCGGGGCCGGAGTGTTCATCGGCCTCAACACGATGTACGGGGCGGTCGTCGGCCGGATTCCCGAACTGGCCACGCTGCAGACGATCGGATTCTCCCGCCGGGCCGCCATCCTAAGCGTGATGCAGGAGGGCACCGTGCTCGCCATGACCTCCGCGTTGCTGGCGTCGATCATCGGCTATGGACTCATTCATCGTGCGGCCGTCCGCTTCACGATGGGGGCGTTTGAACTCCAGATCGACAGCGGCACGCTGCTGATCGCCTACGGAATCGCCCTGTTTCTCGGAATCGTCGGCTCATTGCCGCCGTCGGTTCGCATGTTTCGATTGTCCGTCGTGGACGGCCTCAAGGCCGTCTGACTCAACTTCAAAAGGATTGAACAGATGATTCGCCGATTGGTTTGTCTCTCAGCACTCGTTCTCTTCGCCTCCATCTCCGGTTGCTCGTCGAAGACCGACGTCGAGACGGCAACCGTCTCGCCGCAACCCAGCGCGGAAGGAGAGAAGTACCTGCTCTCCGACGCTCCAGCCGAATCTCAAGACGTCATTCCCACCCTGGAGGACGTCGAGGATGGTCAGGACGTCGTCGTCATCGGGCGCATCGGCGGCGACGTCAACCCCTGGGTCGAAGGGCTCGCCGCGTTCTCAATCGTCGACCGGTCGCTCGCCGCCTGCACCGACATTCCCGGCGACAAATGCCCAACGCCTTGGGATTACTGCTGTGTCACTGACCAACTCAAGGGGGCCAAGACGCTCGTCAAAGTGGTTGATGAAGAGGGCGAAGTCATCCAAACCGACGCGCGCAAGCTTCTCGGCCTCGAAGAACTCCAGACGCTCGTCATCAAGGGCCAGGCCCGGAAGGACGACGCAGGCAACGTCACACTGCTGGCCCACGCCATCTACGTCGATCCGGCCAACCCCGGCCAGGTCAAATGGAGCGACTTGGAAAAGGATCACGACCACGCGCATGACCACGACCACAGCGATGCGGATGAGACAAAGTCGGAGAACGACAACGACTCGTCCGTCCCCAAAGTGCAAGGTGACTAATGAGCACGTCGAGTCAGATCGACCTGAAAGACCTCGCGATCCGTGGTGAACGCGACGGGCGGCCGAGTCTGGCCCCGAAGCGGCGCATTATTTCTCGCGTCGTCCTGCCGGGACTGTTGATTATCGGCTTTGTCTCCGTGCTCGCCTGGGCCGCACGGGATACTTGGCTTCCCCGGACTCCGGTGACAGTCGTTCCGGTCCGAGTCAGCCTCTCCGAACTACAAAGCGGGGGGACCCCGTTGTTCAACGCCGCCGGATGGGTCGAGCCCAGGCCGACACCCATCCGCGTCGCGGCGCTGGCGTCCGGTGTCGTGGAGGAACTACTGGTGGTCGAGGACCAGTTTGTCGAGCAGGGAGAGCCGATCGCGAGGCTGGTCGATGAAGACGCGATCCTGGCGCTCGAACAGGCAAAGGCCGTCTATCGCCTGCGCGAGGCGGAAGTCAAAGAGGCACAGGCCGCCGTGACGGCGGCGCAGGTCAACTTCGACATCCCGGCCCATCTCGAACTTCCGGTCGCCGAAGCCGAGGCGGCACTGGCCGCAATTGAAACCGAACTGTCAAACCTGCCTCATCAACAAAAACGGGCCGAAGCTCGCCTTCGTCTCGCCGAGTACGACCTGGAGACAAAGAAGAACCTCGGAGACGCCACCACGCGGCTGAGCGTTCAGGAGGCGCAAAGTGAACGCGATGCGGCAATCGCAGAGGTCGCCGAACTCACCAAGCGACAGCCGGCGCTTATCAATCAAAAGAAAGCTCTCAGCCGCCTGGTCGATGCGGCGGCAACACGGCTCGAATTGAAAACCGACGAACAACAGGCGCTTGATGCAGCGCAGGCCCGACTGCTCGCAGCCCAATCCCGTCTGGATCAGGCAAAGGTCGCCGTCGACGAAGCCGAACTGCGGCTCTCGCGAATGACCGTCTACGCACCGGTCGACGGCCGGATTCTCGATCTCACCACACAACCCGGTTCACACGTCATGGGGAGCACGGGAGCCATGCAGGGGGAAGACCGCAGCACTGTTGTAAAACTGTACGATCCCCAGGCGCTGCAGGTCCGCGTCGATGTAAGGTTCGAAGATCTTCCACAGACCGGCGGCTCGCAACCGGTGGAAGTCCGCAGTCCGGCCGTCTCCGCGCCGCTCAAAGGTGAGGTCCTGTTTCTCACTGGCTTCGCCAACATTCAAAAGAACACACTGGAAGTGAAAGTCAGCATCGACGACCCGCCGGCCGTCCTCAAACCCGACATGCTCGTCGACGTCACGTTTCTCGCACCGGAGACCGAAGCGGCGGACGATCAACCTTCGGAGCAGTTCAGGCTGTTCGTGCCGCAATCGCTTGTTCAGCGCGAAGGAGACGCCGCGTTCGTCTGGGTGGCCGACGTCGCGGAACAGGTCGCCCGCCGCCGGCGCGTGACTGTCGGAAAGAACCAGAATTCCGACTTCGTCGAAGTCACCGACGGTTTGACCGCTGCCAGCCGGCTGATTGCCTCCGGCCGGGAACTGCTCGAAGAAGGCGACCGCATTCTCATTACAGGCGAGGAAGCAGCCAGGGGAGGCGACGTCGCCGAACCGGCCTCTCCCAGCCGATTTCCCGAGTCGCCCGGCCAATGAGGGAAAAGCAAATGGCTCTCATTCACGTCAACCAGGTCACCAAACAGTTTCGCAAGGGCGCTGAAACGATCACGCCGCTCAAGGAGGCGGAACTGCAGATCGAACGCGGACAGTTCGTCTCGCTGATGGGCGCCAGCGGCACCGGAAAATCGACGCTGCTCAACCTCATCGCCGGGATCGACAAGCCGACGTCCGGGCGGATCATCGTCGACGGGACCGATATCACCCGACTGTCTCGCACCAAACTCGCCGCCTGGCGGGCCCGCAACATCGGCTACATCTTTCAGACCCACAACCTGATCCCCGTGCTCACCGCCTACGAGAATATCGAGCTGCCGCTCATGCTCCTGCCGATGAACCGGTCCGAACGCCGGCGGAGAGTCGAAGTCGCCCTCACGGCCGTCGATCTGGTCGATCGCGCCAACCACTATCCGCGGCAACTCTCCGGAGGACAGGAACAGCGCGTCGGCATCGCCCGCGCCATCGTCACCGACCCCACCGTCGTCGTCGCCGATGAACCGACCGGCGATCTCGACACGGAAACCTCAGCGCAGATCCTCGAACTGCTTGAGCGTCTCAACGACGAACTCGACACAACGCTGCTCATGGTCACCCACGACCCGGACGCCGCAGCCATTGCCGAGCGAAGATTGAAACTCGACCACGGCCGGCTCATCGAACACGCCCAGGCGGCAGCGCCCGCCGTGCATGCGGGAGCATCATAATGTTCAAGTTCGCCCCCTACCTGCTCAAGACTCTGTGGCGGCATCGCACGCGGACGCTGCTGACCGTCAGCGGCTCGGCCGTTGCGCTGTTCGTGTTCTGCTTTGTGTTGACCGTCCGGCAGGGACTGCAGCGACTCACGCAGCAGGACGATTCCGTGCTGATCGTGTTTCAGGCCAACAAATTCTGCCCGGCGACGAGCCACCTTCCGCAGGACTACGACCAGGTCATCAGCCGCATGCCGGGCGTGCGCGACGTCGTGCCGATCCAGGTCTTCACCAACAACTGCCGGGCCAGCCTCGATGTGGTCGTCTTCTACGGAGCGCCCGCCGAAAAGGTCCGCCGGGTGCGTGACTTCGAACTCATCGACGGGAGTTGGGGAGAGTTCGAAAGCCATCAGGACGCCGCCATCGTCGGCCAGGCCTTGGCGTCTCGACGCGGAATTCAGGTCGGCGAACGCTTCTCCGTCGGCGACGTGACAGTCGCAGTCGCCGGTCTCTTCACCAGTCAGAATCGAGCCGAAGAAGACTACGTCTACTGCCACCTCGATTTTCTCCAGCGGACGCGCGGGCTCGACCTCGTCGGCACCGTGACGCAGCACGAAGTCTGGCTCGAAGACTCCGCAGACCCCGAACAGGCTGCCGCCGCCATCGATGAAAAGCTGAAGTCCGGCCAGATCGAAACAGACACCCGCACCAAGGGCGCCTTTCAGGCCTCCAGCCTCGCCGATCTCATCCACTTGATCGACCTGTCCCGCTATCTCGGCTGGGCCTGCCTGTTCCTGATGGCCGTGCTGCTCGCCACAACGACCATCATGACCGTGGAAGACCGCATCGGTGAACACGCCGTGTTGCAGACTCTGGGATTCTCCACACGGCACGTCTTTCGGCTCGTGATGTCGGAGACGGTGCTGCTCAGCGTTGTGGGCGGATGCGTGGGAATCGCCTTGGCCGTCCTCGCCCTGTCTCAGTCGGCGCTCTCAGTGGGAGCGGAAGCGGTCACGATCGCGTTCGAGCCAAGTTGGGACATGGTGCTGACGGCCGCCCTGACGTCCCTCGTGATCGGCCTCATCGCCGGCATCGCCCCCGCCGCCCGCGCCGCCAAAGCCGACATCGTCACCGCCCTGCGATTCTCCGGGTGA
>ERZ869936.1195-NODE-1195-length-19673-cov-5.435926_pt1 | contig 19673 bp, 18 predicted proteins | sample MGYA00520876_ERZ869936 | MGnify/ENA primary metagenome ERZ869936 (study PRJEB32218, sample SAMN09650985) | biofilter metagenome | isolation source: enrty point of leading RO module | place: Saudi Arabia: Thuwal, RO plant located on Red Sea | collected 2016-02-17 ...
AGCAGGGCCTTGCTGGTGCGCGGCCGGGGGGTGTCGACGTCCATGATGTTACCGATCCGGGCGTGCGGCCCGTTGGTCATCATGACGACCCGGTCGGCCAGCAGGATCGCCTCGTCCACATCATGCGTCACGCAGATCGCGGTGACCTTGGTCCTGCTCCACACTTCCATCAGGACTTCCTGCAACTCCCAGCGCGTCAGGCTGTCGAGCATCCCGAAGGGCTCGTCGAGAAGCAGAAGCTTCGGCGAGAGCGCGAAGGCCCGCGCGATGCCCACCCGCTGCTTCATGCCGTTCGACAGTTCGGCCGCGGGCTTGTCCATCGCGTCGGCAAGGCCCACGCGTTCAAGGTAGTATTCGACCACATCCTGCCGCTCCTCGCGGCTAGCGCGCGGATAAACGCGGTCGACACCGACCGACACATTCTCCTTCGCGCTCAACCACGGGAACAGGCTCGGTGCCTGGAACACCACCGCGCGCTCAGGATCAGCGCCTTCGACATGGCGGCCATCGAGCTTGATCGCGCCTTTGGAAATCTCGTTAAGGCCCGCAGCCATGGTCAGCACGGTTGACTTGCCGCAACCCGAATGTCCGATCAGCGAAATGAACTCGCCCCGGTCGATCTTCAGGTCGAAATCCTCGACCACTGTCAGTGGCCCCTTGGGGGTGGGGTAAACCTTGTGAAGTTGCGAGAAATCAAGGAAGCGCGTGTCGATCATCCCTTCCTGCGCCTTGGCGACAGCCGCAGGCACGCCGTGGATCGGCGTGACGTCCGGAAGAATGCGCGAGCCTTCCACCTTCGCTTCGATCCCCACATCCATCAGGTACTTGGTGATGTCCGCACGAAGTTTCTTGAACGTCTCGTCATGGTTCATCTCGGTCCGGTCGCGCGGGCGGGGGATGGAGACCTTGAACTCCTCTCCCAGTGTCCCGTCCGGGTTCAGCGCGATGATCCGGTCGGCCAGCACGATGGCCTCGTCCACATCGTTGGTGATCAGAACGCAGGTCTTCTTGTCGGCTTCCCAGATGCGCTCGATCTCATCGGCCAGGTTGGCGCGGGTCAGCGCGTCAAGCGCCGAGAGCGGTTCGTCCAGAAGAAGAACCTCGGGATCCATCGAGAGCGCACGGGCAACGTTCACCCGCTGGCGCATGCCGCCCGAGAGCTCCGCCGGGCGGCGCATGGTGGCGTGAGACAGGCCGACCATCCTGACGTAGTGGTCGACCTTCGCGGCCTTCTCCCTGGCGGGCATCTTCGGTAAGATACTGTCGACCGCCAGCCGCACGTTTCCGTTTACCGTCAGCCAGGGCATCAGCGAATAGCTCTGGAAGATGACACCGCGTTCCGGTCCCGGTCCCGTGATCGGCGCGCCCTTGAAGCTGGCCGTCCCGGTCGTGGGCGCATCGAGCCCCGCCAGCAGGTTGATCAATGTCGTCTTGCCCGTGCCCGAGAAGCCAAGGAGGACGAGGAACTCACCCTCTTCGACATCCAGCGAGATGCCTCTCAGCACATCGGTCCGCTGCGCGCCTTCACCGTAGCTCCTGAACACGTTGTCGAGTTTGAGAATACCCATCTGCTTTCCTATTTTTCTGTGCTACCGCTTTGCTACGTGAGCGCGGGCCTCAGCGATGGTTGGTGAAGGTGAAGAGCGACTGGATGGCGTACATCAGGCGGTCGAGCAGGAAGCCGATGATCCCGATGGTCAGCACCGCCACCATGATCTTGGCGAGCGACTGGCTTGAGCCGTTCTGGAACTCGTCCCAGACGAACTTGCCCAGGCCCGGGTTCTGCGCCAGCATCTCGGCGGCGATCAGGACCATCCAGCCGACACCGAGGCTCAGGCGCAGACCCGTGAAGATCAGCGGCAGGGCCGAGGGCAGGACCAGCTTGGTGATCTTGGTCCACGTGCTCATCTTGAGAACCTTCGAGACGTTGACGAGGTCCTTGTCGATGCTGCTGACGCCAAGCGCCGTGTTGATCAGCGTCGGCCAAAGCGAACAGAGCGTCACGGTGATGGCCGAGTTCAGGAATGACTTGGAGAACACACCGTCATTGGTGACGTAGACCGCCGAGACGACCATGGTCACGATCGGCAGCCAGGCGAGCGGCGAGACCGGCTTGAAGATCTGGATGATCGGGTTCAGCGCGGCGTTCGCGATGGGCGAGAGACCGGCGGCGATTCCAAGCGGGATGGCCACGACGGAAGCGATCAGGAAGCCGAAGAAGACGGTTTTGATCGAGGTCCAGATCTGGCTGTAATAGCTCGGAGCGCCCGTGTATTCGCGGACGACCGGTTCCTTGCCCTGCTCGATCCGACGCTCGTTCAACTCGGCGACCTGCGCCTCGAACTTCGCGCGGCTTTCGCCCTTGGCGACCGCGTCTTCGTGCAGGTTCACGGCCTCGGTCCAGACCTGTGCGGGCCCGGGGATCGCACCGAGCGAGGTCTGCACGGTGGGCGCGAGCGTCGCCCAGAGCATCAGGAACCCCGCGATTGCCAGAAGCGGCACACCCAGCAGGCGCCAGATCTCGGACATCTGGGCTTTCGGGTTATCGCCAGCGGCAGCCTTCAGAACCGGAGTGAGCCACGACAGCCCTAGCACCTGAAACCAGCGGTCGGCCTTGTTGATGCGGGTGAAAAGACGCTCGCGGCGGGCCTCGCGCGTGGCGTCTTCTGCGAAATTCGGATCGACGGCGGTCATGTCTGCTCGGTCCTCTGATGAAGTCTCTTGGGAAATTTGGCGGCACGTCTTACGACAGGCGCCGCCCTGATGGCCGGGCGCTAGCCCTGGACCTCGTTGCCTACGACGATCTGGTCTCCCTTCAGGCCGATCGGCAGGCTATCGAGATAAGCGTTCGGCTGACGGCCGTCGTAGGGAATGCCGTCAATGATATCTTCAGCGGGTGTCGCGGCCTTGTAGCCATCGCTGTACCAGGGAAAGTCCTCTTCATTGGCCAGACCTTCGTCCACCAGCAGGCGCGCGGCCTCGAGATAGATCTCGGGCTTGTACACCTTCTTGGCGACGTCGTGATACCACTCGTCCGGCTTGGCTTCGGGGATCTGACCCCAGCGGCGCATCTGCGTCAGGTACCAGATGGCGTCCGAATAGAACGGGTACGTCGCGTTGTAGCGGAAGAAGACGTTGAAATCGGGAATCTCGCGGACATCGCCCTTCTCGAACTCGAAGGTGCCCGTCATCGAGTTGGCGATCACCTCGTAGTCCGCGCCGACATAGTCGGGACGGCTGAGAATTTCGACGGCTTCGGGACGGTTGGCATTGTCGTTCTCGTCCAGCCAGATGGCCGCACGGATCAGCGCCTTGGTGATCGCCAGCGTCGTGTTCGGATATTGCTCGGCGAATTCCGCCGTGATGCCGAAGACCTTCTCGGGGTTGTTCTTCCAGAGCTGATAATCGGTGATGACCGGCACGCCGATGCCCTTGAACACGGCCTGCTGGTTCCAGGGCTCACCCACGCAATAGCCGTAGATCGTGCCCGCTTCGAGCGTGGCCGGCATCTGCGGCGGCGGCGTGACGGACAGGAACACGTCGGCACCGATCTGGCCGGTGACGTTGTCGGGCGAGTAGTAACCCGGCTCCAGACCACCGGCGGCAAGCCAATAGCGCAACTCGTAGTTGTGGGTGGAGACCGGGAAGACCATGCCCATGTTGAATGGCTTTCCTTCGGCTCTGAATTGCTCGACCACCGGCGTCAGCGCCTCGGCGGAAATCGGGTGCTGCGGGCGGCCGTCATCCATCGTCGGGATGTTCGGCTTCATCAGCTCCCACACCTCGTTCGACACGGTGATCCCGTTGCCGTTCAGGTCCATCGAAAATGGCGTGATGATATGTGCCTCGGTGCCATATCCGATGGTCGCCGCCAACGGCTGACCGGCCAGCATGTGTGCGCCGTCGAGCTGTCCGTCGATCACCCCGTCCAGCAGGACCTTCCAGTTTGCCTGCGCTTCAAGCGTCACGAACAGACCCTCATCCAGGAAGTATCCCTGCTCATAGGCCACCGCGAGCGGCGCCATGTCGGTCAGCTTGATGAAACCGAAGGTCAGTTCATCCTTCTCGAGATCGAGAAGTTCCGCGGACGCGCTCGTGGCCGCAAGGGCCGTGAACGCGATGCCGGTCAGGAGTCTCTTCATGTCATCTTCCTCTTCTGAGCTGCCGGGGACAGGGGCAGCGAAAAACAAAAAAGCCGCAGGACCTCGCGCGGACGCATACGCGTCGCGGGGTCGAGCGGCTTTGCTCGGATCGCCCTCTTGGGAGAATTTCGGAGAGCGCCATTGCTCTCGGGTCGGACCATGCGCCGGACGCCGAGCGGACGCAAGAAATCAGCGCGACTTTGCACCCGGCATATCAATGTATGCTGCAATGCAGCGTCGCACTGCCTATTCCTTGGTCACTTCAGGCCGGTCGGATCAAAAATCGCGCCATCGAAGAACGCATCGGGCAATAAGCTCAGCCCGCCTTTCGTCGAGGCGACGGCGGTCGGATGGCGAATCGCACCCTCCAGCTTTTCGGATGCGCCCGGCAAATCTGCGGCCGTGTCCTGAAGATGAGCGCGGTAGAGATCGGAACGGAAAACCCGCGCGGCGGCGTCCAGCGAGATTTCGTCACCAAGATGATGCGCGCCGCTCAGCCGGTTCGCGATCCACTTGGCCTGGCTGCGCCACGGGAAGGACGCACCGCCCGTGTGGAAACACAGGAAATTTTCCACATGCCTTATCTCACCTTGGCTGGAAACGGCCACGTGCCCGGTCAAGGCGCGGTCGATCAAATCGGCAGAAACGTCGAGAAAGGCTCCACGTGACAGGATCTCGCCTGCGGTGCTGCGGTTCTCGGGACGCGACAGCCATCGACCGGCGTGCCAGACCGCCCGCATCAGACGTCCAAGCAGGTCGGGTTCGGTCTCGGCCCAGTCGCTTCGCACCGCCATGACTTTCTCGGGCGCGAATTGCCAGATCGCGTTGCCTGGCAATAGCAGCGCCCCGGCCCCCTGCTCGACGGCAAAAGAACCCCAGGGCTCGCCCACACAGAACGCATCGACATCGCCGGCGGCAAGCGCATCCGCCATCAAGGGCGGCGGAACCGTACGGATCTCGAAGCCGTCCGCCCCGATCGCTGTGCGCTCGCACCAGTAGCGCAGCAACTCGACATGCATCGAAAAGGGAAAGGGCACGCCAAAGACCAGTTTGGCGGATCTGACCGAGGCAAGCGCGTCCGCCGCTTTCACCGGATCGGCGAAATCGAAAGCGAAACCGATTGCACGCAAGCGCGCTTCCAGTTCTCGGCCCACGCCCAAAACGTTGCCATTGACCGACAGGACCGATACCGCAGACACCGGCGTCGTCACACCGCCCAGCCCCATCGCCATGGCCACCGGCACCGGCGACAGCAAGTGTGCGGCATCCACGCGGCCGAAGGCCAGCATGTCGCGCACCGACGACCAGGACGGCGCCGGGATCAGGTCCAGCGAAATACCTTCCGAGGCGGCGAACCCCATCTCCTCGGCGATTATGGCGGGTGCGGCATCGACCAGCGGCATGTAGGCGAATGGGACACTTACCGTTCTCATCCCAGAAGTCCTGCCGCCGTCACAAGCGCTTCGGCCACATCGGCGACGCGGCGCCCCCGATCCATCGCAATCTTGCGCAGCAGGGCATAGGCGGCGTCTTCGTCTATCCCCTTCGTCTTCATCAGAAGCCCCTTGGCGCGGTCGATGACCTTGCGCTCTTCCAGCGCGCGGCGCGTCTCCGCAAGCTCGGTCCGCATCTGGCGCACCATGCGGAAGCGCGCAATCGCCGTGTCGATCACCGGCTTGATGCGGGCAGGCGACAACCCGTCCACGACATAGGCCGAGACGCCTGCCTCAACCGCCGCCTGCGCCAGGTTACCGGCAGCCGAGGACACGAACATCGCGACCGGTCGCTCAAGCGGACCAGAGGCAAGCGTCAGTTCCTCCAGCATGTCGCGCGTCGGATTGTCCACGTCGATCAGAACGATATCGGGCGTATGCGCTGCGATCTTGCGCGCCAGGCCGCTTGAGTTTCCGATCACGAACACCTCGCAATCGGCGCTCTCTTTCAGCGCATCCACGATCGCGATGGCGCGATCCCGGTCCTCTTCGACAACGACAATTGTAAGGTGGGCGACCATAGGCCGACGCATTACTTGATTGCATGACGTCGGCAAGGCGACCGCAGCGCCAAAGGCCCTGCCCTTGCCCGGAGTGATCAGATTTTGGGCAAATCGCCGGCGCACGGCTCATTCGTGTCGCGCTGGATTTCCGCGAACGGAAGAAGCGGCGAGAAAGTACCTCGCCGCTTCTCTATCCAGTCCCTCCCTTGGGATGCGCACCGCTCTGTTCAACAGCGCGCCCCAACACCGGACATCTCATACCGACAGCACTCGTCACCTTGGGACGACTATTGGTCAGGCTTTCAACACGATCTGCTTCGCTACTTGGGCGCTTTTCTCTTCGCGCGTCAGAGGTTTTGCAGGTCGATAGCGGAAAACGCGCTCGGCATCAGTTGGCTGCTCTTCGATGCCTCTCGGGCGCGGAGCGTCGTGTCGGACTTCCTTGCTAGGGAAACCCCCCGCATTCCAGCTGCCCGCGCCGTGCGGCAACCTGGCTAGGTCGGTTCAAAAAAGCAGACTGAAGTAGAGGATGGCAGAGTGCCGTTGGGAACAACGCTGCCTTGAGACAGTAGCTCGGATCAGCCAACCTCACAGGCTTTGCATCTCTTCTGCAACGGCTGGCACCAGGTCGTCGCCATTGCAACGCAGCGCAAAAAAGACTAACTCTCATCTTGTTAGTTGAAACGCCTTGGCGATCGTGCTTACCGATCCTGCTTCGACTTCCAGTGATTTCTTCCGGAATTGTCGTCCCTGGCCCCAAAGCGGGCTCAGGCTGGAGGCCGCATGATCTTACCCGCAGGAACAACTCGTCTCGATGCCCGGCTGGTCGCCTCGTGGTGACGCGCAAGGGTGCCGCAAGCGACGGATTGAACGATCGTTTTGGACAGAACCTGAAAAGCAAAAGGGTGGCGCGGGCGCGGAAAGACCTGCGACGCATTGCGGCGGCCCTCGTTTTGATAATGGCGATCGCGTTCGCGATCTTTGTGCTTTTCGTCCCGTCCGTTTGACGGTTTCGCCAACCCATGGAGAAGATCTTGGCCATATCCAAAACAACAAAGAAACAGAAAACGCGTGCCGCCGGCATCGGCTCCGGTCCCATCATCGAAGATGAGTTCGGAAACTACAAAATTCGCGCCGGTCAGTTGAACGGCGAATTCGTGGCGCGCGCGTTTCCCAAGCACAGTACCAAAAGCCAGGGGTTGATGGCCGAGTCGAAAGGCACTTCGGAAACGGACGCGATAGAAGCTTTGAAGTCGTTGCTTTCCGGACGGGAAACGAACCGTACGGCGGCGCGACGACGAGAGCCGCGATCAGATCTGTCGGTGCCGGCGCGGGAAGAGTTCGTTGAAGCGCTTCGCCAGACAAATTTGTCGGCAGCGCAGCACTCCATGCTAAAGGCGCTGGCGCTGGCCGGTGAGGATGGGTTGGTCGCGGTCTCGATCATGAATGCAGGCGGATACAAGTCGCGGGACACGGCCATGAAGGCTCTCACAAATGCAGGTATCCTAATTGCCGACTACATCGGCCTGGACCTGTCCTCGGGTAGCACGGATGGACTGGACACGGGCCTGAGTGTTCTCGGATATCGAGGCACTGCCGAGACAGACGTGCCTCTGCATCTAATCCTGCACAAGGAACTGCGCGAAGCGGTTTGGCAGACGCTGTAGGCTGCGCGCAAAAGCCGAAGTTTCGCTGCTCTCGCTGAAAGATCGCACCTGAATGCTCGAAAAGAAGACGTTCCCGATCGAAAAGATATACGTTCCTACGAAGCGCGCAAAAACCCTGGATCAGGATAGGGTGCTCGCTCTCGCGAACGATATTCTGGAAAATGGGCAGACGACCCCGATCCGCCTGCGTGCGGACGGCGATCGCTTCGTTCTGATCGAGGGGTTACACCGTCTCGAGGCGCTGCGTGCCTTGGGCGAAGAGACGATCGAGGGGTTCCTTGTTCGCGCGCGCCTGCATTGATCCAACTCTAAAGGCGGATGCGAAACCGGTATTTCGTACTTCGAGGTGTTCGGGCGCTCACATGAGCGCCCGAACGTGAACAATCAGGCCAGCGCCAGATTGACGGCGCTTTCGCGACCATCCCGGCCGGCTTCGATGTCGTAGGTCACCTTCTGGTCGTCGGCCAGACCGGTCAGACCTGAGCGCTCCAGCGACGAGATGTGGACGAAGACGTCCTTGCCGCCCTCTTCCGGTGCGATGAAGCCGAAGCCTTTTTGGGTGTTGAACCATTTCACGGTGCCATTGGCCATATCCGTGGTCTCCTGTTCTGAGGTGCTGCCCGCAGGGTGCGGCAGCCCGGCAATGTCAGTCTGGGTCGATCGACTGAGAGCCGAATGAACGGAAGCAGCGGTTCGAAATAGAATAACAATAGCCCGGCATACATGGCTGCTATTGTACCGTTTCGCAAGAGGCCGGCCTAGATGGCAGCCGTTGCCAAGAGCTTTTCCAGGGCAAGACCGGAACGGTGAAGCGTCTTGCTGTCATCGAACGCGAGCCCGTTCGCCTCGATGACGCGATCCGGGACGGCTCAACTGATGGGGGCCGATCGGCAGGGTGGTAGCGGAGGAGGGACTTGAACCCCCGACACAAGGATTATGATTCCTCTGCTCTAACCAACTGAGCTACTCCGCCAAGAGCGAGGCGCTAGGTAGAGGCTGGAACGTCGGGCGTCAAGACCGATTGGACCCGCCCGGATGCTTTTCCTGCCCGCCTGCGGGCGGACAGGACCCGCACCTGAACGCGGGTCCTTTGCGCCTCACATCTGGCACTCGGCGGCATAGGGATCGCCGTGATCCTCTAGCACTGTTCCAATGATCTTGTTGGTGAAGACGTCGCCCTCTTTCACCACTTCGCGAATGTACACGTCGTGGATCGGGTGGTTGTTCGGACCGAATTTGAAGTCGCCCCTGACGCTGTCGAAATCGGCCTCCTTCAGCGCCGCGCGGAAGGCTTCCGCATCCGTGACGTCGGCTTTCTCCATCGCGCTGATCAGCAGGTTCGCCGTGTCGAAACCCTGGCTGGCATAGAGCGACGGCAGGCGGCCGTATTCGGCCTGAAAGCTCTCGACGAACGCCTTGTTCGCCTCGTTGTCCAGATCCTTGTTCCACTGCGACGTGTTCTTCACGCCCAGCGCCGCACCGCCCACGGCCTGAAGGATGCCCTGGTCGAAGCTGAAGGCAGGTCCGACCACGGGAATATCCACGCCGCTATCGGCATATTGCTTCAGAAACGAAATCCCCATGCCGCCGGGAAGGAAGAAGTACACCGCATCCGCGCCCGAGGCGCGAATCTGCGCGATTTCGGCGGCATAGTCGGTCTGGCCCAGTTCCGTATAGATCTCGGACGCCACATCGCCCTCGTAAAGCGCCTTGAACCCGTTCAGGGCGTCCGTTCCGGCGGGATAGTTCGGCGCCAGCAGGAAGGTGTTCTTGTAGCCCGCGATATTCGCGTAAGCGCCGGCGCCGTTATGAAGGCTGTCGTTCTGCCAGGCGACGTTGAAATAGTTCGGATGACATCCCTTGCCCGCCAGCGGCGACGGACCGGCATTGGGCGACAGATAGAACTTGCCCTGCGCCGTCACGCTCGGCACCACCGCCATCGCAAGGTTCGACCAGATGATGCCGGTCAGCACGTCGACCTTCTCGGACTGGATCATCTTGTCGGCCAGCTGCACCGCCACATCGGGCTTTCGCTGATCGTCCTCGATCACCACCTCGATGTCGTCGCGCCCCGATTGCTTGACGGCCAGCATGAAGCCGTCGCGCACGTCGATGCCCAGACCGGCGCCGCCCCCCGAAAGCGTCGTGATCATGCCGACCTTGACCTCGGCGGCGGCCATCCCGGCCGACGCGACCAGCGCGGCCGACAAAAGGAATGTCTTCAGTTTCATATGTCTCTCCCCATTGCTGCGGGCCCGCGATGGGGTCCGCCTTGCAGACGTCTTCATTCGCCTCGCACAAAGTTCAAGGAAACCAGTCAGGTGGCAAGCCCGAAATCACGACGGATGTTCCCATCTTCTACCAAGTATGAGACGGTCGCGGCAAATGACGACGCCCACCCCGCAGATTCTGCCGCTTGGTCTGGACGGCATTCTGGTCCGCTTCGCCGACACCCTCAGCGATGCTGCCAACCGCGCCGCCCTGGCGTTCCGACAAGAGCTGGACGACGACCGGCCAAAGGGCGTTGACGAGACGGCGACATCGCTGACATCGGTCCTCGTGCGGTTTCGACCGGATCAGATACGTCGCGCCGGTCTGGAAGACGATCTGCGTCACCGGCTCGAACGGCAGGATTGGTACCAGGCCCCCCTGCCCCACGGCAGAACGCGCTGGCGCATTCCTGCGGTCTTCGGCGGCGATCACGGGCCGCAACTGGACGAGGTGGCTGATCTCGTGGGCGTCAGGCCGGAACGGGCCGTCGAGGATCTGGCGAGTGCCGAACTTCGGGTCCTCGCCCTCGGTTTCGCGCCCGGCCAGCCCTACCTGGGCTTTCTGGACGAGGCATGGAATATCCCCCGCCAGACCGAAGTGACGCCCGAGGTGCCGAGGGGCGCCGTCGTGGTCGCCGTGCGCCAGGTGATCCCATTCGCCAACGCCGCGCCGACCGGTTGGCGCCAGATCGGCCGCACCGCCTTCCGCTGTTATTCCCGGGACGGAGAGCCGCCGATCCCGCTCAAGGCGGGCGACAGCGTCGCATTCGATCCCGTTCCGGCCAAGGACTTCGCCCGTCTCGAACAAACAGGACCCCTTGGCGGAGCGGCTCGGGAATCCATCGAATGACCGGACAACTGACCCTCGACAAAGCCGGTCCAGGTCTCAGCATCCAGGATCTGGGACGCGACGGCGGCATGGGTCTGGGTCTGTCGCGCGGTGGGGCGGCGGATCGGCGGGCGTTCCTGAAGGGTGCCGCGCTCCTCGGCAATCCGGCAGATGCGGCTGCGCTCGAGATGACGGTCGGCGGCGGCCAGTTCCGGGTCGATGCACCGACCCGGATCGCGATCTCCGGCGCGACGTTGCGCGCGACCATCGACGGCAACGCTCTCGAGCATCTGGCGAGTTATGCGCTCAAGCCCGGAGAGGCGCTGCGCATTGGCCCACCCGACACCGGCGTTTACGGCTATCTGCACGTCGCGGGCGGCCTCCTGTCCGACAAGGAACTCGGGGGACGAGGGCGCCACCGCATCGCGGGTCTCGGCCCCGACCTCGCGCCGGGCGACCGCCTGCCCTTCGGCGACGATCCCGAACCAGACGCCCCGCCTCTCCGGCTGAGCCCGGACCAGCCCGTCGACGCGCCGGTGCGCGTGATCCCCGGCCCCCAGACCGGATTGTTCCCCAAGGGCATCCTTGCGCGGTTCCAGGACACCGTCTTCATCCGCAGTCCGCGCGGGAACCGGCAGGGCGTACGCATGGACCACGATGGCGCGCCCTTCGCGACCGAGGCGCAGTTGGGTCAGGTCTCGGACTTCATCACCGAAGGCGACATCCAGATGACCGGCGACGGCACGCCCTTCGTCCTCCTGGCCGAATGCCAGACGATGGGCGGTTATCCCCGGATCGGCACCGTCATACCGGCAGATCTGCATCGCATTGCCCAGGCCCGGCTGGACGAAGAGGTCCGCTTTCGCTTCATCGGTTTCGACGAAGCCGAGGCGACGTGGCAGACAGACGAAGACCTTTACCGATCCTTCCGCAAGGCGCGCGAGCCACGCATCCGCGACCCGCGCGAGATGGCCGACCTTCTGTCTTACGAGTTGATCGACCGTCCGGATCCGGACGGGGCTGGCTGACCGACCTGCACAAGCGCATGACGTACCGTCGCTTTGTCGGCCCGTGAAAAGCTGCTAGCCTTTCACGGGGGGCTATCATGACAGATGACGGGCACCATTGGCTGACACTGCACCGCGTGCGGTTTCCAAAGGCGGTGTCCGTCTCCGACAGCGACTTCGACGCACCCGCCCGCGCCGAGTGCTGGCGCTTCTGTCCAAGCCACGGCATGAACGAGAAGGGTCTGCCGCTCTGGTCCTCCGAGACATGGGGCGGGCTGGGCATCTACGAGACCCGCGCCGACGCCGAGGCGATGTTCGCCGATCCCGGCGCTCACCTGCCCTGGCTGGACCGGGCAGAGGAGGCCTGGCACGCGCTTGCCATCCCGATCGCGCACCATGGCGAGGTCAACTGGCGCGGCGCGGTCGAGGACGGAACGGCGCTCCGTTCCGGCAAGGTCCCCGTCACGGGACCGATGATCGTCGTGACGACCGCGGGCTACAAGTCGCGCAGCCCGGACCAGATTCCCCGCATCGCAAAGTTCATGGCGGACGTGCAAAGTGTCATCGAATTCTATGGCACCTTGCCGGGAAACATCTGCCGCGACGTCTTTAACGGCGGCTTCGACGGGCGCGATGGCTTCACCCTCAGTCTGTGGGCAAGCGACCGCGACATGATCGGCGCTGCCTACAAGCCGGGACGCCACAAGACCTACATGGACGAAAGCCGCGACGGCTCGGTCTTCGATCGGTCGTCCTTCACACGGGCGCGGCTGGTCGACAGCCGCGGCAAGTGGGATGGTGCCGACGTGCCGCCTGCGATGGTGGTGCACAACATCTAGTAGCGACCCGCGTGTGCGGAGCCGCGTGCATGACGATTTGCCATACGCTTGCCATACAATTCGCCGACGTTTTGCAGACCAGATATTGCGTTGATTTGTGGGCATTTCGGCTCTCATCGCGTGGCCGGTGGCCGATCTTATCTCAAAAACCGCGTACGTTGTGGCAGGATCTCGGTAAGGTTTTCAGAGAACCCGTTTCAGAAAGGCCCGCGTCCGGTCTTTCTCCGGCGCGCCGAAGACCTGTTCGGGCGAACCTTCCTCAAGGATCACGCCCTGATCAAGGAAGCACACCTTGTCAGCCAGTTCCCGTGCGAATCCCATCTCGTGGGTCGCCAGAACCATGGTCATGCCCTCGTTCCGCAACTGCCGCAGGACGTCCAGAACCTCGCCCACCAACTCGGGATCCAGTGCGCTGGTGATCTCGTCGAACAGCATGATCTCGGGCCTCATCGCCAGCGCCCGCACGATGGCCACCCGCTGCTGCTGCCCGCCCGACAATTGATCGGGATAGTGCTGCATCCGGTCGGTTAGACCGAACCGGCCGAACAGCTGCGATACCTCGGGAAGCAACTGATCCCGCGTCAGTTTCTTCACGCGGCTGGGGGCCAGCATCACGTTCTCGACCGCTGTCATATGGGGGAACAGGTTGAAGCTTTGAAAGACCATCCCGATACGCTGACGCACCGGCTGCGGGTCCAGGCCAGGCGTCGAGATATCCATCCCGTCCAGCCAGATCTCACCGTCGTCGATCGGTTCCAGCAGGTTCAGACACCTGAGCAGTGTGGATTTCCCGGACCCGGAAGCACCGATCAGGCAAACCATCTCGCCCTCGCTCACCGATAGGTCGATGCCCCGGCATACCTCGTTCCGACCGAAACTCTTCCAGACGCCCCGGGCTTCGAGCTTCGGCATCACGACCGCTCTCGAAGCTGACGGTTGAGCAGGTAATCGGCATACCGCGTCGCCGGGATCGTGATCGCCAGAAAGATCAGAGCGGCCCCCACATATGGTGTGAAATTCGCCAAAAGCGATTTGTAGACCCCGGCCTGCCGAAAGATCTCGACGGGGCCGATGAACGACAACAGCGCCACGTCCTTCTGAAGCGCGATGAACAGGTTCATATTCGCCGGCACGACCCGTCGAACGGCCTGTGGCAGGATGACGAAGCGCATGGTGTCAGCGCTGGACAAACCAAGCGAGGCAGCGGCCGACCTTTGGCTTTGATGGATCGATTCAATTCCCGTCCGGAACACCTCGGCGACATAGGCGGCATAGGTCAGAACCAGGGCGACGGTGCCCCAGATATAAGGGGAATTCCAAGGTCTTGGCAGCCCAAGCCCCGGCACGCCGAAACCGATCAGGTAGATCACCAGGATCACGGGCACGCCGCGGAAGATGTCCGTGTAGACGATCCCGAACAGCCTGAGCGGATAAAGCGCCGGCGCGCGAACGTCCCGCGCCAGTGCTATCAGAAGACCAAGAATGAAGATCAATGGCGCCGACCAGGCAAAGATCGCCACGTCGAGCAGAAAGGCCTCCAGAAGGCCGGGGAAGGTTCTGGCGAAAACCTCGGCATTGAAGAAGCTTTTCTTCACCGCCTCCCAGCCCGGCGCCAGCGGCACCAGCAGGATCACGGCCCCGAAGACCGCCAGCGTAGACAAGGCGGCAATCGCATTTGACCGCCGCCTGACCCTTGTTTCATAGATTTGCCGCCTGGTCGCCAAGGGTTATTCGATGACCGGAACGCCCGTGGTCTCTGACAGCCATTCGGACTCGATGGCGGCAAGCGTACCGTCTTCGGCCAGCGCCGCCAAAGCGGCGTCAACGCATTCTTTCAAGGGGTTGCCTTCTTCCATCAGCAGGCCGAACTGGTCCGGATTTTCACTGCGGTCCGCCGGAAACTGACCGAGGATCACACCGTCCTCAAGGACAACCGCACCCAGATAAAGCGCGGTCGGCAGGTCGAAGAGGGCCGCGTCGATCTGGTTGGCCTTCATCGCCTCGACCACGTCGGCATTGTCACCATAAAGCAGAACGTCCTTCTCGGGCTGAATCAGATCGTTCAGCATCGGTACGGCCGTGGTGTTGGCATCAGCACCCCAGATCAGCCCCTTCAGAGCATCGACCGAAGCCGTCGCTCCGGCGTCGACCACAGGCTTGCGCGTCAACACGGCCATCGCGGCCGAGTAGTAGGGAGCCGAGAAATCCACGACTTCCTCGCGTTCCTCGGTGATCGAGAATTGCTGAAGATTGAAGTCGAAATTCTTGGCGCCAGGCTGGATGGCCTGGTCGAAGGACGAGCGCACCCAGACCACCTGATCGTCCGAGAAACCCAGTTCTTCGGCAATAGCATAGGCCACAGCGGCCTCGAAACCCTGTTTCGATTCGGGCGCATCGTCCATCACCCATGGATAGTAGGCGGGGTTTCCGGTGGCGATGGTCAGCTTGCCTTCCTCGAGCGTTCTTCCCGCAGCGCATTCATTCTGAGCCATCGCACCCGTTGCGAGAGAGAGGGCAAGTATGGTCGAGCCGATAAGTCTCATGGTCTTAACTCCCTGAAGAATGGCATATGCTTGGCTGACCCCACGCATTTGTCCAGCCCCGGAAAACCGCCGTTGCGAAAGATCGGCACGGACATGCGTGCTTTTCCTACTCCCGCGCCCTGAGCACCCTGGCGGGGCGTGCGGAAAGCGGCCGCCAGACAAAGGCGAGGCCAGCCAAAAGCGTCGCCGATACCCCACCCGCGACGACCAGAATTGCCGACACCGGCTCGATCACATAGTCGGTTTCCATGATGAATGTCATCACGCCCCATCCGGCCAGCGATCCCGCGACTATGGCGACAATGCCCGCGACCGCACCCAAAAGTGCGGAACGCAGCGTGAAACTGACCAGGATAGTGGCACGTGATGCGCCCAGCGTTTTCAAAACGGCCGCCTCGTAGACGCGTCCCTGAACACCGGCCGCGGCGGCGCCGATCAGCACGACGACGCCCGTCACCAAGGTCGCAAGCGCACCATAGGTGATCGCTGCGGCAATCCCGGCCAGAACTTCCGAGACGCGGTCGATCGCGTCCTTGACGCGGATCGATGTCACGTTGGGGAAGGCGTTCGAGATGTCGCGCAGGATAGCTGCCTCGGCCTGTTCTTCGGCATAGACGGTCGAAATGAAGGTGTGAGGTGCGCCGGCCAAGGCGCCGGGGTTCATCGACAGGACAAACCCGATGCCAGCGGTCGAGAAATCCACTTCGCGGAAACTGGTGACCTCGGCGGTGATGTCCCGGCCAAGTATATTGACGGTGATCTCGTCTCCGAGCGTCAGACCCAGTTCCAGTGCCTCCTCGGTGGCGAAAGACACCTGGGGTGAGCCGTCATAACTCTCCGGCCACCACTCACCATGGGTGATGTTGGTGCCCTCGGGCGGCCGGTCGGAGTAGGTCACACCCCGGTCGCCTTGCAGCACCCAATGATCGCCGGCTACGTCTGCCGCAGGTTGGCCATTGATCCGCGTGATGATGCCACGAAGCATCGGCGCACTTTCGATCCTTTCGACGGCCGGATCCGTTGTCAGGCGGTTCTCGAAGTCGGCCATCTGTCCCGGCTGGATGTCGATCATGAAGAAAGACGGTGCGACTTCGGGCAGATCGCGTGCGATGGCGCCGCGCAGGTTGGCGTCGATCTGGCCGACCGCCGCGAGTACGGTCAGACCAAGCCCCAGTGACAGGACGACAGAGGTCGCTTCTCCGCCTGGACCACCGACCGAACCAAATGCCAGTCGCCACGCACTTCTACCCCTGACCAAACGGGCCTGCGCGGCGCGCCGGGAAACCAGTCGCGCTATCCGCGCAGCCCCGACCAGGACGGCGAAGGCCATCAGAAGACCACCGGCGGCTCCAAGGGTCAGGGTCCAGAGACCGGACAGCATTGCAGCGCTGCCGACGAGAAGGGCCAGAAGCAGGGCCGCAGTACCGATCCACACCGGACGCGGCAGTCCCGATGCCGATCCGCCGGCGTCCCTGAACAGAGTAGCCGCCCGCACTTCTTCGACCCGCGCCAGGGGCCACAGCGTGAAGATCAGCGCGGTCAACGCACCATAGAGGGCCGCTTCGGCCAGCGGTCTTGCATGGATCGAGAAAACGGCAGGCACGGGAAGCCGATTTTCAAGGATCGGTGCGAAAGCCATCGGCAGCGCAGCACCCAATGCCAAGCCCACGGTCAGCCCGACGAGCGTCAGTGCGCCGATCTGAATGAAATAGGTTTGAAAGATCGTCCGGTTGTCGGCGCCCAGGGTCTTGAGCGTCGCGATCACCTCGGTCTTGCGGTCCAAATAGGCCCGGACGGCGGCCGAGATCCCCACACCACCGACAGCGAGCCCCGCGAGGCCGACGAGAACCAGAAACGACGACAACCGGTCCACGAAGCGTTCGACCCCCGGTGCGCCGTTGCGCCGGTCCCGCCAGCGCGCGCCTGTGAAGGTTTCCTCGGCATCGGCCTTCAAGGCATCGAGATCGGCATCCTGGGGCAAAAGCAGTTTGTATTCCGTCTCGAACAGTGTGCCGGGCTGGATCAGACCGCTCTCGGCCAAAGCTTCTGTCCTGACGATGGTGCGCGGACCCAAGCCAAAGCTGCCTCCGGCATCGTCGGGTTCGCGAACCAATCGGGCCATAAGCACGAATTCCTGCGTACCCAACCGGAATCGATCGCCGACCGTCATTCCCAGTCGATCGACCAGAAGCGGCGCCATCACGGCTCCGGGTCGGCCGTTTTCTCCATCAAGCGCATTGGCAAATGTCATTTCAGGTTCGAGCGCGACCTGGCCCAAAAGTGGGTAGGCCGCGTCGACACCCTTGACCTGGGTCAGTCCGCGTTGAGCCGCCTGCCCGTCTCCGAACACAGCCATGGAACGGAAGTCGACAAGCTCGGAAACCGCGGTGGCCCGTGACCGCATCCACGCGAGTTCCTCCGGCTCGGCGAAGCGGTAGGTCAATTCCAGTTCGGCGTCGCCGCCGAGGATGGTCGCGCCTTCGCGTTCCAGGCCGGCCTGTATCGCTTCGCGCACGCTGCCAACCGCAGCGATGGCGGCCACCCCAAGTATCAGGCAGGCAAGGAACACGCGGAAACCGTGCAGACCGCCTCTGAGTTCACGGCGAGCGATCCTGCGCGCGACGGCCAGGCTCATTCCGCAGCCTCGGCTGCAGGACGGTCATTCGGGGTGATCCGCCCGTCCAGCAGTCGGACAACGCGATCGCAGCGTGCGGCCAGTTCCGGCGCATGCGTGACCAGAATCAAAGTGGCGCCATGCCGACTTTGCAGTCCGAAAAGGAGGTCCATGATTGTCTCGCCCGTGGCCGCATCCAGGTTCCCGGTCGGCTCGTCCGCCAAAAGGATATCGGGACGCGGTGCCGCGGCGCGGGCCAACGCCACGCGCTGCTGTTCGCCGCCCGACATCTGGGACGGATAATGATCCAGCCTGTTTCCCAATCCGACCGCTTCGAGTTCCGCCGCCGCCCGATCGAATGCGTCGGCCGCGCCCGCGAGCTCAAGCGGTGTGGCGACGTTTTCAAGTGCGGTCATCGTCGGAATCAGGTGGAAGGATTGGAACACCACCCCCATATGTTCCCGGCGAAAGCGGGCCAGCGCATCTTCGCCCAGCGCCGTCAGGTCGTTGCCAAGGGCCAAGACCTGACCGCCGGTGGCGCGCTCCAACCCGCCCATAAGCATGAGGAGAGACGATTTGCCTGATCCGGACGGCCCTATCAATCCCACCGAGGATCCGCGCGCGATCTCAACCGTGATGTCTTTCAGGATGTCGATCCGGCCCGCGTTGCCGTCCAGGGACAAATCCGCATTCCTCAGCGAAAGGATGGTTTCGGCCATACTGTCTCCGTTCCGGCTCCGCCGCCTGCAAGTGGCATATGGGGTGATACGGACGATCCGCAATGTCGGATTGACGCTGTTCATGACCGTCGCTGCCGCTCAGGCCGAGCCGGTGACCATCGCCGCGTTGGGCGACAGCCTGACGCAAGGCTACGGGTTGGCGCCCGATCAGGGGTTCGTTCCCCAGCTTGAAGCCTGGCTTCGGGAGAGGGGGGCAGAGGCGGAACTGATCAACGCCGGCGTGTCGGGCGACACAACGGCCGGCGGGCTGAGCCGGATCGAATGGGCCCTGACCCCCGACGTCGATGCCTTGATCGTGGCACTGGGCGGCAATGACCTGTTGCGGGGCATCGACCCGGCGGTCAGTCGGGCGAACCTGGACGGCATTCTCGACGTCGCGTCCACACGGCAACTGCCCGTCCTTCTGGTGGGCATGGACGCACCCGCGAATTACGGCGCGGAATATGAAGCCGCCTTCGACGCGATGTATCCGGTTTTGGCCGAGAAATACGACGCGATACTTTACCCGGATTTTCTGGCTGCCTTGGCCGCGCAGGAAGATCGACAGGCCGCGCTGGCCGAGTTTATGCAGCCTGACGGCATACATCCGAACGCGAAGGGTGTGTCGTTGATCGTAGAGGCGATCGGGCCGAGTGTTCTGGAATTGATCGAACGGTAACCGACGGTCATTCCAGACCAGGCTCGTCCAACAGATGCCGTCCGGCGCGGTCCTCGACTTCGACGATCCAAAGATCGGGGTCGAAGCCGCGTTGCCTGGCGATACTCTGATCCACGTCGGCCTCGGAGCCTTGAGCCAGAACGACCCAGCGTCGTTCGCCCGATACGAGGTCGAACGATCTTTGAAAGCTGCATGCCTGACCATCAAGTGTATTCAGTTTGACGATCACGGCGCCAGCTGTCGGGTCGCCCTTCTGGACGATGAAGGCGGGGATGGTGGCAAGGCGGCAGCGCGTCAGATAGGCGGCGATCCAGATCTCGGCGGTCAGGCGCGTCATGCGTTCCCGTCGCCGATATCAAGGCCCATCT
>ERZ869936.1196-NODE-1196-length-19654-cov-34.849380_pt1 | contig 19654 bp, 14 predicted proteins | sample MGYA00520876_ERZ869936 | MGnify/ENA primary metagenome ERZ869936 (study PRJEB32218, sample SAMN09650985) | biofilter metagenome | isolation source: enrty point of leading RO module | place: Saudi Arabia: Thuwal, RO plant located on Red Sea | collected 2016-02-17...
CCGGGATGAGGGCCGGGGCGACGCCCGCGGCCGGCGGGGGTGTCGAGCCCGTGACTTGCGGTCGGGCCTCGGGGACGCCAGTCTCTTATTCTATCGGTCGGTCGACTCCTCGGGTCGACGCAGCGGAATGGCGGGCCTCGTCGTCTTCATCTCGTCCGATTTTTCCCGCACGACGCGAAGAAGTGCCCCCAGGCGTCGACACGCGGACGTCGTTACAACCGTCAACGCGGACACCGGTCCGCACGGTCGCCGTGCCGCCTCCCTAGGAGACCGCTGCGTCGGCGGCAGCTCGACCGGGATCGGCGGTAACCTGGGCCGCGTCGGTCGCCGTCTCGCGCCGTCGTTCGTCGACGACATCGCACAACCGCCCGAAACGAAACTGCGTCAGCAAGCGGTCGAGTTTCTGTTCGGTCCGCGAGAGATTGACGTAGTGACGCGTGCGGGAAACCCGAGAGCGAATCGGCAGTCGCGGCTGATTGGGATCGACTTCCCAGGGATGGACGTAGAAGACGAAGGGCCGCTGCTCGCGCTCGTTGACGCGACGCAAACAACGGGCCGTGAATCGATAGGGATAGAGACGGAAATAGCCGCCGCCCGAGATTGGCAAGTTGACGCCGGTCATGCGGCGGACCGAGACTGGAAACTCCCAGAGCGAACCGGCCGCCGTCTCGCGACAGTGCAAGTCGGTCGGCGCGTCGGGAATGCCGTAGCGGTCGTGATAAACCGGAAAGATGCTGGAGTCGATCTCGAAACCTTCTTCGGCCAGGATATCGAGCGCCCAGAGCGACTTTTCGGTGACCGAGAAGCTCGGCGCCCGATAGGCGGTGATCTTCTCGCCCGTGATATCCTGCAGCACATCCCGCGAGGCGATCAGATCTTCGCGGAACTCTTCGGGCGTTTGCTCGTAGATGAGCCGGTGCCAGAAGCTGTGCGAGGCGACCTCGTGGCCGGCGTCCTGAATCTCGCGAATCAGATGCGGATTGCGCTCCGCCACCCAACCGAGCACAAAAAAGGTCGCCCGCGTGCCGTGATGTTGGAGCAAACGCAACAGCCGCCGGGTGTTGGCCACGACGCGGCTGGCGTAGTTGTCCCAGTCGTCGCGGGAGACATCGTTCTCGAACGCCGACACGTGATAGTAGTCTTCGACGTCGATCGTAAAGGCGTTGAGTTGGCTCATCGCGGCGTTCGTCTCAAAGTTGTCGACGAGGAATCGGCTAGCCGTCCCTGTCGGGAAGTTCGGTCGGCCATCCGTGCCGCGTGGTCGGGAAGCTGGGCCGCGGGATCGACGGCCGCAGGGACCGGCGAGGCTGTTGGCGACTTGATTTGCTGAAGGGGTGAATCGGGGACGGGTTGGCTCGGTGACGGGGTGGCTCAATGACGTGGTCGATCGGCGAGGTGGATCAACGGGGTAAGCCCGGGTTCACCGACGGGACCGCCTCCTCGCTCTGGCTCGTTTCCGCCTCGGCGGCCGAGGTGAGCTGTCCATTCGTCGCTGCGGCGGTCGATTCGTCGGCCGTCTGCTGATTGGCCATGGCCACGGCGAACGTCGCCGGGACATTGCTGCTATCGATCGGCCCGATCCGCGTTTTATCGCCGAGTTCACGAATTTCGGCCAACGGTCCGTCGATCCAGCTTAAATCGAAACCGAAGAAGCGAGCCACGCGAGGGCCGGAAATGCGGAACATGCGGAGGAAGGTGCAGGTCATCACGCGAACGTCCATCCAAACGCCCGCGGTGCGGATGTACTTCAAATCGGCCGCCAGCTTCAGCCGCACGCCTTCCAGGTCGCTGTCCGGGGGGAGCAAGATCTGGGCGACGCCGGTGATCCCCGGCTTGGCTGCCAGGCGATTGATGTAGCCGGGCACGGCCTGGGCCAGGTAGTGCGTAAACTCGGGACGCTCCGGTCGCGGACCGATGAGCACCATGTCCCCGCGGACCACGTTGAGCAACTGGGGCAGCTCGTCGAGGTGCAACTTGCGGAGAATGCGTCCCACCGGCGTGATGCGGGAGTCGTTCGTGGCGGTCCACACCGGGCCGGTCTTGCTCTCCGCGTTCTGGCACATGGTGCGAACCTTGTAGAGCGTGAACACCTTGCCGTGGCGACCGACGCGGGTCTGGCGATAGATAATCGGACCGGGCGACGAGAGCTTGACCATCAGCGACACAATCGCGATGGGAATCGACATCGGGATCAAGAGCAGAAAGCCGACGACCTGATTGAGCCAGGCCGTCCAGTCCAGGTAGCGCGAAGATCCCAGGGCGTTGTAGTCGATCACTTCGCGGTCGCGTGTGGCGGCTTCCGCGTTGCCGGCGGCGGAAAGCCCATCCTCGATCAAAGCAGGCTGCATGCGAGTTGCTCCAGAGCTGTCAAACTCAGTGTCGTTGTTGGCCGCGTCGTTGTTGGCCGCGTCAGCCGAACTCCCTCGACGCGTCGGCGCAGACCGTTCCTCTCAGTCAGACATCCTGTCTTGATCTTGTTGTTTGTCGTTTAACTTCGCCGCCGGGGCGACACGCTGCCTCAACGCTGTCGTCCGACAACGCGAGCGGGCCAGGTGACCGGACATGCCGACGATGCGTCATCACGCGGACGTCGGAGTCACCCCCGCTCGAGCCAAGGTCAACGGGGACCAGGCGGTCGCATAGGTAACCTTCAAAATACTCGTTATCGCCCCAGGTTTCAACGAGTTGGTTTGCGGGTCTCTGTGCCCAAAGGTGCTGGCACATAGGAGTTTGCAAATCGCTGGGAAGGTTCTCCGCGCCCGCGGCCGGAGAAGCTTGCCGCGGCGGGACGGTGCTGGCGAGGGTCGCTACTGGGCAGCGCATCTGGCCAGGAAGCGTCGGGCCGATTGCCGAGAACGCAGCGGACACCCACGGCCGAGCAACCGGACGAGGTGCTCGGCCCGCTTCGACGTACGGTGATTCGGAAGGCGAATTGGAACTCGTGGGACTTTCCAAGTCGGCTCCTGGAGAAGCTGGCCAATCTGGGACGATTCCGCTGCCGTACCGGTTGCAAACAGGGTGCCAAAACGGCGTCGGACGCTTGTTCGACGCCGCAAAGGCAAGCGAAGCCGCCGCCGGCAGGCCGCAGCCCGATGTTCGGGAAACGACGGGGCCGAGGTCGACGGAGCCCGCTGTCGCCTGCGGTCAACGCGCGTGTGGCGTTCAGGCAACACGGACTCCGCAAACCGACGTCATCCCGGGAGACTGGGGTCCCGTGGGAACGTGACGGGAATCGAGCGGCACATCGTGGGGGCCGGCCGCCGCCGCGAATCGGCCAATCGCGACTCGGCAATGTCGTGGCGCAACCGCGATTTTCAATCTAGAGAGGCCGACTTGCCTGTCAACCAAGAGAGTGGAAGATCGGGGGGGCAGATGCCCCGATTCCGCCCGCGGTAGCTCGGGTCGTAGCGATTAGGCAAGCGGCGCACTTCCCGTGTCCGAATCGCCCGAGTCGGGCGGTGACGTGCCGTCCCTAGCGGTTGCTCGTGGTCGCCGGCTCGCCGCGGCGGACCCAGCCACTCGAACCGCTGCGGCTGCGCGGCGTGGCGGTTGGAATCTCTCGCGCGTTGCGCGGCGCTCGCAGTCGTCGCGGTTGCTGCGGCGCAGGTGCGACCGGCTCGACGTGGTTCACCTGTACGACGCCGCTACGTGGCGTCGCCGCACGAACCCAGCGCTGTTCGATCGTGGTCTGCCTGCCCGCGGTTCCGGCGGCGCGCCAGGCGCCTTCGGTTCGCGCCAATCTTGTCCCAGAACCGCGTTGCGCGCGGGTCTGCTCGTTCTCTTCCGTCCCTGGCGTGTTTTCTTCGAATCCTCCCTCGGTGTCTCCGTCCGAGGGCAAGGGAACGACCGGCGGCAGCTCCGCCTCGGTCGGCGGTGAGAAGTCCTCTCCGCTGTCCTCGGCCGGTCCTTGATTGTCTCGCGGCGGAATGGGCAAGGCACTGTCTTCGGGCAAGGCGTCGTCGTCGAAGCCCTCCAGCGGCGGAGGCGCGCTATCGTCGCCGGAAGGCCCCAAGGGCCCCGGGTCGCCTTGGGGCGGCACCGGAGGCGGCAGCGTCATTCCCGGTCCGAGGGGACCGCCGACGTCGTCTTCGGTCGACTCCTCATCGTCTTCGAGGTCGAGCCCCTCAAGGACCTCTTCCAAACTGCGCTCGCGGGCCCGGCGATTCTCTTCGCGGCGGCGCTGCGCATCTTCGAGCATTTCGTTCTGGCCCGGCCAACGCTTCCAGACGGTGGGATAGTAGCCGTAGTGGGGCGGGGCCAGTTCGACCCGATTCGGTCGCGGCGGCCGCGGAATCTGGACCGGCAGTCGCGGCAATTCCGGCGGCGGCGGAAAAGGAGGAATGGCCACCGCGGGCGCGCCAAGTCCAACGGCTCCCGCGACGAGCATCAACGATACCACGGCCTGCTTCATGCGAGATCGCAGAGGGGACGGGAACATGTGCTTTTCCATCTCGTTTCCGATCGTATCTGGCGGACGGTCCGCCGGAAGTTCACTGAGTTTCTGATCTCGGTCGCGTCTGCAATTCGTGCGATTTCACGTGGCCCACACCATCGGGCGACGAGTTCGTTTAGCCGCCCGGCAACAAACCTCCCAGCCCGAAGTCGGCCGCCCCCGGCACGCTGCGGAAGCCGATACTCAAGCTTCGCACGGCACTCGATCCCAGCGTGACCGTGGTCGCCACCCGCTGTAGCGGCGAGTAGATCTGTGCCAGTATGGTGTCGGTGCGAACGAGCTTGTTGCCATCGATGTAGATGCGATCGTCGGGCATGATTTGGTAATTGGTCGCGGGCGAGGCGTCGGTGACGATGGCGGTCCAATCGACCGGCAAGATCACGTCGGCGCCGGACTTGTCCGGCGAGGGACGGGCAATCCACATCCGCTCGACGCTCGTAGGCGAGAGGCCCCCGAGCACACTGATCGCGTCGAGAACGGTCTCGCCGCCCTCGATGGGAATGCGTTGCAGCTGATCACCCTGACCGGCGCCGTTGGTGACGACGTAGTAGACCTTACTGTTGGAGCCGAAGAGATCGACCGACACCTTCGGATCGTCGAGGTAGTCGGTCAGGTGTTCCTCGATGGCGACTTTCGCCTCGTGCAGCGTCATGCCGGTCACGTAGACCTGTCCGTAGTTGCCCAGGTTCACGGTCCCGTCTTGACTGACCAGGTGTTCGCCGGCGATCTGTTGTGTGCCGCTGGTCTGGACCAGGGTGACGGACGCCTTGGGACCGATGATCGTCTTGCTGAGCTGGGCGGTGATGACCTGTTCCGCCTCGTCGACGGTCAGTCCCGCGACGGGGGCGAGTCCGTAGCTGAGGCCCAGATTGACATTGCCTGCGGGGTCGACCTGGTACTCGCCTTGGATCGGCTGATCGGGCAGCTCGCCCTCGACCTCGATGTTGACGATGTCGAGCAGCTCCAGCCGGTAGGGCGGTTTGGGAACCACTTTGAGGGCATCGATGAGCAGGACGTCTGGCGGTTCGATGCGGTAGGGCGGCAGCGTGGTCTTGAACTCTTCGTTGGGGACCTTCGCCTCCGCGGGCACCGGCGGCAGCGACCCTTCCAGGTGGCGGTTGCGAAAGAGCCGGAAGCAGCCACTGCTCGTCGAGAGAATGCTCAGGGCGAGCACGAGCATCAGGTAGCAATGTAAGCGGTGGCAGGCTGGTCGCGTCATGGCGAGGGAATCCTCCGGGTCGGGACCGTTTCCTCCGGTCCGCCGAATCCACATCCCCCCGCGAGGCCCTTGGCTCCCGGCGGGAAGCCGGGCCTCATGCTCGCCATAATCGGCATAATCGTACCTCGGCTTTGCCCAAAAGTGCGAAAAAACGCGAAATCACCTCGATTCGCCTCAGTTTCGGGTACGTCGCTTGCTAGCTCGACAAGCGGTGCCAGCGCCGGGCCACCGAGCGGCTGGGTAGCCAAGCAGCCGTGGCGGCTCGCCTTGATGGCCGATCGAGTACGACCCGAGTTTCGCAGGTGGTCCAGCGCGATCGACGAGGTGTCCGCGGGCGGTCCAATCCGTGCAATCAGGAAAACCCCCAGAAGTGACAGATTTGAAGCGCAAGTCCAATTGTGGACGTGATTTGACACCCTGCGCAGGGAGTCATATCATGAGCTTTATCGTGGCTCGCTCTCGCTCGCTCGGCGACAAGTCCGTGGCGCGGCGAGATGGCCTTACGATTCGTCGGGCGGTGCTGAGTGCCTTTGCCGACCGGTCGATCTGTGGTCGCGCGGTTGCGGATTGGCAGACCGTGGTGAGTTTTTGCCACCGATGGAAACGAGAAGACGACGGCCAGAAGACGACGGCGTGCCCGTTCGGGACGGATCCTCCGCCACGCCAACGGCAATAAATAAGTACGTGTGCTAGCCCCGGGCTGGTGCGGCTCTCGCGCTTGCCGTTCACAAGCTTGTGATGGCTGGGCGAATGTGGCCGCCGTGGCTCGAGGACGACACGCGAATTCGCTCGCTCGGTTCGTAACGATTTGCGAACCGCCGGCGCGCGAGAATCCGATCGCATCATTTTCTTCCCACCAAGCTTATCCACCTAGCAAGACGATAAGGGGCGTTCGAACAAATCCATGTCCGAGGCAACGAAAAAAGCTGAAGCAACCGCCACGGAGCCGGTCGAAGCGCCGTCCATTCTCACGCCGGGCGTGGTCGCGACCTTGGGAGTGCTGGGGGCATTCGTCATCCTGCTCTTGGTTACCTACTGGAACTCGCTGATCGATCTGTACAGCTACTGGCAGATGCCGCTCTACTCGCACGGCTATCTGGTCCCGGTGTTTGCCGCGGTGCTCTTGTGGCTGCGTTGGGACCCGGATGCCCTACCCGAATTCAACAACGTTTCGAGCGTCGCGCGTTGGTACGGGGTGGTGCTGCTGGCTTTCGGGGTGATGATGCGGCTGGCTTCGGCGTGGGTGGGTATCGAAACACCGGACATGCTCTCGATGGTGTTCTGTCTGGCAGGAGTTTGCCTGCTGGTGGGCGGCTGGCAGTTTTTCAAATGGGCGGGTCCCATCGTCCTTTTCCTGGCGTTCATGTATCCGCTGCCCGACGTGCTGGTGCAGAAGATTCTGGTCCCGTTGCAGGAAATTGCGACGTCTTCCAGCGAGTACTTGCTGCAAACACTCGGCTATGCCGTCGAGCGCGACGGCAACACGCTCACCTTGGGAACCGCCGGCAACGAGATTGACCTGCACATCGTCGAAGCGTGCAGCGGACTTCGCATGCTCACTGTGTTCGTCGCGCTTTGCGTGGCGGTGGCGTTGATTCTGGACCGTCCCATTTGGGAGCGCGTGGTGATTGTCGTGGTCGGTGCGGTGCCGATCGCCGTGGCCTCGAACATCATTCGCATTAGCGCCACGGGGATGATCCATCACCGGTTTCCGAGCTTCGACCAACAAATGATTCACGACAACGCGGGCTTGGCGATGATGCCGGTCGGCATGTTGCTGCTTTGGGCGCTGGTCACGATCGTCTCGAAGCTTACGATCGAGACGGACGGCCCCGGCGGAAATGTCGACGTCCTGGGTGGCCGCGGTCCGCGATCGGGCGGGCCCCCCGCACCACCGAAGAAATCGAAAGACACCAAGGGCCGCGAGAGTCGCTCGCGCGAGGGACGCTCGCGTGAGAAACGTTCGCGGCGCCCGATTTCACCGATTCGACACTAGGCGACTGGCAAGCGGGACTGGCAGTCGGGAAACGACCGGTCGCGTGATTGTTCAATCCGAGGCGGTGACCGACGAATAGTTTTTTGTGGCGTATCGCGTCTGCGGCTGTGGTGAGAAGGCAACACGCGATGACCGATTTCCCCGCTTGCCACACGGGCGAATAATGATCGACGGACGGGAACCGGCGAAAAAATGCGGAAATGGCGAGTGAGCCGTTGCCGAGCGGCCCAGGCGGTCGCCATGGCACGCCAATTGAATTCTGGCAGGGAGCTGCCGAGTTAGGTAATTGCCAAGATCGATCCTCGCACGAGGTTCGCTTTCCTGTCGCCACACGAGGTTTGGTTGCGTGTCTAATCCCATCGATCCGAAGAAACCGTCAGAAAGACCGCTGGATGTCGTCTCCGAGCGACCCGGTGAGGGGGCCCTGCCCGTTCCCACGTCGGGAAAGGACGCGGTCTTCGACGCGATCCAGACGTCGACGCCGGCGCGGGTGCGTCCCGAGATTCTGACCGCCCCGCCGAAGCCGATGGACCTGTTGCGAGCGTTGCAACGGCGCTGGCTGTTGGCCTTCGTGCTCGGCTGCATGTTGGGCATTCCCGCGGCGGTGATCACCTGGTTCGTGGTGCCGATCGAGTACACTGCCGAGGCGTTTCTGCAGTTCAACGACGAAGAAGTCATCATCGACGCCCAAAGCCGCAGTGACGGCCGGCGTATCGACGATCCGCTGCAGACGCACATCCAATTGATCAAGAGCCCGTTCGTGATCAACACCGCCCTGAGCGAGCCGGGCATCGCCGATATCAGCTGGCTCAAGGAAGTGAAGGCCGAGGGTGAGGATCAGGTCGCCTGGCTGAACGAGCGGATCGACGTCGTCAATCCGCGGATGACGGCCGTGTTGCGAATCAGCATGTCGGGAGATGAGAAGGAGCCGGTACGGATGATCGTCGAGGCGGTCGCCCAGGCGTATCTCGAGAACGTCGTCCGTCGCGAGCGCAACGATCTGCTGGCCAAGCTGTCCGAGCTGGAACGGCAGCATCAGGAATTGGAAGCCGACATCGGCCGCCGCCGCAAACGCTACAACGACATGGTCGCCGAGGTCGATGTGTTCGACGGAGGACAAGCGGACGCCAACCGCGAGTTGTTGATGGCCGAGCAGAAGTCGCTCCGCGAGGAAATCGGCCTGATCCGCATCGACATCCTCAGGCAGCAGTTGCAGATTAGTCAGCTTCAGCGTCTCGAGGCGAACGATCCGGAACAGGTTCGGCAGCGCCTGATCAGCAATACGCTGGCGGCCGATCAGCAGTACGGTCAGCTGCGGGGCGTTGTCGAACGCCTCCGTGATCAAGAGCAGGAGATGATGAAGCTGATCAAGAATCCGGATCGCTCGGAGGTGATGAAGCGACTTCGCGAGCAGATCGCCGAGGCCGAGAAGGACCTGGCCAAGCGAGAGGCGGACGTCACGCTCGAAATCGAAGAGCAGGAGATTATTCCTCCCGAAGTGGCTCAACTGAATCTTCTGCAAAACAGTTTGACCGCCACTCAGGAGCACCTCGCCAAGCTTCAGGAACAGTCGAAGACACTGCAGCAGAGAATCAACGAACTGACCGTGTTCAAGCCGGAGTTGGAACGTCGCAAGGACGAGTTGGAACGTCTCGAATCGGTCAGCAATGAGCTGGGTTTGCGTCTTCAGAAGCTGCAATTGGAATTGAGCGTGCAGAAGCCCAAGGTCAGCCTGCGGGGTGAGGCGACCGTTCCGGCGATGTACGATTCGAGCAATCGCGACCGCTACACCGTGCTGGCCGCATTGGCCGGCTTCGGCCTGGCCATCGTCGGCGTCTCACTCTACGAATTTCAGTTTCGTCGCCTCAGTTCCGCTCACGATATGACCGAAGGTTTGGGCATGACCGTGATGGGCGACGTGCCCTTGTTGAGCGAACGACCCTGGCGGCTGCCCGGCATGAGCGGCATCGATCCGATCTCCTTGCAAGGGATGATGGACGAATCGGTCGACAGCATCCGTTCGCTACTCTTGCACTCGGCCAGTTGCGAGTCGGTCCAGGTGGTCATGGTCACCAGCGCCAATTCGGGCGAAGGCAAGACAACGATTTCCAGCAGCCTGGCGGCGAGCCTCGGCCGCTCGGGTCGCCGCACGTTGTTGATCGACGGTGACATGCGTCGTCCGGCGGTCCACCGCATGCTCGATCTGCCGCTCGATACGGGGCTCTCCGAGGTCCTCCGTGGCGAGGCGGCCGTCGAAGAGGCGATCCGCCCGAGTCGCGCTCCGGGCTTGTGGGTGATGCCGGCCGGACGTTGCGACCACGAATCGATCCAGTCGCTTACCAAGGAGATTTTGGGCGCGACGCTCGAGCAGCTGCGGGCCGAATTCGACATCATCGTGATCGATACCGGTCCGGTGCTGTCGGTCGTCGATCCGCTCCTGATCGGCCAGCACTGCGACGGGGCGATCGTTTCGGTGGTGCGTCGCGTCAGTCAGATCTCCAACGTGTACGAGACGTGTCAGCGGCTGCAGGGCACCGGTATCCGCCTGCTCGGCAGCGTCGTCAACGGTGTCTCCGGCAGCCAGGTGAGCGTCGGCTACTACGGCTACGGTTATGGTTACGAAGACGGCTACGGTCGCGAGGAACTTTCGCACGAGGTGGCCGAGTCGTAAGCCGTGGGGCCGGGATGAGCTCCCGACCGACCGGCGATATCCCTGAGAACACAGGACTCTTTCTCCCCGGATTCTTGCCTTATGAAAGCTCTACTCCCCATTATTGTCGGTTTCGTACTGGTTGCCGTTTGTTTCATCGGTCAAGGGCTGGCGACGCAGCGATTCACCGGCGGTACCTCGAAGCAAATGGAAGTGATGGCCATGCGCTTCGACGAGATCCGCGCCCGCGAGCGATTTGGCGACTGGGAGCGGCTTGAGATGGGCGAACTGGCCGACTACGAAATCAAGGGCTCGGGGTCGAAGAACTACCTCCGCGCCACCTTCAAGCATCAACCTGCCGGCAAGGTGGTCAGCGTGCTGCTGATCTGCGGTTTTGGCCGCGACGTCGGGGTGCACACGCCCGAGCGTTGCTTCGTCGGCTCCGGACTGAACATGCAGGGCGAGCCGGCCCTGCGTCGCGTGACCTACCGACAGGTCATGCCCGACACTGGCAAGGAGAAGCAACGGGCAATGCTCTTCAAGCATGCTCGCTTCCTCGATCCGGAGACGACCCGCGAGACCGACACCTTGTGGGCCTGGAACGCCTATAGCGAGCCGACGGAGCGTTGGTTCGCGCCGTCGAGTGCCCGCTACCATTACGGCGGGGGCACGCCGCTCTCGAAGGTCTACGTGACCGTCGACCACGAGACGATGATGACGAGTCCCGAGTTGGTCGAGGACTTCGTCAAGGCATTCCTGCTGGAAGTCAACGAAATCCTGGGACCCGAGCCCGCGGAATTCGAACTCGAGGCCGCTGCCGCCCGGACCTAGAGCGCGTTTAGTTTATCTCTAGCGTCTTGGCGAGCTACGGCTGTGCTTGGCTACGTCGAGGGTGCATCGACGAATTTACCAATTCGTCTGCTTCGGTCTGGTGGCCAAACTTGCCTCGCCGGCGCCAACGACGCGACACCTATCCTATTGAGCCCTGCGCAGCCAATGAACCAGGCCGACCAGCGGGAGGCCGGCATTCCAGCCATCACCGCCGCCGCGAAGAGCTCATTAACAATAAACACGCTTAAGCGTTGCCTCCGTAGGCCGCGACTCTTCGCCATGCGGTGTTGGCTGGTTCATGGCTCTTCACCGTGAAAGGTGCGGATGATCTGCCAGGTTTCTTCCGGCGTTTCCGCGTAGTCGATCAGCTCCAGATCGGCATCGGCAATCGTGCCCTCGTCGGCCAGGTACTCGAAGTTCAGAACCTGCCGCCAGTATTCGCGGCCGAAGAGCACGATCGGGATCTGCTGCATGCGCAGCGTTTGCCGCAAGGTGAGCGCGTCGAACAACTCGTCGAGCGTGCCAAAGCCGCCTGGGAAGATCACCAGCGCCCGGGCCCGCAACAGGAAGTGCATCTTTCGCAGGGCAAAGTAGTGAAACTGGAAGCAGAGCTCGGGCGTGATGTAGGGGTTGGGGGCCTGTTCGTGCGGTAGCGTGATGTTCAGCCCGACACTGCGGGCGCCGACCTCGAACGCGCCGCGATTGGCTGCCTCCATGATGCCGGGTCCTCCGCCGGTGACGACCACATAATCGCACTTGCCGTCCACCTGGCAACGCGACGAGACGAGCCGGACAAAGGCGCGGGCCGCCTCGTAGTATTCGCACTTGGCCTCGAGTCGGCGCGCCCGGTCGAGCTTCCGCCGGGCCGCCGGGCTGTCGGGCTCGGCAGCCAGCGTGGCTTCCGCCTCGGCGACGCGGCGAGCCGCATCTTCGTGACTGGCGATCTGCGTGCTGCCGAAGACCACGATCGTCGAGGCGACCCCCGCCTCGGTCAGCAGCACCTCGGGCTTGAGCAACTCCAGTTGCAGGCGGACCGGACGGAGTTCGTCGCGGGTGAGAAAATCGGTGTCCAGCTCGGCCAGCCGGTAGCTGCTCGACTCGAGAATGGCCGCCAAATTCTGCTGTTCGTCCATGGGCAAAACTTCCTAGGGTACGTTCCGGTCTTTACAACGAGAAACTTGTGGCGGCAAGCTGGGCCTGAACGATCAGGGCTGCCGCGCCGCAGGCCCCGAAAACGGCCAACACCAGCAACAGGCGAGGCACGGCGAAACCGTCGCGGCGAATCAGATAAGCGCAGAGCAGACTGCACACCAGGATCAACTGGCAGACGTACAAGGCCCAACGGAATGGATCGCCGAGGCCGTGTTCGGCCAGCGAGTCGACTGGATCGAAGAGGTGAAACGCCAGGCCGAAGAAGATGAGCCCCACCGTCGCCTCGATCCACGCGTAACGACTCGAGACCGGGCCGCGACAGTCGCGACATCGTCCGCCCAGAACGAGCCAACTGACGATCGGGATGTTATCGAAAGGTCGGATGGGATGTCCACAGTGCGGACAGCGTGAACCGGGTCGCACGACACTCATGCCCCGTGGCCAGCGATAGACCACCACGTTTAGAAAGCTGCCCACACAGGCGCCGAGTGCCCCGAGAAAAAGCAGAATCAGCCAGTGTTGGGAAGCCATGCGAGCCCTCGCCGACAACCGTTTGAATCGAGGAGGCGCCTCGGCGCGAAGCGTGATCGCGAAACCAACGCCGGCGGGATCGCTGCGCGAGCCCAGCGTGCCAGGGGGACGCCGTTGTCGGCACCCATCTTAACAGAAGCTCTGACGCCCCGAAGTGGCGTCGGCGCTCGGCACGAACCTCGGCGACGAGAATTTCAGCGACGATAGTCTCAGCGACGATAATCTCAGCGACGAGGGCGTCGCGACCGGCGTCTCTTCGTCTTCGTATCGCTCAGATCGACCGGCTCGATGAAGTCGACAAGGAACTTGATCGGCGCCAATTTCCGATCTGGTCCCATAAACCCGGTTATCTCCACCCAATAGCGCTTGCCGGGGGCGACCTCGACGTCGCGGGGGTAGAAAATCAGATAGGGATCGTCGCCGGCCAGTGGATCGTCGTCGCTGGCAAGCACCTCCGTCTTGTATTCCAGCTCGAGCGGTTTGCCGAAGGTGAGGTTCTCATTGATGGGGCGCACGACAATGCCCTTATCGGCCAGAATCGAGCGGTAGCTCTTCCCGTTGATCATCACCGACCAGGGACGATCGGCCGAAAAATAGTCGACCGGCGTATAGCCGGGACCGGGATGGGCGATGTACTTCCAGGAAGCCACCTTCGTCCGCGAGGCATCGTCCTTGCTCATCGCCCCGTAGTGTCCCGCGGCGGCGATCCCGACTTGGGTCATCTTCGGGTTGAGAATCGCCCGTCGCAGCAGGACGGTGTGGGCGAAGCGTTCTTCGTTGTTCGCCATGAAGGCGTCGATGGCGACCGACGCGTTGGGGTTGGTCACGTTGGCCGGAATCCGCACGGCCTGATTCTGAGGGTAATTGGCTTCGACCTCTTGCTCGCCCTGCTCCGCTTGCAGATTGGCCTCGTCCGCGGCAACCTGGCAACGGGCCTCGTCGAGCTTGACGTCGGCCGGCAACCGGCTCAGCAACCGGTAGGTGTTCAGCCGGGCCAGCGCGGCGCGCTGCTCCGCGGTGGCGCCTTCAAACGAGGGTTCTTGGTCGCGAATCTTGCCCATCGCGACCGCCAATTCCTTCTTCGTGTGGGGATGCACACGCTGGCCGCGAAATTTGACAAGTTCGCCCCGTTCGAATTCGCTCGCCGGCTCGCGTTTGCCTGCTCGGTAGGTGACGTACGGGCCATGAAGCACACCGCGCTGGTACTCACCTGCGACAACCGCCCGGGCTTCGCTGTCGAACTCCTCGTACTTGCCGTGGCGCAGACCGTTCTTGTAGCCCACGCGAACCTTAGGAACGCCGTTGCCGTGGTAGGCGATGTAATTTCCGCTGAGCTTGTCGTTCCGATAGACGGCCTTCACGCGCAGCTGGCCGCCGATGTAGTACTCGCTGTAGGCGCCGTTGCGCTTGCCGTTCTTGACGTTGTACTCGACCTTCTTTTCGCCGGTCTCATAATTCTCGACGACCACCTCGGCCGCGCAGGGCGAAGAGTCCAAGTAGAGTCCCAGAACCAACAAGACGGTGGCCGGCGAAATGCTCGCGGTCGCCCAAGTTCTTAGCGACTTCATCGTCATCGTCCCCCACGCAATCGGGTTTACTTGTCATCACCGGCGGCTCCCACCGGTTCGATGAACTGAACGACGTAACGAAGCTCCATCTCTTCGTTATTCTTATCGGTAATTCCACGGATCTCAACGACATAGCGACGACCTGCGGTCAAATCGAGGCCCGTCGGCTTGAAGATCAGGACGTTTTCCGGGCCGATGAACACGCCCGGGTCCGCGGTGCCGACGTAGCTCTTATGCACGATGGCCAGCGGGGGCCCGGGCACCAGGTTCTCGTCGAGCGGATAGATCTTCGCCTCGCTGCTCTCGCTCGATTTGATGACGCGGCGATTCAAAGCCACCGACCAGGCGTGCTGCGTCGAGAAGTAGTCGACCGGCAAGTAGCCTGGCGGCGGAAAGGCGACCATTTCATAGGCCGGCGCGGGTTTGCGACGCTCGTCCATCGACCACATCACACAGAAGTTTCCGTCGCGACCGAACCCGGTTGTCCGCATCGCCGGGTTCATGCACCAGCGGCGATGCCCCACGTGGGCGATATTCATCGCGTCCGAATCGTGCATGTACAGGTCGACCGAAGAGGGTAACGTCGCTGTGGCCGCGATATTCCCATTCGATGTGCCCAGGTAGCCCGATTGATAGCGGGCTTCGTCCATGCCTTCGGGCTTGGCGGGCGTGTGCTCGAGTCGTTGAATCTTGGCGAGCAATTCGGCCCCCGCCTGACAATGCGCGTTCTGCTTCTCGTCGAAGACGACATCGGCGGGCAGCCCACAGAGAAACCGATAGGCGTTCAAGCGACGCAGGGCCGCGATCTGTTCGTCGCTCACGCCCTTGGTCCGGATGCGACCGCGGTAGATCTTCGCAAGTCCTCGCTCGAGCTCCTTGCGGGTATGCACCAGGGTCTTGCGATCGTCGAGCTTTGAGATTTCGCCTGCCTTCCAGACGAATTCCCAGCGTCGCCGTCCCGCACGATGAACGAAGTGTCGGCCGCGAGGTTTGCCGGCCGTATAGGTCAGGTTGAATTTCGGTTCGCCTTCGGCGTCCTTTTCCAGGTAGGCGCCATGGAGCTTGCCGCGACGATAGTTGGCCCGCACATTGACCTTGCCGGACTCGTGGTAGCGGACGAACTCGCCGTCGAGCTGATCGTTGCGATACTTGGCCACGACCTTCGGCTGGCCATTTTCGAAGAACTCTTCGTAGTCGCCACTCTTCTTGCCGTCGGTCTGTTCGTAGCGGACGCGGACCTGGCCGCTGTCGTACTTCTCCTCGACGACCTCGGCTGCCGCTGCGGTGGACCCAACCGACAAGGGCCCCATCGCGGCAGGCCATGCCATCGCCAAACCAAGTGCCAGGTTTCGTCCCCAGCCAGAAGTTGCTCGCCAACGAACCGCGGAGCGCATGCGGCCACCCCCTTCGAAAATCAACTTACCCACGCCGCAACGCGGAGCCGGCCAACCGATGCTGCGACCTGAAACGCAACGCGCACCCCCGGAACCACGTGCTGCCCACAGCGACGTGGACCCGAGGCCTGCGCCTCGCCTGCTGTCCCGACCAACTTCCCCCAGTCTACGCGATCTGGCGGTCGGACACTACTGGCCGGCTTGCCAGCTACCAGCGTCTGGCGGCGTGGGCGTTTGCTTCCTGCGCCTCCGCACGACTAACCTAGACGTCAATTCTTGACGTCGTGGGTGACAATGCGCACCAGCGAGAGTTGGAAAATTGGGTGACTTACAACGACGGAACCGTGGCATGTGTCGGTTGCGTTTGGGATCTCGATCGTGGTGGGTAACGTTCGCGCTGGCGCTGCCGCTGTTGAGTCAGCCTGGCTACGTACCGGCCGAGACCCCGGGTGCGCGACGTCCCAACATCGTGATCGTGCTGGCCGACGATCTCGGCTGGGCGGAACTCGGCTGCTACGGCAATCGCTTTAACGAAACGCCGCGACTCGACGCGATGGCCGCGCGGGGTGTCCGTTTCACGCAAGCCTACGCCGCCGCGCCAGTCTGCTCGCCGTTTCGGGCCAGCTTACTCGCCGGTCAGTGGCCTGTCCGGACCGGCATCACCGATTACCTGCGGCCGAACGACCGCAGACATCTCGACACGAAATTGATCACGCTGGCCGAAGTGTTTCAGGCCGCCGGCTACACGACTGGCATCTTGGGCAAATGGCACCTGACCGGCTATCGTACCGCCGGCGTCGCGGACGAGGTCACGCCCGCGGCTCACGGTTTTGCCGAGGTACGGTTGAGCGAGAACGCCAGCATCGGCGGCGGCAGCTACTTTCATCCCTACCACTTCAATCGCACGGTCGAGCGGCGATTGTTTCCACAGGCAGCGGTCCAAGACCGCAAAGGGCAAACCGCGGCGGCCGATCCCCGCGACACGGCCGAGTTTCTCGTCGAGCGGATGAACCTCGAGGCGGTCGAGTTCATCGAGCGGCACCGCGACCGGCCCTTCTTCCTCTACAAGAGTCACTACGCGGTCCACACCTCGCTCAACGCCCCGCCCCGCCGCGTGAAGAAGTTTCTGGCCAAAGAGGGAGCCACGACCACGCGCGACGGAAAGCCGAACAACGTCTACCTGGCTGCCCAGCTCGAGGCGATCGACGAGGGCGTCGGCATGATCCTGGACAAACTGACCGAACTCGAGCTGGCCGACGACACGATCGTGATCTTCATGTCGGACAACGGCGGCGAGTCGCACGTGACCAGCAACGCCCCGCTGCGGGCCGGCAAGAGCACGCTCTACGAAGGCGGCATTCGCGTGCCGCTGGTGGTCCACTGGCCGCGGCGTGTCGGACCAGGCGTGGTCTCGCACGAACCGGTGGCCAGCGTCGACCTGTATCCCACGCTGCTGGCCGCGGCGGGACTGGAATCGCCCGGCGAACCGCAAGGATCTGACGAGAAGCAGCCGCACATTCTCGACGGTGTGTCGCTGTTGCCGCTGTTGACCGACGCCGCGGCGCAGTTGCCGTCGCGCAATCTCTACTGGCACTACCCGCTGGCCAAACCGCACTTCCTGGGCGGGCGAAGTTCCGGGGCGATTCGCCAGGGCGAATGGAAGTTGATCGAACACTTCGATGTCGCGGCGGACGCGGTCGATCGCCTGGAGCTCTACGATCTGAAGTCGGATGGCGGCGAAACGCGGAACCTCGTCGCGGACGAGCCGGCCCGGGCCGCGCGGCTCCGCGAGGCGTTGGCCACCTGGCGACGGGAAGTGGGGGCCGAAGTGCCCGACGGGCAGCGACTCGATCCGTAGTGCGAGGCTGGCAGCCAACGACGACGCCAGAATCGATTGGCACGCGGCGGCTCAACGGGACCTTCGCCCTCCCACTTGAGACAACTTGCAGAAGTTGTCATGGCCACCCTGCAGGTTCGCACGCCCCTCGGCGGCGAGCCAGCCCAGAAGGCCTCCGAGTGCGAAGCCAAGGGCGTTGGCCGTGCCGTGCAGAGCCCGCATCCGCGGAATGTCGAGCCAGGCCACCGGCAAGTAGGCCCGCGCTCCGTAGAGCGCGGCCAGGCCCATGCTGGCCAGCAGCGTCGCGCCCGCAATGCCCCAGAGGACGCGCGCACTGCCGGGCCAGCGTTTGTCGGCTGCCCATCGCAAGTAGATACCGCCGACCGTGGCTGCCCCCACGGCCAATAGCGTGGCCGCCCCACACTCGGCCAGCGGCGTGAATCCCAACTGCGTGCTGGTGATGCCGACCGCCACCAGCGGCACGCCGGCCAGCACCCCGGCGGCTACGATGCGTTGCCACCACCGCGAGGCGTCGGCGATGGCCAGTCCGGTGAGCAGCGGCAGCAGAAAGCCGGCGTAGTGAAAGTGGATCGCGGTCAACAGCACGATGACCGGCTCGAAGTCGAGCGGCCGCGCGCCGGCGCGATCGAGCACCGCCCAACCGCCGCCGACCACCACGTAGACCAGCCCCAGGTCGACGCAGCCGCCGGCCGAGAGCCACGCCTTGCGTCGACAAAGTCGCGCCGCGCCGTACACGGCCGTCAGTGTGAGTGTGGCCAGCCACGGCAGGGCGAGAGTGGTGCTGATGCCGCCAACCTCACCCAAGAGCGCGACGCCCAGCAGCAGCCCGCTGGGTAATTGCAGCCAGGCGATCACCTGGGCGAGCCACCGCTCGACGCGGCGCTCTGCCGCGCCATGCTCGTCACGCTGCACGAGTCGCATCGCCAAGGGAAACAGCACCAGCACCGCCAACATCAGCAAAGCCTCGGCCCAGCGTCGCTCGGTCAGTGCGGGCCGTAGCCAAGCGACCGCGGTGAGCCAGATGGCGCCGCCGAGCATCGCCGACCACGCATGCACTTGATCCGTTGCCAACTGGAGCTCGGCGTGAGGGGATTCGGACGGCCGCCGCTCCGCGAAATCTTGGGCCACCGGCCCTGCCCCGAACGGCCGGTGGCTCTGCGATTCTCGCTCGACGCGCGTACCCATACGTCGCTCCTCGCTGGAAACTTGCATCCTGACGGTCGCCGCGAGCAACCGCTCGCCCAACTTCACAGCGGTGGCGTTAGCTGACCGCAGCCAACTCACGCACCGAGCGCGAGACGTACGCTTTCACCGCCCGCTGCGAGTCGCGACGAAAGCGAGCCTGCAGAGCACGGGCCACCGGGTAGCCGACGCGCGTGAGCAGGTGCCGCGGTCGCGACCAGGCCGCCAGGTCGTACCAGACGCGACCGCCGGCGTCCTGCTCGATGCTGAAACGTTCCTCGCCCATCTCGACGTGATCCGGCAACGTGCCGTAGGCGAAGCCGAATCGCCGTACCACTTCTCCGTCACTAGTCCCGCTCGCGTGTTCGTTATCGTATTCAGGTTCGTACTCGTCGAAGGTGTAAACAATACGACAGGCGTTGAGCCACCACAGCCCGAATACGTGGACCAGCATCGCCACCAAGTCGCCTTCCTGTGGATCCTGGCGAGGCTCGATTGCCGTCCACCGCGGCGGGAACATTCGCCAGCAGCGGACCGCGTCGCAGGCGGCCAGATAGACCTCTTCGCCGGTGCCCAAGTAACCGCGCTGATGATCGACGTCGTACGTGGCCGCTCGCCCCGCCGGGGCGACCGAGGCCTCGACGCGGGAAATGCCCACGTCGCGGTAGGAATAGGGTCGCCCCTGTTGTGTGGCGAGAAAGGCCTTAATTTCGGCTTGTGGCGGTCGTGCAAGCGAGAGCATGGCTCGTTACCTGTCTTGTTCCCCGACGCCAACCGTAGGGGGCCGGCGGGATTAACGCGGGGTGGGACGAAAATGATC
>ERZ869936.1197-NODE-1197-length-19623-cov-6.104303_pt1 | contig 19623 bp, 17 predicted proteins | sample MGYA00520876_ERZ869936 | MGnify/ENA primary metagenome ERZ869936 (study PRJEB32218, sample SAMN09650985) | biofilter metagenome | isolation source: enrty point of leading RO module | place: Saudi Arabia: Thuwal, RO plant located on Red Sea | collected 2016-02-17 ...
GAACGGGCGCGCGACGCCATCGAAGACGCCTACCTCAAGGTCGAGTCGGCCAAGGCCGGCGGCGAAACGATCCCCGCCAATCGACCCTTCGACCAGAAGATCGTGATGGGACTCGCGACCACCCGCAGCGACTACCCGTGGACCCAGCCGATCATCGACAGCCTGCTGGCACCGCCGGTGGATGACGGCGCCTCCGTCGATTCACGCTCCGAGAAGCGCGAGAGCACCGCCGAGAAGCTCGATGCGTGGGCCGCCAGCAAGGAGGATCCCAGACCCGACCTCGGCATCAATTTCGCCGACACCACCCTCTGGCAGCAGCTCAAGAAGCTCAACGACGACCTGCTCGAGTGGGTCAAGGGCGGCACCGGCAAGGTGCTCGGGTTCCTCGGCCTCGTGCTCGGGTTCCTGATGGTGCCGATCTACCTCTACTTCTTTCTCAAGGACGCCGCCTCGATCCGCGAGAGCTGGCACAACTACGTCCCGCTCAAGGCCTCGAAGTTCAAGGACGAGGTCGTCGAGACGCTCACCGAGATCAACGGCTACATGATCTCCTTCTTCCGCGGCCAGGTGCTCGTCGCCTTCATCGACGGCCTGCTCATCGGCATCGCGCTCACCCTCTTCGGCCTTCCGCTCGGCGCCCTGATCGGGATCATGATGGCCATCGTCGGCATCATCCCCTTCGTCGGCAACATCATCACCCTCATCCCCGCCTGTTTCATCGCGTGGTTCCACTACTCGGATCCCGCCAACGCCTCGATCGTCGGATCGAATCCCTGGGCCAACGTTGCCGCGGTCTGCGCGATCTTCTTCATCGCCCAGCAGATCAACTCGATCGTGACCGCCCCGAAGATCGTCGGCGACTCGGTCGGCCTGCATCCGATGACCGTCATCTTCTCGATGATCTTCTGGTCGCTCATCCTCGGCGGCTTCGTTGGCGCGCTACTCGCCGTGCCGCTCACCGCCTCGATCAAGGTCCTCTTCCGCCGCTACATCTGGGAAAAGCAGATCAACGCGCCACCGCCGGATTCCTCCACCGTCGGCGACGGCGAGGCGACGGCATGAGCGTGGCTGCCCCGGCCCGGGGCAGCCTGACCGCCGTAGCCTTGGCGAAGGAGGAGCCGTGATGGCGGCGGCCCGCCGCCCGGTCCTTGAGACAGATCAGCCGACCCCGAACCACTCCGGCTTCACCAGCCACGCGCAGTACACCAGGTAGCCTCCGATCAGGATGCCGCCCTCGATCCGGTTGAGCCGCGCCCCGCGGGCGAGGAACGGGATGAGCAGCACCGTGAAGCCGCACATCACCACCACGTCGATCGTGTTGAGACTCTGCAGGTCGATCGCCTTCACGGCCGAGGCGAGTCCCATCACCGCGAGGATGTTGAAAAGATTCGAGCCGACCAGGTTGCCGGCGATCAGGTCGGCCTCCCCCTTGCGCGTCGCGGCGATGGTCGTCGCCAGTTCCGGCAGCGAGGTCCCGATCGCCACCATCGTCAGGCCGATCACCAGCTCCGGCACCCCCATCAGGCGGGCCAGCACCACACCGCTCTCGACCAACCGGTCGGCACCGTAAATGAGCCCCCCAAGTCCGAGCAGCACCCACCCGATGCTCGCGAGCAGCGCGCCGATTCCCTGCTTGCGCGCGTGCTCGAGCGCCTCCTCCGGCACGTCCACCGCCGCCGGGTCGTTCGGCGCCGCCCGGGCGACGCGGATGCTGTGCACCACATAGGCAATGATTCCCGCGAAGAGCAGCACACCCTCCCAGCGATCCAGGCGGCGGTCGTAGATCATCGCCACGAAGATCGCGGTGACCAGCAGCAGCACCGGCAACTCGCGCCGGACGATCTGGCTGTGAACGGTGAAGGGCCGGATGAGAGCCGCCAAACCGAGCAGCAGGGCGATGTTGCAGATGTTCGACCCGATCACGTTGCCCACCGCGATGTCGGCCTCGGTGGGCCCGAGGTTGGCCTTGAGGCTGACGATCAACTCCGGCGCGCTGGTGCCGAAGGCGACCACCGTCAAACCCACCACCAGCGGCGAAACGCTGGCCCGCAGGGCGAGGTCGGAGGCTCCCCGCACCAGCCAGTCCGCGCCGAAGGAAAGCAACCCGAGCCCCAGCACCAGCCATCCGATCTGCGGTAAAAGATCCATTCGCGCCAGCCTGCCCGGGAATCTCCCGATGCCAACTGGAAATCCCCCGGACCCTTTCCAATCCGCCTGCGCCAAAGCTCCGGCGGACAAGCCCTGGGAGGCGTCTGGAACTTGGCACTTCTCACTTGGAACTTCGGAGCCGTAGGCTCCGCGGCATGCCCCAGACCCACCGCATCGCAGTCCTCGCCGGCGACGGCATCGGCCCGGAAGTCATGACCGAGGCCCTCCGCGTCCTCGACGCCGTCGAGGCGAAGTTCGACTTCACCACCGAGCGCACCGAGGCCCTCGTCGGCGGCGCGGCCCTCGACGCCAGCGGCAACGAAACCCCGCTGCCCGAGGCCACCGTCCAGGCCTGCGAGGAAAGCGACGGCATCCTCTTCGGCTCGGTCGGCGGACCGAAATGGGAATCCCTGCCGCCCGACATCCAGCCCGAGCGCGGTGCGCTGCTGCCGCTTCGCAAGCACTTCGGACTCTTCGCCAACCTCCGCCCCGGCGTCTGCCTGCCCTCGCTCACCCACGCCTCGCCGATCAAGAACGAGCTCATCCCCGACGGCTTCGATGTCCTCTGCGTGCGCGAACTCACCGGCGGCGTCTATTTCGGCACCCCGAAAGGCCGCGAGGAACGCGACGGCGAACCGGTCGCCTTCGACACCATGATCTACAAGAAGAGCGAGATCGAACGCATCCTCCACGTCGCCTTCACCGCCGCCATGCAGCGCGACAAGCGCGTGACCTCGGTCGACAAGGCCAACGTGCTCGCCTCCTCGGTGCTGTGGCGGGAAACCGCGATCGAGGTCGCCGAGCAGTATCCCGCGGTCACCCTCGACCATCTCTACGTCGACAACGCCGCGATGCAGCTCTGCCGCCGCCTGGCCAGCTTGGAGGTGCTGGTCCCCGCGAACCTGCTCGGCGACATCCCCTCGGATGAAACGGCGATGATCTCCGGCTCGCTCGGCATGCTGCCCTCGGCCTCGCTCGGCGCGAAAAAGGAAGGCAGCGACCTCTACTTCGGCATGTACGAGCCGAGCGGCGGGTCGGCCCCCGACATCGCCGGGAAAGGTGTCGCCAACCCCATCGCCCAGATCCTCTCCGCCGCGATGCTGCTGCGTTACTCGCTCGGCGAGGGCGCGGCGGCCGACGCGATCGATTTCGCCGTCGCGAGGACCATCGACGACGGCTACCGCACCGGCGACATTGCCACGGGCGCGCCGGGCGAGACCAAGGTGGGCACGAAGCAGATGGCCGACGCCGTCATCGAGCGGCTGTAACACCCACGCCCCTACCCCATGCCGCGGCGCTACCATCACCGCGGCCAAGATCACGACCGGCTTGTCCCGGAATCCGAAAATGCTTGCGGATTTTTCCGACTCCAGGATGATTCGAATATGAAAATCACCGTTGAAATCCCTGAAAAGGATCTCCGCGATATTTGTCGCGTGACCGGGATTTCAAAAAAGGGTCCCGCCATCCGAAAGCTGGTGGGCGACGCCCTGATGCTCGAACGTCGGAAGGAGTTGAGCGAAAAATTCCTCACCGGCGAATGGGGCACCGACCTCGCGGGATACGAAGACGCCAGAGCCGCCTCCCGCCTGGAAGCCCGCACCCTTTCCGAGGCATGGCGCTTCTGATCGACTCCTCGCTCTGGGTCGATTTCACCCGCAGGAAATCCCCACCGGCCCTCAAGTCGCTCATCCACCCGTGGATCATCGATCCCGCCGCCGCGCTCTGCGAACCGGTCGCCTTCGAGGTGCTGCGCCACGCCAACCCGGACGAGCGGCCTCCGCTCACCGCCCAGTTCGCCACGCTCCCCCTTCTTGCCACTCCGCCGGAACTCTGGCGGCAGGCCACCCGCCTCGGACAGGATTGCCGCGACGGCGGATTCACCGCCGGCTCGCTCGACCTTCTCATCGCCGCTCTCGCCATTCACCACCAAGCCGAACTCGTCACTTTCGACAGCGACCACGTTGAAATCGCACGCCACACACCCCTCAAGGTCCGACTTCTCTCCCGCGATCCATCCTAGCTCCCGACCGTGTCTGAACGCCGGGCCCTTCCCCCTTGCCCAACCGGACCCCGCCACCCACATTTCCCGCCCATGAGCGACGCGTCCCCTTCCGCCAGGTCCGTTTGCATCGCAGGTACCGGCAGCTACGTACCCGAAAAGGTCCTCACCAACGCCGATCTCGAGAAACGGGTCGACACCACCGACGAGTGGATCGTCACCCGCACCGGCATCCGCGAGCGCCGCATCGCCGCCGAGGACGAGTTCACCTCCCATCTGGCGACGAACGCCGCCCGCCGCGCGCTCGACCAGGCGAAGGTCGACCCCAAGGACCTCCAACTGATCATCGTCGCCACCATCACGCCCGACACCCTCACACCCTCCACCGCCTGCTACGTGCAGCAGAACCTCGGCGCGTTCGGGTCGGTCGCCTTCGACATCTCCGCCGCCTGCTCCGGCTTCCTCTACGCGATGAAGATCGCCAAGCGGCTGATCTCCGACGGCGCCTTCGAGAACGCGCTCATCGTCGGCGCCGAGAAGCTTTCCTCATTCGTCAACTGGGAGGACCGCTCGACCTGCGTGCTCTTCGGCGACGGGGCCGGTGCCGCGGTGCTGAAGCTCCGCGAGAACGACGAAGACGGCGAGATCCTCGCCACCGAAATGGGCACCGACGGCCGCCAGACCCACTTGCTCAACATTCCCGGCGGCGGCTCTGCCTGCCCGATCACCATCGAAAATGCCGACAAGCAGCTCGCCACGCTCGCGATGCTCGGCAAGGAGGTCTTCAAGCACGCGGTGCTGCGGATGAAACAGTCGGCCGAACTGGTGATCGAACGCTCCAACCTCAAGGCTTCTGACATCGATCTCGTCGTCCCGCACCAGGCCAACCTGCGGATCATCGACGCCATCGCCGAGCGGCTCGAAGTGTCCTACGATCGCGTCTTCACCAACCTCCAGAGATACGGCAATACCTCGGCGGCCGCCGTCGCCATCGCGCTCGACGAAGCCAACCGCGCCGGCCGCATCCCGAAGGGCGGCCATGTCGTGCTCGTCGCCTTCGGCGCCGGCCTCACCTGGGCCGCCGCCGCGATACGCTGGTAGGAAGACGGAAGACTGGAAGACGGAAGATCTCTGCTTCCAGCCCTCGCCGCAAAACATCCCCCGTCTTCCGTCTTCCGTCTTCCGTCTTAAAGTCTTCCGTCTCCATGCCCTACCGCACCTCTCCCGCCGACCTCGAGGGCATGCCGCCGGGCGTGCCGCACATCATCGGCAACGAAGCCGCGGAGCGTTTCTCCTTCTATGGCATGAAGGCCGTGCTGGCGGTCTACATGGCGCAGTACCTCCACCTGATGGATGCCACCCCGGGCACCGCGATGTCGGAGGCCGCCGCCACGGAGAACGTCCACTACTTCAACTTCGCCGTTTACATCACCCCCGTCCTCGGGGCGCTGCTCAGCGACCTCTTCATCGGCAAGTACCGGACGATCATCTACCTTTCGATCGTCTACTGCATGGGCCACGCGGCGCTCGCCCTCATGGGGTCCAGCGGCTCGGCGGCGGTCTGGCTGGTGCTCGGACTGGCCCTCATCTCGCTCGGCTCCGGCGGCATCAAGCCCTGCGTTTCCGCCCACGTCGGCGACCAGTTCGGCGCAAGGAACAGCCATCTGCTGCCGAAGGTGTTCAACGGATTCTACTTCTCGATCAATGTCGGCGCCTTCCTCTCGATGCTGCTCACGCCGTGGCTGCTCGAGTGGCACGGCCCCCACTGGGCGTTCGGCGTGCCGGGGGTGCTGATGGCGCTCGCCACCCTGATCTTCTGGATGGGGCGCCGCCGCTTCATCCACGTGCCGGCCGGGGGACGCGAGTTCTTCCGCGAACTCACTTCCGGCGGCGGCATGAAGACGATGCTCAAGATCCTGCCGCTCTATCTGCTCATCGCCGTGTTCTGGGCGCTGTTCGACCAGACCGGTTCGACCTGGATCTTCCAGGCGATGGACATGGACCGCCGCTTCCTCGGCTTCGAGTGGCTGCCCTCGCAGATCCAGTCGCTCAACTCGGTCTTCGTCCTCACCTTCATCCCCCTCTTCACCTTCGTCCTCTATCCGCTGGTCAGCCGCGTGTGGGAGCTCACCGCGCTGCGCAAGATCGGGCTGGGGCTGTTCATCATGGCGGCCTCGTTCGGACTGGTCGCGCTCGTCCAGCAGTGGATCGACGCCGGACAACGCCCGTCGATTTCGTGGCAGATCCTCGCCTTCGCGCTGCTAACAGCGGCAGAGGTCATGGTCTCGATCGTCGCGCTCGAATTCGCCTACACCCAGGCGCCGAAAACGATGAAGTCACTGGTCATGTGCTTCTATCTCGCCGCGGTCGCGGTCGGCAACCTGCTCGTCGCCGTGATCAACCACTTCATCCAGATCCCCGATGCCGCCATCGTCCAAGCCGAGCAGGCGATCGAGCGCTTGGAGGAGGGATGGCAGGAATCGCCACGGACCGCCATCCTTGCGGGCTACGACGGAGAAACCGGCACCGATGACGATTTCATCGCCCGCTACGAAGAGGGCCGGCTCCGGCGTGTCGAGATTCCGTTTCTCGAGCCCCTTGCCGTCAAGGCGTCACGCATCCGCGAGCAGGCCGTCGGGAAAGGGGCGCCGCCCTCGGCTGAGGAAGTGGGCGACCTCGGCCCGGATCCCTGGAACAATCCGGTGCGCTACGAGATCCTCAACTCGACCCGCCTGCGCCTCATCAGCGACGGCCCCGACCAAACGCCCGGCACGATGTGGGATACCGGCGTCCTCATCGACCTGCCGGCACCGGAGAAGGACGACGGGGACGGGTCCTGGACCGACCGCTTCCACCCGGACCAGCCATGGCTCGAGCGCCGGAAAGCGGAGCTCGGTTTCACCGACACCCCTCGGGAATCGGAGAGCCATCCGCACCTGACCTTCTTCTCCGGCGGCATGACCCGGATGGAAGGCGCGGCGTACTTCAGGTTCTTCGCGCTTCTGATGCTCGGCACCGCCGTCGCCTTCATTCCCTTCGCCATTCTCTACCGACCGCGCACCCAGCTTCAGGACTGAAGCAAGCTCGGGCCGCGGAGCTTCACGCAATGCTCACCGATTCCCACTGCCACCTCGCCTCCCACAAGTTCCCGCGTGACGAGGTCGCGGACCTGATCGCCAGGGCCCGGGAGTCCGGAGTGTCCCGCCTGATCACCCTCGCGACCTGCCTCGATGACCTGCAGGCCAACCTTGACGTGGCGGCCGCCCATCCGGAGGTGCGCGCCTGCCTCGGCATCCACCCCTGCGACGTCGATTCGGCGCCGGACGACGCGATCGAACAACTCCGGCCCCATCTCGACGATCCGCGCGTCGCCGGCGTCGGTGAGACCGGACTCGACTACTACCACCCGGCACCCGACGGGTGGAGTGAGGAAGGCGTCCGGGAGCGGCAACGCGATTTCCTCGACCGGCACTTCCGCCTCGCCGCAGGTGCCGGGCTCAACCTGGTGATCCACACGCGCGATCGCTCGGGAGATGCCTCGTTCCGCGACGCCCTCGCCATCTACCGCCGTCACGCCGACCGGGTGCGCGCCGTCTTCCATTGCTTCGTGGGTCCGCTCGACAACGCCCGGGCGGTGATCGAACTCGGCGGACTAGTTTCCTTCGGCGGTGTCGCCACCTTCAAGAACGCCACCGACGTGCTCGAGGTCGCCGTCGCACTCTCCCCCGACGATTTCATGCTCGAAACCGACGCTCCCTATCTGGCCCCCCATCCGCACAGAGGACAGCGGAACGAACCCGCCTACGTCCGTCTCGTCGCCGAAAGGATCGCCGCCGGCAAGGGGCTGTCGGTCGAGCAACTGGCGGAAGCGACCAGCACCACTGCCGGGCGCTTCTTTCGGATCACTGAATAAATCGCCGCCGCGGTGTCGTTTGGATGAACAAAGGCCGCGCTCGCCTCTTCCCATCCGGCGACGGGCCTGATATTCCACCCGCAACCCTCGCCAAACATGAAATTCATCTGGATCCTCGCCACCGCCACGACCGCCATCGCCCTCAGTTCCTGCACTCCGGGAGGAGGCTCGGAAGACTACGACACCGGATACGACACCTCCGATCCCTACGGTGTTCCGCAGGATGACGGCTACCGCTCCGCGGACGATCCCTACCAGCAGGTGAATCCGCCCGCCGATCCGAGCTACGGCAGCGCCGCCTATGAGGAGACCACTCCGAGCGCCCCCGCCACACCGAGCGCACCGGCGGCACCGGCCGCCATCGCCGGATCCCACACGGTGGCCAAGGGTGACACCCTGTGGGCCCTGAGCCGGAAATACGGCGTCACCGTCGATGCGATCCGCTCGGCCAACGGCATGGCGCCCGGCGACAACAACATCCGCATCGGCCAGACGCTCAGCATTCCGGCACAATGATGCCGCTCCGCTTTCTCGCCACCACGCTCGGCGCGCTGCTTCTAGGCGCCGGGCCGCTGGCGGCGGAGGAAGACGCCGGTCTCGACGAGGCGATCGAGACGATGCTCTCGGTCCGCGAGTCCGACAGGAAACTCGAGGAGGCGATCGAGAAAGCCCGCTCGCTCGGCGCCAGGGACCAGGCGATCCTGGAGGCGCGCTTCCTCTACCACGTCGACCGGCGCGAGGACGGAAAGCTGGCTGCCTTGTTGCCGCAGATGATCGAACAGGGCGAACGCTTCGAGATCGCGGATTCGGAGATCTTCGCCTTCAAGGAGGACTGGCTGGCGGTCCTCGAATACGTCAAGGCGGTCGCCGCGCTTGAAAAGGGCGACCGCGACGCCTTCAAGGAGCACATTACCGAAGCCTTCTGGCTCAGCCCGCGTCAGGGCACCGCCTTCGCCCCCTACATCGAACGCGTTCGAACCGACGAGGCCATGAAACGGGTCCGCGTCGACCGGGACCTGGAACTGAAGGACCTCTCCGGCAGAAGCACCACCCTCAAGGCGCTTGCCGGAGACTCCGAGGCGGTGCTGCTCCACTTCTTCTCGCCCTGGAGCCGCGAGTGCGAGGAAAGCATCGACGATCTCAGGGCGGTCACCGCGGAGCTCGCGAAGCACAAGATCCCCGTGATCGGAATCGTCGGGGAAGGCGGCGAAGAGGCGGTCGCCGACACCGTCGGACTTCTCGAATCGCTTGAGGAACCGGCTCCCGGAGCGTGGTTGGTCGATCATCCCAAAAAGCCGCTCTCCCGCCTCCTGCGGATCCAGTCCGCTCCTACCATGATCCTCGTAGATGCCGCCGGCAAGGTGCGGTTCAACGGCCATCCGTCGGACGACCGGCTGTGGAAGGAGCTCTCGGACATCGCTCCGGGAAGCAGCCAGCCTGCGGTCGGGGAAGGCGGACACTGACGTCCTCCGGGCGGCGAATTACCACGTCCGCCGTAGACCCCGGACACGACCGGCAGGCACTCCGGAAAATTATTTAGGAAAAATTAACCTTGACCCGGAGCGCAACTACTATCTTTATGGTGGGCATTCGAAGCAGTCGTTCCCTCATGGCCGCCACCGCACAACCCTCGAATCTCGAACTTCAGGCCCTCTCGGTCCTGTGGCACGACGGGCCATCTACGGTGGGCGACGTACTTGAGGCCCTGCCCGACGGCAAGGAGCGCGCCTACACCACGGTGCTGTCCGTCATGCAGAGCCTGGAGCGCAAGAAGCTGGTGAAGCGCACCCGCGCCGGGCGCGCCCACGTCTACGAGGCGGCCCGTCCCCAGTCGAAGATCGTCGGCGACGCGGTCGATGACTTCCTCACCAACGCTTTCGGAGGACGCCTCGGCGAGGCGATCCTCGCACTACTCTCCGCCGGAAATCTGACTCCGGAAGAGAAAACCAACATCGAACGCGAACTCAAACGACACAAAGCCATGGCTGCAAAGAAGAAATCCCGCAAGAAGGTCGCCAAGAAGGCGGTGAAACCGAAAGCCGCCCGCAAGGCCGCTAAGAAGAAGGTAGCCTCCAAGAAAGTCGCCAAGAAAAAGGCGACCACGAAGAAGGCCGCCAAGAAAAAGGTAGCCCGCAAGAAGAAGGCGACCAAGAAGGCCGCCAAGCGGAAACCCGCCAAGAAGGCGGCCAAGAAAAAGGCTGCGAAGAAGAAGATCGCCAAGAAAAAGGTGACCAAGAAGAAGGCCACCAAGAAAAAGGCGGCGAAGAAGAAGGTTGCCAAGAAAAAGGCCACCAAAAAGAAAGCCGCCAAGAAGAAGACGGCGCGTCGCAGGAAGTAATTTCCTTCCCCAAACGAAACAGCTGCGTCACGCAAAGTGATCGGACTGTTCGCGTGGAAGTGATGTTCCCCGGAGGCGGAGGGCCCTGGCCCTTCGCCTCCCTGCTTTTTGGGAAGAAAAAGCGGTTGCATCGGCCGGCGCCGCTTCCGTAGTCTCCCGCGCCGAGGCGGAAGGAGATTCCCTCCCGCCGCGTCCGGAGCCCAAGCGCGGTTAGCTCAGTGGTAGAGCACTACCTTGACACGGTAGGGGTCACTGGTTCGAACCCAGTATCGCGCACCATTCTTCCTCCGGGCCTCCCCTTGCCATGTCCGGACCGCCGCCCACCGTCGATTTCCCGACCCTGCTCCGGCTCCTCGACGACGACACCCCCGAGGTGCGCCGCTCGGTGGCCGCGGCCCTCTCGTGCTACGAGGGCGATGTGAGCGAACTGCTCGGTGAATCCGGGTTCAGCCTCGAGCTTCCGGAATTGGAGCTGCTTTCACAACTCCTCCGTCCCGCGCGGCGGGAGAGGCTGCGGCGTGAATGGCTGGTTCCGGCACATGGCATTCATTCGCTTCACGAGGACTGGGACCACAGCGAATCGATGCTGCGTGCCTTGTCGGACTTCCTGCATGACGGGGTGACGATCCGGCAGCCGCTGGGCGATGCCCTCGATCTCCTCGCCGAGGAGTCCGAAGACGCCTACCACGCCGGCGGCGCCGGAGCGCTGCTCCGCTGGCTGCTCGGCGGCGGGATGCTTCGCTCCGATCCGGATGGCGACATCGATCCACGTCATCTCGACCTCGCGGCCGTGGCCGGCGGCCACCCGTCGAACGCGGTCGGATGCGGCATGGTGGTCCTTCTGGTCGCCCGTCGTCTGGGAGCGGCGATCTCCGCCATCAACCTGCCCGGCTCGTTCCTGCTGGTTTGCGACGGAGAGACCGGAGAATCCCTCCACGATCCGTCGGCCCGTGGACGGGAGGTCGACCGCGAGGACTTTATCCACCGCATCCGTCGCTATCCGACGGAGGTGCGGCTGCGCTGCGGGAGGCCCGCCAGCCCCGGCGAACTCGTGCTCCGCATGACCGAGGAACTGGCGACCGCCTTCGCGATCCTCGAACAGGAAGAGGACGCGGCCCTCATCGAGCGGTTGGTCGAGAGCCTGGAACCCGGCAACTGAATTCCGGGCGGCGCAAGGGTCGGCATCAGGCGACCTCGCCGTCCGGGTGGAGTTCGTGGAACTTGATCGCCTCGACCGCCACCGCCGCCGCGGTGCCGAAGATCGTCTCCTCCGAGGCGGTCCGCGGCACCTGTGCGACCGGACGGGCCATGCCGACGAGAATCTGGCCGAAATTCCGCGCTCCGCCACAGTGCTGGAGCAGCTTCATGGCGATGTGGGAGGCATCCAGATTGGGAAAGACGAGCACGTCGGGGACCTTGAAGGAGTCGCCGGGCAGCTTCACTTCGGAAGCCGCCGGGTCCAGTGCGACGTCCGCCTGGAGTTCACCGTCGATCCTCAGGTCGAATCCGCCGGAGGAAACGATCTCCCGCGCGAGGACGGCGGCCGCCGCAACCCGTCGCGCGGGCTCGGTGACCGCCGACCCCTTGGTCGAATGGCTGAGCATCGCCACCCGGGGAGCACGCCCCAGAAAGTGACGGGCAAGCCTGCCGGTCTCCACCGCGATCGAGGCCAGTTCCTCGACCTTCGGTTCGGGAACGAGTCCGGTGTCGGCGAGAAACATCAGGCCTTCGGCACCGAAATGATCGAGATGAGGCGCCGAGAGGACGGTGACTCCGAAAAGCTTCGGGATGCCGGGCATCGGCTTGATCGAATTCAACACCGCCCGGAACAGCACCGCCGGAAGGGCGATGTTGCCGCCGACCAGGGCATCGGCCTGACCATACTGGGTCATCAAGGCACCGAAATAGTGGGGACGCGCCACCACTTCACCGACCTCCGAAACCGGACGGGCGCGATAGCGCTCGATCTTCTCGAGGCGCCGGCAGAACAATCCGAAGTCCGAGGATTCGGGCGGATCGATCACTTTCACAAAACGCATCGTGATCCCCTCGTCGGACGCCATCGACAGGATCCGCTCCCGGTTTCCCAGCAGGATGGGCACCACCGCCTCCTCGCGAACGAGGCGCTCGGCCACCCGCAGCACGCGCAGGTCCTCGCCCTCGGTGAAAACGACCCGTTTCGGATGCCGCCTGAGCTTCGCGATCAACGGGTCGATGAAGCGGGATGCGGCTTGGCTTGTCGGATCGTTCATCTGAAACTGGACGCATCCTTCCCGACGCGTGGCGGGGAGATTAAAGGACCGCGCCCATACCGCCGCAACCCGAAACCCGTGCCAGCCGACTATCACACCCACACGCCGCTCTGCCGCCACGCCGAAGGCGAACCCGAGGCCTTTGTCGAGGCCGCGGTGGCCGCCGGTCTCTCGGAATACGGTGTCTCGGACCACGCACCGGCCAAGCCCGAGCCCTTCGACGACTGGCGGATGTTGGAAAAGGAACTCCCGGCCTACCTGGAATGGATCGGGCGGGCGCGCGCTCATGCCGGTGACCGCTTGCCGGTTCGCGCCGGCCTGGAGTGCGACTGGCTCGCCGGTTGCGAGACGTGGATCGGGGATCTCGCGGAACGCCATGACTGGGACTACCTCATCGGATCGGTCCACTATCTCGGACGTTGGGACTTCGACAACCCGAAGTGGATCGGGCGCTGGAAGACCGAGGATCTCGACGAGGCGTGGACCCGCTACTGGGAAACCTACGCCGACATGGCACGAAGCGGTCTTTTCGACATTCTCGGCCATCCCGACCTGATCAAAAAGTTCGCCGGCGCACCGGCCGGAAACCTCGATCGATTCTACGAGCCCGTGATCGAGGTCATCGCCACCGCCGGCTGCGCCATCGAGCTCAACACGGCGGGGCGCCACAAGCCATGTGCCGAGGCCTACCCCGCTCCGCGCTTTCTGGAACTCGCCCGGCAAGCCGGCGTCCCGCTGGTCATCTCATCCGATGCCCACAGCCCGGGCGAGGTCGGGCGGGATTTCCCCGGGGCGATCGAAATTGCCAAGGCCGCGGGATACTCGGAGATCCTGCTGTTCGAGAAGCGGCAGCGACGCACCGAGGCGCTTTGAGGGAGCTTTCAGCCCATCACCGCGCGCAGGATCTCGCCGTAAACGTCCTCGGCGCTCGAAACCCCGCCGCTTCCCCCGAGCAACACCGGCTTCTCGCCATCCGGCACCACGTCCCTCCCGTGCGAGCCCCTCACAAGCCGCGCGTCCAGAGGAACGACCTCCAGCAAACCGCGCATGCCGAGTTTCTTCTTCGCCAGGAACTTCGCCACCTCCCACTTCGGGAAACGGATCGCCGGATCGATGAACAGCTCGGCCGGGTCGTAGCCCGGCTTGCGGTGGATGTCCACGGTCCGCGCGAAGTCCGGAGCCCGTGCGTCGTCCTCCCAGTAGTAGTAGGTGAACCATGCGTCCGGTTCGGCCACCACCACGAGATCACCCGCCCGTTGCGAGCCGACCCCGTCGCCCCACATCTCCCCGGACGCCCGCACTTCCGCCACGCCATCGAGCTCGCTCAGGAAGCCACGGACCTCGCCCAGCATCGGGGCATCCCGCACATACACATGGGCCACCTGATGATCGGCCACCGCAAACACCCGGCATCCGCCGGCATCGAGCGTCTCGCGACCGAGTTCGTCCTTCATCTGGAGCCATCCCTTCTCCCGGAAACTGCGGTTGAGATGCACCGGATGGTTCACCGGAGAGATCCCATACTCCGAGACCACCAACGGCCTCACGCCACGGGATTCGTAGTAGTCGATCAGCTCCCCCGCCACGGTGTCGATGTTCCCGAGCTCGACTTCCATCCCGGGCGCTCCCGGACCGAGCTTCTGCAGACCGTAGTCCAGGTGCGGCAGGTAGACGAGGCTCAGCGTGGGCGACTCCCGTTCCTCCGTCCAGCGGGCCGCCGCGGCGATCCACTCGGAACAGGCGATCCCCGCGGCCGGCCCCCAGAACGACGGAAACGGGAACTCGCCGAGCGCCGCCTTCACCTTCTCGCGCAGGTCCATCGGCTGGGTATGGATGTCGAAAACCTTCCGCCCATCCGCCGGGTAGAGCGGCCTCGGCGTCATCGCGAAGTCCGCCGAGGAATGCATGTTGTACCACCAGAAGAGCTTCGCGCAGGTGAACCCGGGATCGCGGTCGCGGAGTTCCTCCCAGACCTTCCGGCCGCGGACGAGGTGGTTGCTCTGTTTCCAGAAACGCACCTCGGCGCTCTCCCGGTCGTACCAGCCGTTGCCGACGATGCCATGTTCGCGGGGGCAGGTTCCGGTGAGCATCGACGACTGCGCCGTGCAGGTCACCGCCGGAAATGCCGGCCGGAAGGACTGGCGTCCCGCCTTCCCGGCAAAGGCCGTCAGCCGCGGCATCGATGGACCGAGGAGCGACCCCGAAAGGCCGACGACGTTGATCACCGCGACGCGCTGCATGCCCGACGACTTTCCCCCCTGCGCCCATCGGCGCGAGGAAAATCGGAACCGGCCCGAAGCACTGCCGAAACTCCCGGTCGATTTGCGGAGCAATTCGCCCGCGATCTGCTTGCCTCTACCCCGCATGGCCGACACTGAAAAGATCCTCGTCGTCAATGCGGGCAGCTCCTCCCTCAAGCTCGCCATCCGCGAGAAGGCCGAGACCGAACCCGTGGCGACGGTGCTCCTCGAGTCGCTCGGCACCGCCAGGGCGGGTGCGACCATCCGGGTTGGCGACCTCCGCACGAGGCTCGGGCTCCCCGGCGCCGACCACGATTCCGGGCTGCGGGCCGTGCTCGACGCCCTGGCAACGGAGCTCGGCGATCCACTGCCGATCCGCGCCTGCGGCCACCGCGTGGTCCACGGCGGTGAGCGCTTTTCCGGCTCCACGCTGGTCACGGACGGGGTTCTCGACGGCATTCGCGCCTGCGCCGAGCTCGCCCCCCTCCACAACCCGCCCGCCATCCGTGCCATCGAGGCGATCTCAAGGCTGATGCCCGACCTTCCGCAGGCCGTGGTCTTCGACACCGCCTTTCACCAGAGCATGCCCCGCCATGCCTACCGCTACGCGGTGCCGCGGAATTGGTATGAGGAACACCGCATCCGGCGCTACGGTTTCCACGGCATCAGTTATCAATACCTCGTCGCCGAGACCGCTTCCCTGCTCGCCCGCCCGGTCGAAGAACTCCAACTGCTTGTCGCCCACCTCGGCAACGGCTGCAGCGCCGCGGCGGTTAGGGACGGCCGCTGTGTCGATACCAGCATGGGTCTCACCCCCCTCGAGGGCATGGTGATGGGTACGCGCAGCGGCGACATCGATCCCAACGTCATCGGCTATCTGGTCACCCGCACGACCCTGACTGCCGCCGAGGTGCTCGACCGCCTTCAGCGCGAAAGCGGACTGCTCGGACTTTCCGGCCTGTCCCACGACATGCGCGAGATCCTCGCCGCTGCCGATGCCGGCGACAAGGACTGCCGCCTCGCGTTCGAGGTCTTCTGTTACCGGGTCTCCCGCTCGCTACTCGGCCTTGCAGCCGGCCTTGAACGCATCGACGCCCTGGTCCTTTCCGGGGGCATCGGCGAACACGCCCCACCTGTCCGGGCACGCATCCTCGATCACCTCGGCATCCTTGGTCCGAGGCTCGATCCCGAGCGGAACTCGGATCATGGAAGAACAAGCGGGGGCGAGATCACCACCACCGACTCACCGCTGACGGTATTGGTCGTGCCGACCGACGAGGAACGCATGATCGCCCGCGAAACACGCGAGCTTCTCGATACCCGGCCATGAAACCCGCCTTCTTCCTCTCACCTTCATCGGTGGATGTCGGCCTCACCACCGTCTCGCTCGGCCTTGGCCGTGCCTTGCAGCGGCGCGGCGTGTCGGTCGCCTTCGTCAAACCGATCGCCCAGCAACGCGCCGACGCCTCGGAAGGTGAACGATCGGCGGCATACGCCGAGAGCGCCCTGGGCATCCGTCCAACGGAGCCGATTCCCTATGCAGAGGCTTCCGAATGGCTGCACGAGGGCAAACTCCAGGACCTGATGGAGCGGATCATCGAGGTCTTCGAATCCTCGACCCGGGAATCGGATGTCGCGGTCGTGGAAGGCCTCATCGTCAATCAGGCCGATCTCGCATCCGCCCGACTCAATCTTGCGATCGCACGCGCTCTCGACGCTCGCGTGTTGCTCGTCGATGCCTTCACCGACCCGGACGTCAAGGCGCTTCAGAACCGCCTGCACGCCGCCAGTTCGAGCTACGGTGGAGTCCGTAGCTCAAGGGTGGCCGGCTGCATCCTGAACAAGGTCCCCGCGGGGGTATGCGGCCCCACCCGCAACGATTGGCGCAGCGCACTGGATTGCCTCCGCGACAAGGTCCCGGACTTTCGCGACGGCACGCTGCAGCTCGTCGGCTGCATTCCGGGAAACCCCGCACTCCTCCAGTGCCGGACACTCGACATCGCCCGACATCTCGGTGCCGGGATCGCCACCGAGGGGGAGATTGCCAACCGCCGGGTCACCTCGGTCAAGATGGTGGCCCGGACCGTTCCCAACCTCCACGACACCTTCACCCCCGGCTCGCTGCTGCTCACGCCGGCCGACCGCGACGACATCCTGATGGCCACATCCCTGGCGGCGATCAAGGGCATCCCGCTCGCCGGCCTCGTCCTGACCGGGTCGGACACGATCACCCTCGACCCCTCCGTCCGCGAACTGTGCTCACCGGCCGCCGAATCGGGACTTCCGGTGCTGCTCGCCCCGGGCAGCAGCTACAGCGTCGTCAACGCCATCGGGCGACTCAACACCGAGATCCCCATCGACGACCACGAGCGCCTCGAGGCCACTCTCGATTTCATCGCCCGCCATCTCGACTGCGACTGGCTCATCAACGAGGGAATCGACCAGCAACTCGAGGTGCTGCTCTCGCCTCCCGCCTTCCGATTCCGCCTCGCCGAGCGCGCCCGTGCCGCCGACCGCCGCATCCTGCTCCCCGAGGGGGACGAACCGCGCACGATCGCCGCCGCCGTGAGCTGCCACCAGCGCGGCATCGCCCGCTGCGTACTCATTGGCGACCCCGCGGAGATTCGCGCCAAGGCGTCCGGCCTCGATATTCCGCCCGAGATCGAGATCCTCGATCCCGCTCCCATCCGCCAACGCTACGTCAAGCCGCTCGCGGAGATGCGGCGCCACAAGGGCCTCACCGAGGCGATGGCGGCCGAACTGCTGGAGGACAACGTCTACCTCGCCACCGTGATGCTCGCTCTCGACGAGGCCGATGGCATGGTGTCCGGCGCGGTGCATTCGACCGCCTCGACCATCCGTCCCGCCCTCCAACTCATCGGCACCGCCGCCGAGGCGAAGGCGGTCTCCTCGGTCTTCTTCATGTGCCTGCCCGACCAGGTGCTCGTCTACGGCGACTGCGCGGTGAACCCGAACCCCGACGCCGAGACGCTCGCCGACATCGCGATCCGCAGCGCGGAAAGCGCCGAGACATTCGGGATCACGCCGCGCGTCGCGATGATCAGCTACAGTACCGGCGAGTCGGCCGGCGGCGCCGAGGTCGAGAAGGTCCGCACCGCCACCCGCCTCGCCCGCCGGATGCGACCCGATCTCCTGATCGACGGTCCGCTGCAGTACGACGCCGCGGCCATCCCCGAGATCGCGAAGAGCAAGGCGCCCGACAGTCCGGTGGCCGGCAATGCCACGGTCTTCATCTTTCCCGACCTGAACACCGGCAACACCACCTACAAGGCCGTCCAGCGATCGGCCAAGGTCGTCTCGATCGGTCCGATGCTCCAGGGTCTGCGAAAGCCGGTCAACGACCTCTCCCGCGGGGCTCTGGTCGATGACATCATCTACACCATCGCCCTCACCGGCGCGCAGGCGGGAGGGCCGGTGAAATGAGCGGCAGCAGACGTCCAATCACGCAAGCAACCCGTCACCGACGCCCTTCCCAACGCGACCGCTTCCTGCGGAGAAGCAACATCGCCGCCAGACCGAACATCACACATGATTCCGGCTCCGGAATTACCGTCAGGTTCAAGGTCCAGCTTTCGAGGGTCGAAGTCGCACCGGCAGCCTGGTCAGCGACAAACAGCGTCCATGTGCCGTTCGGATCGATGCCGTGGAAGCTGTCGAACAATGCGGTCCGCGCATCGGTATCGAGCACCGAAGCCGGATCGGTCTCCCTGCCGTCGGGCTGAAAGGTTCCGGTCACGTTCGCTCCCGAAAGCGGCAAGCCGACATGCACATCCGTTGCGGCGCCGTCGGCAAGGGTGATGTCCATGCCGGAAGAAGCCGCACCGTCCGGGTTCGAGGAGGTCCGGCCGGGTCGGTTCAGCAGGACGGTGAATCCGGTGTCACTCACCAGGTAGCAGTAGAGATCACCATTCCATCCCCCGCTGAAGACCAGGTTCACCGAAAGATCGACCACCACTCCCGGGTCCTGACCGCTGATCGTGATGGCGTCCACCACTCCGACATCGTCATTGTCCGGGACCACCGTTCCCACCGTCGAGGTTTCGGAAACGAAGTATGTCGCCGCCGTGGCTGGGATCGCCAGCAACGTCATCAACGGCATGTGTCGGAGTGGATTCATGAGTTCCAATCGGAGGAGAAGATCCTTCAACGGGCGAGCCGGTAGTAGGCATTCGGATGCGGTGGATCGGCGTCGGTATGAAATACCTGTCCGTTGCTCGCGGCCGTGACCGTCGCGATGTCCTGCCAGTTGGACAGGTCGGTGCTGCGCTGCACGCGATACTCGCGGCCGGGAATTCCCCAGAAGCGCACCTCGGCATCGTTCGATCCGTTCATGGTCACGCTCGCGGGATTGCGGGTGTGGCTCGAGCCATCACCAGCCGCCGGGCGGATCGTCACGCTCACCGGCGCCGTGGTCGAGGCCCCGAACTCGTCGGACACCGTCACCTGGAAACTGTCCGGACCGCTGACGCCGATGGGCGCTTCGTAGGTGATCGCGCTTTCTCCAAGCGTCACGACCCCTCCCTGGACCGAACCCGGACCGGCGGCGGTGACCCCGAAGCCGTGGCCCTCCGGATCGGAGACTCCCGCGAGAAGTTTCACCAATGAGATCGGCGCGGAACCCTCCTCATCGACCGCGATGGCATAGCCGCTGAAATTCGGTGGCAGGTTCGGCTCGAAATTCGCAACCACCGAGATGTCCGAGGTCACCG
>ERZ869936.1198-NODE-1198-length-19617-cov-7.778806_pt1 | contig 19617 bp, 21 predicted proteins | sample MGYA00520876_ERZ869936 | MGnify/ENA primary metagenome ERZ869936 (study PRJEB32218, sample SAMN09650985) | biofilter metagenome | isolation source: enrty point of leading RO module | place: Saudi Arabia: Thuwal, RO plant located on Red Sea | collected 2016-02-17 ...
TTTCAAGCCTAGCGGAGTGCGCACCATGAACGAATCCGTACTGGTTGGTGAACATTTGGTCAAATCCTTTGGCAGCGGTCACACCGAAGTCCGAGCCGTTGACGATGTGTCGATCGAGATCGCCCGTGGCGAACTGGTGCTGATCATGGGCCCGTCCGGGTCCGGCAAGACCACCTTGATCTCCATGCTCGGCGGCTTGCTGCAACCCACCTCAGGCCGTGTAGTAATCGACGGTGACGAGATTACCGCGCTCGGAGAGTCCCGATTGGCGCGGGTGCGGTCACCCAAACCCGGCTTCGTGTTTCAGGCGTTCAATCTGCTCGAGGCACTCACGGTAGAGGAGAACATCCTCTTTCCGGCACGCTTGGTGAAAGGAGGTCTGGGGGCAGCCAAGGCCCGTGGAGATGCCTTGCTGAAACGACTGGGCCTGGATGACCGCCGCGACGCGCTGCCCAAGACGCTCTCCGGGGGTGAGAAACAAAGGGTTGCGATCGCGCGTGCGCTCATAAACGCACCGCCGGTGATTCTGGCCGATGAACCAACCGGCAATCTCGATTCCGCCAACGGCCAGGAAGTCATGATGATACTGCACGACATCGCCCGCGATGAAGGTCGCGCCGTCATTCTGGTAACACATGACCCGCGGGTCGAGGACATCGCCGATCGCATCCTGTGGCTCGAGGACGGCGAGTTCCGCGACCGCAAGGCCGAGCAGCATGCCTGGGTGCACGATCCGGTCTGCGGAATGCGGGTCGACGAATGGACCGCCGAAGTCACCACGACATTTCAGGATCGGCGCTACGTTTTCTGCTCGCAACGCTGCCTCGACCGATTCGATGCGGAACCCGACCGTTACCTGACTCGGGCAAATGCCCGGGCCACCGAGGCGCATTCGGAGCTGCGGTCATGAGCGCGCGGAGTTTGGCGATCTGGGGTCTCCTCTGGACCGGCGGCGTGTTGGCGGCGGACACAGTCATCGACGCCTCGTTGCCGCCAGAGGCACGCGGCCGCGCGATCGCCGAAGAAAGTGAACGCCGCGATTCGGGCTTTGGCGACACCGTTACCGAGCTGACGATGACGCTGACCAATGTCGAGGGCCGGGAGCGGACGCGACGCCTGACCTGGCAAACGCTGGAGGGAACCGTGCCCAACGAGGGCGACAAGTCGCTGACCGTGTTTCACGAGCCGCGCGACATCGAGGGCACCGCGTTCTTAAGTCATACCCGGATCGACGGCGACGACGATCAGTGGTTGTACCTGCCGGCCTTGAAGCGCGTGAAACGAATCGCCTCCAGCAACAAATCCAGCGCGTTCGTCGGCAGTGAATTTGCCTACGAGGACCTGTTGTCCGACGAGGTCGAGAAGTTCGACTACCGGTGGCTGAGAGACGAAGCCTGCGGGGATTGGGCGTGTTTTGTCATCGAACGGCGGCCACGGTATGCCAACTCCGGCTACAGCCGGCAGGTGGTGTGGATCGATCAGGAAGCGTTTCGACCGGTCAAGATCGAGTACTACGATCGCAGGGAGCGCCTGCAGAAAACGCTGATCTTCGAAGACTATCGGCAGTACCTCGACCGCTATTGGCGCGCCCACATCATGCGCATGGAGAACCACCAGACGCAAAAGACGACGGTGCTGTCCTTCTCGACATTCGAGTTTCAGACCGGCCTCAGCGAGCGCGACTTCGACCCGAGTGTGCTGCGGCGTGTACGGTGACCCGGCATGATCGGCTCCGCTATACGCCGGTTGCTCGCAATGATGCTGACCTTGGCATCGGCGGGCGTGTCGGCGGAGGAAATCGATTGGTCCGGGTATGTCAGTCTGGAGCCCCGTGTGTTTGTCGATCAGCCACTGTTTAGCGAGCAGCCCGGCGCGGGCGTTTTTGCCTCGGCGGTGCTGGCACCGGAGCTGCGCTACGAGTGGAATCGGGGCGACGACCGGCTGACGCTCGCGCCGTACCTGCGCTGGGATGCCGACGACGACCAACGCACGCACCTGGACCTGCGTGAAGCGCTGTGGTTGCGCGTGCGCGGGCCGTGGACCTGGCAAATCGGCCTCGGGCGGGTGTTCTGGGGCGTGACCGAGTCACGCCACCTGGTCGACATCATTAATCAGACGGATTTTGTCGAGGACATCGACGAGGAAGACAAGCTCGGCCAACCCATGATCGCGCTCGAGCGCTGGACCCGTAACGCGGGCTCCTTTGGGGTGTTCCTGTTGCCCGGATTTCGCGAGCGCACGTTTCCGGCCGCCGATGCGCGGCTGCGCGGCACGCTCCCCATCGACACCGATCGTGCGGAGTACGAATCCGCTGCCAACGACAGGCGCCTGGACTGGGCGCTGCGCTGGTCGCAGGTGATCGGCAACTGGGACCTCGGGCTGTCGGGGTTTTATGGCACCTCACGCGAACCGCGGCTGCTACCCCGATTCGACGCACCCACGGGCCTGGTGTTGATCCAGCGCTACGACGTCATCGGGCAACTCGGTGTCGACCTGCAGTACACCCAAGACGCCTGGCTGTGGAAGCTCGAAGCCATCGGCCGCCGGGGACACGGCAGTACGTTCGCCGCCGTAGTCGCCGGCCTGGAGTACACGCTTTTTGATATCGGCGGCAGTGGCGCCGACCTGGGGTTGCTGGCCGAATACCTGTATGACGATCGGGACGAAACCGCACCGCCAACGATCTACGATGATGACTGGTTTGGCGGTTTTCGTCTGGCGCTCAACGACACCGAGGACACGGCGGTACTGGCCGGCGCCGTTTTCGACACGAACGGGATGTTTGCGATTCTCGAGGCAGAGCGCCGCGTCGGTGAATCCTGGAAATTCGAGGCGGAGGTTCGCTGGTTCCTCAACGTGGACCCCGGCGATCCGCTGCTCGGCGGCTTCAGAAACGACAGTTTCATTACCCTGAGACTGGCGAGGTACCTGTGAACTGGACGCCGCCTTTTTTCGCCCGCGACGACGAAGCCACGCCGCTGCACACGGAAGTCTATGGCGCGGGCGAGGAGACGCTGGTGTTCGTCGCCGGGCTCGGCGGCACTACGCGCTACTGGCGAACGAGAACGAAGCGTCTGGAATCGCAGTACCGAATTGTGTTGGTGGACTTGCTCGGGTTTGGGCAATCGCCCAAACCCTGGACGCGGTACAGCGTGGAACGACACGTCCGCAGATTGCGAACGGTGCTCGCGCCCTTCGAGTCGGTGACGTTGGTCGGCCATTCACTCGGCGCGCTGTTGGCCGTTGCCTATGCCGCGCGATTTACTGGTCAGGTCAAAAACCTCGTCGCCATCGGCTTGCCGTACTTCGGTTCCGAAGCGCGCGCCTACCGATACTTCCGCCGCGGGCCGGTCAAAGGCGGGATCGTCTACACCAACGTCTTTCTCACCATGGTGGCATGCGTCATTACCCGTCGCGTCCTGGGCCGCTTGTTACCGTACTTGCTGCGCAGCGTACCGAGGGAGGTCGCCGAAGACCTCGTCAAGCATACCTGGCGTTCGTCGACGTCATCGCTGTGGGAGGTTGTGTATCGATACGACAGTGCCGTCGATCTGGCGCGCCTGCCATCGTCGATCGGTGTACTGTTCATTCACGGCGATCAGGACCTGATGGCACCGGTCGCGGCCGTTCAACGTCTGGCGGCAAGCGATCCGCGATGGCGCCTGTCGGTGATGCCGGGCGTTGATCACCACCCATTTTTGCGGGATCCGGAGGGGTGCCTGGCGATGATCGACGCCATGGTTCACCCGCCTACAGACGATCTGCGTACGCGAAGACTGACGCCAGTGACCGAGCGAGGAGCGTAGCCGTGGCCAACCCGTATCGAACGACCGTCTTTCTGCTCCTGCTGACGGGACTTGCTGCCGGTTGCAGCCCTGAGCAACCTCAATCCGTGACCGGGCGCTGGTACACGGCAGCGCAGGTTGAACAAGGACGCATCCTGTTTCAGACGCATTGCGCCAGCTGCCACGGCGATCGCGCGCAGGGTTTGGCGGCAGATTGGCGCAAGACGGATGCGAACGGTAACTACCCGCCACCGCCTCTAAACGGCTCGGCCCATGCCTGGCACCATCCGTTCGTCGTGCTCGAACGTACCATCAAGGACGGCGGAATTCCGCTTGGCGGGGTAATGCCGGGATTTGCCCGCACGTTGAGCGATGCGGAGGTGCGATCGACGATCGCTTTCTTCCAGAGCCACTGGTCCGACGAGATCTATAGCCGCTGGGCGGCGATCAACGAGCGATGAAGGTAAGACCATCGGGTTGTATCCTGGATTGACCTGTGTGCTGCTTACACGTTGTAGCCTAGGTTCCTGTCAAACGGCTGCCGACTGAGCGCTCGTCAAGCCCATCGCGCTACGGCACCGGGCGCCTGCCGGGCCAGCCCGTGCGACAACGCCTGCGGACGGGCCACACGTCCCGACAGCGCGAATTCGGAGTGAGGACGTTATGAGCAAGCGAAAGGGCAACCCCAGCGGGCGGCCCGCGCGGTCATCAAAAAAGAAAGTGCCATGGATCGTCGTTGCCGCCTTCGGCTTCTTCGCCGTGGTTGCGGTCGGCGTGATCTGGCTCGCGCCGCCAACCGTGTCGCCCGAGGAGGCCGACGTGGTGGTCTACAAGACGGCCACCTGTGGCTGCTGCCGCAAGTGGGTCGATCATTTGCGCGACCATGATCTGAGCGTGGCCGTCGTGAACGTCCGCGAAACACAGACCGTACAGCAGCGCCTGGAAGTCCCAAGTGACTTCGGATCCTGCCACACGGCCAAGGCAGGCGATTATTTTGTCGAAGGGCATGTACCTGCCGATCTCGTCCAACGCCTGCTGGTTGAGCGGCCCGAGCACATTCGTGGCATCGCGGTGCCCGGCATGCCGATTGGCTCACCGGGCATGGAGGGACCCAATCCGGTCGAGTACGAAGTGCTCAGTGTGGACGCTCAGGGTGAGGTGGCCGTGTACGCCACCCGCAAGGGTCGGCAAACACCACAGTGATGACTCGGAGTGCCGGATGATGTGCAAGCGCTGTCGTCACATTCGCCCATGACGACCGAGGCAAAGCTGATCAGGATCAGGAAAGGGCTCGACATTCCGATCGCGGGCGAACCGAAGCAATCGGTTGAGTCCTCGCCACCCGTTTGCGCGGTGGCGCTCCTCGGTCGCGACTATATTGGCCTTAAGCCCGATCTGCGCGTCGCAGTCGGGGACCGGGTGAGACTTGGCCAACCGCTGTTCGAAGATCGTTCCAACCCGGGCGTGCAATTCACTGCGCCGGCATCCGGCACGATTGCGGCCATTCATCGGGGCCCCAGACGGCGGCTTGAGTCAGTGGTCATTGACCGGCACGAGAACGGCCAGCGCGCCTTTGAGGCTTGGCCGCGCAGCGCGCTCGATGGCCTTGGTCGGTCGGCGATTCGCCAAAACCTGCAGGCCTCCGGCTTGTGGACGGCATTTCGCACCCGGCCCTATGGCCGCGTTCCGCAGTTGGCATCGGAGCCGGCGGCGATCTTCGTCACCGCACTCGATACCAATCCGTTGGCGGCCGACCCCAGAGTCATCATTGCGACCGAGCCCGAGGCGTTTGCCGATGGTCTGCGCATCGTTCGCCAGCTAACCGACGGCACCGTCTACGTCTGCAGTGCGCCCGGGCCGATGATTCAGTGCGTACCGGAGGAGGGCATCGAATCGGTCGCCTTCGAAGGACCCCATCCGGCAGGGCTGGTGGGTACGCACATACACTGCCTGCATCCGGTCGATGCGCACGACACGGTCTGGCATGTAAATTACCAGGACGTGATGGCCATCGGGCGATTGTTCGTGACCGGCCATCTCGATACGACGCGCATCGTGTCCCTGGCCGGGCCGCACGTGCGACATCCACGTCTCGTATCCGTGCCGGTCGGTGCGCACGTCGACGAAGTGCTGGCAGGCGAGCTCAAGGAGGGGCCCTACCGCATCGTGTCCGGTTCGCCGTTATCAGGGCGCCGCGCTGCAGGCGCGGAAGCTTACCTGGGTCGCTATCATCTTCAACTGAGCGTGCTGGGTGAGGCGATCGAGCGAGAATTCCTCGGCTGGTTGATGCCGGGATGGCGGAAATTCTCCGCCACGCGCATGTTCGTCTCGAGTCTCTTTCGTCATCGCCGGTTTGATCTGACCACGTCGCAGCACGGCAGTCCACGGGCGATGGTGCCGATTGGCACGTTCGAGAAGGTGATGGCGCTTCGCATTCTGATCACGCCGTTGCTCAAGGCGCTGCTGGTCAACGATACCGAGACGGCGAAATCGCTGGGGTGTTTGGCGCTGGAGGAAGAAGACCTGGCGTTGTGTTCCTTCGTGTGCTGCAGCAAGTACGATTACGGCGCGGCGCTCAGAGACACCCTGGCCACGCTCGAGGAAACCGGCTGATGGGCCGCCTGCGCGGGTTTTTGGACCGGCTGGCTCCGCACTTTTCGAAGGGCGGGCGACTGCAGCAGTACGGCGCCCTGTTCGAGATGGTGGATACGCTGTTGTATTCGCCCGGCGACCGCACCGCCGGTGCGCCTCACGTTCGCGACGCCGTCGATCTTAAGCGGGTCATGTTTTTCGTGGTGATCGCCGCGCTGCCTTGTGTGTGGGTCGCCTTGTGGAACACCGGCTATCAGGCCAATCTGGCGATCGCCGAGCTGGACTTGCGTTCGGCCGCCGGCTGGCGGGGCGGGGTGCTCGACGCGCTGGGCATCAGCTACGCCGCCGAGAGCGTTCTCGCCAATGCGCTGCACGGGGCACTCTACTTTATCCCGATCTACGCCGTCACGTTGCTTGTCGGCGGTGCCTGGGAGGTATTGTTCGCGCTGGTGCGTAACCACGAGGTCAACGAGGGGTTTCTTGTCACCTCGTTGTTGTACGCGCTGATTCTACCGCCGGATCTGCCGCTGTGGCAGGTGGCGCTGGGCATCTCGTTCGGTGTGGTGATTGGCAAGGAGGTGTTTGGCGGGACCGGCAAGAACATTCTCAACCCCGCACTCGCGGGTCGTGCGTTTCTGTACTTTGCCTACCCCGCGGAGATTTCCGGTGAGACCGTCTGGGTTGCCGTCGATGGCTATACGGGCGCGACGGCGCTCGGTGTGGCCGCCGAAAGCGGTGTCGCCGGCGTCGTCAACACGGGAACGTCCTGGATGAGCGCGTTCATCGGCACGATTCCGGGATCCTTAGGCGAGACCTCGGCGCTTGCCTGCCTGATTGGTGCCGTGTTCCTGATCTACAGCGGCGTTGCATCGTGGCGCATCATGCTGGGCGTCTTCGCCGGCATGGTCGTTACGGCCTATCTGTTTAACCTTATCGGCAGCGTGACCAACCCGATGTTCGCCATGCCATGGTATTGGCACCTGGTGCTCGGCGGTTTCGCGTTCGGCACGGTGTTCATGGCGACCGACCCGGTCACCTCGGCGCAAACGGACCCCGGTCGATGGGTCTTCGGTCTCCTCATTGGCGTCCTGACCGTGGTCATTCGCGTGACCAATCCGGCGTATCCGGAAGCCATCATGATGGTGATTCTGTTTGCCAACCTGCTGGCGCCTCTCATCGACCAGGGTGTGACGTGGCTGCATGTCCGCCGGCGAGATCGACGACGTGCCTGAGCCCTCCGGCAATCGGCGTGGATTCGGTGCGGGGCTGCGGCGGCTGCTGTCGGCGCCGAAGAACAGCCCTGCCAAGACGCTGCTGGTGCCACTGCTGGTCAGTCTCGTGAGTGCGGTGCTGGTCGCGGGTGCCGCCATCGCGTTGCGCCCGCAGTACCAGGCGAATCTCGAGCGCAATCGACAGGAAAATGTACTCGCGGCCGCCGGTTTGCTGGAAGCGGGACAAAGCATCGAGACGCTGTTCGAGCAAATCGAGCCTCGTGTCGTTGATCTGGCGACTGGCGATTACGCGACGGAGATGGACCCGTCGACGGTGCTCGAGGCACAGCGGGTGGGTGATCCGCTGGTCAGCGTCGCCGTACCCCCGGAGCTGGATCTGGCTGTCATCAAAAAGCGCTCGCGCTATGCCGTCGTCTACCTGCTGTACGAACGTGAACGACTGAAGATGATCATTCTGCCGGTTTACGGCTACGGGCTTTGGTCGACGATGTATGGCTACGTGGCACTGGCGGGCGACGCCAACACCATTGTCGGCTTGCGCTTCTACCAGCACGGTGAGACGCCGGGGCTCGGTGCCGAGATCGACAACCCGCAATGGCAGCGCTTGTGGCAAGGCAAGAAGATATACGGCGATGCCGGTGAGCCGGTGATCGAAGTCGTCAAGGGCCAGGCGGCACGCAGCGGGGAGGCGGCAACCTATCAGGTCGATGGCATCTCGGGGGCGACCCTGACCGGCCGCGGGGTCACCAACCTGCTGCGGTACTGGTTCGGCGAGCACGGCTTTGGCCCCTACCTGAAAAAACTGCGAGAGCGCGCGGAGGTGATGCAATGAGACTGCAACCGAAGACGATATTGACGGACCCGCTCATCAACGACAATCCAATCACCTATCAGATCCTCGGGCTTTGCTCGGCGTTGGCGGTCACGACCTCCATGATGCCTGCCTTGCTCATGAGCCTCGCAGTTACGGCCGTGATGTCGATTGGTGGGGCCGTCATCAGTGCCATCCGCCACCAGATACCGGATAACGTACGGATCGTTGTCCAGCTGACCATCATTGCCTCGCTCGTCATCGTGGCCGATCAGATTTTGAAGGCCTATGCCTTCGAAACCAGCCGGCAATTGTCGGTCTTTGTCGCCTTGATCGTCACGAACTGCATCGTGCTGGGGCGCATTGAAACGTTTGCGATGAAAAACGGAGTCGGGGCAAGCTTTCTGGACGGTCTGGGCAACGGGCTCGGATACAGCCTCGCGTTGATGAGCATTGCGGCGATTCGCGAGCTGTTCGGATCGGGCACCTTGTTCGGTGTCACGGCGCTGCCGACGATCGCTGACGGCGGCTGGTATTACCCGAACGGCTTGATGATTCTGCCGCCGGGGGTTTTTTTCATCGTCGGCTTGATGATCTGGGCCATCCGCTCGTGGCGCGTCGAGCAAGTCGAGCAGCCGGAGTTCAGGATTCGGCACGTTCACCGCACGGAGGCGAGCTCGTGAGCCATTACGTCAACCTGTTTCTGCAAGCCGTTTTCACCGAGAATCTGGTGCTCGCCCTGTTTCTGGGCATTTGCCCGTTTCTTGCACTCTCCCGCCGGCTTGACACCGCCGTCGGTCTCGGTGCGGCCGTCGTGGTGGTCATGACCGTGACCGTGCCCCTGAACAATATCGTTTTGGCCTATCTGCTGGGGCCGGGGGCGCTCGAGTGGATGGGTTTGGCGGAGCTGGATCTGCGTTTTCTGTCGCTGGTGACGTTCATTGGTGTGATCGCCGCGGTGGTGCAGGTGCTCGAGATGGTCCTCGATCGCTTCTTTCCGGCGCTCCATCAGGTGCTCGGCATTTTTCTGCCGCTGATTGCCGTCAACTGCGCGATTCTCGGCGCGTCGCTGTTTATGGGCGAGCGCCGCTACGCGCTCGATGAAAGCCTGGTCTACGGTTTCGGCAGCGGGGTCGGCTGGGCGTTGGCCATCGTCATATTGGCGGGTCTGCGCCACAAGTTACGCTATAGCGATGTGCCGAACGGCTTGCAGGGCGCCGGCATCACGTTTATCTGCGCGGGTCTGATGGCCATGGGCTTCATGACCTTTTCCGGCATTCGTTTCTAGACCATGAGCACGAACATGAGCGATCAAGCCGATGACTGAGTTCGCCGTGGCCGTTAGCCTGTTCGCCGGTGTCATCGTGCTGCTCTCGGCATTTATCGTCGCTGCCCGATCCGTGTTGATGCCAAGCGGTGAGGTGAAGATAACGGTCAACGACCAGGAGCGGGAGCTTGCGGTCGCCGTCGGGCAAAAATTGCTCGCGGCATTGGCGGACCATGACCTGTTCCTGCCGTCGGCCTGCGGCGGACGCGGCACCTGCGGACAGTGCCGCGTCAAGGTGCTCGACGGCGGCGGACCGTTGCTCCCAACCGAGCGCGCATTGATCACGCCCAAACAAGCTGCCGACCACGAGCGCCTGGCCTGTCAACTCACCGTGAAGGAGCCACTGCGCATCCGCGTGCCGGCCGAGATCCTCGGCATTGAGCAGTACCGTTGCACGGTGCACGCCAATCGCAATGTCGCCACGTTCATCACCGAGTTGATTCTCGATCTGCCGCCCGGTCAGGTATTTGACTTTCGAGCGGGAAGCTATGTGCAGGTCGAATGCCCGCCTTACCGTGCCCGTTTCCGCGATTTTTCGATAGACGAAAAATTTCGCGCCGAATGGGACCGGCTGAACCTGTGGCAGTACGAGTCGCACGTCAAAAAGCCGGAAGTGCGGGCTTACTCGCTGGCCAACTATCCGGGCGAAGGCGAGCAACTCATCCTCAACGTTCGAATCGCGACCCCACCGGCGGATGCCCCAGGGGCGCCCCCGGGCGCAGTCTCTTCCTATCTGTTCTCCTTGCGGGCGGGCGATGAGGTGACCGTGACAGGACCCTTTGGTGATTTCTTTGCCAAACCGACCGACAAGGAGATGGTGTTCATCGGTGGCGGCGCGGGCATGGCGCCGATGCGCTCGCTGATTCTGGATCAGTTAGTGCGACAAAAGTCCCGGCGCACGATGTCGTTCTGGTACGGTGCACGCAGCGTCAAGGAGCTGTTCTATCAAGACCTGTTCGATCGGCTCGCCGCGGAGCACGAGAATTTCGAGTGGCACGTGGCGCTATCCGAACCCTTGCCGACGGATGGCTGGACGGGGGCGACCGGGTTTATCCATCAGGTTGTCTACGACAGCTACCTTGCCGACCACCCCGCGCCCGAGCTTTGCGAATATTATCTGTGCGGTCCGCCGCTGATGAACGCCGCCGTCGTCAAGATGTTGCGCGACCTCGGCGTCGAGGACGATCAGATTGCCCTGGACGACTTTGGCGACGCCGCGGCCGCCGCTCGTCCCCGCGGTCACCGACACGGCGCCTGATGCGATGAACCGTAACGTGATAACGCCAAACAACGCGTGGTGCCGGCGGACAGGGGCGATCATCGCAGTGTTCTTACTCGGTTTGTCGGCTGGCTGTGCGCCTGACGCGCCGGAACGCTCGTTGCTCGAAATAGACGGCGAGACCATGGGGACGACGTACACCGTGAAAGTGGTCGACGCCCCCGATGGCCTCGCGATCGGTGACTTGCGCGCCGGCATCGTGAGCGTGCTCGCGCGAGTCGACCGGCAAATGTCGACCTATCGCGCCGACTCAGAGGTGTCCCGATTCAATCGCAGTACATCGACGACGTGGATGGACGTGTCCATTGAGCTGGTAACGGTGATCGAAGCAGCGCACCGCGTCAGTCTCATGACGGACGGCGCATTCGATGTGACGGTCGGTTCGCTGGTCGACGAGTGGGGTTTCGGTGCGCCACCAGTGCCTGACCATATCCCGAGTGACGATGCGCTCGCCGCGGCCAGTGCGGATATCGGCTACAAGTTCTTGCACACGCGCCGCGCACCGCCGGCGATCCGAAAGGACCGACCGGAATTGAGCGTCGATCTTTCGGCCATTGCCAAGGGCTATGCCGTGGATCAGCTTGGCGAATTGCTCGTCGCCCACGGCGTCGACAACTACCTGGTCGAGATCGGCGGCGAGTTGAAAGTTCGCGGACGCAACGCCGCCGACGGGCAATGGGCCGTAGCCATCGAGCAACCGCTGATTGCCACGCGCCGTGTGCAGCGAATGCTATTACTCAGTGAGGCCGCGGTTGCGACATCGGGCGACTACCGCAATTTTGTCGCGCTGGATGACCGAGTGTTTTCGCATGCCATCAATCCACGCACCGGCGTGCCCGTCACGGGTTCCACAGCCTCGGTCACGGTCGTGGACCCCTCGGCCATGCGCGCGGATGCGCTGGCAACGGCGTTGCTGGTGACGGGCGTCGATCGTGGTTTGCGCTTGGCCGAACAAAACGACATGGCAGCGCTCTTTATTCTGCACGACGGCGGCCACACGATCGAACGGGCAACAGCAGATTTCACGGCGTATCTGGCGCCGGAGGAGTAAGACATGATGACAACGTTCCTGATGAGCTTCTTGATCATCGTGTTGACTGGATTGGCACTCATGGTCAGTCGCCGTTCCGTGAAGCGCGGCTGCGGCTCGTGCGCGGCCGATTCCGAGACATGTTGCGGTTGCCGCCGGCCGTCCGATTGAATCCAGGGAGATCTGCGATGGTCCTGCCTGACTCGATTACCGCGAAAGACTGTATGAGTACCGCCGTGATCAGCTTGAAACCGGACATGGATGTGGTGGTGGCAATGCAGATTCTGGTGCGGCACAGCATATCCGGGGCGCCGGTGCTGGATGAGCACGGCGATCTCGTCGGCATGTTGACCGAACGCGATTGCCTGGGGACGGTGGTGGTGGCCGGCTATCACGGAGAATGTGCGTGCGGTACCGTTGCCGACTACATGAGTCGGGATGTCGCCGTGGTCGATGCGGCAGCGAATCTTGTCGACGTTGCACGACTGTTCGTCACCACAAAATTCCGACGCTATCCGGTCCTCGACCGGCAACGCGTGGTCGGCATCATCAGCCGGCGTGACGTCGTGCGAACGTTCCTGCAATTCGCCTAGTTCGTGGCCGGTTGTCGCACACGTCGTCAGGCCCACTCGCGGCAAACCCGCACACGCAGAGGGCCAGTACCGATCATGAGCTTCGAGCGTCGGGCCACAGTGCGCGAATACGCGTCGCACGGTTCAGGGCTCGGTACCCGGTCATCAGGGCGAGACCGTGTCTGACGCAGCGAAACGCATTACGACCGCACCGGGCAGACCGCTGCCGCTCGGCTGCATCGCAGAGCCCGAGGGCCATAACTTCGCCATCTTCAGCCGCCACGCAGACCGGCTCACTCTGCTGCTGTTCGACGCGAACCCGCCGCACGCACTATGCTTCAGCCACGAACTGGATCCGTCGTGCCAACGCACCGGTGACGTCTGGCACGTCAGATTGGACGGGGTGCCGCCGGGCAGCACTTACGCGTGGTGCGCCGATGGGCCGTTTGATCCATCGAGAGGCCATCGTTTCGACGTCGGCGAGCGGCTGTTCGACCCGTATGGCGCGGCACTGACTGGCAGCGAGCCGGAGCGGTCCGTGCGCGCGACGGCGAAACCCCGCTGCCTGGTGGCGTCCGCTGACCGATTTGATTGGCAAGGCGACTGTCCGCTGCGTCGCGACTGGTCGGATACGATCATCTACGAAACCCACGTGCGCGGTCTGAGCATCGATCCGTCCTCGGGCGTGGGCCATCCCGGGACCTACCTGGGGCTCATCGACAAGATCCCGTACTTCCTCGAGCTGGGTATTACCGCGTTGGAATTGATGCCGGTGCACGAGTTTTTCGACGAAATGTCCACGCGACGCGGCCCGGAGACCGGTCGGTCACTGCGCAACTACTGGGGCTACAATACCGTCGCATTCTTCGCACCAAAGGAGAGCTACGCCACCGGCACCTTCCCGGGTTGTCAGGTCAAGGAATTCAAGACCATGGTGAGGGCCCTGCACGCGGCCGGCATCGAGGTGATTCTCGACGTCGTCTTCAATCATACGGCCGAGGGTGACCACCGAGGGCCGACGCTCAACTACCGCGGCCTCGACAACAGCATTTACTACCTGCTGGACCCCGATGACCCGAGCCGGTATCTGGACTATTCGGGTTGCGGCAACACCTTCAACTGCAGCCATCCCGTGGTTCGGGATCACGTACTCGACTGCCTGCGGTTCTGGAGCGCCGAGATGCACGTTGACGGCTTTCGCTTCGACCTGGCTTCGGTGTTGAGTCGCGGCAAGCGCGGCGAGCTGCTGGCCGACCCGCCGCTGATCGAACGTATTGCCGAAGACCCGGTGCTGCGCCACGTCAAGCTGATCGCCGAAGCCTGGGATGCCGGTGGCGCCTATCAGGTCGGCCGCTTTCCCGGGCAACGGTGGTCGGAATGGAACGGGCGCTACCGCGACGACGTTCGCCGCTTCTGGCGCGGCGACACGGGCATGGCGGGCGCGTTTGCCAGCCGGCTGTGCGGCAGCGCCGACCTCTACCAGCACGCGGGCAAGCAGCCGTTACACAGCATCAACTTCGTGACCTGTCACGATGGCTTTACCTTGAACGACCTTTTCAGCTACCGCGAGAAGCACAACGAGGCCAACGGCGAAGACAATCGCGACGGGACGGACGCCAATTTCAGTGCCAACTACGGCGTTGAGGGCGACACCGACGACCCGGCGATCGAAGCGGTGCGCGTACGTCAAATCAAGAATCTGCTCGCGACCCTCATGTTGTCGCGTGGTGTGCCGCTGTTGCTGGGGGGTGATGAGATTCGGCGTACCCAACACGGCAACAACAACGCCTACTGCCAGGATAACCCAGTGTCCTGGTATGACTGGACGCGGCTCGAGACACACCGTGAGATCTTCGACTTTGCCGCTCGTCTGATCGCGTTTCGCAAACGGCATGCTGTGTTGCGATCGGCACAGTTTTACACCGACAACGACCTGATCTGGTTTGATGCCCGAGGACAGTCGCCGGCCTGGGATGCCTCCATGGTCGGTGTGGGCTGTGCCATTCGAGTAGCGGACGGAACGCCTTCGCTGTGCCTGCTTTTCAATCCGGGCCTCGAGGTGCTCCAGTTTCGCTTGCCGGCAGGTGTGCGTGAATGCGACTGGCGACTGGCCATCGACACCGCCACGGCTGAGCCAGGCCCGCCGACTGACGGGGTCGAGGATGATGCAGGTTCGTGGCGCTTGGTACCCCGATCTCTGCGCGTATTGGAGGCGACGGCAATCAGCGATGCAGCTGCGCCGCTATCCTGAACCCGAAGCGGCCGGCGTCGCGGCGGCGGCCTGTGTGGGACGGGTGCTCCGCACGGCGACCACGGCGCGTGGCCGCTGCTCGCTCGCACTCAGCGGTGGCCGGACCGCCAGTTTCCTGCTCGATGAACTGGCGAGGCAACCGTTACCCTGGCATGCGTTGACGGTGTTCCAGGTGGATGAGCGTGTTGCGCCGCGCGGCGAATCCAGCCGTAACCTGACCGAGCTATGGACGCGGCTATTGGCTTGTTCACCGCCGGACTGGGCGGGGCTGCGCGCCATGCCGGTGGAACTCAGCCTTCCGCGGGCCGCGGCGGTGTACGCCGAGCAACTCGAGCGGGCTGCCGGACGGCCACCGGTGCTGGACGTGGTGCATCTTGGCCTCGGTGTCGATGGCCACACGGCGTCGCTGGTGCCAGGCGATCCCGTGCTCGCAGCGGTCAACGACGTCGCGGTGACCGGCCTCTACCGGGGGCATCCACGTGTGACGCTTACCTACCCCTGCCTGGCAAGAGCGCGTCACCGAGTATGGTTGGTCACGGGTGCCGAGAAGGCGGCGGTGCTCGCGGCGCTCGTGCGTGGTGATCTGCGGTTGCCGGCCAGCCGTCTGGCGGGCCTTGAGGACATCTGCTACCTGGACGAGGCCGCCGCGGCGGCGTTGACCAATGACGACTTGGACGATCCTTGATCTGTACCAGCACGGAAGTCCTGGCCTGAGGTTTGAGGTCTCTCGGGCGAACTCAATGTCGGCCACAAAAACCCGAGACGCCATTCACCGCGTTCGAGACTCGAGTAGCGACCAGCCACCGGGCACGTTCGTGCCAGCGTCTCGATCAACGTCTATTCCCGGGCAACGTCGGCGCCCTCAAGGGTGTTGACCTGTGTGTGGGATACAGCCCTTAGACTCACGACATACAAACTACCGGGCGTCGAAAACGATCGATCGTAGCGGCGCGGCAGCGCGAAATGGTCCGCCATCGCATAGGTCCCCGCCGTCGGTTTTTCCCGCTCGCTCAAAGAGGAGAATGCCAGTGCACAAGAATTTCGTGCGCACACTTGGCCGGCGCTCCACGGTAGCGACCGGCTGGCACCAGGCGCACTGCCCCGGCACACTGTCAAGGGCACGGCCATGAACCGCGGCGATATTGGATTACCGCCCGCGGCACCCTCGCGTCTCGTCGACGACACCGTTGCTGTGGTGTTGGCAGGCGGCAAGGGCACCCGCCTCGGCGCCTTGACGCGCCGGGAGTGTAAACCCGCACTGCCATTCGGCGGCGCGTTTCGAACCATCGATTTTTCGCTGTCGAATTGCGTCAACTCCGGTATCCACCGCGTCGGCGTCGCAACGCAGTACCGGGATCAATCGCTGGTCAACCACATCGAGCGGGTTTGGCAGTCGACTGTGCGCCGGCACCGGGGGTTCATTGAGCCATGGCGGGCCGATGCGCTGGCCAGTCGTGCCGGTTATAACGGTACCGCCGATGCAGTGCTCCAGAATTGGGGGAAAATCAATGCATTGGACCCCGAGCGGGTGCTGATTCTCGCGGGTGATCACGTCTACAAGATGGACTACCGGACCCTGCTCGAACGACACGCAAGCTCGGGCGCCGAGGTCACGGTGGGTTGCGTGGAGGTTCCGACAACCGAGGCCAGCCAATTCGGAGTCATGTCCATCGACGATGCCCATCGCATCGTTCGTTTTACCGAGAAGCCGAGCGACCCGGAGCCTTTGCCCGACTGCCCGGACCGGGTGCTGGGGTCGATGGGCATCTACGTCTTCGATCGCGACGTCCTGGCGCAAGTGTTGGCTGAGGATGCACAAGACCAGGGCTCCAGCCACGATTTCGGCCGCGACCTGATTCCCCGACTGATCGGCAAGGCCAAGGTCTTGGCGTATCCATTCAATCAACACGCATCGGTCGGCGGTGGCTACTGGCGCGACGTGGGAACGGTCGCAGCGTATTGGCGCACGCACATGGAACTGCTGGCCGGCATCCCCGGTTTCGACCTCAATGACACAGACTGGCCGGTGCGTCCGGGTGACGGTCACCAACCGCCTCGGCATGCCTCGCGCGTCAAATGGCCGGCGCGAATGGACAACTGCTTGCTTGCCGAGCGATGTCAGTTCGAGCAGGCGACGCTGGATCACGCGGTACTGTTCGCGAATGCGACGGTCGCGCCCAACACGGTTCTCGAGAACGCGGTCGTCCTGCCCAATGCGGTGATCGGGCGAGATTGCCGGTTGAGCGGCGTGGTCGTTGATGCCGGAGTCCGGGTGCCGGCCGGAACCGTGATCGACACGACCCGAGGGAACGAAACACGTGCGCCGATGCTGATTACCGCTGAAACGAACTTTCGAGAGTTCGCATCGGGCACCCCTCGATCAATGCTCGGAAGACGCCACAGACGGGGTGTTGCAGCGGACCGGTACCTGACAAAGACACAACATACGACGGACGGGGTCGATACGACGAAAGTTGCCGGAACCAATTTCCATGCGGATAGCAATACAGCGAATTCAGAAAGGAGAGCATCATGCTGAAGAAACAATACCTGGCCGATCATGAGACCTGCAAAGTCACCTTCACCATCGATCACGGGGCCGCCGAAGAGGCCGAGGTGGTTTCTTTGGTTGGTGACTTTAACGACTGGAATGAAGAGGCCAATTCGATGAAGCGCCGCAAGAGCGGCGGGTTTTCGACCACCGTCAAGCTGCCTTGCGGCGAGAACTATCAGTTTCGATACGTGATTGACGGCACCATCTGGGAAAACGACGCGGAGGCGGACGACTACGTGCCATCGCCCTTTGGCAGCGACAACTCGGTGGTTGAATTGCCAACCGAATGAGCGCTGAGTGCATCCCGTGTCAGATGGATGCCGTGGCAATGAGACTACTGTCATGAGCAGATGTATTCGGCCGATCCTGATTGCCGCCGTGGTGCTTGGCGGCAGCGCCTTCGCTGCCGAGCCGCGCATCACAGCGGAAATCGATGCAACCCCCGTAGGCGTTTTGACCGCAGAAGAGCAGCGCGCCGTGTCGCTCGCCGCCGGCCGTTTATTACGGCACGCGTACGATGCGAAAGTCGCCCTCGAACAAGAGGACACCGAGCGTGCGGCTGAAGAAATCGCCCTTGCCGAAACACTGCTGCAAATCATTGAGCGTGCCGTACCCAGCGCGACCGTGGTGGCCAAGATTTCAGCAGGCAAGCTGACCTATGAAGACACGGACACAGTCAAGCCGACGGTAATTCCGATACATTACGAACTCGACATGGTCAGCCTGACCGCGCCACTGAATCGCGCCAGAATGGCACAACAAGCTCAGGAATCGGACGAGCCCTCACCGCTCGGCGTGATCGAGCATGAGCTGCGGGACATACGCGTGTCGCTCGATCTTGAGCAGGCGAAAGCCGGATTGCAGACCGCCAAAGAGGGGCTGGCCGCTGAGGACGTCACGGTAGCCCGTCAGGGGCTGGCGGCGACCCTGCATCATAGTTTGCGCTTCAGAGCGATCTCTGTCGATGTGCCGTTACACCGTGCGCAAGAAAACCTGATGTTGGCCAGGGCGGCCCTTGAGCAGGGGCGAGTCGAGCAGGCTCGGGCGCTGTTGGGGGAGGTCATGGAGAGCCTGAATGCGCATCGACCGACCGGCAGCGGCACGGAGGCAGTCGACGCGATTCGTGACGAGATCAGTGCGTTCGCCGAGAGACTGGCCGACGCTGTGCCGGACGAGGGCTTTGGCGAGACCATCGACGGTTGGTGGGACCGCCTTGGCGAATTGACCCGCTAGGGCCTGCGGCAGGCCCGTGAAGTCCTCTCGAGCGATCGAGCTCGCTGACTACTTCAAGGAAGCCACGATGAAACACGCATACGACGACAGAACCTTCAAAGACCCGGTGTGTGGTATGGAGATCAGCCGCCAGACGGCATTCGACGAGTTCGTCTACGAGGGGAAGACCTACTATTTCTGTGCTCCCAGCTGTCGGCAAACCTTCGAGGACAATCCCGAGCAGTACATCCGATTGCACCGCCAACATGGATATCGGTCGAGTTAAGCTGGGATCGTCCTAATCCAGATATCTTGTGTCGGCGATGGCTAAGGATCAAGCTGCCGGGCTGCTGACCACGCAGACCACCGCGGCCGAACCGGCGCACAGTCACTCCGTCATCGCGGTTCGGGCCCAGGCGGCGAGCGCATGATCCCGCTGCGCGACGACAACCCCACGGCGAGCAAGCCGGTGATCACGGTGACGCTGCTGATTGCCGTTGCGTTGCTGTTCCTGCGACAGAGCACCCTCGGGCAACCCGGCGCACAAGCAGCCGTCTACGCGCTCGGGCTAATCCCTTCGGTGCTCTTTGGTCTGCACGAACTGCCCGCTGAGCTTGCGATCGTGCCGCCGAGTGCAACCATCGTCACCTCGATGTTTCTGCACGGTGGATGGATGCATCTGCTCGGCAACATGTTGTACTTGTGGATATTCGGCGACAACGTCGAGGACGCCATGGGCCATACCAGGTTTCTGGCCTTTTATCTGCTGTGCGGTACCGCCGCGGCATTTGCGCAAGCGCTGCCGGATCCGCACTCCACCGTGCCGATGATCGGTGCCAGCGGCGCGATTTCCGGCGTGCTCGGCGCCTACCTGTTGCTCTTTCCCCGCGCACGCGTGTTGGCGGTTATTCCGATCGGCTTTTTTCTCTATACCGTGCGCTGGCCGGCCAATGTGGTGCTGATCGGCTGGTT
>ERZ869936.1199-NODE-1199-length-19612-cov-7.642328_pt1 | contig 19612 bp, 19 predicted proteins | sample MGYA00520876_ERZ869936 | MGnify/ENA primary metagenome ERZ869936 (study PRJEB32218, sample SAMN09650985) | biofilter metagenome | isolation source: enrty point of leading RO module | place: Saudi Arabia: Thuwal, RO plant located on Red Sea | collected 2016-02-17 ...
TTCCGTCTGGTCCTCGATGGCGAGCATGTCCTCGAGCTTCCCTTCGCGGATCATTTTTCCGCGGAAGATGATGCCGACCCGGTCGCACACCTCCTGGACCTGCTCGAGCAGGTGGGAGCAGAGGAAGACGGTGATGCCGCGCCCGCGCAGCGCGAGGATGAGGTCGCGGATCTGGCGCGAGCCGATCGGATCGACGCCGGCGGTCGGCTCGTCGAGGATGACGAGCCGCGGTTCCTGGACCAGCGCCTGGGCCAGCCCGATGCGCTGGAGCATGCCCTTCGAGTAGCCGCCGAGGCGGCGGTCGCGGGCCTCGGTGAGGTCGACGAGTTCGAGCAGCTCGTCGACGCGGGCCTCGAGCGCCCTGCCGCGCAGGCCGCAGAGCTTGCCGTAGAAGCGGACCGTCTCCGCCCCGCTGAGGTGCTTGTAGAAATACGGGTTCTCGGGGAGGAAACCGACCTGCTCGCGCGAATCGACGGCGAGCGAATCGGCGCCGAAGATGCGGCAGCTTCCGGCCGTCGGGGCGACCAGTCCGAGCAGGGCCTTCATGGTGGTCGACTTGCCCGAGCCGTTCGGGCCGATCAGGCCGTAGACCTCGCCCGGCTCGATGCGGATGCTCACCCGGTCGACCGCGCGCACCGGCTTTCCGCCGAAATGGGCGGGGAAGACCTTGACGAGCTGGTCGATGGCGACGGCGGGGTCCATGGAAGTGGCGCGGGGCCGAGGCTAGCGGGGGATCGTCCGGACTGGCAACGGGGATTTGGACGATTCCAGGGCCGTCATCGATTTGGAGTGGCCGGAAACCCCGGGGTCTGATTTTCTGCGATCGATATGAAGAAACTACTACTGATGATTTCAGCGGCCTTCGCGCTGCTGGCGACGAGCTGCATGGAGCACCACGTGACCATCCGGCTGAACAAGGACGGCAGCGGGACGATCACCGAGGAGACCACCCTCGGCGCCCAGGTGCTGGCGATGATGGAACAGATGGCCGGCCTTGGCGGCGAGGGGGCGGAGGCCCCGGACCCGACCGCCGACATGATGGACAAGGACAAGGCCGAAGCCGCCGCCAAGAAGATGGGCGAGGGCGTGACGCTGGAGAAGATCGAGAAGATCGACGAGTCGAAACGCAAGGGAGCGCGGACCGTCTATGCCTTCAAGGACATCAACAAGGTGAAGTATGGTTTCGGCGACAGCCTAGACGACATGGGCGAAGACATGGGTCCGGGTGGTGCCGGCGAGGAAGAGGAAGCCGCGGACGAAGACAAGCCGATGGAGTTCGCCTACGCCGACGGCGTGCTGACGCTGAAGAACAAGGCCATGGACGGCAAGAAGCCGGAGGGCGGTGACGGGGAGGCCCCGGAGACCGATCCGGCCGAACTCGCCCAGGCCAAGCAGATGCTCGACGGGATGAAGATGAGCATCCGTCTCGAGTTTCCCGGCGGCATCGAGGAGACCAACGCCACCCATCGCGAGGGCGACACCGTGACGATGATGGAGATGGACATGAGCCAGTTGCTCGAGGACCCGGAGGCATTCGCCAAGCTGCAGAAGGAGCAGCCCGAGTCGCCGGCCGACATGGCCGAGGCGCTGAAGGGCATCAAGGGCATGAAGGTCGAGACCAACGAGGAGCTGAAGGTGAAGCTGAAGTAGCCGACGACGATTCAATGAAAACGGCCGCTCCGGATCTCCGGGGCGGCCGTTTTGCTTGATTGGGGTTCGGGGGGTCAGCCGGCGAAGCGCTCGGCGACGGCGTCCCAGTTGACCACGTTCCAGAACGCGGCGATGTAGTCCGGCCGGCGGTTCTGGTAGTGGAGGTAGTAGGCGTGCTCCCAGACGTCGAGGCCGAGGAGCGGCTTGCCGGAGCAGCCGGCGACCGCCTCGCCCATGCAGGGCGTGTCCTGGTTGGCGGTCGAGCAGACGGCCAGCGAGCCGTCGTCCTTCTTTACCAGCCATGCCCAGCCGGAGCCGAAGCGGCCGGCGGCGGCGTTGGCGAACTCCTCCTTGAACTTGTCGAAGGAGCCGAAGGCCGAGTCGATCGCCGCGGCGAGGTCGCCGGAAGGCGCGTTGCTGCCGCCGGGGGCGATGACCTGCCAGAACAGGGAGTGGTTGGCGTGGCCGCCGCCGTTGTTGCGGACCGCGGTGCGCTTGGCTTCCGGCACGGCCGAAAGGTCGGCGACCAGTTCGCAGATGCTCTTGTCCTCGAGGCCGGTGCCTTCGAGCGCGTCGTTGAGCTTCGAGACGTAGGCGGCGTGATGCTTGTCGTGGTGGATTTCCATCGTGCGCGCGTCGATGTGCGGTTCGAGCGCGTCGAAGGCATATCCGAGATCGGGGAGGGTGTGTGCCATGGTTGGGATTGGTTTGGTTTGCGTTCAAGGGGCCCGCCGGTTAGTCCCGAGGGGCGAACCGACGATGGCGTGGGTGCGCGGCACTGCAAGGAACAATCCGTTCATGGCTCTTTCCAACATCGTTCTCACCGAGGGCCCCTGGCCCTGGATCCTCGCCGCGCTGGGCGGTTTCGTCGCCGGCTGGCTGATCACCTTTCTCATCGGCTCGGCGAAGCGCGGCCGGCTGGAGGAGCGGCTCGGCGCCGGCGAACGCCGCGCGACCGACCTCGAGGCGCGCCTTGCCCAGGCCCAGGCCGCCGCCGACGATGAGGAAAGGCAGGCGGAAACGCTGCGCACCCAGGTCGCGGAGCTGAAGACCCGCCTCGAGCAGGAGGGCAAGTCGGCGAAGGAGAAGCAGGAACTGCTCGAGCAGACCGAGAAGCGGCTGTCGGATGTCTTCAAGGCGCTCTCGGCCGACGCGCTGAAGTCGTCCACCGAGCAGTTCTATCGGATGGCCAAGCAGACCTTGCAGGCGCAGCAGGACGAGGCGAAGGGCGAACTGGAGAAGCGCCGCGTGGCGATCGAGCAGATGGTCAAGCCGGTGACCGAGACGCTCGGCAAGTTCGAGGGCCGGATCGGCGAGATCGAGAAGGCTCGTGAGGGTGCCTACGCCGAGCTCAAGACGCAGGTGAAGGCGATGGCCGAGGCGCAGACCGGTCTGCAGCGCGAGACCGCGCAACTGGTGAAGGCGCTGCGCCAGCCGACCGGCCGCGGCCAGTGGGGCGAGATCCAACTCCGCCGCGTGGTGGAAATGGCCGGCATGCAGGAGCACTGCGATTTCCAGACGCAGACGAGCACGACCGACGACGAGGGGAAACGGCTGCGGCCCGACCTGGTCGTGCGGCTGCCGGGCGGAAAGACGATCGTGGTCGATTCCAAGACGCCGATGGATGCCTACCTCGACGCGATCGAGGCCGCGGACGACGCGTCTCGTGACGAGGCCCTCAATCGCCACGCGCGACAGGTGCGGACGCACATCTCGCAGTTGTCCTCGAAGAACTACACCTCGCAGTTCGAGCACGCGCCGGAGTTCACGGTGCTGTTCCTGCCGAGCGAGTCGTTCTTCTCCGCCGCGCTGCAGAGCGACCCCGGGCTGATCGAGCGCGGGGTCGACCACGGCGTGATCCTCGCCACGCCGACCACGCTCATCGCGCTGCTGCGGGCGGTGGCCTACGGCTGGCGCCAGGAGGCGCTGGCGGAGAACGCGCGCGAGATCTCGGTGCTGGGGCGCACGCTGCACGAGAGACTGGCGACGCTGGCAGGCCACTTCGCCAAGCTTGGCAAGTCGCTCGATTCGGCGGTGGGCCATTTCAACTCGGCGGTCGGCTCGTACGAGACGCGGGTGCTGAGCACCGCGCGCAAGTTCGAGGAACTCCAGGCCGCGCCCGACGGGCAGTCGCTCGAAACGCCGGCGCGGATCGAAAAGGCGGCGCGCCTGCCGATGACCGAGGAGGAGCCCGACACCGACGAGGCGAAGGAGAAGGCGAGCTCGGCCGCCAACGACCTGCGGTCGGCGCTGGGGAGTGGCTCCTTGCAGGAGCCATGACGGGGCGGCCTCCCGGCCGCGGCCTGTGGCGCTGCGTCGAATCGGGTGACGAACGAAACCTGATGGCCCGCCTCCCTCCGCGGCCGGGAGGCCGCCCGGCCCTGATATGGCGCTTGGAAAGCGCCACTCCTCACCCCCGGTCGTGGTCGAGCACGAAGGGCTTGCCGCGGAACTTCACGCCCTTCATGGCGTTGATGATCTGGTCGGCGAACTCCTTCTTCACGTCCACCCGGCTGTGCTTGAAGAGGATCTTGACGTGGCCGATCGCGCCCTGCGGGACGCCTGACTCGTTGTAGAGCATGCCGATGATCTCGCCGACCTTCACGCCCGACTGCTTGCCGAGCGAAAGGAACAGCGGGGTCATGTCCGCGTTGTCGTGGGGGCCGGTTCGCTCGCGTCGCGGACCTTTCTCGCGCGGCGGACGTTCCTTGCGCGGGCGCCGCTGGCCGGGTTCCTCGCTGTCTTCGGGAACCTCGTTGAATTCACGGCCGCTTTCTTCGCGCAGCATCGAGACCAGCGCGCTGACCACATCGGTCGGCGTGAAGCCTTGCTCGAGCAGGCGGTCGAGCTGATCGGCGTACGAGTCGAACCGGCCGTCGCCGAGCCGCTCCTTGAGCTGCTCGAAAAGCCGGTCCGCCATTCGCCCTTCGACGATCTCCTGCGACGGCACGCGCTCGCGGCGGATGCTCTGCCTGGTGTAGCGCTCGATCATTTCGAGCCGGTGCAGCTCGCGACCGAAGACGAAGCTCACGGCCCGGCCGCTGCGACCGGCCCGGCCGGTGCGCCCGATGCGGTGGACGTAGTCCTCGGGGTCCTGCGGCAGGTCGTAATTGATCACCAGGTCGATCTCGTCGACGTCGAGCCCGCGGGCGGCGACGTCGGTGGCGACGAGCACCTCGACGGTGCCCTCGCGGAAACGCTTGAGCACGCGCTCACGCATCTGCTGGGTGATGTCGCCGTGCAGCCGGTCGACCGCGTAGCCGCGGGCGAGCAGGGCCTCGGTGGCCTCGTCGACCGAGCGCTTGGTGTTGCAGAAGACGATGGAAAGACGGGCCTCGTCCATGTCGAGCAGCCGCGACAGGACTTCCACCTTCGAGCGCTGGCGGACTTCGTAGCAGCATTGGTCGATCGAGCTGACGGTCTTCGACTTCTGCTCGACCTGGATGGTCCTGGGCTCGCGGCCGAAGCGTTCGATCAGGGTCGACACCGCCCGGTTCATCGTGGCGGAAAAGAACAGCGTCTGACGGTCCTCCGGCAGTTGGCCGAGGAGGTCCTCCATTTCCTCGCGGAAGCCCATGTCGAGCATCCGGTCGGCCTCGTCGAGCACGACCATCCTGATGCCGGAGGGGTCGAGCGACCGGCGCTTGAGGTGGTCGAGCACGCGGCCCGGGGTGCCGACCACGACGTGGGCGCCCTGGCGCAGCGCGCGGAACTGGCGGTCGATCGGCGCCCCCCCGTACACCGGCACCGCCCGCAGGCCCTTCATGTGGGAAGCGTAGCGGTGGACGTCCTCGCAGACCTGGTTGGCCAGCTCGCGGGTGGGGCAAAGCACGATCGCCTGCGGGAAGCGGTCGTCGAGATCGATGCCGGCGAGCAGCGGCAGCGAGAACGCGGCTGTCTTGCCGGATCCCGTCTGGGAAAGACCGACCAGGTCCTCGCCTTGCATCGCTGGCGGTATGGCCAGTGCCTGAATGGGCGAGGGGCGCTCGAAGCCGAGGGCTTCGATCGCGGCGAGGAGCGGCTCGGGAAGGCCGAGCTCGGAGAAGGGAGGGGTTTCCATGGAAGGTGGCGCGCGGCGGAATCGGCGGCGGCGGACGCGCAACCTTGGGCGTCGCGCCCGTCCTGACAAGCCGCGATTTGCCGCGGCACCCGCAAGCTCACCACTCGCGACCCGCGGGCAACTGATGCCGTTGTGCCACGCCGAACGAGCACTTCACGTAGAGCTCGCCGTGCAGCGGGAACACCTCCTCACGGTCGATTTCGTAGCTCCCGCCGCCGGGGCATTCGCTCAGGCCCTTCAGCATCCCGTGCACGTTGTCCGAGATGTAGCCCTTTGCCTGCAGGTGGTCGGCGATCGACTGGGTGCCGTCCTGGGCGCGGGGAATCGTGCCCGGCGCGTAGCCGTAGAGGTTCTGGTAGGCGCGCACGCTGGCCTGGATGTTGCGCATGTGAACGAGGCAGGCGGCGCGGTCCGAGCCGCGCTTCCAGGCGCGGGTGCCGATCATGGTGACGGAGACGAGGGCGAGCAGCACGGCGATGACCACGGTCAGTTCGAGCAGGGTCAGGCCGGCAGGCTTCCTCGTCCGCAGGGGGGATGCGGATTTCATGGGGGGGATGTTGGTTTTGGGGGAAGTCTTCGCCAGAAAGCCGACGAAGACGATGCCACCGTAACACGATCCGCCCCGGCGGCGATCACGTGATCGCGGAGGCGTTGCAGAGGAAGGCGGACGGCCTCAGTGCTCCTTGATCCAGAGGTTGGCGAAGTCGAGCTTCGAGCCGTGGTGCTGTAGGGCGATCGCTCCCTCGGGCGGCACGCCGGGAAGCGTGGCGCCGTTGATCACCGTCAGGCCGTTGAGCACGACGGTGAGCTGGTCGCCCTTCATCGTGATCATCATGCGGTTCCACTCGCCGACCGGACGGTCGGCCTTGAGCTTCGGCGTCACCGCGGCGCGCACTTCGGGGGACATGTTCTTGTCGGTGCGGTAGCCCCAGACCTCGCCCGACCCGACCGGCCAGTTCCACAGGTTCACCTGCGACTTCTCCGTCCCGCGCAGGTAGATGCCGCTGTCGAGTTCCTGGACCCGCACCTTCTGGCCGGTGTCGTTGCCGTCGCGTCCGATGATGGGCCGGTCCATGACCGGTCCCGGCGCGGCCCAGCGCCAGTCGAAGACCATGGTGAAGTCCTTGTAGGATTTCGCGGTCCAGAGGTGCCTGCCCTTGCCGTCGTACATCAGCACGCCGTTGGCGGCGGTCCAGTGGTCGCCCTCGCCGGTCTTCCAGCCGGCGAGGCTCTCGCCGTCGAAAATTCTTTCGAATCCCTGCTTCTTCACCTCCTCGACGTTGGCGGCCGGCGGCAGTTCGCAGATGTTGAGGTTGCGGAAGGCCACCTTGTCGCCATGGCCGCACAGGGCGATGTGGCCGGCACGGCGGCGCACGCCCTTGTGCTTGGGATGCTTCTTCTGGAGTTCGGAAAGATCGGCCTCGGTGATGGTCACGCCGTTGAGCTCCACCTTCACGGTGTCGCCCATGACCGTCACTCGTTCCTTGTTCCATTCGCCGACCGGCTTCAGGTGGCCCTTCTTCGCCGGCACCATGGTGTAGATCGATCCGTGGAACTGGTAGTCCTTGAGGTCCTTGTATTTCTCCGCGGTGTCATCGAGCACCTGGATCTCCATCCCGGTGTAGGCGGCGTCGCCTTCGCCGGGGTAGTGGATGCCGAGGCCGTTGTTGCCGCCGGGCGGGAGCTTGAATTCGAAGTCGAGGATGTAGTTCGCGAAGATGCGTTCGGTGACGAGGTTGCGGCCCTTCGGCGTGCAGACGATGGCGCCGTCCTCGACGACGTAGCCGTCGCCCTTCCAGCCATCGAGGGTCTTGCCGTCGAAGAGCGGGCGGGACTGGCATTCCGGTTCGGCCGCCACGGCGGCGAGGGTCAGCAGGGAAAGAATCGCGGGAATGGTCTTCATGGAATTCAGAGTTCGATGGTTTGTCCGGTGCGGAAGCTGCGGTCGGCGGCGTCGACGATGCGCATCGAGTTGATCGCGTCGTCCATGTGGTCGGAGAGGTTGAGGTCCCCGGTGATGGCCTCGAGGAAGTACTCCTGCTCGCGCTTGCAGAGTTCGTCGTGGTCGGGTTCGTCGCCGGTCTCGACCCATTCGTCCTCGCGGGTGAACCGGTTGTTCGCGTCGAGCTCGGAGAAGTGGCGGCGCAGGGTGTTGGTCTTGGTGTGCGAGTCGACGTCCGACGACGCGCCGGCGCCGGCGGCCTCGCGCGCCTCGATGGTCACGCAGCCCTTCGGGCCGACCACGTCCTTCACGAAGAAGGCCATCTCGGACATCATCGGACCCCAGCCCGCCTCGTACCAGCCGACCGATCCGTCCTCGAAGGTCACCTGCAGGTGGCCGTAATTGATCTTCCCCTCGGGGATCTCGTCGGTGAGCCGTGCGCCGAGGCCGGAGACGCGGACCGGCTTCGAGCGGGTCATCTGGCACATCACATCGACGTAGTGCACGCCGCAGTCGACGATGGGAGAAATGGACGACATCAGGTTCTTGTGGGTCGTCCAGTTGTCGCCGGACGACTGCTGGTTGAGGTTCATGCGCATCACCAGCGGCTTGCCGAGTTCGTGCGACATCTCGATGAACTTCTGCCACGAAGGGTGGTGCCGGAGGATGTAGCCGATCACCAGCTTGCGGCCCTTTTCGCGGGCCATGGCGACGATCTCCTCGGCTTCGGCGACGGTGTCGGCGAGCGGTTTCTCGATGAACACATCCGCCCCGGCCTCGAAGGCGGCCTTGGCGTAGGGCGCGTGGGTGTCCGGATAGGTCGAGATCGAGACGGCGTCGGGCTTCGTCTCCTCGAGTGCCTTGTAAAAATCGTCGAACAGCGCGTAGCCGCCGCCGAGTTCCTCGTTGAGCTTTTCGCGGGATCCCGCCGAACGGGTGCAGATGCCGACGATCTCGAATTCGGGGATCCGGTGGTAGGCGAGGGCGTGGGAGCGGCCCATGTGGCCGGCGCCGACGCAGAGAACGCGGATGGTCTTGCTCATGATCGGGGTTGGGGAAACGCCCCGAGCGGACCGCATGTTTCGGCGGGAGGCAAGTCTTTGCGCGGCGCGGTGACCGCGTCAGGCGAGCGGGTTGATCCAGTCCAACCCCTCGAAGCGGGCGAAGTCGGTGTCGTTGGAGTGAAGCGTCGCCCGATTTTCCATGGCGTGGGCCGCGAGAACCGCATCAGACAGGACCCGGCCGACGGAGTTCGACCTTTCCATGAGCTGCATGACCCGCTGGAAATGATCGGCACCGGGATTGAGGATGCGGGTGTTGGGCTGATCGATCCAGCCCGAGACGACCCGGCCCGCATCGGCCAGCGGCACGGCGGCCGCTCCCAGGCGGGGATTCGTGGAGATCCGGACGAAGCCGAACAGGATCTCATGCGGCAGGCCGATGAGCTCGCCACCATTCACCACTCCCTCCCACCAATCGCGCGCCCGCTCATGGTGACGGGTGTGCGGATTGTAGGCGTAGAGCAGCAGGTTGAGATCGGGGACGATCATTCAGGGGGTCAGCTCGGTCAGCGATTCCTCATCCTCCCACGCGTCGGCGAGCTGGTTGAAGTTGGCGTCGTCCAGTGATTTCGGAAACGGCGCGGTGAAGAGCGGCTCGACCCGGAACGGTTCGGTGCGCCTTTCCCCCAGCGCCTTCCGGATGGCCTCGTTCAGGACCACCTTGAAGGACTGCCCCGTGGACCTGGCGGCTTCCTTCAGCAGCTTCTCGGTATCCGGGTCGATGGTGACCGTCGTCCTCATGTTTGCACCGTGACAGCACAACTTTTTGCTGTCAAGACAGCAAGCAATGCTCGTCCGGTGGGAAGCGTGCTGGACCGCGAAGCCCTACTCCGGCTTCAAGCGGAGAAACTCCGCCACCGCCTCGGTCGTGGGATCGCCGGGCTTGCCGAGGTCGCGGTTGATGGTCATGTGATTCTTCCCCTCGATGCCGACCACGGTGGCCTTGCCGCCTTTGCGGCCGAGGGCGCGGGCGAGACCTTCGGATTGCTCGGTCGAGCTGGGGCGGGTCGCGACGTGGAGGATGAGAAAGGGTGGCGGGGTGGCGTCGAACTTCGCCACCTTCAGCGTCGGCGAGGCATCGCGCTGGGTCGCTGGGTCGTCGGTGAAGGCGTTGATCCACATCCTGCCGCCCCCCGCCGCTTCGATCTGCCGCGACACGTGGTAGGCGGCGCCGTCGAGGAGGATCACGCCCTTGATCGCCTCCGGATCGCCGCCGGCCGCCTTCAACTTGTCGCGATCGACCGCCGCCAACGCCGCGAGGTGCGCGCCGGCGGAGTGGCCGATCAGGTAGAGCCGGTCCGGGTCACCACCATGCTCGGCGATGTGTTCGCCGATCCAGGCGATGGCCTCGCAGACGTCCTCGACGTGGGCCGGGTGGCTGACCGCCGGCGACAGGCGGTAGTTGATCGAGGCGACGATGAAGTCGTGCTGCTTGAACCAGCCGAACTTCGGATGGACGAAGCCGGGATTGCCCTTGTCGCCGATCGCCCAGCCGCCGCCGTGGATGGCGATGAGCACCGGTCGCGCTTCGGCGCTTTCGCCCTCGGGCAGGTAGAGGTCGAGCTTCTGCAGCGGGTCGCCGTCGGTGACGTAGGCCACGTCCGGCATGGTGGCGGCGCACGAGACCAGGCTCACGGAGATCAGGAGAAGCAGCACTTTCATGAAGTGGAAAACCTTCACGGGAGTCCGAGGTTGCGGTTCATTTTTCACGGCGTGAGGCGATCGCCCACGTGAAGAAGGGAATGACGATGGCGGCGATGATGCCGACCTGCCACCACAGCGCGCTCTGGAACGCGGCGGAGTCATCCGCGCCGTCGCGCAATCCGGCGAGGAGCAGGGAAAAGGCGAGCGACCAGAGGCCGTAGCCGAGGTTGAAGGCGAGGCCCTTCACGCTGAGCAGCGTGGCGCGCTGGGAGGAGTCGGCGACGCTGTGAAGGAAGCGGCTGACCGTGAAGCCGACGAAGCCGAGCAGGCACAGGGTGAGGGCGGCCGGGATCAGGCCGACCCACGGCCACGCGGGGGCGAGCAGCGCGAGCGAGACGAGCGTGGCGCCCGCCGCGATGGCGAGCACGGTCATGGTGTCGAAGCGGTGGTTCACCCGCTTGGCGATGCCGGGGACGAACCAGTTGCCGATGGCGATCACCGACCCGATGAAGCCGAAGGACCATTCGGGCAGGTCGATGAGGCGGTAGTATTCGCTGTTGATGGTGGCGAAGTTGCGCACGACGGCGTCGACCAGCAGCGCGCCGACCAGCACCATCGCAATCCGGCGGGTGGTGAAGGCATATTTCGCGGTCTGGAGGGTCAGCCGGAAGGCCGAGCGGCAGCGGTCGGAGGCGCGGGCTTCGTCGTCGTGGCCCTGCTCCTCGAGCCGCAGGGTGATGAGCAGGCAGCCGATCGCCTGGAGAAAGACGAGCGCGACCGGCAGGCGATGGGCGAGGGCGGGATCGATGGCGAAGCCGGGGATGATCTTTCCGAGCCAGCTCGGATCGTAGAGCAGGCCGCCGAGCGACATCGCGATGAGGAAACCGGCGGCCTGCCAGCGCATCATGGTCGCCATCACCTCGTCCCACGCGGACTCGCGATCGTCCTCGGGCAGCGCGTCGTAGGCGATGGCCTCATCGGCCCCGCTCGCCCCGGCCTCCGAGGCGCCGGAGAGGAAGCGGTTGAGCCCGCAGAGGAACAGCAGCAGCCAGCCGCCGTTGGCCGGAGCGAAGAGGAGGATCCCCATTTCCACCACCATGATCGCCGCCGAGATGACGAGCAGCCGCTTGCGCCCGAGCGTGTCGGCCAGCGCGCCCGACGGCACCTCGAGCAGGAAGATCGCGCCGGACCAGATGAAGTTGAGCATCACGAACTGGTCGAGGGTGAGCCCGAGGTCGGTGAAGAAGATCGCCAGGATGGGATAGTAGGCCCGGGCGTTGTAGAGTACCCGGAACAGCACGAAGAGCCGCGCGTTGCGGTGGGCGAAGGGACCGCTGCGGCGGATCAGCGAGGACACCGCCTATTGGTGGAGGGGGAAGGCGGTGGCGGCAAGCGGGGTTTTGGACCTCCTTTTAGTTCGCTGGGTCAATTGCCTCGCCTCAGGGGGAGAAGCGTGACCCGCATTCGCCGGGGGTCGATGGTGACCAGCGCTCCGGTACTCAAGGCCTCGCGGTGGGTCTCAAGCGCTGCCAGGACGACGCCGCCCATCGTCTCGGGCCGGGTGTCTTCGGATCGGAGCTGGATCACGCTTGGTCCCACCGCGCCCGTGGAAGCCAGAATTGCGCCAAAATCAAGATCGTGGGTGAACACGAGGAATCCGCCCGACCGGGCGTGCTCCATGATTTCGGTATCCGGGGCGTTGAACTCGCCGATCACCGACCAATGCGTTGCCTGCCATCCGGCCTGCTCGAGAACCGCGCCCCACTCGGGGGAAAGGTTCATGTCGATCAGGATTCTCACCCTGCCACAGCGACGGGAAGCTCCCGTTCCTCGGACCGCCAAGCGGCATACGCAAGCGCGGCCGTGATGTCTTCTTCTTCGAGGTAGGGATAAAGCTTGAGGATCTCCCGCCGCTCGGTGCCGGAAGCGATCAGGCCGAGAATCGTGCCCACGGTGACGCGCATTCCGCGAATGCAGGGCTTGCCGCCCATGATCGAGGAATCAAAGGTGATGCGGTCGAGATCGGGGAAAGTCACGCGGTGAGTGTCGCATCGGGAGAGGGTCGCGTCCAGCCAGCAGTTCCCGGGACGAGCGTGCCGACGCGACTCTGTGGAATCTGCTTTTCCGGCGTGCGAGGAGAACTTAGAAAGCCATCGGTGGGAAGGGTTGGATTCTTTGGCTCGATGGTCGCCCATACCTTGCAAGATGGCTCGTATTGTTGTTCCTTGTTTGTGTTTTTTCGAAGGACCTGGTTGATGTGTTTCTACTGATGTCACTCTTGGCGTTGCCGTTTTTCCAATGGTCCGGAAGTATGGTGCCGAGAGAAACAAAGTAATCTCTGTGGGTGTCAGTGAGACAGGAGTCCTCGCGGTCACCTTGGACTTCTGGAGTCGGAGATGGAAGCGGAGTAGGTGGTTTTATCTTGTTCAAAACGGGAAGGTTGTTGCCGTCGTGCGATTCCCTTGGTGTTTGGTGGCTCCGTTCTGCGGCTTTCCTACCCCGCTTTCTAAAGAAGACATTGAATAGGGGCAGGAGCACCCGTGGATCGTCTCATAGGGGTCTCTCGTAGGGGTCCGTGATTTTTAACAAAAGCCTTCGCTCTGTCGGGAGTGTGGCCGACTTTCAGAGCTTCAATCTCCGCCGGTGTCAGGAGGGGGCGCAGGGGTGGCCAGGAGTTTCTCTGGAAGCCCGAACTTTCGGCGTGAGAAGCCGGCCGGCCCGTGCGTAGGGTCCGGCATCATGAAACACACGCTGTTTGCCATCGCTCTTGCCGCCAGCCCGCTCCTTGCTGCCGAGGAGGGCTTTGTTCCGCTTTTCGACGGCAAGACCCTCGACGGCTGGAAGGTCTCGGAGAATCCGGACTCCTTCAGCGTGAAGGATGGGGCCATCGTCGCCTTCGGTCCGCGCGCCCACGCCTTTTACGTCGGCAAGGACGGCGAGGCGAAATTCGAGGACTTCGAGCTGCGGCTCGAGGTGATGACCAAGGAGAACTCCAATGGCGGCGTCTTCTTCCACGCGGCCTACCAGGAGAAGGGCTGGCCGATCAAGCAGGGCTACGAGGTGCAGGTGAACAACACCCACTCCGACTGGCGGAAGAGCGGCGGACTCTACGCCATCGTCGACAACAAGGAGCCGTTCAAGGACGACGAGTGGATGCAGTACGTGATCCGCGTCGAGGACGGCGTGGTGAACGTGACGATCGACGGCAAGGAGGTCGTGAAGGACTTCAAGCCGGAGGGGGAACAGGACAAGCTGGTCGAGGGCGGCGGACTGATCGCGCTGCAGGCGCATGACCCGGGCAGCACGGTGTTCTACAAGAACATCCGGATCAAGAAGCTGGACTGAGTCCCGGGGGAGTCGGTCGAGGGTCTGAAGGTCCAAGGTCGAAAGTCCTCTGTGGCGGCCGTTTTCGAACAGCCTTCAGGTGGGCAGGTCGGGCCTTTGACTTTCGGATCTTCGGACGAAAGGTTCGCGCTTGGGTTGGCCGCTGGATTGCTTTGGGATCGGGCATGGCCGAGTGGTTTCATCGCGCGTTGTCGGAGCGGTATCCGACGATCGAGTCGGCGGTCGCGGAGATCGCCGCGCTGAAGGCGCAGCTCGAGCTGCCGAAGGGGGTGATCCACGTGATCTCCGACATCCACGGCGAGGCGAAGAAGCTGCGGCACGTGATCAACAACGCGTCGGGACGCCTGCGGCCGCTGGTTTCGGACCTCTTCCGCGAGCGGCTTTCGGATGACGAGTTCCGCGAGTTCCTCAACGTTCTCTACTACCCGGCCGAGATTCTCCAACTGAAGGACGACGAGCTGGCTGACGAGGCCGCCCGCGAGCGGTGGGTCCGCTCGACGCTCGAGCGGCAGTTCGAGCTGATCCGCGTGATGATCCGCGACCGGCGGCGCAAGACGGTCAAGCAGCTCGCGCCGAAGGAGCACCGCGAGCTTTTCGAGGTGCTGCTCAACTATCCGGCGGGCGGGCACGCGCCGGTGTTTCTCGAAGTGCCGATCCGGGAGATGGTGCGCCGCCGGCTCGACTTCTCCGCGATCCGCAGCGCATCGCGGTTCATCCGCAGCCTGACGGTCGAGGAAACCATCGTCGCCGGCGACCTCGGCGACCGCGGCCCGCGGATCGACCGGGTGATCGATTACCTGATCCGCCAGCCGAACGTCTCGCTGATCTGGGGCAACCACGACGTGAGCTGGATGGGCGCGTGCCTCGGCAGCGAGGCGCTCATCGCCCTGGTGCTGCGGATTTCGCTGCGCTACCGCCGGCTCTATCAGCTCGAGGAGGGCTACGGCCTGCTGACCAAGGCGCTCGAGCAGCTCGCCGAGACGGCCTACGCCGACGATCCGGCCGAGCATTTCCTCTCGAAGCGCGAGGGCGAGCGCGACCGGGTGCTGATCGCCCGCATGCAGAAGGCGGCGGCGGTGCTCGAGTTCAAGCTCGAGGGGCAGATGATCGAGCGCCACCCGGAGTGGGAAATGGACGACCGCAACCTGCTGCGCCGGATCGACTACGAAAACGGGACGATCGAACTGCAGGAGGGAACGTATCCGTTGCGCGACACCTGCCTGCCGACGATCGACCCGGCCGACCCCAACCGCTTGTCGCCCGAGGAGCAGCACTGCATCGACCGCCTCAAGGAGTCCTTCACCGGCTCGCCGCGGCTGTGGGAGCACATGAAGTGGCTGGCCGACCGCGGGCAGATGGCGCTGGTGCGCGATCGCGCGGTGATCTTCCACGCCTGCCTCGCGGTGGATGAGGACGGCGGCTACCTGCCGCTGAGCATCGATGGCAAGGAGTGCCGCGGCCCCGAGCAGTTCCCGGCGCTCAACCGCGTGATCAAGCGCGCCTTCCGCGACGGGGCGCAGGTCTCGCAGGGCGACCTCGACTGGTTCTTCTACCTGTGGGCGGGGCCGAAGTCGCCGCTCTTCGGCAAGGACCGGATGGCGACCTTCGAGACCTATTTCGTCGAGGACAAGGCGACCCACAAGGAGACCAAGAACCCGTGGTTCCGGTGGATCCACGATTTCGAGTTCTGCGACCGGATCTGCCGGGAAATGGGCGTGGCCGAGGGCGGGATCATCGTCAACGGCCACGTGCCGGTGAAGGTCGAGAAGGGCGAAAGTCCGCTCAAGAAGGGCGGCAACGCGGTGACCATCGACGGCGCCTTTTCCGAGGCCTACGGCGACCGCGGCTACACCTTCATCCTGGGTCCGGAGGGGGAAGTCCTGGCCGAGCACCACGCCTTTCCCGATCCGGTGGCGGCGGTGAAGGAAGGCGAGGATCTGATCCCGACGATGTCGACCGTGCGCGGCTACGATCATCCCCGGATGGTGGGCGACACCGAGGAGGGCGAGCGCATCCTGGCGCAGATCCGTGCGCTGGAGGACCTGGTCGAGGCCTACGAGTCCGGCGAGATGCAGGAGCGGTGATCGGATGGAGCGCCGATTATGAGATCGGCATGCCACCCGTTTGCGGGAATGCTGCCGCGATGCACGGGAGGTGGATCATCGCCGGGGTGTCGGGTTGCGGGAAGACGACCGTCGGCCGGGCGCTGGCGGAGCGCCTGGGCGTGCCCTTTCTCGACGCCGACGATTTCCACCCTCCGGCGAACCTCGCGAAGATGCGTTCCGGCATTCCGCTGGATGATGAGGATCGTCTCCCGTGGCTCGACACCTTGGGGCGGGAGCTTGCGGCGCGGGAATCCGTCGTGCTCGCCTGCTCGGCGCTGAAGCGGAGATATCGGGACCGGCTCAGGGAACTCGCCGGGCCGGTCGATTTCGTGGTGCTGACCGTGCCGCGCGACGAGCTTGAGCGCCGGATGCGGGAGCGCGAGCATTTCATGCCGCACGGACTGCTCGACTCGCAACTCGCGGATCTGGAACCGGGTGGCGACGTCGAGGTGGTGGAGGGTGTCGGACCGGTGTCGGAGATCGTGCGACGGATTGGGCCGGGTGGGGAGTGAGGGACGCGCGAGGCCACTTGCGCTTGACCGGTCGGGCGATGCGCGAGTGGGCTCGCGTGGTCCTTCAGCGTTTTGCGGTCTTGGTGAGCGCGTCGATGCGCTCCTGATAGGCGAGCCCGAAGCGATCGATCCGGATCCGGGCAAGGCGCTGCTGGTCCTCGTCGTTCCCGGAGCGGGCGAGCCGCAACCACTCCCGTTCATGTCGCGGGCGGATGACCTCCGAGCGGCCGACGATCACCCGCACGATCTTATCCGGGACCGGAGTCACCGAAAGCGGCAGGATCGCATCGGTGCGGCTGTCCGGCAGCACCCAGAAGACCCGCAGGCCGGGACGCTCGAAGTAGCTCTGCCACCAGGTCTGGACCATCGCGTCGGCCTCGGAGCGGAGCAGGCCCTGATCGGCGAGGCGGTCGCGCAGGTTGCGGTAGAGACGGCGGTCGAATCCCGGATCGCCCTTCCCGAGTTGGTCCTCGGGAATATCGAGCGCCTCCCCTGCGGCGAGGACCTTTGTGGATTCGAGCCAGCGGGTGGCGCCGTCGTCCATCTTCTCGTAGACGAGGAGGTGGGGAATCGTGCCGCCGGTGTCGTTGCGGAGGGTGAGGGTTTCCTCGTCATCGACGGTGGTGTGCAGTCCGGGCTCGAAGCTGCCCAGTCCGCGGTAGAACAGGAAGCCCTCGGTCTCGCCGTCGTCGGCGCGTAACACGTTGGCCTCGGGGATCCGGGCACGCGTCCACTAGAGCAGGTCGTCCGGCTTGAACATGACCGTGTTGCGGCTTTCCTCCGGAGAAAGGACGTCGATCTCCCATTCGATCGATCCCTGGTAGGCGCGGGAGAAATCGATCCACTGCTGGTCTTCCGGCCGGTGGCGGAAGTAGTCCTCGAGCCTCTCTCCGCCGCTCCGCTCGGGATACCATTGGCTGATCGTGCCGCCCTCGAAGCCGACGGCCACCTTCGCGGAGAACGCCCGGTCGGAGTGGAAGTAGATGACCGGCGTTTCCATCTTCACCTTCACGTTGCGCACGGGCACGGGCATGCGCTTGAAGTAGTTCCCGGCCACGAAGGGGAGATGGTTCATGAAGCCCGGGTGATGGCGCACGTAGGCCGGCAGGGCTTCCTCCTCGCGCTCGAGACCGGTGAGCAGCACGCCGTCGGACCCGGCGACGGTGGTGAAGGTGCCCCATTCGTGGAGTTCGTAAGCGGAGGCATGTAGGGCTCCGGCGACGACGGATGTTAGAATAGCGGATCGGATGTTCATGGCGTCTGCCATGATGCCCCGGACTGCGGGTGCGGGCAAGATGTCGGCGGACGCTTGACGGTCATTTTACAGAGCGGCGCGGTGGAGCAGGTCTTCAGGACCGCGCGAGCCCACTCGCGCATCGCCGGACCCGTGGAGCGCGAGTGGGCTCGCGCGGTCGTGCGCCGTCGAGCGGTGTGATCCCGCCGGGTGGAAGACCCGGCCCATCGGCTGCCGTGAGCCGGTGAGAAGTAGAAGCAACTGCGTCGCTGCGAGGCGGGGTGGGAAGCAGCGGAAACCAACAGACAGACCGTAATGACAAGTGAACACGATTCGGCCGGGGTGCCGGTGACGAGCCTGCGACTGACTGGCGAAGTCTCCGATGCCGCAAGGCGTCGGAGCCCCTGCCTTGGAACGGAACGGGGAGGGGCACCCATCGCGGTGGTTGGTGACAGTATGTCTGTGAGGGGACACGCGCGTGAAGACGGGAGACCTGTCGGGACAAGCACGCTCCGCGAGGAGCGCCCGGCAGGAGTCAGAGCCGCCATACGAGCTGGGAAGCGGGGTAATGCCCGTGGAGCGAAGGGCGGCAGGAAGGCAAATCGGCGGCAACCATGAAACGGGAAGAACCACCGGCACCAGTTCCGGGCGCGAGCCCGGATAGACGTGAAGGAGAGGACCTGTGGCAGCGCCACAAGGCCGAACCCGGGGTGTGGACCAAGCCGATGCTCAGGGCCCTTGAAAACGGAGGGCCGAAAGGAAACAAGTGGTTCAGCCTGATCGACAAGGTCGCATCGGAACGGACGCTTGGGATCGCATGGGAGCAGGTCCGGTCAAACGCAGGCGCCTGCGGCGTGGACCGGATCAGCGTGGCTGGCTTCGAGAAAGACAGCGAAAAGCGGCTGCTCGCCGTCAAGGAGCGCCTGAAGGAAGGCAGCTACCGCCCCCATGCGGTGCGACGGGTGATGATCCCGAAATCCAAAGGCAAACACCGTCCGCTCGGCATCCCCACGGTCAGGGATCGTGTGGTGCAGACGGCGCTCAAGAAGGTCGTCGAACCGATCTTCGAGAAGGAGTTCAGCCCGTGGAGCTTCGGATTTCGACCCGGAGTCGGGTGCATGGACGCGCTGAGGGAGGTCGAGAGGCATCTCAAGGCGGGCTTCACGCACATCGTGGACATCGACATTGAAGGGTACTTCGAGAACATCGACCATGGCTTGCTCATGGAGCGGGTCCGGGACCGAGTGGCCGACGGCCGCGTGCTCGGACTGATCGAAGGATTCCTCAAGCAAGGTGTGATGGAAGAAGGAGTGATGTGGCAGCCTGAGAAAGGCAGTCCGCAGGGCGGGGTGATCAGCCCGCTGCTGGCCAACATCCACCTCAACGAGCTGGACTGGCGGATGAACCGCGGAACGGTGCGCCTGATCCGCTATGCGGACGACATGGTGCTGATGTGCCGCAGCCGCGTCGAAGCGCGGGAAGCCCGTCGGGAACTCGAGGAGTGGATGGAAGGCGCACGGCTGACCCTGAGCGCGGACAAGACCCGCGAGGCGGACATGAACCGGGAAGGCGGGTTCTTCGACTTCCTCGGCTACCGCTTCAAACGGGGCAAGGGCGGCAAGCTGCTGCGGCTGGTCAGGCCGAAAAGCCTGGCCAAGCTCAAGGACGGCGTCCGCCGCCGGACGCGGCGCTGCAACAAGCACCCGCTGGAAGCCATCTGCCGGCAACTGGAACCGACCCTGAGAGGATGGTTCGGCTACTTCCGCCACGCCCACGACACGGTCCATGCCGATCTGGACAAATGGATCCGGATGCGTCTGCGTTCGATCCTGCGCAAACGGCGGGGTCGGCGAGGGCGAGGGCGTGGTCGTGACCACCAGCGATGGCCCAACGACTACTTCAGAAAGGCCGGGCTCTACAGCTTGATGGAAGCCCGGAAGGAATACCTGAGTCTCCGCAACGGAGTGAAGTGCTGACTGGAGAGCCGTGTGCGGGAAATCCGCCTGCACGGTTCGGAGGGAGGGGCGGCGCAAACCAATGCGCCGTCCCTACCCCTATC
>ERZ869936.1200-NODE-1200-length-19605-cov-34.619693_pt1 | contig 19605 bp, 16 predicted proteins | sample MGYA00520876_ERZ869936 | MGnify/ENA primary metagenome ERZ869936 (study PRJEB32218, sample SAMN09650985) | biofilter metagenome | isolation source: enrty point of leading RO module | place: Saudi Arabia: Thuwal, RO plant located on Red Sea | collected 2016-02-17...
GGGCTGGCATCGACGGGGCTGGCATCGACGGGGCTGGCATCGACGGGGCTGGCATGGACGGGGCTGGCATGGACGGGGCTGGCATGGATGGGGCTGGCATGGACGGGGGCGGGTCTGGCCGTCGCGACCTGGCTGATGACGCTCTTGGTCGCCATGCCCCAGCACGCCCGCCTGGCCCGCGGCTACGATCCCCAGATACAGCGCAACCTGGTGCGTGGCAACTGGTACCGTACCGCGGCTTGGACGCTGCGAGGGCTTCTGGTGCTGACGATGTTGGGTCAGACCTTGTCAATTTCGGGGTCACGGTGACCATAACTCCGGGCGGTGAAAGCAGTTCACGGTGGAACGGCTCGAGCAGCGCCCCGCCGGCATGGCAGAGAGAACAGAGGCAGGTTTACGGAAATGACGGAAATGACGAGCGTCCCCTGCGACTTGACCACAGTCGCCACCAACATCGAGGCAACCGTGCCGGAAGAAGTCAAATGCATGGAAGTTTGGGGCGGCTGCGGTGCCGTTTCCCAGGGATTCTCTCGGCCCGGCTTGGACGTCTGGATCTGGAGCCGACCCCAGGGCGACTCGGCTGCGGCGGGCGGCGAGCTTCATCTGCTCTCTTCCTGCGCCTCGGGTCGCATCACCCGCATGCTCGTGGCGGACGTTTGTGCTCACGGCTCCGTTTTCGCCGAACTTGCGGGCAGCCTTCGCGACATGATGCTCCGCAACCTCAATCAAATTCGCCAGACACGGTTTGTCGAGTCGATGAGTCGTAGTCTGCACGACTTCGCCCCCAAAGGCGGATTCTCCACCGCGCTCATCGCGACGTACTTCGCACCGCGACGCACGTTCTCGCTCTGCAACACCGGCCATCCTCCGGCCTTGCACTATCGTCAGTCCGACCGTAGCTGGACGCTACTCAAGCAGGCGCCAGCCGACACGGTAGGGCGCAAGTCGTTCGCGGCCGACGTCACCAGCGAAGCAGAGTACCAGCAGTTCGAGTTTCACCTGGAAACCGGCGACATGGTCATCGGCTACAGCAATACGCTCGCCGAATGTCGCGATGCCGACGGGAACTACCTGGGCGTCGATGGCGTGCTCGATCGCGTGCGGCGTTTGGATGCCACGGCTCCGGACGAGCTGGCGACTCGCCTGGTCGATTCGATTCGCGACGAGCGTACGGAAAATCTACAGGCCGAAGACGCCACGATCCTGGTCTGTCAGGCGACCGACAAGCGGGTGCCATGGAAAGACAACCTGATGGCTCCGCTACGGCTGCTTACCGGTGCGACCGACAAGACGCGCCTCACTTAGGGCTGCGTACCGTCAACTGCCGCGACGGCTAGCTCCATTGCTGTCGCAGTTCTTGGGCTGTCTTTCGGATCTCGCGCAGCTCGTCGGCACTCTTACGAGTGAGATTCTTCAATTGCATGGACATGCGGTTGTTGCCGCGGAGGCGCTTTTCGTGGCGGGCCAGGAAATCCCAGTAGAGCGTGGTAAAGGGGCAGGCCCGCTCGCCGACCGCCAGGGCGGGATCGAACTGGCAACCGCGACAGTAGTTGCTCATGCGATCGATGTACTTGCCCGTGGCACAATAGGGCTTGGAGGCCATGACGCCCTCGTCCGCGAATTGCGACATCCCGAGCGAATTGGGCAGCTCGACCCATTCGACCGCATCGACGTAGATGGCCAGGTACCACTGGTGAACCTCGCGAGGATCGACCCCCAGCAGCAGGCAGAAGAGACCCGTCACCATCAGGCGCTGAATGTGGTGCGCGTAGCCGTGATCGAGCGTCTGCGTGATCGCCTGTCGCAGACAGTTCATCTCCGTATCGCCCGTCCAGAAGAACTCCGGCAACGGCACCTTGGCCCGCAGCGTGTTGCGGTCGAGGTAACCCGGCATGTAGAGCCAGTAGATGCCGCGAACATACTCGCGCCAGCCGAGCACCTGGCGAATGAATCCCTCGACGGCGTTGAGCGGGGCGCGGCCCGCACGACAGGCCGCCTCGGCCGCCGCCACGACGTCCCGCGGGTCAAGCAACTTGAGATTCAGTGCCGCGGAAATGCGGGCGTGGAACAGGTAGGGTTCGTCGGTCCACATCGCGTCCTGATACTCGCCGAACTGCGGCAGGCGACGCTCGATAAAGTCGGCGAGGGCCGCGGTCGCCTGACGCGGCGTCACCGGCCAATCAAATTGCTCCAGGCGACCGGGGTGCTTGGCGAATTTTCGCTCGACGAGATCGAGGACTTCCCGTGTGGTTGCGTCGGGACGGAACCGCTTGACGCGTGGCAGCTCGCCGGGGCCCGCTCGCGGAAAGCTCCCGCGGTTTTCCGCATCGTAGTTCCACTTACCGCCGACCGGCGCGTCGCCATCCATCAGCACCCCGGTCTGGCGGCGTAGCTCGCGATAGTAGTACTCCAGACGCAACTGCTTCCGACCGGAGGCGTGCTCGGCAAACTGGGCCGGCGTGCTGAAGAAATGACGGTCGTCGCGTACTTCCAGCGGGACCTCAACGGCACGAGCCGTCTCGCGAAGCTGCTCGAGCACACGCCACTCACCCGGCTGGACGACGATCAGCCGCTGGGGAGCGTGGTTTCGCACCGCGGCCTGCAGTGCGGCGGCCAGCGTCTTGCGATTGCCACGATCGTCGAGCTGCCGATAGTGGACGACGATGTTGCGCTTGCGTAGGGCGTCGCGGAAATGGCGCATCGCGGAGAGAAACAGGGCGATGCGAGCCTTGTGGCTCCAGACATGGGTCGACTCTTCGGCCACCTCGGCCATCCAAACCGCGTCCGACTTCTTGTCGAAATCGTCAAACGCCGCGGAGTTGGCATTGAGCTGATCGCCGAGCACCAGCACGAGATTACGCATCGCGCGGGACCCTCCGCCGCCAAATACGCCGTGCCGAAGCGAGCCTGGGGCCTAGCGGGCACGCATTCAGGCCGTCCAGTTTTTGCGGTCGAACGCCAGGTAGTTGAGCAGGATCGGCAGCTCGTAGAGCGAAAGCAGAATGAACAGCGTAAACCCCTTCGGGTATTTTTCGGCGAACTCCGACATGTCGCGGTGCTTCGTATAGAACTTGTGCGTCCAGTTCTGGAACTGGTGACACAACACGATCAACACCAGGTACACCCACGGATACAACCACCACGGCCCGAGCGGAACGACCTTGAACAGGGCGAGGATGAGCAGGATCGAGATTACGTTGACCAAGAACACCCGCACTGGAATATTAAAGGCCAGCACCACGAAATAGACAGCCAAAATGCCCAGCACAATCCAATCGGGATTGATGGGCAAGAAGTCCGCCAGCCAATAGGCCAGCCCAAACAGACCAAAATAGGTACCGGCCACGGCTATCAGGTGGGTCAGGTTGAGGCCGAACTGGGAATGGCGACAAAGGTGGCGTCGGTAGATCTCGTCGAAGTCGATATTGAGGATGTTCATGGCGTCGTCTCCGATTGCAAACGCGGCCTCCGCGGCGCGACGGCGCGATTTGCGCGCTGCCGACCGTATGGTAGCCGAGACTGAAGGGCCGCCCCTACCCCCATCGCCAACGCACGGGCCCCCATCGCCAACAAGCGGGAGAGCGGGATCCGCAGCACTTCGGCGATGGTCGATGTAATCGCGTCGATTTCGTGATCGGTGATGGTAAGCGGCGGCGTCAGCTTGAAGATGTGCGGCTCGTACTGGCAGAAGCCCATCAAGAGCGGATCGGTGCGGTGTCGCGTCATGGCCAGCAGGTAGAGGCGGTGTGCTAATTTGCGCAGTCGCGCGCTCCGCCACGAGTCGTATTCAAGCTCGATGCCGATCAGCATGCCAAACACCCGGACGTCGCGCACCGAGCGACAGCCACGCAACTTCGCCGCCAACTGCTCGGCGAGGAGCCGACCCGCATGGGCGACCCGCTGCGAAAGCTGCAGATCCTGGGCCCGCTCGATAACATTGGTCGCGGTGAGGTAGCCCATCCGGTAACCGTGGGCCGCTTCCCAGGCTTTGAGCAGCGGACAATCGAGTTCGGCCATGCGCGTGCGGATCGCCTCGTTGTAGAGCGTTACGGCGAAGGGGAACATCATGTCGGACGTGCCCTTGCCGATCGTCATCAAGTCGGGCGTGATGTCGAGATGCCGCGCCCGCACGAACGGCCCGGTGCGGAACATGCCGGTCTGCACCTCGTCCCAGAAGAGGTAATAGCCGTACTCTTGCCGCGCGGCGTCGAGGAACTCGAGCACGGCGCGGGGGATCTCGCGCACGCCGCCGACCCCCTGCACGAGTTCCGCCTGAACGACGGCCACGGGATGCTGCTTGAGGGCGGCGGTCAGCTGCTCGACCGCGTCCGCGGCAAAGGGATCGACGTAAACCACGTGGGGATAGAGCGGCGCGAGCCCCGACTTGTAATAGGGCCGCGCCGTGCCGGTCAGGGCGAAGAGCGTCTTGCCACCAAACCCTCCGCCGAGGGCGAGCACAGTCTGCTTGGGCCAGGCGGCCGCCAGGGCCAGCTTCAGCGCGCTCTCGACAGCCGACGCCCCACTGACCGCCGGCGCGAAATGCTCGATGCCGGTCAGTTCGTGCAGGTGCCGGCCCAGACGACCGCGAATGTCGGGCTCGTCGGCCAGTTGTTCGATTTCCTCGACGTACGATTCGGGGTTGTGGCCGCGCACGCTGCAGGCCACGCCCGCCACGCCGTCGAAGATGCGTCGCTCGCCGATCTGCACGTGGTGACCGCGAGCTTGAATCTCCTCCCGATCGAAGCCAAGCGCGGCGGTGACCTTCCGCAGCGAAGGGCTGTAGTAGCGGGCAAACTGCTCGGCGGCCTGCCCGCGGTCTTCGGCGATCGCCCGTAGGGGGGCCGCGTGCTCGGCGCGAAACTCGGCGTCGGCCGCTTCCAGACAGCGGACCAAGTGCCGGCTGGAGATTGTGTTCGGCTGAAACGTCGTGGAATGAAACGTCGTCATGCCGGCCCGCTGCCAGTGATCGTAGTGCTCGCGACGCGCGGCGAAGGCGGCGAAGGGCACCTCGCGGTCGACGAACGACTCGTCGAACACGACGACGTCGGGCGACGACGGGGCAGGCCACTGCAAACGGCCTGAGCGCAAGTCGCCAAGACACGCGCGCGAGACCCCCAAGATCGTCACGGGCCGGTGGCGGCTCAGCAATTCGCCCAGCGGCTCGGCCACTGCGGCGAGCGCGGCGGGCACCACCGCGACAAAGCCGAGCGGCTGCTCGTCGTGCGCGGCCGCGGCCACCTCGCCGGCGTGGCGAGCGACGGTCAGCTCGGGAATGAACTCGATCTGGCCGTCGGGAAGTTCGAGTTTGGCGAAGTGCGGCAGCAGCCCGTCAGGATCGATCAGCAAGCCGCGCGTCGCGGCCGACTCAAGATTTCGCACGTAGCGGGCCAACTTGGTGGCCCCGCTAAACGCCTCTTCCAGGCCGTTGGCCAGGAAGATCTGCCGATCGACCGCCGGCTCGCCCGGAGCGTCCTCGGGCCATGTCGTGCTCACATAACGCGAGAGGCAGAAGCAGCACTGCGCAACGTGCGGGTTGATGTAGACCCGAAACAGATTGGGAATCTGTCCGTCGATGATCTCCTGGCAGGTTTCCAGCACGGACGACGACAAGACACTCTAGCCCGCTAACATGCTGTGCTTCCCCACGTTCGACTGCACGTGCGAGAAGTTGTTGCGAAGGTACTCTTGGAACACGCTACTATGCTTGCGCCGCATGAACAAGTCGGCCGAGATGCAGTCGTGTTTCCCGAAGGGCGAATGCGGCATGCCGTCCTGCTTGACGTAACGCAGCTGAATCTTGGAAATCGGCAGCTCCGTGTGCGTTTCCCAGAAGCGGACAAACTCCTCTTTCGTGAAAAACAACTCGACGTGGTAGCCGAATTTCCGCACCATGGCGTGAAACAGGTACGAGCTGATCGGGTTTTCTTCGAGCCGGTCCCAGAGGCGGCCAATGGCGTCCTTGGGCATCTCCAGCGCCCCGGCACCGCCGCCTTCGCCATCGCCCTGGTCGTAATACTTGTAAACGTCGATCGTTTCGCTGGCGGCCTGCGATTTGCGGATCTCGATGTTCGACGGTTCCCGATCGGCAAACACCTCTAGCACGGCCTCGCCGCTGGTGGCCGAAAGCGTCTCTTGCTTGACGAAGTACCGCGACTTCTCCTTGGCCCGCACGTAGAGCCGCAGCAGCAACGCCCCGCTGGCCGGGTTGTAGAGATAGCGCCCGAACGCCTCTTCGCTGCGAGAGGTGGCCACCAGGCGATCTTCGACCGGGTCGTAGAGCAGCACCCTTTCGATCGTATCGGCGACCGTCGTGACCTCGCTGCCCGAGCCGTGGACCGGCACGAAGAAGCACGTGCCCATACTGATGTACGAGTAGTTGGGGACGACGAACAGTTCTTTGTCGTCGGCGCGAAGCGCGTCGATCGTCGTCCGCATCAGCGTGCCTGCGTCGAGCTTGACGCGATAGCCGTCGATGCGCGGCGGACCGGCCGTCTTGATCGTGGAAACAACCGTGCGACCGGGAAACGTCTGGCCGAAGTGTACCACGCCGGTGTTGTAGCCCACGACCTTCACATCGCGATAGCCATAGCAGTTGTACAGGGACAGTAGCTCCGAGACGCTCTGCGGGTAAAGCGTATCGAACCAGCACGACCGCAGTCGCGACGACCAACGACGCAGCGGACCGACAAAGAGCGCGACGAGCTGCCCGACGAGCAGGAAGCTGAGCACGGTTGCCAGGCCACGCAGTCCCGCCGAGAGCGGGCCGCCGGGGTTGTGCTCACCAAGCACTTCGCGCCAGGGTCGGTTGCGGCCCAGCAGGGTCAATTCGCGGCAGCTTGCGCGGCGCATCGTCCCGGCTTCCGCCGCTTCGGTGGCCACCATCGCCCAAAGGTCCGACTCGTTGAGGAACGTGCTGGAGATGCGTCTCGGCACCAAGGGGGCCAGCCAGCTTAGCGATCGCAGGCGACAGGCCAGCCGTGTGCCGTCTCCGAGCAGGTGCCCCGCCCGCAGAAAGGTGATCGGGACCCCGTCGAGGCGTCGGCGGACCTCCGCTTCGTCACGAATCGTCCGGGCGTCGGCGAAGTGGCGGAGGAACGTCCCCACCAGGAGCACCCGAGTGCCGGGCGACTCTTTCGCCCGTCGGGCAATGTCGTCGACCAGCGCCGTTTGAGCAGCGTCATGCTTTGCGGCGAGCAGCAACACGATGGCAGCGACCGAAGCGTCCGCATCGCCGGCGTTGGCAACTTCGTCCCACCGGCAGGGTTGCAGCGACGGATGCGAGCCTGGGCGCTTTTCTGCGGCCGCCGCCGACACCGGAAGCGACTGGCCAAGGGCGGCCACTAACCGATCGACAACCCGGGCGACAAGCCGAGCATCGACCGCGGCGACGGGCAGCAGAGCAGGGGGGCTTTCGGCAGAGGGCTCGGCAGCGGAGCCAGACTGGGCGTCGGGGTAGGCAAGATTACCTTGGGTCTTCATCCCGATGTCCGTTCGTCATCGAAACCCCATTGGCGAACACGCCGCCACCATACTGCACCTTATCCTCGGCGGCAATGAGCGGCGTCAGCGCCTCGTGCGGCGAGGTGAGCAATATGACGGTCGAGCCGAGTTCGAAGGTGCCGATCCACTCGCCGCGTTCGACCGGTCGTGGATCCTTGAAGCGGCGCCGCTGCACCAGTCGCGAGCGACGCTTCAGGCCGGTGCTGAAGGGATGCGTGATGTTGCCAACTCCCCAGCCGGCGACCATCACGACCGCCATCGGGCCGAAGTTGGTCGAGAAACGCATCACAACCCGTTCGTTGAGCGTGAAGACCGGATACTCTTCGCGCTGGTAGGGGGGATGCACCAGCAGACGACGGCCTGGCACGTGGCATATCTCTTCCAGCATTCCGTCTTGCGGCGCGAAGACGCGGTGACAGTCGGCCGGCGAGAGAAAGAAGATGGCGTAACGACCGCCGCGGAAGGGCGTCTCATCGGTGTCGGCCAGTAACGAGCCGACTGAGTACTTGGTTCCCTTGACCGTCAGTTCCGCCTGCTGATCGACGACGCCCACGTCTTGGACCGTGCCGTCGCAGGGACTGACAAAGTGGTCGGCCTCTTCGGGAAGCGGCCGCAGCTCGGGCCGAATGCCGCGCGTGAACAGGGCGTTGAACGATCGATACGACTCGAGCGGATGTTCCAGGTCGTCTTCGACCAGCGCCGGGTACTTCTTGCCGTAGATCGTGCGGTACAGCTTCAGGCGAAGCCGCTGCGAAGGAATCGGCACGCGCGAGAGCTTCACCCCCATCTTCATCAGCCACATATTGAACAGGCCGCCATGGATCGAACTGGCCTGGCGGACCTGTTCGATGCGGGCATTCAACTTTCCTGTGGGCATGAGGGCAACCGCGTTCTCGCCGTGTGGCTTGTTAGATTTCTTGAGTGAGGATGTCCGCGACGCGAAGCGCCATGGCACTAATCGTCAACGAGGGACCAACTCCCAATGAAGTCGGCAAAATGCTGCCGTCGACGACAAATAAATCTTTCTGGCCGAACATTCGACAATCGGCGTCGACGACGGCCTCGTCCGCCCGGCGACCGAAACGGAGCGTGCCGCACTGGTGGGCCACGTGCTCCTGCGAAGGGAGCGCGTTACCTGCACAGTATACCGCCCCGCCGCGGCGCAGAATACGCTTCATCTGACGCCCCAAGGCCCGTCCGCGGTCGCGGTCATATTCGCTGAATTGGTGGCTCAGGCAAATGCGACCTCCCTCACCCAGGGTGACGCGATTCGCCGGATTCGGCAAGTCCTCGACGATGCCGACCAGAGGCAACATCCGCTTGCGCAGCGACGCCAGCAGCCAGCGCGGCAACAGGCGACCTCCGCTCTTGGCCATCATCAGCGGACCCGGCGCCGGCAGCGACTGAACGAGGCCCATTTTGTGGGGGCAGTCGTCGGTGCCAAAGTAATAATCGGCAAAGCCAACCTGCTTTACGAAAGTTTCGTCAGCCCCCGTCGATGCCAGGTAGAAACCGACGCACAGCGGCGAGTAGTGCATCATGTAGTGACGACCGATTAGCGGATGGACGAAACCCGAGCGGAGCAAAATGGCGGGCGAGCCGATGGCTCCCGCGGACAGGACGTAACGCCGCGCGCGATAGAGCGACAACTCGCCCGTGGCGCGCTCGCGCACATGGACCCCTCCGAGCACCTCGCTCGTGCCCGATTCGAATCGCTCCACCTCACAGTTGGTGAGCAAGGTGAGTTGGCTCGTTGCGGCCTGTGCTTCATCGACAAGTTGCGCGGCCGAGCGGCGCGCGCCGGTCGGACAAGGAAAGCCCGCGCAGTTGTCGCAGCGCAGACAAAGGCTGGCGTCAATCGACAAGGGCAATTGAAAGGGATGGAGTCCCTGCCTGCGATTGGCGTCGATCAGGCGGCGATTGATGTCCGCCAGCGGCAGGATCTCATCTTCGTTGCTCGCGGTCGGCGGCGCGAGGGGGGCGAAGTCGTCGCCACCCCTGGCGGCGACGTGATAGAGTCGTTCGGCCTGGTCGTAGTACTCGGCCAATTCGTCGTAGCCGAGAGGCCAGTCCCAAAGGGCCCGGTCGATTCGTTCGCCGTACGACTTGCCGGGGTGGAAATCGTCGACGCTGGGACGGATCATCGCGCCCCCGTAGAGCGAGGTGCCACCGCCCAGGACGCCGCCCATCAGCAGCCGTCGCGACTCGCCGTTCAGTTCGATGGGACGATCGTCATAGGGCTGCTTGTCGAAGAGCGTCCGCTGCTCATCGTGCACCTGCTCGTCGATTTGCGTGCGACGACCGCGCTCGATGACCAACACTCGCTTGCCCCGCGTGGCACAGGCAGAGGCCAGGGTGCCACCGCCCGCGCCGCTGCCGATGACAATCAGGTCGAAGTCATAGTCCATGACGCGATGTCAGGTCCCGTTGGCGAAATGTGGGGCAGTCAGCAAGGATAGATAAAGCCTGCCGATTACGAGTGGGCAGCTTGCGATTCGCTGGGAACGTGCGATCTCGCGCACATGGTGCGCCGAGAGTGGGGGCATCCGCAAATTCCCGAGAACGAGAATGCGACGGCTCGAATCGGGCGAGGACCTTATTGATGGCTACGTGGTTAATGAGCCCTTCGCGGCGGCGGTGATGGCTGGAATGCCGGCCTCCCGCTGGTCGGCCTGGTTCATTGGCTGCGCAGGGCTCAATAGACCTGCGAGTGCGCAAGACCGGTGAGTCCCCACAACCGGCGAGCGATCGACGGCGACTGGTACGTCGGCACCCTGGTACGCCGGCACCCTGGTACGCCGGCACCCTGGAATCGGACCACCTCCTCGCTGTGCAGAGAATCTGCTAGGATTCTAGCTTCTGCTAACTCGGCCGCAATTGGAGTGGTAGCGGTCGCCGCCGGGTTTTCGTAAAGTTCGCGAAGCTCTTCGTTTATTGATGGCTGCGTTGTTAATGAGCCGTTCGCGGCGGCGGTGATGGCTGAAATGCCGACCTCCCGCTGGTCGGTCTGGTTCATTGGCTGCGCAGGGCTCAATAGGATGTCGCCCGGCGCGAAGAAAACATCGACGAAAAGGCATTCGTCATCCCAATCTTAACTGGATCTTTTTCCTGCCTTGACACAGTTTTCGCCGTCGTTGGTCACAATAACGCGGACGCTGGCATTCGTCATCGGACGACGAATCGTCGGTTTCGCGGAAGTCGCAATCCACGGTCGCGCTCGTCCCTGCTGGCGAGACGCGGCCCGCTTGAGCGGATTTGCGACGCGTAGGAGGGTCGACACGGCAAGGAGCACACTTCTCCCGCGATGAACACGGCCGTCATCCAACGTCAGTACGACGAACTCATTGCCGAACGCTACGATCAGGATCCTCACGGCCTGACGGGCGCTTCGCTCGACCGCGCCATCGCTCAGATCGAGCAGGCGGGTCTCCTGTCTTCTGAACTCTCCCCGCTGCGGATGCTCGATTTGGGCATGGGAACGGGTCTGTTTTGCGAAAAGCTGCGATTCAGTTCCGACCGCGAAATCGCCCCGTACGGCATCGACATCTCGGCCAAGATGATCGAGGTCGCCCAGCAGCGGCTGCCCGATCTGATTGCCGAGACCGACGACGCGGCCAACGTCGACCGCCAATTCGTCGGCGAGACGTTCGACCTGCTCTGCACTCACTTCATCACCGGGTTTGTGCCGATCGACCATCTGGCTCCGCGGATCCACGACAAATTGGAGGACGGCGGCTATTGGTCCTTTGTCGGCGGCACCAGCGCGGCGTTTCCGGGTCTGCAGAAGCGGGCCAACTCGCGCGAGGTGCGCTGGCTCTTCGGGGCGGGCAAGCTCGACGTCTCCGAAGCGACCTCCACCCCGGCCGACGAGCACGAGGTGTCGCAGACGATGCTCGCCCACGGCTTTGAGCTCTGTACCTGCGAGACGTTCCGGCCGCAGCTCGATTTTCCCAAGTTCGCCGACTTCATGCGGTTCGGCTACGAGGGAGGCTGGCTCACGCCGTTCATCGAGGAGATCGGCTTGCACAAATGTGGCCCCGTCACTCGGGCACTGATCAACACTTTGTTCTTCCCAATGCGCGACCACCACGATATCGTGATCGCGCTGGCGCGGAAGGTTTGACGGACAATTGGGACGCTGACATCGCGATTTCCCGACAGCGTCGCAGGGCGAGCAGGAGGCACGCCCCCGGGAGAATCGGCCAGCACCAGGACGCTCTCGCAAAGCGCTGGCTCCTACGGGCCAGACGATGAGGAAACGATGCGGATCGCGATTATCGCGGAAGTCTTCTTGCCCAAGGTCGATGGGGTCGTCGTCCGCACGATGAACCTGATCGAGCACTTGCAGCGGTCGGGCGACGAAGTGCTGGTCGTTTGCCCCGAGGCCGAGGGACGTCGTGACTGCTCGGTGCCGGTAGTCGAGTTTCGCAGCTTCCCGTTTCCGACCTATCCCGAATATCGTATCGGGCTGCCGGATCAGCGCCTGGTAACCGCAGTGCGCGATTTTGCGCCCGACGTCGTGCATTACATCAATCCGTTCGCCTTCGGATTTCGCTGCTACGACCGGCTCCGTAAGGGCGGTCTCGACCTGCCCAACGTGTTCTCGTTTCACACCCTCTACGGTGAGTTCGTGAAGCGCTACGGGGTGCTCAAGCCACTTTCCAGAATGCTCTGGTGGCTGACGCGCGAGTATCACAACTGCGCCGATCTGAATCTGACCGTCTCGGCCATCATGCGGGAAGAACTGATTCGCCGCGGCTTCGAACGCGTCGAGTGCTGGCCGCCCGCGGTCGACAGTGCGCTCTTCCAGCCCGAGCGCGAGAACGACGAGATGCGTCGCCGGATCGCCGGCGGCGAGTGCGAGAAGCCGCTGTTGCTCACCGTGTCGCGGCTGGCGCCCGAAAAGAACGTCGCGTTCCTGGCCGACGTCCTCGAACAGGCGCCCGGCGCGCGGCTCGCCATCATTGGCGACGGTCCACAGCGGGAGGAGTTGGAGCGACGCTTCGCCAACGTCGACGCGCACTTCGTGGGCTACCTGCAAGGTGCCGAGTTGGCGGCGGCCTACGCCTCGGCCGATGCGTTTATTTATGCTTCCGAAACGGAGACGATGGGGAACGTGGTGCTCGAGGCGATGGCCTCGGGCTTGCCGGTCATCGCCCCCGCCGCCGGAGGCATCCCCAGCCTGGTCGTCCACGGCGAGACCGGCCTGCTCTTTGCGCCGGGCCAGCTGGACGAGGCGGTCGGCCACGTGCAGGCGGTGCTGACCGACGAAGCCTTGCGCGAGCGACTCGGCGCCTCGGCGCGACAAACCGTGCAAGCGTGGGACTGGAACAATTCCGTGGAAACGGTGCGACAGTCGTATCTCAATTCGATCGAGCAACATGGCCGGCGCAACGGTCGCCGCGTGCCGGGCCATCATCTGGCGCGGGCGACGGTCGGCGGACTGGTGATGGCGTTTCGGGCCGTGCCGCGACGCCGCAAGAAGGCAAATCCGATTTCCACCACGCCTGCTTAGAACAACGCCCGCCGAGAACAAAGCCAGATCGAAGACCGCCCCGAGCTGGGACGACTCGCGAATGACAACGCATCAGGGAGGAAACGAAGCTATGCCGGGATGCCACGACAGTTCGGAACGCCAGGTGCGTTCGATCTTCGTCAGCGACACCCATCTGGGCTGTAAACACGCGCGGGCCGATGCCTTGCTCGACTTTCTGCGCAACCACCGCGCGGACACGCTGTACCTGGTTGGCGACATCATCGATGGCTGGGCCCTGCGGCGGAAATGGCACTGGCGGCCGATTTACGACGCCATCATTCAACGCCTGCTCGAGATGCGCGCCGAGGGCACGCGACTTCGCTACGCACCCGGCAATCACGACGCCTTCCTGCGGCAGTATCTGATCGATATGGGCGTGGTCGAGGTCGCCGATCAATTCATCCACACGACGCCGGCGGGCCAGCGATTCCTGGTCTTGCACGGCGATCGCTTCGACAAGTTCGAACAGTACGCCACCTGGTTCACGATGATGACGGCGGCCACCTACAACGTGATGTTGTCGATGGACTACTGGCTGCATCGACTCACGTTCCGTCGCACTCAGCGCAACGTGGTCTGCGGCGTGGTGAAGACCAAAGCCAAGAAGCTGGTGATGCACTACAGCGAGTTCGAGCGCCAACTAATCGACAACGCCGAGAAGCACGAGTGTCACGGAGTTATCTGCGGCCACATTCACAACCCGAAGATCAGCGAGTTGGCCGGCATCACCTATGTGAACACCGGTGACTGGTTGGAAAACTGCACGGGGCTCGTGGAACGGGAAGACGGCGTGCTGGAAATCGTCAATGCCGACGGAAGCGTACGCCAGGCCTCGCAGCCGTGGGGACCGATGTCGGTCGAGGGTGAATTCAACGGTGACGAACCGCAGCGCGAAGTCGCCGAAGAAGACGTCGACGTGTCGGAGCCCGCCGAGGTGGCCGTCGCCTGAGCCGCGAGGTACCTTGCTCCTCCGGGTTTGCCCGAGGGCGTATTCTCGTCGTTCACGCTCGGCTGGACCCGGGTCGCTTGATTCCATGGATGCCGCCTTCCAAGTCCAGGTCGTAGAATCGTGAACGGCCCTGCTCCCATCCTCTTCTGCCACTACGGCAATTCGCCCTACCTGCGCTACACGCTGGCCTGCGCGAAGCTCAACTGCCCGCAGAAGGAAGTCATCTTGCTGGGCGACGATGACAATCGGGCGGTCGCCGCCGAGCACCAGGTCACGCACGTCCCCTTCCGCGACTACGATCGCGGACCACTCTTGGCAGAATTCGATAACGTCTATCGCGAAGTGCGGGGGCATGAGAACGAGTACGCGCCGCACTGGCTGAACTTCGTCTTTCGCCGCTGGTACTTCGTCGCCAACTTCGTAGAAGAGCGTGGCCTGGAGCAGTTCTGGCACTTCGATTCCGACACCATGATTGTCGACGATCTGGCAAGCCACGAGTACAAGTTTGGAAGCTGCGACTGCACCGAACAATGTGGCAGCAGTTGTCTCAACGGCTTCATCGCCAACCGACACGTGCTGCTCGGCTTCCTGCAGAAGGTCAACGAGCTGTTCCAGCGCCCCGAGTACTTGCAAGCGAAGCAGCAGGAGTACCATCAGGACACACCACGGCAAGCCTTCAACGAAATGTTCGCCTATGTGACGTATCGCGATGAGAGCGACATCCGCACGATCTGGCTCGGCAAGCCGATCGACGGCAGCCTGTTCGACGATTGCATCTGCAAGGACTTCGGCATGGAGATGGATTCCTTCAAGACTCGCCAACGCGTCAAGAAGATCTTGTTGGGCCGTGACGGCCGTTTCTTCTGTGTCGACGCCAAGTCGAAGGAGCTTCTTCAGCTCAATACCCTGAACCTGAGTTGGGTGCCGCTCTGCACGTTTGAAAATGTGCTGAACCACTCCCGCAAGCGACGACCCGGCCAGCAGGTCGAGCCGATTGCGAGCGACCTGCGAACGCTTGGCCAGATGCCCATGCCCTTGTGGCTGGTCCTCAAGGGGCGCACGCGCCGGGAACGTTACTTCGTGAAGAATCTCCTCCGACGTCTCGCCGGAAAAAAGCCCAAACCGGCCGAGGTGGTCGACTAGAGCGTATCTAGGATAGGTGTCACGTCATTGGCGTAGGCGAGGCAAGTTTGGCAAGAAGACGGACAGCTCTCTCTCAATTTCAACGATGAGATCAAGGGCTTGTGGTCGCAGGACATTCCCGGCTTCATCCGCCAGGGCGACGCGAATTGGCCTGGCCTGGTCGACGAGCACCGCTCGTAGTCCTGGCACGGAGCCTCGGTTTCCGCAAGTTCACTCTCATTACGGAATCTCCTTGAAACGGACCGTCGCAGCGACTCGCTCTCGCCTGGTACTCCCCTTGTTCCTTTCGATCTGCATCAGCGGATGCCAGCGGGCCAGCGAGTCGTTTGCGGCGGCACCGGACAAGAAGGCGGACTATTGAGCCCTGCGCAGCCAATGAACCAGGCCGACCAGCGGGAGGCCGGCATTCCAGCTAGCATCGCCGCGGCGAAGGGCTCATTGACAACGCAGCCATCAATAAGGCTGGACGCCTTCCATGTAGATCGATTCCGGCTTGTAGACTCGCCCCTCCGAATCGATGTCGAGTCCCGCTTCGTGAAAGCCCGGCCAGCGACTCTCTGCGGCCGCGCATCGACGCACCTCGCCGAGGCCACAACGCTCGAACAGCTGCCGGAGCGAGTAGCGGTCGTACATCCAGCGGTGAATCTCGCCGCCCTGGCGAAAGCGCCCCGCCCGGTAGGCCTCGAAGCGGCTGCCGAAGAGCCGACGCCAGAGACGTTCGCGACCACCGCGCGAGAAGAGCCGTCGCAAGCCGCGACGTTGCTTCACCGGCCGGTCCATCAGCGACTCGGTCTCGGTCCCACTGGTGGCCACCACAAAATCACGATTGGGCACGTGGGCTTGGCGCAGATAGTCGCCCATGGCCCCGCCCGAGCGATCGCGGAGCATCTGGTCGAAGAGCATCAGCAGCGACCACTGGTAATCGGCATCCGCACCTGGCTGACCCTCGTCGGCCCGCTGCAGGGCGTCCAGATAGACCCGCGCCAACTGCTCGACGTCGGGCACGACGACGCGCAGAATACCGCCAGGCCGCAGCATCCGCGCGGCCTCGTGCAGAAAGGTCTCACCGTCGTCACGGTCGAAGTGCTCGAGCACGTGCGAGGTGTAGACAAAGTCGAAGGAGGCGTCGGGGAAGGGCAGCGGTCGGCGCAGGTCGTGAGCAATCACGTGCGGAGAGCGGGAGCGAATGTCGACGTTCGTCCAGGACGGCACGAATCGCGAGCCGCAACCAAGGTTCAGACATTCGGCGGTGCGATTGCCCAAGGGCGCGGTCGCCGCGTCATGCTGCGTGTGTGGTTCCAGAATCGTCGCCATCAGGCGGCCTCCCGAGGTCGGACCACCGCGCGATCGGCCATCAGACTTTGATACAACTCGAGGTAGTGCTGAGCCTGGCTCTCGGCCTCGAACTCGCGCTCGACCATCTGACGGGCTCGCTGTCCCAAAGATCGCCGGAGCTGCGGGTTGTCGACCAAAGTCTCGAGGTTCGTCGCCAGATCCGCGGCGTCGCCGACCCGGGCCAACAAACCGGTCTCTCGTGGTCGCACGTAGTCGATGATGCCGCCGGTGTCGAAGCCGACGACCGGCACGCCGCAGGCCATCGCCTCCAAGCCGGTCATCCCGAAAGCTTCCTCGAGCGACGGCATGGCGAACAGGTCCATCGCTGCATACATTTCCGCGAGTCGGTCCTTGGCGGCAATGAAGCCGACGTTGCGTACCTCGACGTTGCCGACCGTTGTCCCAGGTAGCTCGCCGCCGCCAAACACCAAGCCGACAGTCTTCTTGTCGGTCTTGAGCATGGAGAGCGCCGCGAGAAGCTCGCGCAGGCCCTTGCGGCGATGGTCGATCGAATCGGCTCCGAAGCCGACGACCGTGCAGTCGGAAGGCAGGTCAAAACTGCGGCGGGCGGCCGCGCGATCGCCGGGCCGCAGCACCTCCAAGTCGAGACCGCAGTGGATCGTCTGGAAACTCCTCGCCGCGGCGGTCAGCGGTGCGGTACGGGCGAGCCGCTCCAGCCATTTGCCCACGGCCACGATGTGCAGGTTCTTCCCGACCAGGGCCGCTTCCTTGATCTCGAAGGATCGCGCTGAGAGATCACGCGGTCCGCAACGTCCAAGTTGGGGACAGTTCCCACATCCGCTTCGGAAGTTCTCGCAGCCGGCGGCGTAGTGGCATCCGCCCGTCAGCGGATTCATGTCATGCAGCGTCCAAACAATCGGCAGATCGTCAGGAACCGTGGCAAAGAAGCTCGGGTAGTCGAGCGCGTTTCCCAGCCAATGAAGGTGCAGCACCTGACCGGCAAAGGTCTGTTCGTCGTGGGGAGTCTTCCAGCCGGCGCGCGGCAGCGTGAAAAGCTCGTAGCCTTCGGGCCGTCCCGCCAACGATCGACGAGCGACGAACTTGTTGAGATTGCGCCGCAGACGACCTTGCACGCGGTTGGCGAGACTGGCCAAGCGTCCGTCTGCCAGTTGCGGCCAGGCAACGCGACGATAGCTCGCGTCGAGCGCTTCGGTCTGGCGTCGCGCGAAGTGCCAGTAGCGACTATCGACGCCGAGATCGCGAAGCGAGTCGTGAATTCGGCGCGCGGCAATGGCGGCGCCGCCGGCGAGACCCGCGTTGAAGTGGTCAACGATCATGGGGAGGGAACGAGGTTCAGGGCCAGCCACGGCGTTCGACTCGTGATTTCCCCCTCCCCCCGCGGACGCCGACGAACGATGCTGGCTCTGCCAGCGCCGGCGCTCGACAAGCCGGGGCTTGTCTTAGAACTCTATCGTCACTCGTTCCTCGCCACTCAACTCAAACTGATCGACGTTCTGCAGCCAGTCTTCCGCGGGGCGTCGCTTCCACTCGATCGTGTCGCTTGCCTCGGGCAGGGGCTGCGTGTTGCCTGACTTCCAGTTCGCCGCGCCAGCACTGATGGCCATGTACGGCAAGTAGGGGACGCCCGACTCTGCGTCGAGAAGCGACATCGATCTGAAAAACGCTCTAAGGCGTTCGCTTCAACCGGCCACGATGCTCCCAACGCTATCGCGTAGGCCGGCGGCTCGTTAGTATGACGACAAAAGTGCGCGACCGATGTGGAGTCCCGATACCCGCGGAGTTGATGATGACTTGGATTGCCTTATCGATACTGCTTGTCCTCGCGATCTGGGGAATCTGTTCGCTGGTCGAGGGTGCCGTCTACGCGGTTCGTCTGACGTACATTCGTGGTCTCATGGAGTCGGGAAGCCGGTCGGGACAGCTGCTTTCCCGATTCAAGGAGAACATCGAGCACCCGATCTCCGCCATTCTGATCGTCAACACGGCCGCCTGTGCGGCTGGGTCGGCAATTGTGGGTGCTCAAGTCAGCAGCGCATTTGGCGAAGGAGCGCTCATCTGGTTCTCCGCCTGCTTTACACTGGTCGCTCTGTTCTGCTCGGAGATCATCCCCAAGGTCCTCGGTGTCACCTACAACCGGTCGGTCTCCCGCATTGCGGCCGTGCCCCTTCACGCCGTCATCTTGGCGCTCTATCCGTTGATTTGGTTCATCGAGCGAGTCTCGCGGTTCATCAAGCCGGGTCAACCGGTTCTCACGGCTCCCGAGGAAGAAGTGAAGCAAATGGCGATGATCAGCGCCGAAGAAGGGAGCATCATGCCTTACGAGGCCGACCTCGTGCGGAACGTCCTGCGTCTAGACAACACGGCAACGCGCGAGATCATGACCCCGCGCCCGGTTGTGCTCAAGCTGCCCGCCGACATGACCGTGCGTAGCGCTCAAGAGCACGTGGAGGAAGGGAAGTACTCCCGGATTCCGATCTTTGCGCCGCAGGACCCTGAAACCTGGGTTGGCTTCGTTCTGAGTCGGGACGTGTTGACGACGTTAGCCAAGGACAAGTTCGACGAGCCGCTTGAATCGCTCCGGAAGCCGATGTACTTCGTTTCGGAAAAGACACGAGGTCACGTTCTGCTGCGGGCGTTCCTGAAGCGGCGCACCCACTTGTTTGGAGTTGTGGACGAGTACGGCGACGTAACGGGAATCGTGACGCTTGAAGACGTGCTGGAGTCCCTGATTGGCGAAGAAATCGTCGATGAGCTTGACGCGGCTGTCGACATGCAGGAAGTCGCCCGTCTGCGCAAACGGGAACGATTCGGCAAGTCGGACAAGCGGTGACGAACAAGGCACGCACAAGAAGAGGGGGACGCAGCTCTCCACGAAAACGAGACTCGGAGACGCTCATGGAAGGGGGCTTGCCCTGGGAAATGCCAAGACTCTCCGTAACGCCTATTGAGCCCTGCGCAGCCAATGAACCAGGCCGACCAGCGGGAGGCCGGCATTCCCGCTATCACCGCCGCGGCGTAGGGCTCATTAACAACGCAGCCATCAATAGAATAGGTGTCGCGTCATTGGCGTAGGCGAGGCAAGTTTGGCCACCAGACCGAAGCAGACGAATTGGTGAATTCGTCGATGCAGGTCGACGTCGCCAAGCACAGCTGCAGCTAG
>ERZ869936.1201-NODE-1201-length-19597-cov-41.159298_pt1 | contig 19597 bp, 17 predicted proteins | sample MGYA00520876_ERZ869936 | MGnify/ENA primary metagenome ERZ869936 (study PRJEB32218, sample SAMN09650985) | biofilter metagenome | isolation source: enrty point of leading RO module | place: Saudi Arabia: Thuwal, RO plant located on Red Sea | collected 2016-02-17...
CGGAAGAAACGTGCTGCCCTACGTCGAGGCAAGCAGTTCTCAAAGCAACCAAAGAATATTGCCAAGAAAACCGCGAGGTATAGATAATGAAAACTAAACCTAAGGCTCCAAACAAAAAGTCTCTTTTTACAAAAACCAGCGCACGAACTGTTGGCCAGCGTACTTCAACTGGAGGCTTAACAGACAAAGAAACTGATTATTTAAATCAGATGTTAAGGAAGTTTAATGGTGATTTAGACGCAGCATTAGATGCATTAAAGAAAAAATACGGTCATACTGGCGATTATTAAGATGAGTTTTCTACACACGCTCAAACCAGAAGAGCGAGAAATCCTGCGCAGGGTGGTGAAGAAAGTACACCTTGTTCACCATCCAGAAGAGTTTTGCACTGACCGAGAAGCTGACAAGGTTATCTCTGTTATTGGCCCAGAGGTGGTTGAGCGGATGATTAAGTTCGGCAAGGATCAGAAGGTTGACCAACTTTAGCTATAAGCCTGACGGCAAAGTCCTCAAAGCATTTATGAAAGACGATATGTTCTTTCGTGGCATTAGAGGGCCGGTAGGCTCTGGTAAGTCGGTTGCTTGCTGTGTTGAAGTTTTCCGCCGCGCTTTGCAGCAGAAGCCAAACAAGGATGGTATTCGGCGCAGCCGGTGGGCAATCATCCGAAACACCAACCCACAGCTTAGAACGACTACAATCAAGACTTGGCTTGACTGGTTCCCAGAAGATCAGTGGGGCAAGTTTATGTGGTCGGTGCCTTACACGCACATCATCAAACAGGCAGATCTTGAGCTTGAGGTTATCTTCTTGGCCCTTGATCGCCCAGAAGATGTGAAGAAGCTGCTGTCATTGGAACTTACTGGCATTTGGATTAACGAGGCCAGAGAAGTGCCAAAGTCTATTATTGATGCTTGTACCATGCGCGTGGGTCGCTTCCCTTCCATGCGTGATGGGGGGCCATCGTGGTCAGGGGTGATTGCCGATACAAACGCGCCAGAGGAAGATCACTGGTGGCCCATTATGTCTGGCGAGGTACCTGTCCCTGACCACATCCCTCACGAGCAAGCGCGTATGCTAGTCAAGCCAGACAACTGGAACTTCTATGTGCAGCCGTCTGGTATGCGTGAGGCGCTGGATAAGAATGGCAATGTCTTGGATTATGCACCGAACAAGGATGCTGAGAACGCCAAGAACATGCTCGAAAGCTACTATCCGAATCTGATCCGAGGCAAAACAAAGTCGTGGATTGATGTGTATGTGATGAACCGTCTTGGCACTATCCAAGAGGGCAAGCCTGTTTATCCGATGTTCAATGCTGAAACCCACATTGCAACAGAAGAGATTCCGATTGCTGATGGCATACCGCTGTATATTGGCATCGACTTTGGTCTGACTCCCGCCGCTGTGTTTGGGCAGAAGGTGCGCGGCAGGTGGCTGATTCAGTCAGAGATTGTAGCTATTGACATGGGCATTGTGCGCTTTGCTGAGATGTTGCGCCAAGAGATTGCTACCCGCTTTGGCAATCTTGATGTGCATATCTTTGGCGATCCTGCGGGTGATTTCCGTGCGCAGACTGATGAAAGCACACCGTTTCAGATCTTGCGCGGTGCTGGTTTACGCGCACAACCTACACACAGCAACTCGGTAGATCTGCGCCTTGAGTCTGTATCTAGCAACCTAAACAAGATGGTTGATGGCAAGCCAGCGTTCTTAATTGATCGCCGCTGTCCTACACTTATCAAGGGGTTTGAGGGCGGCTACAGCTACAAGCGATTGCAGGTATCTGGTGAGAGGTTTGATGACAAGCCAGAGAAAAACATGTATTCGCACATACATGATGCTTTGCAATACCTGATGCTGGGTGCCGGAGAAGGGCGTCAGCTTATCTCAGGGCAGAAGCCATTGAGGGCTTTTCAAGCTAAAAAAGAGTACGATGTCTTTGCTAGAAAGCCTAAGCAACAGAAACGCAGCGGCTTGTGGGCAAGGATGTAAGGTGATACAGGTAGATACAGGAGACTGATATGTGCATTGGTGGCGGCTATAGTGGCCCAGCAGTCGATCCTGCGGCAGAAGCAGAAGCGGCTGATAGAAAAGCAAGAGCTTTGGAAGAACGCAAAGAGCGTAAGCAAGAGGCTTTGGCCGAAGCTGTTGAGGCTACCACTCGTGGATCAGGGCGTCGTTCTTTGATTACTGGAAGCCGCGGTGGCAGAGGCTACTTTGGGTAGGGATCATGATCGTAAACACTGACGCCGGACAAGCCATATACAGCAACGACAAGATTGCTGGCATGTACATGAAAAAGTACGAGAAAGCAAAGTCTCTGCGAGAGAACTTTGTCGATTTGTTTGAGGAGTGCTACGAGTATGCGCTGCCTCAAAGGGAGTCGTTCTACTATGAGGCGGTAGGTCAGCGTCGTGATGACAAGATTTTTGATGAGACGGCTGTTGTTGGTGTGCAGGAGTTTGCATCACGCTTGCAGCAGGGTCTGGTGCCAAACTTTGCGCGATGGGCGGATTTTCGTGCGGGATCTGAGGTTCCAAACGAAGCGCGTGAAAGCGTGGATAACGAGCTTGATGAAGTAACCGAGTACGTCTTTGAGGTTATTCAGAACAGTAACTTTGGTCAGGAAGTGCATGAGTCTTTTCTTGATCTAGCTGTAGGCACTGGTGTGCTGTCTGTATCTGAGGGCGATGCAATCAATCCGATTATGTTTTCGGCTGTGCCGCTACCGCATGTAGTGCTGGACACTGGCCCTGATGATCGCATTGACCATGTGTATCGTGAGCGTCAGGTACGCGCATCTGATGTTCCGCTGATGTACAAGCAAGCCAAGATTGGTAGCAAGCTACAGAACAAAATTAAGAACGCACCTGATGACAAGGTAAAGATCCTTGAGGTTGTTGCTAGAGATTACTCAGTAAAGAACGACGAAGCCTACTTGTTCTACGCTATTGACTGCACCAACAAGGAAGTAGTCAGAGAGGAGAAGTACCGTGGTGTGGGGTCAAATCCTTTTATATGCTTCCGCTGGTCGAAGTGCAGTGGCGAGGTCTATGGGCGAGGTCCACTCATCAATGCGCTTAGTGCCATTAAAACTACGAATCTCACTATTGAGCTTATACTTGAGAACGCGCAAATGGCTATCTCAGGTATCTACCAGATGGAAGACGACGGAGTAGTCAACCCTGACACTATTAGTCTTGTTCCGGGTACGGTCATCCCGAAGGCTGCTGGTTCTCGTGGCTTGGAACCAATCCGCGCTGCTGGTTCGTTTGACGTAGCTAATCTTGTGCTGTCTGATATGAGGCTCAACATCAAGAGAGCCTTGTACAATGATATGCTTGGCAATCCTGACAGAACCCCAGCTTCTGCAACAGAAGTTGCAGAGCGGATGGCAGATCTGTCACGTCGTATTGGTTCTGCTTTCGGACGGCTACAAGCTGAATTGGTACAACCTGTTCTACAGCGTGTAGTTTACATCTTGAAGAAGCAGGGGCGTATCGAACTGCCTACCATTAATGGCAGGGAAGTGAAGGTTCGCTCTGTATCGCCGCTTGCACAGGCACAGGCAAACCAAGACATTACATCTGTGGCGCGTTGGCTTGAGTTGGTTCAAGCAACCTTTGGCCCACAGGTAGTACAGATTCTGATCGACTCAGAAGAAACCGCAGCATACTTGGGCAAGAAGTTCGGTGTGCCAGATTCATTGATCCGCGACCTTGAGGAACGCAGACAGCTTGTGGCATTGGCACAACAGTATGCACAAACTCAACAGGGAGCGATGGGTGGCGCAGAACAACTACCTCAGTCTTGACGGCTATCAACGCAGTCGTTCAGATGACGAGAAGATAAGCATCAACATAGCTGCCTTGTTCAAAGATGAACTAGGCAAGGATGTGTTGAAGTATCTACGTTCAATCACAATCGAAGCAGTTAATGGCGCAGCAGTTTCTGATGCGGAGCTACGCCATATGGAGGGGCAGCGATATATCGTTGGCTTAATAGAGTCGCGCATCCGGCATGGTCAAAAGGTGAAATCAAATGAATGAAGTTGAAGCAGAAGATTCCGGCATTGTGACCGAGGGTGGCAATCCGATGCTTGAGCCGGAAGCGGCACCTGATCCGCTTTCTGCTCTGCCTGAGAAGTTCAAGTCTATTGAAGACATGGTTGAGTCTTACTCAAATCTTGAGAGCAAGATCGGGGCCAAAGAAGAAACATTCCGCGAACAGTTTATGAAAGAGATGGAGGAGCAAGCCTATGCAAATAGGCCAGCCGATGTAGGCGACTACGTTCTTCCTGACAGTATTGACGATGAGATGGCCACCGACAATCCGTTGCTACAGTGGTGGGCTAACACTGCGTTTGAGAATGGGTACAGCCAAGATGAGTTTGCAGAAGGCATTGAAATGTACGTCAATGCAATCAATGCAGATGTGCCTGACTATGATGCAGAGCTAGAAAAGCTGGGTGATAATGCTGGCGCTAGGACAGAGGCTGCTAGCCTGTTTGCTAATCAGTTCTTTCCAGAAGAGATGCTTGGTGCTGTAGAGCGTATGTGTGAAACAGCCGAGGGGATTATGGTTCTTGAGCATGTCATGGAAGCAATGCGTGAAGGTGGCCCATCTAACGGTGCTGTTGAGGTTTCGCGTGAAACAGAAGCGGATCTGCGCCAAATGATGCTTGACCCGCGTTATCATGACCCAGCGCGGCGTGATCCGACTTTTGTTAAACAAGTCGATGACGGCTTCAAGCGCATGTTCTCTAATGGCTAACGAAGCGTTGCGAGTTGGTAGGCTCTCGTTGATCAAAAGCCTACCCGAACATGCTGAGCGTGTTGCTGACAACATGCGCAAAGCGGATGTCAGAGAGTGTTATATACACAACTTGACGCCGCTAGAGGCACTTACTGAGCCGATGGTTATAGACGGTGCAGTTACTTACACACTGCGACTTGACGAGACGCCGATTGGGATGTGTGGAAGCGTACCTATAGACGACACCCACGGACGAATTTGGCTGCTTGGCACCAATGCAATTAACTATAACTTTCGCCCATTTCTTAGGGGCTGTCGCCCAACTATACAACTGCTGCAAGGTCATTATGCCAGCGTAGAAAACTTTGTTCCTGCTGACCACCACGACACAATTATGTGGTTAAGCTGGTGTGGATTTACCTTTGATCAAAGCATGTACGAAATACACAGCCACACTTTCATGCGATTTGAGCGTTGCGCTGTAGATAAAAATGATGGTATTGGTGAATTAAGTCGGCCTGTAATGCACTGAGCGACCCGCAAGGACAATCGCGTTGAGGATGCCACACAGATAACCGTGAACGTGAAAACAATCTTACGAGGACTGTACAATGGCGAACACTATTGATGTCGCATTCATTAAGCAGTTCGAGTCTGAGGTTCACATGGCTTATCAGCGTATGGGTTCCAAGCTGCGGAACACTGTGCGCATGGCAAACAATGTGACTGGCTCGACTGTTCGTTTCCAAAAGATTGGTGCTGGCTCTGCCTCCACCAAGTCGCGCAACGGCAACGTTACTCCTATGGAGCTTGCACACACTCAAGTGGAAGCAACCATGGAAGACTTCTACGCTGCTGAGTACATCGACAAGCTGGATGAACTCAAGGTCAACATCAACGAGCGTCAGGCTGTGGCTCAATCCGCTGCTGCTGCTCTTGGGCGTAAAACTGACGAGCTTCTCTACACAGCGATGGATTCGGGTGCTAACTCGACTCAGATCAACGACACCTCTGGTGCGCTGGTTCTGGCCGATATCCTGACCATCTTTGAGACCTTTGGTACTGCAAACATTCCTGAGGATGGTGGCCGCTATCTGGCTATGCACCCGAAGGGCTACGCAGATCTGTTCAACATTACTGAGTTTGCATCGTCTGACTTTGTTGGTGAGCAGAACCTGCCGTTTGCTGGTGGCATGACCATGAAAGAGTTCATGGGCTTCAAGGTGTTCTCTACCTCGGCAATCACCGCTGGTAAGAACATGGCCTACCATACCTCGGCTGTTGGTCTGGGCATCAACTCGGATGTCTCGACTGAGATCAACTATGTACCGGAAAAAGTATCGCACCTCGCAACCTCGATGATGTCGATGGGTTGTACTGTCATTGATGACAATGGTGTGTACGAAGTTCTGGACAACAACTAAGAGGGGTGTAGATCATGGCTTATAGCGCAGCTGACCTCATCTGTATTGGTGGCGGCTCTGGTAAACGTCTTTGGTACTATTCGACGGCGGATACTATTGCGACTGTGAACACCGCAGGTTACTTCAACGATGCAGCAAATATGCTGAATCTGAATGATGTAATCATGGCTGTTACTTCGACAGGCGGCACTCCAGTTGTGAGTCACACATATGTGAACGCAAATGACGGTTCGACAGTTGATGTCGTGAACGGCGTTGCAATCACTAACACCGACTCCGACTAACTAGGGAGAGGGGGCTTCGGCCCCCTCTACTGATATGTCCAGTACGGCAGCAAACTCAGCAGTAGATATCTGTGCAAGGGCATTGATCCTGATTGGCGCAGATCCAATTACGTCATTTGATGACGGAACCACAGAGGCTCTTGTCGCTGTGAACTTGTATGAAGATGTTGCTAGGGCGTCACTGGTTAATGCTAGGTGGCGTTTTTCTACTAATCAGGCTGTTCTAAACAGGCTGACAGATGCACCAACAGGTCGTTATGAGTATGCCTACCAACAGGCTAACGGTACTCTTATGGTACATGCAGTAACTGTTAATGACCTGCCTATTGAGTATCAGATTTACGGTGACAAGATTTACGCAGACACATCACCTACAGATGTTGTGATTGCAGACTATACATACCGGGCTAACGAAGAAGACTGGCCCTCGTACTTCACGCTTGCTGTTGAGTATGCACTGGCAACCTTGTTTGCAACGTCCATTGCCAGAGACTCTGGCTTGGCATCACTAATGAAGCAAGCAGGGCAAGAAGCAATGGCAAAGGCTCGTAGCTTGGATGCGCAGCAGCAGACCACGCGCAAGCTGGTAACGTCGAGGTTTATTACTGACAGGCGAAGTTAATGGCTAGAATCCGCGTACCGATTAGTAACTTTCAGTATGGTGAGATCAGCCCATCGCTTGTTTCGAGAACTGACACCCCACTCTATAACAACTCGGCAAAGAAGGTTGAGAACTTCTTTCTGCGCAATGAGGGTGGGCTGCTCAAACGTTTTGGCACCAAGCGCATATATGAGTTTGACACTACGGTAGATTCCTCCGCTACCCAGCAACTCAGGTTGGTGCCATTCATCTTTTCTGATGATGAGCGTTATATTGTAAGTCTGGAAAACGCTAAGATCCGCGTATTTCAGATTGATCCTACAACCGGTGATGTGTCTCTTATCCAGACGCTCACACAGGATGTTGATAGCAACGCCATTCCATTTACAAACGCCAAGCTACCGGAGCTAACCTACGCTCAGTTTGGCGATGTGATGTTTATTGCACACCAGACGTTTATGGTGCGCAAGCTGGTGCGCACTAGCCTGACTACGTTTGAGCTACAGCTTATGACATTTAACGAAAGTGCTGACGGCTATCGCATTAATCAGCCGTACTATTCGTTCCAAGATGTTGCTGTAACGCTTGATCCGTCTGCCAGCACTGGCACTGGAGTAACACTTACAACAAGCGCAAACTACTTTGACACAACAGGCTCACAGTCAGGTGGTAACTATCCTAACTCAAAGCATGTTGGCGTTGTACTGCGGTATCACGACAATGAGATTGAGATTAAGTCTGTTCAATCTGCAACACAGGCAACAGGCGATATTACTGATGAACTGCTAGTTCATCTGGATCGTGATGCTATTGAGACTACAGATGGTGTTGATGAGATCCACATTACCTTTGCTAACCACGGTCTTGCAGAGAATGACTCAATTACAATATCGGCTGCTGGTGCAGTAGGCGGTATATCTGCAAACAACATCAATGGCACTCGCACTGTTACAGAAATTATTGATGAGAATGAGTTTGTAGTTGAAGCTGGGTCTACCGCTAACGAGTCTACGATTGGTGGCGGCTCACCAAAGATTGTAACCCATGCCGCTACTACAGAGTGGGGTGAACAGTCATACAGTGCGCTGCGGGGCTATCCGGGTGCTGTGACATTTCATGAGAACAGGCTGTGGTTAGCTGGCACACTAGCCCAGCCTGACGGCATTTGGGCAAGTAAGTCTGCTGACTACTTTAACTTTGATATTGGTGATGCAGAAGATGATGATGCGCTAGATCTCACCGCATCTATTGGTGAGATAAACACCATTAGGCATCTGGTGTCCAATCGTGACTTGCAGATCTTTACCAGTACATCTGAGATGTACATACCGTCATTTACTGAGAAGCCAATTACACCGACCAATGCACAGGTGCGTAGGCAGACATCATATGGGGCAAACTTTGTGCGTCCTAGCTCTTTTGATGGTGCGACTATCTATGTGCAAAAGACTGGCTCTGTTGTACGCGAGTACATCTATTCTGATGCAGAAGCAGCGTATGTATCTACCGGCATTTCGGTATTGTCGCCACACTTGATTAGCAACCCGGTGCAGATGTCTATCCTGCGTGGTGCGATTAACCGTCCTGAGTCCTATGCCTTTGTGTTGAATGATGATGGAACACTGGCTGTATTTACATCGAACAGGGCAGAGCAACGTGCTGGTTGGACGCAGTGGACTACATCAGGCAAGTTTCATTCTGTATGCACAGTAGATGATCGTGTGTTCTGCATTGGCACCTATGACACTGGCGCTGGCACAGACAAGCATATCTTGATGGAGTTTGAGTCCACACTGAATATGGACTTTTCTGATGACTTTACTGGCACCGCTGGTGTGTTTGATGTATCTAGCCACTTTGCCAATGGCGCTGTGGTAAAAGTTGTAAGTGGCAATGACTTTCTCGGTGAGTTTACTGTAGCTAGTGGCAATGTAGATGTGTCTGCTGTGCAGGAAATTACATCGGCTGAGATTGGCTTTGACTTTAATGTTGAGGCAGAGACGCTTCCACTTGATGCGTCAGTAAGTAACGGCCCACTCACAGGTGAGCCACGCTCTGTAAACCGTGTTGTGGTTGACCTGCTTGATACCTTGTCTGTATCAGTAAATGAAAAGAAGTTGGTTATTCGCACAGTGACTGATGACTTTAGTCAGGCGCGTGAAGCAGTAACTGGCAAGCGCGAGTTTAGATTGCTTGGGTATAGCAAAGACCCAACCGTTAAGATTACCCAGACTGCACCCATGTCTTTGCAGCTTAACGGCATTGTTGCGGAGGTAACGTTCTGATGTCGTTGTTGGCTTTACAAGTTGCAGGGACTGCGTTGTCGTTTGCATCTACTATACAAAGTGGTCGAGCGGCAAGAAACCAAGCTGCTTTTGAGCAAGAACAGTTAGCCTTTAAGGCTAAACAAGATGAGGTTGTTAGCCTTGAGAGAATTAACATACGCAATGCACAGTTCGCAGCAAATGAGTCTGTAAACAGGGCTACATTTTTTAGCGGCCTTAATAGAGATCCCAGTGATCGAAGTGTAAAAGCATTTTTTGCCAAACAAAAAGATATTGCTGGCAAGGACGTAAGCACGATTGAATCGCAGACGTTTATTGAAGCATCACAAACTCGTTTGGCAAGCGCAGCGGCTGGTGCTAGAGGACGTGCTGCATATTATTCTTCATTGCTTGGGGCGGGTAGTGCAGTAGCATCTGGATTGTTCCGCTATGAAGAATACAGAACAACAGGTTCTTTGTTTAAGGATGATGATTAATGGCTGTAATACGCGAGAAAAGACAGTACACAGCCCAGCCTATTGGTGTAGTTCGCTCTGATCTTGGCGGTGGGCTTGTTAGTCGGAGTGTTGCACAACTTGCTGATACCTTAATTCAAGGCAGCTACAAAGGTCTTGTAGAAGATGCACAGCAAAAGGGTGTGGAAGTTGCGCAATCTATTGCCTCTTCTAATCTGCGCACTATTAATCCAGAGACAGGGCAGCCAGAAGCGTTTGATGCGCCGCCTCAATTTGGCAGAGCGGCAGCAAAGGCATATCAGTCTGTTGTTGAGCGTCGATATGTAAAGGAAACAGAACGCGATCTAAAAGAAGCCTCTGCTCGTATTTACCTTGAAGAGTTTAATAAGCCTAACGGTTTTGAAAACTACTCAAAGCGTATGCGGGATCATGCAGAAACTTTGACAAACAACGCTCTGCCTAGATTTCAGAATATTGTTGGTGACATGAGTGCATCTCTTGTTGCCAGCACAGAACTAGACTTTCTCAAGACAAAAGCAAAACAAGATCTAGAAGCTCAAAGCCTTGCGTTGCAAGAAGATGCAGACAGTGATTCTGCTACTCTTACCTCGACTATAGCTTCTATGCAGATCCAAGACGAGGCAGCTATTGCTGACTTGGCTGGAATGATCGAAGGCATGTTTCAAGCGCAGAGAGATGGTCTAACAAGCAATGTGCTTGATGCTACTTCTTACTCTCAGCAAGAAAATAAGTTCGTCCTTGCTATAGCTACTGGTCTTAGCCAAAGCATGAACGCAACTGTCTTGCGTTCTCAAACAAACCCAGAAAAACGCGCTTTGACATCACAAGATGTTAAAAAAGCGCAAATGGTTGTTGCTGCTGGCGGCGCTGGTAGAGAATCTTTGGATGAGCGTTTGTTGCCATACGTTGAGTTTAGTCTTGGCTTTGGAGTTGTTGTTAGGGACGGAGAAGGCAACGAAGAGCGACGAGACTTTTCTACTGCACTGCAAAGCTCTCTTGAGCAAGAGCTTACAAGCCTTTCAAGGAATCTCAAGCAGATTGAAGCGGCTGAACAGGCAAACGAAAATGATGAACAGACCAATGATCGTCTAAGTTTTGAGTTTCAACTCTTTGACCCAAGCCCTGATGGTGGCATTAACCAAACTATTACACGCATTGAAGCTATAATTGATAGTGGCAACTATTCTGCTGCTATATCTGCAATGGATGAATACAATCAAAGCATCAACGCTAGAGGCGTTGAGCTTGATGTAGCTCGTGATACGCGAGTTCGCGCACAAGCACAGGTGCGCAAAGGAGTTGCCAAAGCTTTTGCTGATCGTATGTATCAAGCCATTATTCCTGTAGAGGGAAAAGATGGTGTAATGCGAGCTATGACCGTTCAAGAATCAGAGCTTGCTGATGCTTACTTTGATGGCAATCGTGGTAGCGGAGCTTTAGAAAACCTTCCCAAGCCTGTTGCAGACATACTCCGCCAGCTTGATGAAGTATCTACACCTACAGTAAGGGCTGATATCCAGAGATATGTTAGCGGCAAAGCTACTGATGTTAGGCGTAACGTGGCTGCTGATAATGCTGCTATAGAAACAGCAAATACAATTTTGCAACTTGCTAGTGGCACCGCTGAAAACAATGAAAAGAACAGAGGCATCCTTGATAGCAAACATGGCGTTCCTAATGTGCCTCATTACTGGCTATCTGAAGAGGGCTTTACTCGCTTTAACAGCATTGCTCGTGAGTATGTGTCGGCAACGTTTGTTGGTGAAAACCTTAAAGATACAGCAGAGTATATTGCCAACGGTGCGCCAGAGTTTGGTGAAGGGCAGATTAATGCTTTCTTTGCTATATACGATAGCTTGCGCAATGAAAGCGCAAGGCTAGGGCATACTGTTACTCCGTGGGACAGGACTCTTTCAACAGAGACAATTGCCATTCTTGATGCTGTAAATGCCGCTACTAAAAACATTGTCGGCACAAAGAGTGCGTTTGAAGCGTATAGCAAAATGATGGAAAACCTGTCTTCTGATAGGAGTGTGGCATTTGAAGATAGGATGCAGATTATTACTGGCAGCAAGACCGGCTCAACATTTGTTGCCGAGGTTGTTGGTGAAAACAACACTGCTGCCCGAATGTATTTTGAGCCACTAGTTAAGTATTATGTGGCTTCTGGCCTAAGCCAAGACCAAGTTACTAAAGCAATCAAATCAACAATGGATCGACACTTTCGTGATACAGAAGGTTATGTGATTGACCCTATTGGCGGTGAAGACATAAGCAAATCATTTAAGTCTCCGTTTGCCTTTGCTCGATTTATCCCATCAACATCTGATCGCATTACTGCTGTTAAAAACATAAATAGGTTTTTGCAGGAAAGCGGGATCAACGCATACATTCCGCGTCAAGAGCGTACACTTACTGAGGCTGTGCCACTTTTGGGTAACTCTGTTGCAGAAATGGACATTCTTGATCGTAGTGATCTTGGCATACGCCGAGATGCAAAGAAGGTTTTCTTGCATCCTGTTGCTGGCAGCGCTACTGGCAGCGGAGATGATGTTGTGTATCAACTTGTTACTATTGATGAGAGTAGTGGGTACCCTATGATGAAGGTATTTCTTCCGCTCACTCAATTTAATATGCGCGATATTAAGGCTAGTCTTGAGCCTGATGAAGTCTTGGTTGACGGAATGGATACTGACACACGCGAAGATTTAGATGAAATTGTGTCGGGTTTTAACGAGGGCGTTTTGGCTGATTGATGGAATTTGATCCGTTTACTCATAACTTCCGCTTTTATGGCGAGACTGACATTAGTCCGTTGCCTACATTTGGTGACACTCTTAGTGCGTCTCTTGGGTATCAATATGCCCCTTTGCTTGACTTTATAGCTAACAAAGCAAACTACGGCTTTGAAAAAGATCCTAATTATGTGCCGACTAATGACATGGAAGGGTATGAGCAGTTCAAAGATCAGCTAATCCATGCTCAGAATGAGCGTCACATGGTTGATCTTAAGATGCAGCTAGAGGCAAACCTTAAACGCCGCAAGACACTAGCTGAATCTTCAATAGCTTCTCAGTTTTTTGCCGGTGTCTTTGACCCGGTTAATTTTGTTGCGCTTCCGTTTGGTGGTGCTGCAGTGGGCATTGGACGCTCTATGCTGCGTACAGGCGCGTCAGTAGGCGCAATACAAGCTGCGCAGGAGTCCTACCGGTATCCGCTTGATCCGCTTGCTACCCCTATGGAGGCGGCAGTAAACGTAGGTTCAGCATTTGCGGCTGGCACATTTTTGGGTGGCGCACTGTCGGTTCCGATATCTCGTCGTGCCGCTGCTATCAAAGCTACAGAAGATCAGTTGCAAAAAGTCGGCTCAGAGCTTGTACCAAGCATTGATCCTCGACGTCCAAAGCCTACAGAAGATCGCCCAATGATGCAGCTTATGGATTTGCAGATTGAGTCTATTTTGCAAATGTCGCCGGGACGCATCAAAGCTGCCACCGAAGGCATTGATCAAATGCGTATCGACATGGCAAAAGCTGCACAAGAAAATAATGTGCGTGAAGTTGCTCGTCTTGAGTCAGCTATTAAAAGCACAGAAGAGACCATTGCTCGGACTAGGAGAGATGCAACGCTTGCAGATGCAGAGCGTATTGCGAGAGTTAAAGAGCAAGCAGAAGGTGGGGGTATGTATGACCCCTACAACATTGCACCTACTGCTTGGACAGATAGCCCTGCCTATCAATTTGTAACCACACCTATGAAACGTGTGCTGCAAGCTACTGGTATTGGAGACGCCACTAAAAAAGCTATGCTTGCTATTGGTGGCGACTCAGGGATCTTGACTAAGATTAATCAGTATGGCGGCAAGCTAGGCGCATCTATATATCAACGTGCGCAAACTCGTAATGGCGAATGGGTTCAAGTAAACGACACTCTTATTAAGCTATATGAAAGAGAGTATAAACTTGGGCCTCAAATGTTTCCTGATGTTGATCTAAGAACAACTAGCCAAAAAGTGCAGAACTTTGCTGGCAAACAGGTAAGGACATATCAAGACTGGATTCAAGACGTAAATCGCAAACGCATCCTTGATGAAAAGCCAGCTTCTGATGCTGAGGCAGAGGCTATGAAGGCTATTGATAGCTACTATGAAACATGGGCTAAGCGACTTGAAGACGCTGGTATGCTTGGTGGCGATAGCTTCTATAACAAGCAGATTTTGTGGGTAACTCGTGACATTACTCGTTTGACTGACGAGATTGAAAGCCTAAAGAAAACGATTGCAAACCCTCAAGGCAAAAACATTAGCCTTAAGCAAATGGACAAGCTAACTAATCGGCTGTCTTACAGGGAAGCTAGACTTAAAAATTTACAAGCAAAACTCGACGGCATCAAAGAAGAGCAGCAGCTTCTGCGTGACTCACCTATTATGCCACCTAATGAGCGTAAGTTTAACCCACGCTATTGGGATCAAGATGCCATTCTTGCTGACAGAGATAAGTTCTTTCAGATCTTGTACAAATGGTACTACGACAATCCAGAAGTTTATGTATTTGATGAAGCTGCAAACAAGTATGTAAAGAAGACACTCAAGAGAACAGAAGCAGCAATTACTAAGCGTGTTAATGAAACTATAGAAACCATTACACAGCGCAAAGATGGTTTGCATGAAGAGCAAATGTTCTATGGCGGCAGTAAATCAAAGCATCTGCGTCATCGTCAGATAGATATACCAAATGCCTTGGTTATTGATTTTATCCACACTAATCCAATTAATGTGATGAAAACATACAATCAGCGCATTGCTCCACAGTACGAGTTTGAGGTGGAGTTTGGACGTTCTATTGATGACGTTTTAGCGGATCACGACATTCTTATGCTTGATGCTGGTGCTTCATTAGAAAAACGTAATGCTGTGCTGCGTGACATGCGTCATATGTACGAGCGTGTCACAACTAAAGTGCTAAGAGATCCAAACTCGTGGGATCAAACAACTGCTACCGTTCTCAAAGACTTAGCTATGTTAAACTACCTTGGCACTGCTGGTCTTGCTACTCTTCCTGACTTTGCCAAAATCATGATGGAGCATGAGATTGGTGCTGTCATGAAGGGGTTGTTTGGCGTTCTAAATGATAACAAGGTGCGGTTGTCAGCAAGCGAAGCTCGAAAGGCTGGAGAAGCAATTGAGATTCTTTTAGGTGATGCTCATCTGCGTCTTACTGAGTACATGACTAACAATCCCCTTAACAACGGATTTATGAATAGAGTTCGCTCTGGGTTCTTTATTCTTAATGGTCTTGCACCAATGACCAACATTTTCAAACGCTTCGATGCAATCATGCGTGGTCACACATTAATTGATGGCGCAATGAAATGGTCTAAAGGTGTTGATGCTGATGGCAATCCAGCAACGATCACAAAGCAAGAAATGGAATACTTGCTGCGTTACAACATTGACCTAAAAGATGCTAAGAAGATTGCAGAGTCACCTTGGGAAAAGACTGAGAATGGTTTGTATCTGCCCAACACAGACAAGTGGGCAGATGATGCTGTTAGGTTCAACTTTAGAACCTCTATGAATAGCGGGATTATGAACACCATTCTTATGGGTACGCCAGCAGACAAACCGATTGCGGTTGATGGCGTGTTCTATATTCCAATGCATGTGGCAAAGAAGTTTAAGATGACAGAAGACCCGCAGTTCCGTGGGTATGCAAGGGTTGAGAACGCTCTGCTTGGATTGCCGTTCCAGTTTATGTCTTACAGCTTTGCTGCTGCCAATAAAATTACAGCATCTCTTGCACAGGGGCAGGTAAAGAATCGTGGTGTTGCGCTTCTAGCGTCTATGGGTCTTGGGTATATGTCGCTTTCATTAAAGCAGCCTGATTTTGTGATGGACAAGATGTCTTTCCCTGACAAGCTAGCTAGATCTTTTGATGCTAGCGGTGTTGCTGCTTTATATAGCGACCTGTTCTATACAGCAATGAACACATCGTTGGCATTAGGTGGGCCAAACATTGGACTTGGTGTTATCAACCCTAAGTTCCCGCAGGAGCAAAGCTATATAGATGCATTTACTGGCATTGCTGGCGCTGGCCCTGCATATGCAGTAGATGTAACTCGTGCGCTTGGCAAAATGGCAACAGGAGACTTTGATCAAGGTCTCTATGAATTTACAGGTAAATTGCCATTTGCTACTGCTTTAGTGTGGAACGAAGAAATGAAGGAATTGCGTCAAGCGTTGCGCGGTGGACGTTATTAAACAGAAAGAGTAGGATTGCGTTATGACAATCAACCTTGCAGATAATACACCTCGCGTATCATACGCGGTAGCAGCCGGGGTTACACAGTCCTCGTTTACTGTATCGTTTGAGTTTTTCGATGATGCAGATCTAAACGTATATGTCGATGGCACTCTTAAAACTCTTACTACAGATTACACAGTCACTGGTGGTGACGGTGCTACTGGTAGCATTACAATGTCTGTTACCGGCGCTTCTGGCGGTAGCACTGTGGTTATTACTCGTGACATTGACCTTAAACGTACTACTGACTTTCCTGCTTCTGGCGCTTTTCAAGTTGGGTCTCTGAACACCGAGCTTGATAAGCTCATTGCTATTGCTGCCGACCTTGATGACAAAGCGTCACGCGCACTACAGCTTACTGACTTTGATTCTGCTGTGTCTCTGGTTCTGCCAGATGTTGATACTCGCAAGGGTACCGTGCTGGCGTTTAACTCTAGTACAGGTGCTGTAGAGTCTGGGCCAAAAACCACTAATGTAAATCAGCTTGCTGATATTTCAGATGACATTGCCACACTTGCAGACATTGAGGATGGCACAGATGCTACCGATGCAATCCAAAAGGTAGCTGCGATTGATGACAAGGTTACAACAGTTGCCAATAATGATGGCAATGTAACTATTGTTGCTGATGCTAATAGCAACATTACAACTGTTGTTAATAACATCACTGATATTCAGAACGCTGAAGAACACGCACAAGAGGCAAAAGACTACGCAACAAAAACCAACGGCCAAGTGCAAGAAGACGGCGCTAACACTGGCAACTATTCTTCTAAGGCATGGGCGATTGGTGGCACAGGCGTTACTGACGCATCTGGCTCTGGCTCTGCGAAAGAGTGGGCAACAGACACAACCAACACATGCGATGGCACAGAGTACAGCGCCAAGGAATATGCAATCGGCACACAGTCTGGTAACACTGAAGGCTCTGCAAAGCAGTGGGCATTGGGTGGTGGCACTGGTTTTGACTCTAATACCGCAGTATCTGGTAGCCTGTACTCAGCTAAGTATTGGGCAGAGCAAGCGGCAGCTAGTGCTGACAGCTTTGACGATACTTACCTTGGCCCCAAGTCATCAGATCCAACGGTCGATAACGATGGGGATGCTCTGACTGCTGGTGACATTTATTTCTCAACCACCTCAAACAAACTTCGTGTCTATGACGGCAGCAACTGGAATGATGCAGTCACAGATCTAACAGGCGTAGCCACCAACGGCTTTGCCATTGCAATGGCTATCGCACTGTAAGGAGTAAAAGATGGCACAGAACTTTCGTCGTTACACACTAAACGCTGTGGGAACAGCCGCTGCTGATATTCCTGACGGCACTAACTTTGACAGCTACGACACGCTTGTCGGCATTCATATAGCGAATGTCACAGACAATCAGATTACTGTTGAGGTCTACATCAATGATGGCACTAACGACATCCATTTGGTAAGAAACGCGCCTATTGCTGCTGGTGGTGCGCTACAGGTGCTAGATGGCGGCGCAAAGGTCGTCGTTCAGTCGGGTGACAGGCTTTATATAAAATCAGACACAGACAGCAGCGCAGATGTTTGGGTCAGCGCAGTAGACGCTATCAGCACTTGAGGTAAGTCATGGGCTATGTAGGAAATCAAACGACTACCGCTTTCACCAGCATGGCCAAGCAGGACATCACTGGTGACGGTGGCACTGGCTACACGCTAGATCACGCTGTTGCAAACGCTCAAGAGATTGAGGTGTTTGTAAACAATGTGCGTCAGGAGCCGGGTACAGCCTACACAGTGTCAGGCACAACGCTGACGATGACAGGCAATGTTGCCAGCACTGACGATTTCTATGTCGTCTACCAAGGCAAAGCCATCCAGACCAGCGTCCCCGGCGACAACACTGTCACCACAGCGATGCTGCAAGACGATGCAGCTACGGCAGCGAAGGTTGATAGCACACTGCACCTGTCCACTATTAAGGACAGCAGCGGCACTAATACTGCAATAACCATCACCTCTGGTGGCTTGATTGTCCCTAAAAATGTGGCGTTCCAAGTCGAGGCATCTGATTTAGACCAATCTATCGCATCACAAACCAACACCGTTGCGCAGTGGGAACAAGTGCAGCTGGACACCGGCAGCTATTGGGACTCGACCAATCATAGATATAAGCCGCAGGTAGCAGGCTGGTATCTGTTCGGCGGTGTTTTCCGATTTGCTACTGCAACCGGTTCATATGTTTCTAGTTATTTGAGGCACAATAGCAATAACATTGCCCATATTCAGTTTAATACTGGAGATGTCACAGATGACGTTTTTTCCAATGGTGGCATCTCTATTCCTAATTTCATGGTTCAAATGAATGGGTCAACAGACTACGTTGATGCTTCTTTTGCATCTGAGAACGCCGCAACACTGCACGACTCTGCTGGAACATCCTCACTGTTTTGGGGGATGCTGGTTCACGCTACATAGGAGGCGACGATGGCACTAAGCAAGATCACACGCACCAGCCTCGACACTGGCATCGACGACAACTCTGATGCCACGGCTATCACCATCGACAGCAGTGAAAATATTGGGATCGGGACTAGCAGTCCTGCTCGACAACTAGATATTTATGATGACGGCACTAACAGCCAAGCGGTCATAGCAATCACCGCACAAAATACCGACAACAGCCGCATCATGTTTGCTGATACCGACGACAATAACATCGGCATCCTCGACTACAATCATTCTGACGACAGTATGCGATTTGTTGTGAACAACACTGAACGAGCACGGATAGATAGCGGCGGAAATCACATGTTCAACAAAACCGCTGTTGGTGACTCAACGGCGGGTGTGGATATTCGCACAGATGGTCGCACGACAATCTGTCGGCCTACCGGACAGCCATTGAATGTGAGCAGAACGAATGATGACGGTGGAATGGTTGAATTCATTGCACAAGGAACCACTGAAGGAACTATCACTGTATCTGGCACAACCGTTAGCTATAACGGTGGACACCTCTCTCGCTGGTCACAGCTTACGGACGGCACAGAAGACACAACCATCGTCAAAGGCACAGTAATGACAAACCTCGACCAGATGGCTGAATGGTCATATGACGAGGGCGTCTACACTATAGATGATGTTCTGCCTGATGGCGTTTCTGTTGGGGATGTAAAACCTGCCTACACCGAAGACAACGAGCAGCTTAACTGCATGGCCGTGTCCTCTGTTGAAGGTGATGCAAACGTAGCTGGCGTGTTCGTTAACTGGGATAATGACGACGACAATTTTAACGACATGAACGTCGCAATGACCGGCGATATGGTTATCCGCATCGCGCAAGGCACGACAGTAGCACGGGGTGACTTGCTCATGTCAGCCGGTGACGGCACAGCCAAGCCGCAGGGGGATGACATCGTCCGCAGTAAGACCATCGCCAAGGTCACATCGACCACAGTTTCACACACATACGACGACGGTTCGTACCTTGTGC